>MDTF01000754.1_pt1 | contig 16628 bp, 10 predicted proteins | sample 811191 | NCBI WGS metagenome assembly MDTF01 (sample SAMN05326649, study PRJNA326480) | marine metagenome | isolation source: seawater | place: Southern Ocean | collected 2011 | reverse complement strand
TTTGTGAGCCCTATTCCTGTATCTAAGGGAGATAAGATAGAGGTGGACTATAACCAGTTTGGAAAAATTACTTGCTCGTTTTAAGCAGAAAGAAAGTAGAATTAGTTCTATTGAAAACAGCCGCGTTAACAAGGAACTCTCGATGTTTTTGTGATTTGAGGGGTGCTTAGTTTATGTGCATCCAATAAATAAATGGTGAAGTCTCTGCTTAAATTCGTCTTTCATATTAATTGGTAACTTTACCAATTAATTAATGGAGGCATATTGATGCTTCGAAATTTAAATTTTATGAAAACAATTAAATTAGTGGCTTTGATGTTTGTCATGTCATCAGTAGTGACTGTGTCGGCTCAAAAGATAGAAGATGTAGTTCTAAAATACGAGTATATCCAACAGCCGTTAAATCCACTTGAAGGATTAGAGTCTTACAGTTTCACTGTTCAAACACCGTATCCAGAAAACAATGATGCGCTTATGGCTCAGGCTGAAGTAGAGTTTCAAGAGCGATTAGCAGCATATCCTGCCGAAGTAGAGGAGGCTAAGAGAATACATGGAGAAAGAGAAGCGAATTATGAGGATGAAGTAGCTCTAGCGCAAGAAAACTTTAAATTGGAAACAGAAGGGTTTGATAAATTATCAGGTCTAGAAAAGTTAGCTTTAGAAGAAGGACGACCAAAGCTAAGAATGCCTTCAAAGCCAGGGCCTTTTAGAGCGCCTTCTGAGCCTTATTATATAGAGCCTAATACTTCTACAAGTATCATCTTCAAGCCTACGGTTTTGGCAGATACCTATTTAAAACTTGAGGGTTTTGAAAAAGGAACAACTAATGCTTTAACTGGCTCAGTGGTAATGGAAGATTTTGACGCTGGTCAACCAGAGAGAAAAGAAAGTACTAATAGAGTATACAATGCTACAACTAAGAAGTATGTAGATCAAAAAACATATTCTTTCGATACTGCTGTGAGACGTCCTACTCGACTTACTTTAGAGTTTAACGGTCAAACGATCTATAACGACATTTTCGAGGGTACAGGGGAGTACTCGAGTGTATCAACTCCTACTTCTCCAAACATGTTTCAACTTGAGAAGGACAATGTTTCAGACATTCTTAATAGCATTAAAGAATTCATAAATGAGCAACATGGTTTTGTGAAAGTTCCTTCTACTTTGACTCTTAGGTCTCCTAAGAATAAAGGTGATTTTGATGATTTAGAGAACGCGGCTAAATTAGGAAAGAGAGGAATTAACCCAATGGGAAGTAGTGATGGAGTAGCAGAGTTGGCAGAGGCTATAAAAATTTGGGAAACTGTTTTAGGTGAGTCAGACGTAAACAACAAGAAGGCTAGAATCAATGGTAAAGTAACACAGTCTCTTTATCAGAATTTAATAGAGGCTGCTATTTTTAAAGAAGATTTCGTGAGAGCTCAAGATTTCTTAGTTCTTTTTGGAGAGATGGATTTGAAAAAAAGTGAAGTGACTTGGGTGAACTCAAAAACTGAATTTATACAAAAGAGATTAGGGAACTAATACTTTAAAAACAGAATTTGAAAAACCCAGCTTGAATAAGCAGGGTTTTTTTATACCTGAATAATTAATTATGCTGAGGTAAAAGGTTTGTTATTTAGAGTGAGATAGTCAATTCATTCAAAAAAAAACTCCACAAACAAAAGTCTGCAGAGTTTATCTATTGGTGACTCGGAGAGGATTCGAACCTCCAACCATCAGAGCCGAAATCTGACATTCTATCCAGTTGAACTACCGAGCCAAAATCAAAGTTCAAATCTAAGTATAATCCGCGGAATTCTATGATGATTTGGTTTTTGATATTCTCTTTTTCTAATGACTATCGGCAACCCCTATAGGGTAAAATTACAGCGTGAAATGGAGAGCTGAAATAGCTGGAAATAAAAGTGCAATTTGAAGATGCCTTTCCGATAAAGAGCTGACCTCTTTTTTAGTTTCATAACTTTGGCGCAAATAAAATTAATGACCCGAACGATAATTCCTAGATTTCAGAGAATAGAATTTTTTATTCTTGTTCTTTTTTCGGGGCTTATTTTATCTGTGGGGTGTGACTCTCCAGAATTATTAGAAATTAATATTATAAAGGACTCTCCACCAGGATGGACTGCGAATGAGGAGTGTGGCGTGTTATTCATTCAGGGTCTTGATACAAGTTTTGCTTCGGCTAGGATTAAATGCAGAGGAGGAATGTCTAGTAAATATTCTAAACATTCTTATGCCTTAGAGCTGGACTCAGTTAGATCGCTCTGTGGAATGTCGGAAGAAGATGATTGGGTATTAAATGCGAGCTATATCGACAAAACCTTCATGAGGCATAAGCTTAGTTACGATATTTTTAGAGGAATGTCTGAGGTGAACAAGTCCGCTAAATCCGAATATGTTACGCTAAAACTAAATGCTGAATATAAAGGGCTGTATATTCTGATGAAGGAGCTAACAGCATCTAACGTAGGATTAAATAAAAACGACTCATCAGCGCAGTTTTATAAAGACCCACCAATTTTCAGAAGGAAGTTGAACCCTGACCAGCGAGATACGGTTAATGTCTTGAATCAGAAATTCCCCAAGTGGAATAGAGAAACGACTAAAAATGGCTTATGGGACCTGAGGGAGTTTATTTTGACTAGTTCCGATCAGGAGTTTATGTCTCTATATACCGAGTATGTAGACTTAGATAATATTATAGACTGGCATCTTTTACTAATGCTATCTAATGGAGGAGATGGAGTTTTGAAAAACTTCTATATCTACAAGTTAGACCAAAACACGCCCTTTAGAATAGCCATTTGGGATTGTGATCATTCCTTTGGAAGAGATGGAGATAATGAGTTAAATATGCTGAACACAACTCCGGACTATGAACAAAATATTCTTTTAAAAAAACTGCTTAGTTCTAAAGAGTTAAAGTATGGAGACCGTCTCAAAAAACGATGGAGTGAGCTAAGAAAAAGGGGCGTGTTCTCCGAGAAAAAGATAGCCTCCTTAATGAAAAACATGGAAAGCTCTATGCAGAGGAAAATAAAGGCTAACGCAGACAAATGGCCTCTCGACTCTAAATGGTATTATGACCAAAATTCATATAAAGAGGAGGTGGAATTAATGAATACATTTATTCGTTTAAACTTGGATACGTTAGATCGTTATTTTGAGTAATTCTGTAAGTTTTTGGTCATTTAGACTTTTGTTTGGTGGGTCTTAACGATGAACTTTTGCAGAAAATTAATCTGCTACAATGATTTTTCTCTCTACTGTTCCATCATCATAGATATAGAATAGTGTTTGACGTGAAGTTTTTTTTGTTTCTCTTCCTAAAATGTCTGTAATTTTTAGTAGCGTTCTAGTGCTATTTGTAGTTAAGTCTGAAACTGATGCAGTACTAGGACAATAATTGCCATCTGGAGGAGATAAAGGTAATTTGTATTGTGGGTCAGTGATTAAGGCGTGCATCAAAACATCCATGCTTTGTAAAAGGCTGGCATTGTATGGCTCCCATTCGTTTGCGATTCCTTCGGCTGTTTGAGCATCATCTAAAATCCCCATATTACTTACTAAAGCCCAATACATATATTCAATCATCATGCATTCATAATCACAAGTTTGGTCATCATAATGGTACCAAGCAGAATCAGGATAAGGATAAGGGACTGTTGCGAATTGTCCTCCTCTGGCAGCATCCATGGCGGCTGACATTAAAGAAGAATTAGGCTGCATACTAAAAGCCGCTGGATAGATGTTTGTATGTCCGACATGATTTATGGTATGCATAATCTCTTCCACGGTAGCATCGTCACCCCAATGCCCTGGTTGTGTTGGGTCAACTTCATCTTCGTAGAGTACTGCACTTACGCCATCTCCGTCATAGTTGTTGAAGAAGGTGTTTTCTACTGAAGAGTTTTCTGCTGAAAATATTGGCATTAAAGCATTCTCACCAGCTAGTTGTGTTTCAATGGCAGAGTCATCTACGATTCCATCTTCATTATTGTCCAATAATTCTGCAGCAACTGCAGCTGCATGCAATACTTTTTCATCTGATATTGTGCTTTCAGCATAAATACTAAAGCAACCTAAAACATCTACATACTTTGTGAAAGGAGCAAGAGCTGTGTCATTTGTGTCTGGGTTAGAGTCAATTGTAAAACAGACTGTATTTTGTGCTATACCAAATACTGGAAGGGTAAGTAGTAGGATTATTAGTTTCTTCATCTTTCATTATTTGATTAATCCTGCTAAAATTACAAAGTAAACTTTTAGAAGCACTTAAAAAAATAGCTTTTTAGGCATGAATACCTCTAATTCTATGCGCCGAAAGATACCTCCCGTTAGGCTTTGTCTTCTATCGGATGGAAAGTTATGGATTGGACTATTACGCCCAGTAAATGGCAAATCCATTAGGTGGAATAATGTCTCTGTTTTTACTGCAAGTTCAATTCTCTTTCAAATTATTAGGTCTGCATATTAAACAGGCTAAATTTGCGTTCTAGCTGTAGCCAATTTTATTTTCAATGAAACGATTTTTTCTAATTCTCCTTTGCAACGCCTTAGTTCTCTTTAGTTATACTCAAAACGAGCTGTTAACCTGGAAGGATCATTTTAGTTATAAAAATGTCATTTGTGTGACCAGTACGAATGATGCTGTATATGCGGCTACCTCATTGGGTGCTTTCAGAGTTTCTTTAGAGGATAACAGCATTACCAGAATAAATAAGGCTAATAATTTATCGGATGTCGGCATTAGTTGTTTACAGGGAATCCCTGAAAGAGATATGTTGCTTGTTGGTTATGACAATGGAAACTTAGACATCATGATAGGGAACAAATTTATTAATTTGTCAGATATCAAAGAAAGCTCGCTAATAGCCGCGAAAAAGATAAATTCAATTTATGTGAAAGGTGATTTTGCTTTTCTCTGTACAGAGTTTGGCATAGTTCAGCTGGACCTTGTTCGGTTAGAGATTAAGGATACCTTCTTAATTGGAGAGAATGGGACCTACGTCAATGTTTTTGATCTTGAAATCGTAGATGGCAGAATTTTGGTGGCCACGGACAGAGGTGTATTTGAAGCTGAAGAGAATAATTCCTTTTTAGCGAATTTTGAGTCTTGGACTTTAAATGCCGAAACTCCGAGCATAGATGGAAGGTATGAGAATATTACTAGCTTTAATGGGAGGCTCTATTTACATGAGGTTACAGCTGACGGAGAATATGTTTATTCCACATCTTTAAGTACAATGGAGCCTTGGGAGGAATTTTGGTTTGATGCCGTTGAGGGAGTTAGAGAAATCAGAAAATACAATAATGATCTTTTTCTTACTACAAAAGGTCTTGTTAAAGTATATAATCAAGATTTACAAATTATTAGAAACATTGATTGGTTAGGAGTGGGATGGACAGATAGCTATCAGGCCATACCTGATCCTCTTGGGAATGGTTTCTGGGTAGCCAACAATAGAGATGGTTTGTTTCATGTTATGCAGGGAAGTGCACCTGCTAAAATAATACCTAACGGACCCAGAAATTCTGCCGCAAGAAAAATAAAGTCCTATTTTGAAGATGTATGGTGCGCCACGGGAGGTGTAAGGCTTGGGTATGTTAATAACTGGAGCCAAGAAGGAATCAATTATTATGTGAATAATAAATGGAATAGTATCACTCGTGAAACAGAGCCATTAATGGATGGAGAAAATGAATATGGAAATGTGGCTTTTGATATGATGGATGTTGCTATAGACCCTTCAAATCCTGACCACGTTTATGTGAGTAGTTGGGATGAAGGGGTTTATGAAATTTTAAATGGTGAGATTATAGAAATTCATAATACTTCTAATTCCCCCTTAGTGGGAGTAAATGAGGAGTTCAATAATGAAATTGTATATGTAGATGGACTAGCGTTTGATAAGGATGGGAACCTTTGGGTAACGAACAGTAAAACTGCAGATTGTCTCCATGTGCTTACACCAGAAGGTCAGTGGTATTCTTTTAATTTTGAGGGAGCTATTAATGAAACGTTTGTCTTAGGAGATGTTATAATTGATTCAGGAACAGATAGGGGTGACTATATCTGGGTAACTCTACCAAAAGGAAACGGAGTTCTTGTGTTTGATTATGGAGATTCTCTAAGTGACTCTAGTGATGATAGATATAAAATATTGGGAACCGCAGATGGGGAAGGGGCTCTTCCGTCTGATGATGTTTATTCTATAAATAGTGATGTGAACGGTGAGATTTGGATAGGGACCTTGCAGGGTATAGGTGTCTTTTATGATACGGAATGTATTTTCACTGATGACCTGTGTGATGCACAGCAGATTTTGATAGAACAGGACGGAAACTTCCAGTTACTCTTAGAAACCGAGACTATTACTGCGATAGAAGTAGATGGAGGAAACCGAAAGTGGATTGGAACCCAAACATCTGGTGTCTATTTACTCAGTGCTGATGGTATAGATCAGATTTATAGATTTACAGAAGATAACAGCCCGTTAATATCTAATACAATCCAAGATATATCATTCAATTTTAGTACAGGAGAGATTTTCTTCGCTACTGATGAGGGAGTAGTCTCATTTATAGGAACGGCTACAGGTTTTGATGGAGAAATAACTGAAGCCAGTATTTACCCTAACCCGGTGAGAGAAGATTATGACGGGGTTATAACGATAGATGGACTTACATTTAGAACAGATGTGAAAATAACAGACATAAATGGTACTATCGTTCACTCTACTACATCAGAAGGAGGAAGAGCGCTATGGAACGGTAAGAATGAGAATGGCGAGCGAGTAAGCACTGGAGTTTATTTAGTATTCGCTACGAATAGAGATGGCTCCGAAACCACAGTAGGAAAAATAGCAGTGGTGAACTAAAGCTGGAATGCTCTTGTCCACCAAGGCTTAAGATTTTACTCGCATGTAGAACCAAAAAACTGAAGGAACATTGAGATGTCAGCGATATTCACTCCTTCTATTCCATCTACATCAGCTATACAGTTTTCTGCACAGCCAAAATCACTTAGTAATATTCCTAAATCTGCGATGTCCACAAAGCCACTTGAGTTGAAGTCAGCGGCACATGCGTTGGGGGCACAGTTATCTAAACTTTCCAAAGTTTGTATGAAAAAGGCTTGATTTCCGCTTTCATCCGCAGCGAACCATGTTCTTACGATAGTAAATCCACTTCCCGCTCCTAGAATAGTTTCTTCAGAATAGGATACTGTAACTGCCGCGGTGCAATTATCTACTGCCTCAACAAGAGGGATCTCAGGAGTAGGCATTCCACAATCGAATGTTATATCTGTAGCATTTGTAATAAATACAGGAGCTTCAGTATCATTGTCACACAGGTAAATACAACTTCCATCATCTGAGGTCGCATTTGGATTGTAGTTTTCTGCTTCAGAATCAGTACATCCTGGAATTCCACAGCTAGCACCATCGAATGTTAAGTTAAGATTAGCTATTCCCGAAGCTCCATTGTAACCATCTATAAGGACTAAATAAGAAGTGCTAGCCGCTAGTTCTCCGCATCCGAAGTCTAGACGAGACATATATTGGTCTGCACCTCCATCATCATTAGCCGCTATTAACGTTCCTCCGCATTCTCCAAAGAGAGCCATTTGAGTGTCATTCAGGGAAACAGGATCAGAAAAGCTAGTTTCTAGGGTAATGGCCACTGGAAATGCTGGAGTAGTGAAAGAATAGAAAACATCATTTTCTATGAGGTTCGCAGCACACCAGCCGGTCGTTACGTTACATCCTGTGGCAGGAATGGCGTATCCTTCGTCAAGACAAGCATTTTCATTAGAAATAATGTTTATTCCTTCCGTCAAAGGAAAAGCACCAGAACAAACATCATTGGCAGGTGGAGTAATGCAACTTCCATCTTCACAGCCAGCTACTGGGTCATAATTGCATGCTTGGTCATCAGTGCATCCAGGATAATTACAGCTTCCATCATTATCAGTAGCTACAGCGTCAAAGTTACATGCGTTAGCATCTGTGCAGCCCAGTATTACAGCCTGAGAAATCTCAATACAGAAGTCTATGACATATTCACTTCCATAATCAGGGTCGATTAACTGATCTATAATCGTTCCGTCAGTATTATTGGTAAGAGAAAAAGTTCCATCGGCAGGGCATCCAAAAAGAGAACCGGCTAATCCATCTCCGTAAGAATCAGTTACAGTTAACGTATAACACTCCTGAGTTAAACATTCTGAGAAAGTATATTCTGTGCTGTTAGTAAGAGAGCCTAATGTAACCTCATTTATAACTCCATTATTTTCTCCTATTAAGGACCAAGCGATTTCATTGGCGTAGCAATCAGTCAGTAAGGTGAACGTTACGTCCTCACAATCATACGTACACGAACCATCATTGATGTCAGCAGTAGGATCGAAGTTGTTGGCTGTGCTATCAGTGCATCCAGGAGTAAGAGAAGAGCAAGCATCAGTCGTAATAGTCTCTATTGTAGAAGAACCAGATTCGGTTTGGAAAGAAAAACTGTAAGTCGTGTTAGAAGCCAGTCCACTTATGGTGAATGAATCTCCGTTGCCTACGCCATCATTCGAAGCATCCACAGTAATATCATTTCCGTTAAGTTCAGCGTAAACTACATCACCCAGCGTACAGTAATTTTCATTAAACGTAGGAGAGAGTGTTACGGTAGCTGTTACATTACCGTTAGAATAGACACATTCAGTGGCTAGTGCCAGTGAAACTGGAGCGCATGGCTCTTGAGGGCCACATCCGTTAATTAAAAGGTCTAAACTATTCTTTACGTTTAATCTTCCACCGGTAGCTATTTCGCCTACTAAACTAGGAACAACATCTACTCCATTGAATATATAATTTCTTACAAGGTCAGCTGTGATTTGTGGAGAAGATAAAGCTTGACTAGCCAGGTCTGAACATGGTGCAGAATAGAGTAAAGCTATCGCACCGGCCACACATGGACTAGCAAAACTAGTTCCTGAAGTAGAAGAATAACCTGAAGCTCCACTCGGCAAAAACACAGATTCACCAGGTGCCGCTAAATCGATAGCAGTAACACCATAACCAGAGAAAGTTCTTTGATCACTGCTGTTAGTAGCCGTAATTCCTAGCATATAGTTACTAGAGCATCCAGTAGGCATATCTCCATTCACATCCACATTTATATTAGAGTTAGAAGTAGCACCACAGTTTAAGATTCCCGCAGCTCCTAGCGTGTCATAGAATGCACACCACACTGGATAGTTAGCTGGGTTGGCATTGTCTATTCCCCATGAAGCATTAGTAGCTACCACGAAAGCACCTTCTGCTCCATTAGAAGCATTGTATCTTTCTCTCATAGTTAAAGGATAAGAATAGGATTCTATCACATTAGCCTCAGTGAGCGAACCTAAATCTACCTGCATGATTTTCACATCCCAGTTAACTCCAGCTCCTCCGTTATTGTTATTTCCCTTAGCGCCTATCATTCCAGAAACCGCTGTACCGTGATTGGCATTACCTACATTGTCATTATCCGAAACAGGATTCCATCCATTAAAGTCATCTATATATCCATTACCGTCATCATCTATTCCGTTATTATCTATTTCTGCAGTATTGGTCCAATGGTTGGCTATTAAATCTGGATGATTATAATTAGCTCCGCCACCTTCGATCACGCACACTACGATCTCATCTCCATTACTGGTTTGACCACCAGTGGTAATGTCCCACGCTAAGTCAGAATCTATATCATTATCAGAACCATCTACATGGTGCCATTGAGAGCCTATACTTGGATCGTTTGGAAGCGCCCTATTCTGAACCTCATGATTAAACTGAGCTATACTGACTCCAGCATTAGAGTAAATAAAGTCTAGTACTTTTCCTTCAGGAACTCTATTCACATCATACTTAAATAAGTAAATAGAAGCAGATTTAGAAAGTACTCTGTCTAGAGCTACTCCAGATTTCACTCCGTTGTACTCAGCCAACTGAATAGTTAAATCCTTTGCGGTTATCGTTTTGTTTAATTGAACTATTAATTCCCCGGAAATTATGGGAGCTTCCTGTGCGAATAAAGAGGCGAGTGAAAATAATAGTATGGCTAATGAAGTAAGAATGAATTTCATGCTGAATTCGGTTTAGGTTAACTTTTAGGTATTCCAAAGTTACTGAATTTTATAAATTAAGATTTACCTTTCGCTTATCTATGAATAAACCTCACCCAATTCGCAGTAAACTACCCCAAGTAGGCACCACTATATTCACTACTATGAGTGGACTGGCTCATAAGCACGGAGCCATAAATCTATCTCAGGGTTTCCCCGGCTTCTCCATTTCTGAAGCGCTTATTTCACTTGTAAATAAGTACATGATTCAGGGAAAAAACCAGTATGCTCCCATGGCTGGAGTTCAGGAATTAAGAGAAGAGATTTCAGCGTTGCAACGCGAATTCTATGCGGCCAATTACGACCCAGATTCTGAAATAACCATAACCGCAGGAGCTACTCAGGGCATTTACACCACTATTTCAGCGCTCGTTCATCCAGGAGATGAGGTCATCATGTTTTCTCCAGCTTATGATTGTTACTCGCCAGCGGTGGAGGTGAATGGAGGAAGGACTGTATTTGTAGAATTGAACTCTAAAGATTACTCCATTCCATGGGAAGAGGTAAGACAAGCCATTTCAGAGAATACAAGAATGATTCTGGTTAACTCTCCGCACAATCCTACAGGAGCAGTTTGGACAACTGAGGATTTAGAAAAACTAGAAGAGTTAGTAGCAGGAACAGGAATAATCGTACTTAGTGATGAGGTTTACGCACACATCATTTATGATGAAGTGAAGCATGTGAGTGTGGCTAGTTCTAAAAGGCTCAAAGACCAAAGCGTTATTGTCCATTCCTTCGGGAAGACCTTTCATGCCACTGGCTGGAAAATGGGGTATGTGCTGGCGCCAGAGCGCCTCATGCAGGAATTTAGAAAAGTACACCAATACTTGGTTTTTAGCGTAAACACTCCAGTACAATACGCGCTGGCAGAATACATCCAGAATAGAAATAACATCCAAGAGCTTTCAGGGTTTTATCAGGAAAAGAGAGATTACTTTTTAAGCTTGATAAAAGACTCAAGGTTTGAGTTTACACCAGCCTCGGGCAGTTATTTCCAGTTGCTTTCATACCGGAATATAACTGAAGAGAACGATGTGGAGCTAGCTAAAAAGTGGACCGTAGAAAAAGGAATAGCCTCTGTTCCTATCAGTGTGTTTTATCCCAAATTAACCGATAATAAAGTACTTCGTTTTTGTTTCGCTAAGGAAAACGAAGTGCTAGAAAAAGCCGCAGAAATACTATGCAAGATTTAACCATATCACTCGTTCAGGTTTCCATAGAATGGGAAAATCCAGAGGCCAATAGGACGCGCTTCGAGAAACTAATTCAGGCGCATGACATGCATTCAGATGTGTTTATTCTGCCAGAAATGTTCACTACGGGTTTCAGTATGAATGAATCTGTGGTAGAAAAATACAGCGAAACTTCCTCCACGGTTTTATGGATGAAAAAACTAGCCAAAGAGAAAAAGGCTGCCATCTGTGGCAGCATTATCTTAGAAGAAAATGGTGAGCGAAAAAATAGATTTGTGTGGGTAGATTCTGAGCAAGTGGTTACCTATGACAAGCGTCATTTGTTCGGGTATGGAAGCGAGCACAAGTTCTTTCAGTCTGGTAAGGATAAAGTCATCATCGATTACAAGGGGTGGAGAATTCTACCTCAGATATGTTATGATTTAAGATTCCCCGTTTTTTCTAGAAACTCGTGGAAAGAGGATAGAGCAGAATTTGACTTGATGATTTATACCGCTAACTGGCCAGATGCACGTATCCATGCTTGGGATGCATTAGGTCTAGCCAGAGCTATAGAAAACCAAAGTTATGTGGCATTAGTAAACAGAGTGGGAACAGATGGTTCGGAGTTGAATTACGTGGGACACTCCGCTTTAACAGATGCCAATGGCACGTATGCCATTTCACCCATTCATGAGAGTGAGGGTGTTTTCACAGAAGTAATTTCTTACGAGAAGCTCGTTAGATTCAGAGAGCGCTTTCCTCTTTTAAAAGATGCAGATGGGTTTGAATTAAAAGAGTGACTATCTTCTAAAGAATTAGCAACCCAGCCTCCCGAACTTCATCCATAGTTCCACTGTACCAAAAAAGAAGAAAGTCTTTCAATCCAGCCGTTTCGTAATTGGCTTGTACAGACTTGTAATTCGTTTTGATGCTGCTAGACGGAGAAATTTCTGTGAGCAGTTTCTCTAGCCATTTCCCAGCGTCTTTAGCGCATTGTATTTCTAGAGTATCCCTCTTGCTGTTTATGGTGAGGATTTCCCTTTTTGCATTAAAAGAAACCGCGCCACCTATCCAAGATAAAATAAAACTAGGTTTCATTTCTCGATAATCAGCCTTGGCCAAATGTGTTTCTATAAGGTTAGGAGGTAAGCTTGTTTTAGGTACTTTATGGTCAAACCATTTTTTAAGCGGCCAGTCCAAACACACGCCATGCATGTAGTTGTAAAGTGATTTTTTTAATCCTTCAGAAAACAGTTCATGCTGAGTTCCAGTCGGATCTTCATGTGCCAAATCATTATTAGCAAACGATCCTATTGTTTTAGTCAGATTCTCCACTTGAAAAGCATCAGGATTCATTCCCACAGGACTGTGAGCCGTCATAGCGAATCTATGCCAGAAGGCAGATTGCAATACATTGTTCTCAAACATCTGCCGCACTACTTCAAGTGAATCTATAGTTTCCTGAGCGGTTTCGGTGGGAAATCCATACATTAAATACGCATGAACCATTACTCCGGCACGATTGAAATTTTCGTTCACCTTGGCCACTTGTTCCACGGTAACCCCTTTGGCTATGAGTTCGAGTAATCGGTCAGAAGCTACCTCGAGTCCTCCAGAAATGGCTATGCAACCAGATGCAGCCAGTAAGCGGCATAAGTCATAATTAAAGTTCTTTTCGAAACGAATGTTTGTCCACCAGCTTACGACTAACTTTCGTTTGAGAATCTCCAGAGCCATAGCTTTCATTAGCGATGGAGGAGCAGCCTCATCCACGAAATGGAATCCTCGCTCACCCGTTTGAGCTACTAATTCTTCCATCCTGTCTACGATAGTAGAAGCAGAAGAACCCTCGTATAACTTGATGTAGTCCAGCGAAATGTCACAAAAAGTACATTTGCCCCAGTAGCAGCCATGCGCCATAGTCAGTTTATTCCAGCGCCCATCACTCCATAGCCTATGCATGGGATTAGTGAGCTGAATAACCGATAAATATTTCTTCAGTGGAAGCCCCGTGTAATCTGGAGTTCCTACTTTTTCCTGTTTGATATCAGGTGTAGTATTCGCGTTGCAATATTTTACTTTTCCATCCACCAAACTGAACGTTCTCTTCAACATTTCAGCGGAAGCCTCTGTCTCCAGATAATTTACCAAATTCATCAACGGAGCCTCTCCGTCATCTAAACAAATAAAGTCTACATAGTCAAACACTCGAGGGTCTGAAAGCGAACGAAGTTCAGTGTTTGGATAACCTCCACCCATAGCTATATGGATAGTTGGGTGGTTTTTTTTGAGCCATTTACCGCATTGCAACGCTGCAAATAAATTACCAGGAAAAGGGACTGTTAGACAAACCAATGTAGGGCTGGTTTCCTTGATTTTCTTATCCAATATCTCCAGCATCATATCCGTAATAAAGCTGGGCTCCGACTGCAGTTCAGTATGCAGTTCATCAAACGTGGCGGCAGACATTCCTAATCTTTCTGCGTAGCGTGAAAACCCAAAATGAGGGTCCACCAATTCCACCAGAAAATCACTTAAGTCCTCCAAGTAAAGTGTGGCTATGTGTCTAGCTTGGTCTCTAATCCCCATAGATCCAAAAGCCCATTCCAAGTCTTCTAGTTGTTCAAATTTGGAAGCTTCGGGAAGGAAATTACGCTCACAAATAAAATGAGCTAGCGTAGGATCTTCATCTTGTAAAAAACTAATTACAGGCTCTATGGTATGGATGTATTCAGTGCGGAGGGCATAAATCCTAAGCGCGTTGTCAGAAGTGTTTTTGAGGTTATTTTTCGCCTCTGAGAATAGTTTTTCCAGCCCTCTCTTAGAGAATAATTCCAGGATAGTTTCTATTCCCAAATCCAGTTGCTGACTAGAAACCTCTGTTGTATTCAGAAAGCCCTTTATGTAAGCTGTAGCTGGGTATGGAGTGTTTAGCTGAGTAAACGGAGGGCTGATTAAAAGGAGATTCTGTTTCACGCAGTGCAAGTTTAGCGTTTAATTGTAAATTATTAATCCTAAATTCTAAATTGACTCAATTCTATTTCTTGAGAAGGTATTCACTGAGTTTATTCAATAGTTGTAAAAGGCGTAGTAAGAATGGTCGGAAATAGTTTTAAAAACTTCTTTGGAACAGGTGCTTGTATAGTAAGATTCTCTTTTGTGACTGGATGAGTAAACTCTAAGGAATAAGCATGTAAGTAAAGTCCTTTTCCTTTTAATAGCAGTTCTTCAGGACTGTAATCTGCATCTCCTAAAATAGCATTTCCACTGCTGGAAAGATGCTTTCTAAGTTGGTGTCTTCTTCCTGTTTTGGGGTGGAGAAGGACCAAGTTTAAAAACCCAAATCTTTCAGAAATGACAGATTCAAGGACTTCATAAGAAGTGAACGCTTCTTTGTCATCTATGGCTTTATTAAAGTCTCCTTTTAATTTTTCAATCTCACCCATGGCAACAGCCAAATAGGATTTTTTGATTTCTTTTTTCTCAAACATGAGATTGAGTGCTCTGATGCCTGAGCTAGTTTTTCCTGCAAGTAAAACACCAGTAGTTGGATAGTCTAAGCGATGGACTGGCTGAGGGTGACAGGTGTCTGGGAGAATGCTTTTCGAAAGATTTTGCTCCAAAGCATTCGCTACGGTTTTGAATTTATTACCACTGACTTGAATTCCGGCAGGCTTGTAAATGGCAGCCAGGTGTTCATCATCATAGAGAACCTTTAACGGATACTCCAGCTGATGCTCAGGTTCGCTTATTTCTTCTTTTGTGAGCTCTATTTCTTCCCCACCATGAATAAAAGTGGCAGTGCTGGCCTTTTTTCCATTCACCCTAATCAGCCCTTTGTTCAAGGTCTTTTTTAGTGCTGATTTCGTAGCGCAGCTAGAAAATAGACCTACACCATATTCTTGAAGTCGGGTAGGTGTGTTTTGGACGAGTGCTATGTGTTTTTCTGATTTGATGCCGCTAAGATAGCTCCTAGATGAAGAGAGGCTTTAATCAAGGTTGGTAATTTCTATTTCTGGTATTACTCATTTATAGGTGAGGCACCACAAGTTTTGCGCTAAATCAATTCGTACGTATAATTATTCAAGATTATTTATTTCCCTGAACGCTAAAAAATGTACATTAGTTTAACCTTAAAACCAAATATACAATAAATATGAAAAAAATTTACTCGCTAGCCCTTGCTGCACTGGGGTTCTCTTTTATGTGCGGAGCACAATTCACAGATGACATAGAATCCTATGATGAGGGTCCGGTCTTCAACGACATTTGGACTACTTGGGATGGAAATGATGATGGTGCTCAAAACGCCATGGTGTCCTCAGCTTACGCAAACTCTGGAACCAAGTCTGTTTTTATAGCCGCAGGTGCCGCTCCAAATGGTGGGCCTCAAGATGCAGTACTTAATTTAGGAGACGGAGTTTCCTCTGGAGCATGGTCTGTGAAATGGATGATGTACATTCCTGCTAATAACTCAGCTTATTTTAATTTACAAGGAAATGTTTCTCCAAATGCAAATGAAAACCTAGAATTTCTTTCAGGAAATGTAACATTCAATGCAGCGAATGGAACTCCAGGAATGGGAGCTGATGACAATGCTGCGGGAATGACTTCATTTGCTTTTCCTAGCGATGAATGGTTTGAGGTAATAGCCACCGTAAACTTTGATGCTGGAATTTATAGCATCACTGTAAATGGAACTGAAACAGCAGCAGCACCTATTAATGCGCCTGACATCACAGTATGGGGAGGAGTTGATTTCTTCGCGGCAGATACTGCGAATGGATATTATGTTGATGATGTAGAGTTCTACTCTAATCCTCTTTCTGTAGAAGAATTATCTACTGCTGATTTTCTAGTTTATCCTAATCCTGCAAACAGCCAGGTGAATATTTATTCATCAGCAGCTGTATTAGATATTTCTATCTATAATCTTTTAGGAGAAGAAGTATTAAGAGTAGAAAGGGGTGTCTCTCAAAAATTAGATATAAGCCATCTCGAAGTGGGTTATTATATGGTTCAATTCTCAAATGGAATTGACAAGAAAACAGTAAAGCTTATCAAGCAATAAGTAAAAAAAACGAATTAATAAAAAGCCCCATCAGCTCGCTGATGGGGCTTTTTTCATTCTATGTTATTTAGCTAAAAGCATTCTCTCCAGCAATGCTAATTTGACCGAAGACAAAGATTAGTATTACTCTCATTTTTTTATTGGTGTGCGTTTGGCTATGAACAGTGCGGGATTGGAAAACCGGATTTTTCAAATTTGCACGTAGCCAAGAGTT
>MDTF01011718.1_pt1 | contig 16642 bp, 19 predicted proteins | sample 811191 | NCBI WGS metagenome assembly MDTF01 (sample SAMN05326649, study PRJNA326480) | marine metagenome | isolation source: seawater | place: Southern Ocean | collected 2011 | reverse complement strand
TCTACGCTGAAGTCCAAAAAATGGGAGGCAATAGATGGGACAGCTCAAGTTTAATTGCTTTGCTTAAGAAAAAAAAATAAACAGTGTCTACTGAAGTTGGTTACTACGAAAATTTTCAGGAGATAGAGAAGAAAATCTGGCTGATGCTGAGTGACGCGGTAACGAATAGAAAATCACCTTTTAGAGTTCCGGTTTTTATTTGTGGTAATCAATCTGACTTTGATGGAAGAATTGTGGTTCTTAGAAAATCTGAACAATCAAATAATCTTTTACAATACCATAGTGATATTAGATCCGATAAAATTACTAAGTTAAGAAAGAATAAAAATGCAGCAATGCTTTTTTACGACAAAGAAGAAAAAATTCAGGCTAGGGTGAAAGTTGACTGTGTAGTCAATCATGACAACGATATTACAAAAAAATCTTGGTCTAAAACTCAACACATAAGTAGAAAATGTTATCTTGTAGATAGTGGACCAGGTACTAAATCAGCCACACCTACTTCTGGGCTAAAACCTGAGTTAGATAATTTTGAGTTTACAAAAGAACAAAGTGAAGCGGGTTATAAAAATTTTACTGTTATTCAATGTAATGTTAAAAGTATTGAGTGGCTATATTTAGCAGCTAAAGGACATAGAAGAGCTTTTTTAGATTATAGTGGTGGTGAAAAATACACTTGGTTAGTTCCTTAAATATTTTTTTTATATCTTTTATAATTATCAACATAGTGTTTTGCATTTTCTTTTATTTCTTCAATTTCTTTATCTGTAACTTGTCTAATAACCTTCCCTGGGCTGCCTAATACCAAAGAATTATCTGGAATAATTTTATTTTCTGTAATTAAAGTGTTGGCTCCTATAATGCAATTTTTTCCTATCTTTGTCTTGTTAAGGATGGTGCTTCCAATTCCAATTAACGTATTGTCAGCAATTTCACATCCATGCAGCATCACCATATGTCCGATGGTGACATTTTTTCCTAAAATTAAAGGGCAACCAGGGTCCGTGTGAAATACACATCCATCCTGAACGTTTGATCCTTCACCTATCGTAATAGGCTCAATGTCACCTCTTAACACAACGTTGAACCAAATACTTGAGTCTTTTTTCAAGATAACTTTTCCTATTAAAACTGCATTACTAGCAACCCAAGAATCCTCATGAAATTTTGGTACATCATTTTCAAATTTGTAAATCATATAATTGCTGTAATTAGATAATAAAATATTTATAATATTAATCCAAGAATAAAACTTATCTGATGTTTGTAATAATAACTAGAAATTTTCCACCAGATGTCGGTGGTATTCAAAGCTTAATGGAAGGACTATCTAAAAGTCTTATGACTCATGGACGTGTGAAAGTATTTGCAGACAAATATTTAGACAGCGATACTTATGATCAAAAATCAAATTTAGATATTTCAAGAGTTAAGGGTTTTAAAATTTTTAGGAAATTTCGAAAAGCTTTTCTTGTTAATGAATACATTAAAAGTGGTAATATTAAAGGAGTTTTTTTTGACCACTGGAAAAGTCTTGAATATATTAAATTAGAACACCTAAAGGAAATACCAAGTTTTTGTTTAATTCATTCCAAGGAAATAAATCATTCTCCAGGTAGTTCTTTAAACTCTAGAATGAAAAAAGTTTTTAAAAAAACTAAATTTATTATAGCTAATTCTAAATATACTAAAGATTTAGCTATTAACTTGGGTTTAGATGAAAATAAAATACATATAATTAACCCCGGCACCGACTATCCGATTAAAGTTGAGCAAGATGAAGAAGCAAAAGCAAAAGAGATTTTTGGCTCAGCTTTTCCAAGAATTATTACTGTAGCTCGATTAGATAAAAGAAAGAGTCATCAAAATATATTGATGACTATAAAAAACTTAATACCCATCTACCCTGACATTAAATATGTCTGTATTGGAAATGGTGATGAAAAGAATAGTTTAGAAAAATTAAAAATACAGTTGGGTTTAGAAAGACAAGTAGTTTTTTTTCCAAGAATAGAAGAAAAATTAAAAGTTGCACTATTAAACGAAGCTAATTTATTTTTAATGCCATCTATTGTTTATAAAAAATCTGTTGAAGGTTTTGGCATTTCTTTCGTTGAGGCAGGAAGTTATGGCACAGGTTCAATTGGTGGGATCGCTGGGGGTGAGGCAGATGCAATTGAAAATGGTAAAACTGGTTATTTATGTGATGGAAATGATTTAAATTCTATTTATGAAACAGTTGTAAAATTTTTTCAAAATGAAAATTATAAAATTATGGGTTTGCGAGCTAATGATTTTTCAAAAAAATTTAAATGGAAAAATATTGTTAAACAATACTTATCTTTAATTTAAAACTTTTTTAATTTCTTCCATTACAACATCAGCTTTAAGTAAATTTAAATCTCTTACAGAGATAGGTTTAAATTTTTCTGTTTCAATACTGACTTTGCGTGCAGAAGTATGCGCTCCAAATAAAACTATTCCTGCTTTATTCATATGGCTACAAATATGTGCAGGTCCGGTATCGTTTGTAATAATAAAACTAGCGTCTTTAATTAGACTTATAAGTTGATCAATTTTTAAAGGCCTACTATTATCTAAAATAGAGTGGGCATTTAAAAGTTTAGATTCCATAATTTCATTGGGTCCTGGAGCTAATACAATATCATATTTTCTACTGTATTTAGATTTCAATTGAGAGATTAATACATGATAGTAAGGCCACTTTTTGTTAGCGTGTTTAGGTGAGCAAAATGGAAATATTAAAATATATTTTCCATTAAAATAATTTTTTGTAATATTTCTAATGTTAACTATTGCCCAATTTAAATTAGATTTTTGAACATTTAATGTTTTAATTCCACTTTTTTTAAGTTGAATTTCCATTCTATTCAAGACAGGTTCTTCGTCAAATTCTTTTTTTGCTTGGTAGGATTCTAGTGTCGTAATTGTTGATGACCACTTTGATTCACTTAAAAGATATTTACTGTAAAATTTAGTTCTGTTTGAATTCTGTAAGTCAAACACGTGTGTAAAATTATAAGAAGATAATTTTTTCTTTAACCGGTAAAGATAAAATAAATTCCATCTTGGTGATCTTGTGTCGACTAAAACTTCATCAATATAAGGACATTTATTCATCAAATTTAAATATGGAAGAGAGGTTAAAAGAACAACGCGCGATTTTGAGTAGAACTTTTTAATGTCTTCCATAGCACCGTTAGCTTGAATTAAATCACCTAATGAACCGTGTTTTATAATTAATATATTTATCATTTTTTTACTATTTAAAATTATATTTATAGTATATTTAAAAAATTCACTATGGATAACAAATTAGACATAATATTGGCAGAAATATCAGTAGGTGAATTAGTCGATAAAATAACTATTCTAGAAATTAAAAAAGAGAAAATTACCGATTCTAAAAAGCTTAAAGATGTAAATAGAGAACTTTTATCTCTGAATAATACTTTTGAAAAATCAATACCAGATTTTTCAAAAATTAAATCATTAATAGAAAAATTAAAAACTGTTAATTTAAAGCTCTGGGATATAGAGAACGGGAAAAGATTAGCTGAGAAAAATAACGATTTTGGAGAAAAGTTCGTTGAGTTAGCAAGAACTGTTTACAAAACTAACGATGAAAGATCTAAAATTAAACTCGAAATTAATAATATTTTAGGTTCAAATATAAAAGAGGTTAAATCACACTATTAATCTTTATTGAGACTAGGGATAGCTTTTCTTAAAATTTTAGACATATTAGGATCAATGATAGCTGTAATAACTCCATTACCTTTCTTTAATTCTTTTAAAATTTTTCCGTCAGGTGAAACAATCATTGAGTGACCAAATGTTTTTCTACCATTCCAATGAGTTCCTGTTTGACCGGGTGCAAATATATATGAAAAATTTTCTATAGCCCTAGCTTTTAATAAACTATGCCAATGTTTTTCTCCTGTAGTTTTGGTAAAAGATGATGGCACAGATATAAATAAAGAACCTTTTTTTGAAAGTTTTCTGTACATGTTTGGAAATCTTATATCGTAACAAATTGATAAACCAAGTTTACCCCAAGGTAATTTTACGGTTTTTAGTATTTTTCCTGATGTGAAAGTTTCGGACTCAAAGTATTTTTCTTTTTTGCTTAAAATAGCATCATACATGTGGATTTTATCATAATAAGTTTGTATTTTGCCCTTAGGGTTAATTAAAACTGACCTATTCTTAATTTTTTTATTTTCTTTAATCGAAACAGAACCAACTAAAATCCACTTCTTATATTGCTTTGCAAACTTTTTAATTTCCGTTAAATAAAAATCTTTTTGCATTGAGGTTGCTATTTTATTTAATTCTTTTTTTTTTAGACCGAATAGTGCGGAATTTTCTGGAGTTATAATAAAATCAGATTTTTGTTTGATAGCTTTTAAAAGTAATTTTTTTGTAGATTGAAAGTTTTTTTTTATGTCTTTACCGGAACAGATCTGAATGCAAGATACTCTAAACATGTAATAAAATAAATTATAAATATTTATTTCATTATAGATGATGCAAAGTTCCAATTACAATCAAAACTAGGGATGTGAACACCTGAGACTTTTACGTTACCAAAGCTTTTTTGCAATACATTGCACCAGTTTTCGACTTGTCTAGGTTTTTTATCTTTGCTGCCTACTTGTGCTGTTATAACTCCACCAGGTTTCAAAATTCTTTTTAAGCTTTTCATGTTTTTACGTGCAAGATCAATGCAGTATTGATCGTCGTTAAGATCTACAAAAATTTTATCATATTTGGAATCTTCAACTGATTTAATGCTTTCAAAAGCATCACCCCAAAATGTATTAACAGTGTTACTTTTTTTAACTTTTGAACAGACGGTAGGTAAGTGTCGGTAACAAGAGTCAACTATTTCAGGATCAAGTTCATACCAATCAATATAATTGACATTGTTATCCAGGCATTCTCTAGCAACACCTCCATCCCCGCCACCGATAATAGCTACATTATTATTTTTTTTGCTAAGATCGTAACTAGATTTAAAAAAAGTTGAACTATAAATTTTTTCATCTTTTTCAGCTACTTGAATTTCATGATCGATAAAAAGTGCATTGCCAAATTCTTCAAGATCCATTATTTCAACAAACTGTCCTACCTTAGACGTAAAAGTTTCTAGTATATTGTTGACTACGTAATATTTTTTTTGACCAGGCGTACTGTATATATCATCGTATAGACTAACGCTACTTCGATTAAAACTATTTACAACAACTCTTTCATGGTCAATTTCTTTTTTTAATATTTTTAAAGCTACTTTAGGTGGGACTTTTCCACATGTAAAAAAATCAAAGCTAATTACATTTCTCTCGGGGAAAGTATGAAAACTAAAATGGCTTTCAGACAATAGAGCAACCAACGTAAATCCTTGAGGTTGAAATTCATGGCTACTAACATTGAGTATCTCAACTTTAGCTGCTTTTGCTATTTTATAAATGACTTTTTCATAAAAAGATTTTGGATAATCTTTTTTAACACCCAAAAAATCTAATGTTATGTGTTCGCCAACTTTAATCATAAAAAACTAGTCCTTCTTGTAATTTTTCATTTTACCCAAAACTATTGTCATCTCTTTTTTTGAAAGTATTTTAGGAATTCCAATTCTTAGTGCATTAATATATTGATTACAAATATTTTCAACTTCTTGAGCTAGTTCAAAAGTCTTGTCTAAATTTGCTCCAAATGCAATCTGTCCGTGATTTCCGATTAGACAAGCTGATCTATTTTTTAATGCTGATAAAATATTTTTTGATAATTTTCTTGTTCCAAAAGTTGCGTACTTTGTACATTTTATATCCTCTCCACCTGCTACGCCAACCATATAATGAAAAGCTGGAATAGATTTTTCATGTGTTGAGACAGCTGTAGCACACGTAGAGTGTGCATGGACAATTGCTTTAGCTTCTTTTTTATTAACATAAATATCTTGATGAAATCTCCATTCAGATGATGGTATGCCTTTTTTTTTATTAAATTTACCTTTTAGGGAAACAAAAACTACATTACTAGGCTTTAGCGAAGAATATTTTACACCTGAAGGAGTTATATAAAACCCCTCCACATTTTTCTCTTTAGCTTTTATAGAAATATTTCCTGATCTCAATGCGGACAAATTAGTAGAGTTTAATTTTTTAGAATATTTTATTATTTGTTTTTTTAATTTAATCACTTATTTATTGTACAAAAGTTTAAAAAAAAATTCAAAATGAGGTTGGAAAAAAAAATCAAAACCGTTATTACCATGCACTTGTTGTGAAGGATTCCAAGGTGAAGCTTCGAGTAGCCTTGGTGCTTTTAGACCTTCCGCTATAGTAAAACCAAGCGAAGAGTTGCCAATAAATAATTTACAACACTTAATAATTTCTGCCATTTCTAAAAAGTCTTTACATTCATAAAATTTTAAATTTTTTATACTCTGTTTGAGATTGTTGTATTCTTCAAAGGTACCTAGGAAATAAATATCATTATAGTTATTCAAGAAATCATAATTTATAAAATGATTTTGGTACCTCAACGATCTTAGAATTACAATTTTATTTTTTAACTTATCGTGAGCTTCAACATTTAAAAAAATTTGTGTTAGATCTGGCTGAATACCAGATATGTGAGAACCAAATTTCATACTATCAAACGCTAGTTGAATTGGTAATTCTCTAATCAGATCAAAGTTGACGTCAATATCTTGATTAGTGAAAGATTCTATTGAACTTATATAACTTTGTTTTTTTAACAACGGGTACAACATATTGTAAATTTTTTTATTCATAAAAAGTTGGCCTGCTGGATGATCTGGGTAGTAAGTAGTAGTAGGTAAATCTAATTGAATATAAAGTTTGCACACATGTGTTTTTGAAAGATGTTTTAAAATTGGTAAAATATTTATTATGTCTCCAGTATGGCCAGAGTGAAGAAATGAAATTTCTTTTTTTTTATTTATACTTTCTTGTATTTTGTAGAGATAATTTTCATATTTTTTTTTAAATATAAATTTATCGGTTTCGAGTTGAGAGGTAATTTTTAATTTTTTGTATTTTTTTTTATCAAAAAGTTTATAAAAAAATTTTAAAAAGTGTTTTTTTGTATTAAGCATTATATTTAAACTTACCTTTTTTTTTAAAGTCATGAACGAATATAATCTATAATCTGTGGATGATAATGCAGATATTTTTAGTGCTAGTTATAATATGTGAGATTAATATAAAACTAATAATTAAAAGTAATTTTTTCATTTAAATAAACCCTTTAGTCCTTGTTCTGATGCTTCACAAACACCTTTTTCAGTAATTAGCCCTGTAACTAGTTTAGCGGGTGTAATATCAAAAGCCAAATTTAGAGCATTATTTTTTTGTGGATAGATTAAAACTTTCTGAAGTTTGTTGTTTTTATCTAAACCTTCTATGTGTGAAAGCTCTGAAGAGTCTCTTTCTTCTATAGGAATTTTTTTAAAATCCTTTAAATTCCAATCTATTGTTGAGCTAGATAATGCTACGTAAAAAGGAACATTGTTGTCTTTTGCAGCAAGTGCTTTTAAATAAGTTCCAATTTTATTACATACATCTCCAGTTGATAACGTTCTATCTGTGCCAACAATACACATATCAACTCTACCTTTTTGCATTAAAATTCCACCTGTATTGTCCGCGATAATAGTATTGGGTATACCCTCTTCACTTAACTCATAAGAAGTTAAATTAGCTCCTTGATTTCTTGGTCTTGTCTCGTCGACCCAAATATGTACTTTAATTCCTTTTTTATGCGCCTGATATATTGGTGATGTTGCAGTGCCCCAGTCAATTGTTGCAAGCCAACCTGCATTACAGTGAGTTAAAATATTAACAGTATCTTTCTTTTTACGAGATATGTCCTCAATAATTTTAAGCCCATACATTCCAATATTTTTGCAAAATTCTACGTCTTCCTCCACAATATTCTTAGCTTCTTCTAAGGCGATTTTTAAATTTTCATTATTGTCTACCCCTGATAGTTTTTTCATCATTCGGTCAACAGCCCATTTTAAATTAATGGCCGTAGGTCTTGAGGCTATTAAATCTTCACTGGATTTTTGTAAAAAAGATTGATCATTATTTTCGATTATAGATAAAACTAATCCATAAGCAGCAGTAGCACCAATTAATGGAGCACCTCTCACTTCCATATTTTTAATTGCATTGATTGAATCTTTAACAGTTTTTAAATCCTTAATAATAAATTGATGTGGTAATTTGGTTTGATCTATTATTTTAACTATACTATTTTTAAACCAAATTGTTCTGTAGGGATTTCCATCTATATTCATTATTTTTTATTAAGAACTCTACCTGCGATATATTGAAGTTTTTTAATTGTCTTTTTAGTTCTTAGCTTAGGATCAGTTATTATTGCTGTGTCTAAGCAATTATTTGTTGAGTCTTTTTCTGTCGAAAAATCTTTGTAAGTTTTGATAATTTCTTTGATCATATTTTGAGCATTTAGGGCATTTTTTTTTAGTGTCTGAATAACCATTGCAACATCAACCTCGTCATGGTCTGGATGCCAACAATCATAATCTGTAACCATGGCAACAGTACAATATCTAATTTCTGCTTCCTTAGCCAATTTTGCTTCAGGCATGTTAGTCATTCCAATAACATCAGCTCCCCACGATCTATATAAATTAGATTCTGCTAGAGTAGAGAATTGAGGTCCCTCCATTGCAATATAGGTGCCGTTCACTTGATGTAAAATATTTAATTTTTTTAAAGCTGCCTCACAGCTTTTGCTTAGTGACTCACAAACTGGTTTTGCCATTGATATATGTGCAACTATTTCTTCATCAAAAAAAGTTTGCTCTCTTGCAAAAGTTCTATCTATAAACTGATCTACTATTACGAAAGTTCCAGGACTTAAGTTTTCTTTTAACGATCCGACAGCTGAAACAGAAACAATGTCTGTAACACCTAGCTGCTTCATGGAGTCAATATTGGCTCTATAGTTTATATTACTTGGATTAATCTTATGTCCTCTCCCATGCCTAGGTATGAAACAAATTTCTTCTTTGCCTATTGTTGCTAATAGAACCTCATCTGAAGGTTTGCCCCAAGTAGTTTTAATTTTTTTCCAGCTAATTTTTTTAAAGCCTTCCATTTTATAAAGACCACTGCCACCAATTATCCCGAGTTTTCTTTTTTTCATTGTTTAATTATTAATGCTTTTTTGTTAGATATTGAAGCTAAATATGGACTTAAAAAAAAAAATTAGATCAATACAAGACTATCCTAAAAAAGGAATTTTATTTAGAGACATTACTACTTTAATTAAAGATTCTAAGGCTTTCAATTATGCAATTGATAGAATAGTTGAAATATCAAAAAAAATAGATTTTGACAAAGTTTCCGCTATTGAATCTAGAGGATTTATTTTTGCTTCAACTGTTTCGTATTTAACAAAAAAACCTTTAATATTATTAAGAAAAAAAAATAAATTACCTGCTGACAGGTACTCTGTTGATTTTCAACTTGAGTATGGTGACGCTACAATTGAAGTACATAAAGATTCTATTGATACTGGAGATAAAGTTTTGGTTATTGACGATCTTATTGCAACTGGTGGCACTGCAGAAGCAGCTGCTAAATTAATTGAAATGTCAGGTGGTACAGTTGCAGGTTTTATTTTTATAATAAATTTATTTGATCTGCCTGGAAATGAATTACTGAGAAAAAAATCTTATTTTACTGAAAGCTTAGTTGAATTTCCTGGACACTAAATTTCTTTATCCGTCCAGGTTTTGGGCGTGAGTGAATTTTTAATTTCAATATCTATATGATAGTCGAAAGGTAGAGATCCTCTATTTTTAATATATTCATATGTTTTTTTAATACCTTCATCTAAAGTAGTGGTAGTTTTATAGTTGAGAAACTTTCTAGCTTTATCTGCAGAACATGTTGCGTGTTTAACTTCTCTTGGTCTACCTGGTTTATAAATAGGGGCAAGATTTGTTCTTGTTATATTTGAGCAAATTTCTGCAATTTCATTAATTGAAGTGAATTCTTCATCTGGTCCAATATTAATTATTTGCTTATTTAAATCAATTTGATCTAACATGGGTAAAAGACAGCTTAAGCAGTCGTCAATATAAGAGAAACATCTTTTTTGCTCACCATCTCCATAAATTATTGGTGCTTTTCCTTGTAGCATTCTGTTTATCATTATTGAAACTACATTCCTGAATGGATCATCATATTTCTGTCTGGGGCCAATAATATTATGTGGCACAGCTATCACCCATTCTATATTATTTAGTTCACAAAGATTAATTAGAACATCTTCCGAGGCAACTTTAGAAATCGCGTACGGGTCAACTGGTAAAGGACTCATATCTTCACTAAAAGGTGTTTGTTGTTTTCCATATCTTGCCATTGATGAGCAAAAAATTATTCTTTTTACTTTTTCATTTACGGCAGCTGAAAAAATTGAAACTGAAGCTAAATAGTTATTTTTTGTTATCGCGTACGGTGAAAAAACTGAAAGGCCTTCGTGAGCTGTAGCGGCACAATGGTAAACTATATCTATTCCTTTCATGATTTCTTTTACCTCATTTAAATTACAACAATCTATATTATGAAAAGTTATATTCTTTGGAACATTATCTTTATAGCCACCAATCATATTGTCTATGCCAACTACAGAATGACCAGAATCTGCCAGCTTCTCTGCCAGATGAGAACCTAAAAACCCTGCTGCACCTGTAACTAAAATTTTATATTTATGACCCATGAATGACTTGTAGTATTATTATTTCAATAAATGTCAATTAATTATTGTTAAAAGGTCTGTACCAGGAAGTTTTACCAATTATAGAGTTAAAAAGCCCAGAAAGTCTAAAAAAATAAATCATTCGTTTTTCTCGGTTCATCATAATGAAATAAAAAAAACTTTTAAATAAAGAGGATGTTAGTTTCTTTGAAAAAGATAATAAAGCAAATGTATAACCATTGTACTTCTTGCTAAAATAAAAACTTGACCACATCCAATGCCAATTTCTAGATAGTTCCATTTCGAAATTATACTCTTCATCATGCGAACTTCCTCCTTGGTGTTTTATTATTATTTCGGGATCTAAAAAAATTATTTTTTTTTCGTCTACTAATCTTTTGCACAAATCAATTTCCTCCATATAAATAAAAAAATTCTTATCAAAAAAACCAATGCTCTTAAATTCTTCGAGATTCATAAACATTGCAAATCCTTTAACACTTGTTACTGCTGTTAAAGATTTAATTTTTGTTTCTGTATTTGATTCTTGAATAGCTGGTGCAATAATTGCAAACGTCTTAAGTTTATTAGCTGTTATAAAAAAATTTTCAATTGTATTTTTTTGCAAAATCGCATCTGGATTTAGAATAAGAGCATACTTAGTTTTAACTTTAGATAAACCAAGGTTATTTCCTTTTGCGTAACCTAAATTTTCTCCAGCAATTATACATTCAACATTCGTAAATTTTTTTTCAATTTTATTTTTAAAAATTTGGTCTTTTGAGTTCTCAATAATAATTACCTTATATTGAGGATCTATTGATTCTAGGCAGCTTATAATTTTTTTATCACTTTTGTATGATGTTATGACGATAGTAATTTTATTTTCAGTCATGATTAGAACAATATTTGATTTTATATTATATTTCTTTTAGATACTTAATATAATTCTTTGTTTTATTATGAAAAAAGTCATTGTAACAGGTGGATATGGTTTTATAGGAAGTAATTTAATAAAATATTTACTTAAAAAAAAATATTTTGTAATAAATATTGATAAATTAGCCTATTCTTCTAATTCCTATAATTTAAAAAATATAGAAACCAGTAATTATGTTTTTGTTAAAGCTGATATCAATAACAAAAATTTAATTTCTAAAACTATAAAAAAATATAAGCCCAAAATTATTTTTAATCTCGCAGCTGAAACACATGTTGATCGGTCTATAGACTTTCCTAAACCCTTTATAGATAGTAATATAAACGGTGTATTTAATCTACTTGAATGCATACGTTTTCATAACAATAAATCAAAAAAAAAAATTAAACTAATTCACGTTTCTACTGACGAGGTCTACGGAGACATAACTAGAGAAACAAAAAGAGCTGATGAAAATTATCCTTTTAAACCTAGCTCACCATATGCTGCATCAAAAGCTAGTGCAGATCTTTTAATTAAATCATATATAAAAACTTTTAATTTTCCTGCAATTATTTCTAATTGTTCAAATAATTATGGCTCAAGACAATTTCCTGAAAAATTAATTCCTAAACTTATATACAATGTATTAAATAATAAATCTCTTCCACTATATGGAAAAGGATTAAATTCTAGGGAGTGGATACATGTTGATGATCACTGCAAAGCTTTGGAAATTTTATCATTGAGAGGTAAGATAGGTGAAAATTATAATATAGGAAGTGGAAAAAATTTAACAAATTTAAAATTAACAAATTTAATAATTAATTTAATGAAAAAGAAATTATTTAAAATTGGCAAAAAAGTAAAAATTCAATTTGTCAAAGATAGACCAGGACACGATATAAGGTATGCATTGAATAGCGAAAAAATAAAAAGAAAGCTTAAATGGAAAGCTTACATAGAAATAGAAGTAGGTCTTTCACAAACTATAGATTGGTATATTAATAACCTTGGTTACTTTAAGTCAATACCGAAAACGGAACACGTGTTTAGAAGTGGCATTAAAATATGATAAAAAAAGGTATTATTCTTGCTGGTGGAATTGGCTCAAGAATGAGTCCTGTCACAAAAGCGGTAAATAAACAACTGCTCCCACTGTATGACAAACCACTTTTTTTTTATCCTCTATCTGTTCTTATGTTAGCAAAAATTAAAGATATATTAATAATTGTAAACAAAGGACAAATAGATCAGTTTAAAAAGGTATTACCGAATGGTAATAACTTGGGCATTAAAATCACTTACGCTGAACAAGATAAACCTAAAGGATTACCTGATGCTTTTGTTGTGGGTGAAAAATTTATTGGTAAAAATTCAGTGGCCTTAATTTTAGGTGATAATTTTTTTTTCGGACATAACTTAACAAAAAAACTTCTTGAATGTTCTAATTTTTCACATGGAGCAAAAATCTTCTTGTATCCTGTTAAAAACCCATCTTTGTATGGTGTGGCTACAATTGATAAGAAAGATGCGGTTATAAAAATAATTGAAAAACCTAAAAAAACTAAGTCTAATCTAGCTGTAACTGGACTATACTTTTTTGATAATAGTGTAATTACTCTTAGTAAGAGATTAAAGCCTTCGAAAAGAAAAGAAATAGAAATTGTGGATCTGCTGAATAAATACAAAGATAAGAAGCAACTCACTGCTGAAACAATAGGAAGAGGATCTGCATGGCTCGATACAGGTTCGATTGAAGATTTTAATAGTACCTCAAACTTTGTTGCTACAATTGAAAATAGACAGGGATATAAAATTGGGTGCATAGAGGAAATTGCTTTTAACAATAATTGGGTGAATAAACAGAAAATTAAGAAAGCAATAGACTTTTATGGAAACTGTGAATACTCAAAATATTTAAGCTCAATAATTAATTAATAAAAATGAAAAAAATTTTAGTTACAGGTGGTGATGGAAGGTTTGCAAATGAATTAAAACAAATTAAAACAAATTTAAATTTTATATATCTTAATAAAAAACAATTAAACATATTAAGTACAAATTCAATATCTAAAGCCATAAAAAAATATAAACCCAAACAAATTCTTCACCTTGCAGGTCTATCAAGACCAATGAATATTCACGATAAAGATATAAACAAAAGTATAAACCTAAATATAAAAGGAACTGCTAACTTGGTGACAGAATGCTCTAAATCAAAGATAAAAATTATATATTTTTCTACAAGTTATATTTACCCCGGTAAGAAGGGTGATTACAAAGAAACAGATCCTTTGTTGCCATGGAATAACTATGGTTGGTCAAAGTTAGGTGCGGAGGCTGTTGTTCAGATGTACAAGAATTCCCTTATTCTAAGAGTGTGCATGACGGAGAAACCATTTATTCATAAAAATGCTTATGTGAATGTTAAAAGTAATTTTATTTATCAGGATGAACTTGCTAGAAAGTTTTTAAAAATAATAAATAAAACTGGTGTTTATAATATTGGAGGTAAATCACAAACTATTTTTAATTTTGCCAAAAAATATAATAATAAAGTAAAAAAAATATTTTCAAAAGGAGAATTTCCACTTAAACAAAATATGAATTTAAATAAGTTTAATAAAATTACATAATGAGAATAATTGATACAAGGTTTAAAGATTTAAAGATAATAAAACAGGATAGCTACAGAGACAAAAGAGGTCTTTTAAGAGTAATACACAATCAAAGAGTAATAAAGAAAAGTGAATTTATATTTGAATATTGCACAACATCAAAAAAAATGCTTTGAGAGGATTTCATTTTCAATACCGAGATCAACAAGCAAAATATGTGAGTGTTATTAAAGGAAGAGTACTCGACTGTGTAATTGATCTAAGGAAAAATTCTAAAACATTTGGTAAATATTATAAGAAAATTTTATCGGATAAAAATAATTTAGGATTGTATATTCCAGAAGGTTTTGCACACGCTTACTATAGTTACGAAAAAGAAAATATTATTTATTATAAACTAAATAATTATTATCAACCTAAATTTGAAGATGGTATTAATGCTCAAGACAAAAAACTAAATATTAAATGGCCTAGTAAAAATTTTTTGATTTCACAGAAAGACAGGAAATTAGGAACTCTCGAAGATTTTAAAGAAAAGTATAAAAATTTATAAAAAATCACTTATATCTTTGAATTGTATTGGTAGAATAGAAAATTTCGTATATTTTTTAAACCAATAAGAGCAATATCTTTCTGCTAGAAAACCATAGATTCTTTTCATTCCATAGCCTTTTAAATCATCAAAACCAAATAATTTTTCGCACTTGGCTAGCCAAGGAAACAAAGAATCGTAATAAGAAAAAAGTATTTCTTTATTTTTGCATATAAACATATTGTGTGGATTGAAAGAAACTTCAGTGTTTACAAAATGTCTAAAATCTTCTTTTTCACTATTTGGCATTAATTCTATTGCTTTATCTAAATTTCCATGTCCATGCATCATATCAAAATGAAATTTGATAGTTCGTTTGTTTTTATTAAAAAAAAGAGATGGGTCGGCTATCATTACTTTTAGGTTATGCTTAATAAATTTAGACAATCTAAAATCGTTTACATAAAAATTTTCTCCTAGTATACTTTCAAAACCTAATAAATGATCTGGTATTTTTTTTAAAACAGAGTTATTTAAATTTATAAAATTTTCTGCTTGCATATTTGTGTTATTTTTTTTCCAGAATTTTCTATATTGGCAGAATCCAATCCAACCATTAAATTTAATAGAATTATTTTTCCACAACCAGTAATGAAAAGTATATTCTCCATAAAAATCATTTTTGTGATGGATGGTATTATTGTTTTTATCACTTAACCATTCTTCAGAAAAATCTGAGTTCCCTAGCCCTACAGGTAAATAATTTAATTCTTTGATCATCGTTAAGTGATTGGGATTTAAAGTGATGCAATAAATATTTAAATTATTCATAAATAATTATTTCTTATAATTCTTCAGAAAACTTTCAGCTAAAATTTTATTTCCATTTTTATTAAGGTGAATATCTCCATCAATATAATATTGAAAGTATAATTTCTTAAAACCAATTTTTTTTTTTATTTTAAAAAAAGGTGTCATTAAATTATAAAAATTTTTACATTTTTTTTCACAAAACTTTTTCCACACTTTAACTTGTTTATTGTCTTCTATGTCGTGAAGAAGCGTTGCGGGCCAAGGATATACAGCAATACTCATGGGAATATTTTTTTGTTTTAATAATTTATAAAGTTTTTCCATCGGTTCCACTGAATTATCAATTACTTCTTTTAATCTTTTTTCTTCATACCATTTTTTTTCATAATTATAGGTCCACGAAGATCTAGAATTATTTAAAACCCAATAAGGAATTGATTTTTTCTTAACACCCTTCTGAATTAAAATTTCGTTAGTTTTTAGAATTAGATGGTTGGTTATCTTAAATTTTTTTGAGAGAAACATCATTATCTTTTCAAAATTACTGTAAATATCAGGTTCCCAATTTTTATTTTTTAACAAAACTACATCATCTTTTAATTGATACTTAGCTGTATCGTCCTGTAAATCTGATATATCTAGAAAAACAATAACCTCATTAAAAATAAAATCTTTTTCTAAAAGGTACTTTATTTTACTGTAATATATAGACGGAGAATAAGAAGATGAGGCTAAATTAGCTATATTTTTGTTTTTAAGTTTATTTTTTATTTTTGCTACAAATGTTTCATTGTTAGCTAAGCCAAATCCAACAGTAAATGAATCTCCTATTATTCCTATATCAAAATTTTTAGATTGTTCTTTAGAATTACACTTATTTCTAAAACCAAAATTATCTGTACAAAACGAGAAACGTTTTTTTCCCCACCCTGCACTATTTGTAAAGTAATTTTTCTTTAAACCATGGTG
>MDTF01012501.1_pt1 | contig 16649 bp, 17 predicted proteins | sample 811191 | NCBI WGS metagenome assembly MDTF01 (sample SAMN05326649, study PRJNA326480) | marine metagenome | isolation source: seawater | place: Southern Ocean | collected 2011 | reverse complement strand
TTGCCCTCGTGGTGAAATTGGTAGACACAAAGGACTTAAAATCCTTGCCGCTTGCGGAGTGCCAGTTCGAGTCTGGCCGAGGGCACCATTTTTAATGTGAGAAATAAAATGTAAAATAATGTTAAGAAAAATATATAAGCTCAATACAATCTAAAGGATGGCATTAACATGAAAAATAAAAAATTAAACAAAAATATCAAAATTAAAGATAAGTATAAAATTATTTTGCTATCCTTCTTTATTGTTTTTTTATCAACAACTTTGTTCTTTTATTATTCTAATCAGAAATCTGGTTTTATAAAAAGTACCAAAGAATTAGTGCCGCAAAAATACAAACAATTTTTTAAAAATACTATTTTTAGTATTTCTGAACTAAAGAAAAGAAATGCTAATTTAGAAAAAGATTTAAAAGAGCTAAAAAAAAGAATATGGAATAATGAAGCAGATACAATCGAAATATTCTCGCAGCTAAAAGGTATAAATGTTCAAAATGAAAATATAGAAATTATAAAAAAAAAAATACCATTTGAGTCCACTATTAGCTCAGGTTATGGTGGTAAACCTTTAGCTTATCTTGATAAAATAAATGATAAAATTATATTTGTATCAGGTACGGGAACTATTAAGTTTGGTTTTTCTAAAAATATAGCTCTAGATTCTAAAATAAAATTATTTGAAATAAAAAATAATTTACTTGAAATTATTAAAGATGATGCATTTTGGGACGACACAAGAAGTGTGATAGTTAAAGATAGCAGGGGTCATTATAAAAATTTGAGTAATGTTATTAGTGTTAAGGGTATAATGATTCATAACGGTTTTATATACATCTCATATGTTAAAGAAATAAAAGAAAACTGCTACGCAACTTCTGTTTTATCTGCAAAATTTGATAAAGATAATTTACAATTTAAAGAACTTTTTTCTCCTAAAGATTGCATTAGTGCTATCGCTTTAGAATTTTTAGGGCATTCAGCTGGTGGTCGAATGACACCTTACAAAAAGAACAAAATTTTATTAACGGTTGGGGAATTTAGTCAATTTGATTTAGTGCAGAATGATAGCAATGTATTTGGAAAAATTTTAGCAATTGATACTAGAGATGGAAATTATGAAATTATTTCAAAAGGACATAGAAATTCACAAGGTTTAATCTATCTTAAACAAGAGGATGTTATACTATCAACAGAACACGGTCCAAAAGGTGGAGATGAGATTAATAAGATTGTAAAAAATGGTAATTATGGATGGCCAGATGCATCTTATGGAATTATTAACAGTGACGAGCTTAAAGCAATTGGTCCTAAATTTAACAAGCATAAAGAAAATGGATTTAATGAACCAGTTCATTATTGGGATATTAATCCCGGTATAGGACAAATTAAACAGGTTCCACTAAAATTTTCTAATAATTGGAATAATAGATTTTTAATTACTTCGTTATCCGGATCATTAAAACCAAATGGAAGATATATGGGAAAATCATTATTTTTAACAAAATTTAATCAAGATTTTACCAATGTAGTTGAAATGGATAGGATTTTCTTAGGGGAAAGAATGAGAGATATTATTTATGATGAGGAATTTAATTTGTTTTTAATTACAATGGAAAGCTCTTCCAATATTGGAATATTGAGATTAAAAAAAGACTAAAACATATATAAATAAATTATAAGCAGTTTCCTTTATACTCATCACGCAAGGATCCTCTGAAAAAACTATGATTAAGTCTCAATCTAAATCTAACTTTTCAAAAATTGATTAAATAAACTAAATTCTTATAAATAATTTATAGAATTTTCTTCAAAAGTTTAGAGTTTGAGGCGTTTAATGGAAGTAATTTTATTTATTGGACTTGTTCAATTATAAAAATTAGCTTAAGAACAAAAGTAATTTATTAAAGCTCAACTAGTGAAATTAGTAGATACAAAAAAACTCAAACCCACAGTGCTTGTAGAGGATAATTTTATCTATATAGGATGTTGTATTAAATGACTAAGATTCAAATTATTTCCGACTCAAACAAAAAGTCTAAATTAATCAAATATAAAATTGTTAAAAAAATTAATAGTGAAAATTTTAAAAAAACTAATGTTGTTATAGTGATTGGTGGAGATGGTTTTATGTTACAAACGTTAAAAAAATACAATAATCTGAATAAATTTTTTTATGGTATTAATTCAGGAAATTATGGTTTTTTAATGAATAAATTTTCTTTAAAAAATTTTTCTCAAAACTTATTAAAAGCAAAAATAGTATCAATTTTTCCATTGGAAATGATAGTTAAAGATATAAGGAATAAAATAACAAAATCCATAGCCATTAATGAGGTTTCAGTATTACGACAAAGTCGACAGGCAGCATCATTATCGATTAGTTATGGATCTAAAATAATTATCAAAAAATTAATTTCAGATGGGGTCCTAGTGTCAACTCCAGCAGGAAGCACAGCTTACAATCTGTCAGTTCACGGACCAATATTGAGTTTGAATTCTAAAAAATTGTCTATAGCTCCTATTAGTCCTTTTAGACCCAGAAGATGGAAGGGTAAAATTGTGGGAGAAAAATCTACAGTTGAAATTATTAATTTAAATCCATCGAAAAGACCAGTTAGCGCTGTAGCAGATAATTTTGAGATAAGAAATGTTAAAAATATAAAAATAAAAACTAATAAAAAAATTAAATTTAATCTTCTATATGATAGCGATAAGAGTTTACAAAAAAAGATTAAAATAGAGCAATTAAGAAAAGAAACAAGTTAGGATTTGATGAATACAGAGTATTTAGCCAATCCTTTAAATAGAGAAAAAAAAAAATATAAGTACTATTTGAGACAATTTGAAAATTTTTTCAAAAAATTATTTATCTATATAATTCTATTTCCTTTGTCGTTACCTTTTTTAATTATTAATTATTTTTTCAAAAACAAATTTTTATTTGAAGATTTTTTTAATCAAAATGATGTTGTATTCATCGTCTTTGTTTTTAGACAAAAAAAAAGTATATTTTTAATAAATATTATTGATTACCATAAAGTTTTAAGCAGATTTGGCTTTATTTTTTTATTAAATAATTTTTCTATAAATTTAAATTTAAAAAAACCAAAAACTATAAGTTTTATCAATAAAAAAGCAGACTATTATTTTAATCCAGATTACTTTCTTTATTTTGACCATAACTTAATTGAAAAAAAAAATAATTTTGTTCTACCATTTTATCTTACAAAGAATTTATATTTAAAAAATCAGCTGAATACATATAAAAAATTTAGAAGTAAAAAAAAAAAATTTAAAATAATTTTCTCTGGTACGACTCATGAAGATTGGTATAAAGATCTTGTTTTCACAGATAATAATAAAAAAAAATTTTTAAATAGATGTTCAGTTTTAGATATATTGAAAGAAAACTATTCTAAAAGAATATTAATCTTAGATAGTTATTCTAAAATAAGTGAACTAGATGATAATAATATTGATAAAGATATTCTAATACTTGAAACCAATCCAAAGTTACTGAAAAGAGAAAAAAGTTTTTCTGAAAAAAAACATTTAGAACTAATTTCAGAAAGTAATTTTTTTTTATGTATGCCAGGTTCTTCTATGCCTATCTGCTATCATTTAATTGAAACGTGTATGGTTGGAACTGTTCCTATACTTTCATATAATAATTTTCTATACCCAAAATTTAGTAATGAAGAAGCTTTATTTTATTTTACCAAAAATGAACTGTTGTCCTCCATTAATAAGGCTTTAGAAATGGACTTGATCGAATATGAGTTAATGAAAAATAAAATTACAAGTTATTATGATGTAAATCTGTCACCTGAAGGTGTTTACAATAAGCTAAAGAACAAAAATAATCCCGTTGAAATTTTTACAAATTTTGATCACACAAGTTCAGGATATAGGGCACGTCGTTTGAAATAACTTTATAGTTAACATATAAATTTTGTATTTTTATTCCTCAAGCAATGTAATAAAAATATTTTCTTAATAATAATGATTTTGATATCAAAATAAATTAATTTTAAATTCTTTTAATTTTTTTAAATGGATAGTGTTTAGGATAAAATTGGGGGTGCTTTTGTTTATCAACAACATTTATTATATCTTTGTTTCTATCCAAGTAACGATCAATGAAATTAAAAGTCAAATCATTTAATTTTTGATTATTTAAAATATCAATAGTTCTATAAAACATTTTAAAAAAGTTTATTAAAAGAAGATCACTTAAGATATAAAAAAAAATTTTTAATCTTTTAAAAAAACTTATCTTATTAAAAAAGAATAAATCTTTTAATTGATAATAGCAGAGTATTAAAAATGGTAGATTTAAAATACTTAATTTTTTTTTTGTTGCTCTTAAATATTCTTTATCCGGGTTATATCTTTTAGCTAAACCCATTCCATAATAGAAAGTAAGCAATTCCTCTACTTCCACAAATTCTCCGTATAAAGACAGCTCAAATGTTAGTCTGTTTGCTGAACCATTCATGTTAACCCATAAAGCAGTTTTTTTAAGTATGGTGGATCTGATTAAACCATAAATAGTAGTGTCGTTATAATTTTCTATTAATCGCTTATATCTTAAATCAACAGATTTAATATTTGCTAATGAACTGATTGTATTTATGTGCATCAATTCATCATTCTGTTTATTTTTTACACCTGTGTGCGCAATAGCCATAACACTATTGTCATTTTTTTCTAATTCGATGAAACATTTTTCAAAAAAAGAAATTTCCCTATAGTCATCTTGATCCACCCATGCAAAATATTTTGAATTAGAAATTCGAAATAATTTATTATAATTATTAAACATTCCAATATTTTCCTTATTTCCAATTAAATGAAAATTTGAAAATTTTTCAGTAAATTTATTTATAATTTCTCTAGAATTATCAGATGAACAATCATCAGAAATTAAAATAGTTAAATTATTAAAGGTTTGATTTTTTAGTGAATTGAGTGTTTTTTCTAATGTTTTTTCACCATTATAAACAGCGACTGCAACACAAATTTGGGAATAATCTATATTCACAATTAATTATCAATATTGGCAAGATAATTCATTTCTTCTTTAATTAAAAGTTTCAAATTATCTTTAAATTTAAAATTTAATTTTTTAATTTTAAGAATACTAACTTCGTAACTTAGCTGGTTCATTATTTTATTATTAACAAAATTAATCTTAATTTTTTTAACTAAACTTATATAATCAATAATATCTTTTACTGTTAAGTTAGATGTTAAAACATTAAATGTTCCATCACATAATTTTGGATTCTTAATAAAAAAAATAATAGCTGCACATGCATCATTTATTCCTAGATAAGGTCTCTTTTGATTTAGAGCCGTTTTCCATACTGTTACAGGTTTATTTAATGACGCATTATAACAGAATTTATTTACAGCCGTATGAAATCTCATACCAATACTGTACCCAAGGATTGTACCAAATCTAAGAATTACAGCATTAAGACCGTTATGTTTTGAGAATTTATTTATATATTTTTCTTCTGAGATTTTAATTTTTGCATATGGGCTTTGAGGATTTAAATTATTTTCGTCTTCAAACATCATTTTATCATTACTTCCGTAAACACTTGTAGAAGAAATAAATATTAATTTCTTTTTATACGTAGCACATATTTCGGTTACTAATTTTGTATTATCTAAATTATTTTTTTTTAATTGTTGTAATTTACCAAAACTTGATGCTGCATCAGTTATTGCAGCTAAATGTACAACAAAGTCAGTTATCTTTATTAAGCTATCTAAATTTTTCCTTGATAAGGTTTCATCATAAAATTTAAATTTACCTTTTTTAGGTAAAGACATCAAAGAATTATAGCGCTGAGTTCTCAAATCATCAATTAAGTAAATTTTAGTGATTTTTTTAATTTTAGATAGATCTCTTATTAGTTTTGAGCCTATATGACCAAGGGCGCCAGTGATTAATATTTTCAATTTATTTAAACTCCTTTAACTTATGATAATAATCTTTTTTTTCATAATTTCTATCGCATAAAGCTCCAAGTATAGAATTTTCCTTACAATATTTGATTTTTAAAAAATATTTAGGGGGAACTATAATGTAATTTTTATTTTTAATTAATCCATAAATTTTCCACTTTTCATTAACATAGGCGTGTACTTCAATTTTACCATTTAGACAAAATAATATTTGTGTGCACTTTTTATGTCCATGATAGCCTCTTATCACAGGTTTTTTTACATGAACTGAAAAAAATCTTTTAAATCCTTTTTTAAAAATTTTTTTGCTTTCTAAAAATAGCAAAGTGCCATTGTTTTTTAGATCTTTTTTGAATGGTATATTTTTAATTGTTTTCATTTATAAAATTAATCAAATTATCAATCCCATCTTCTAAATTTATTTTTGGTACCCAATTTAAATAAATTTTTGCTTTTTTTATATCAGATTGATAATTTCTTATAATAGATTTTTTGTTATTATCTATTATCTTAACGTATTTTAAAGTTATTTTCTTATTAATTTTTTTTTCTATTTTTTTTGAAATACTTTTGAATAAACTTACTAACTTAATTTTTTTACCTGACCCTATGTTGTAAATTTGATTTTTTTTAGTCTTATAATCAATAGAAATTTTTTTGATAATATCAGACACATCGTCTAAATGTATGTAATCTCTGTAAAAATTACCTTTACCAAAAATATTTAACTTTTGTTTCTTTAAACATGTTTGAATAATTTTTGTTAAAACCTGCCTGTTATCTTGTTTTTTTTGACTCAGATTTGGGCCATATACGTTAGACAGCCTTAAAATTTGATAATCGATAAATTTATTATTTGAATTTATCAAGATATTCTCACTAAATGATTTTAATAAATCATAACGATTTAAAATTTTAACATTAGCATTTTCATTAACTGGTAAGTTTTTTTGATCTCCATAAATACTTGCTGTTGACAAATAAATAACTCTTATCTTTTTTTTTAAAGTTAAAATTGTTTCATTTAAGGTTGTTAATGGAAGTAGAGTTTGTACTAAGTTTTTTTCAAAATTTTTATTAATATCTTCTAAATTATTATTGAACGAAAGGTAGACTATTGTATCAGTTTTTTTTAAAATTTTTTTCCAAAAGGAAATCATGTCATTCGCTTTTTTCTTATGTATGAGTGAATGATTGTTTTTATAACTTATTGTTTTAAAACTTTTATTATTTTTGTATTTGTTTTTGAAATAAGAGCCAACAAACCCCCCTGATCCAAACAAGAAAATTTTTTTTTTCATTTAATTTTTGGTAATTTTTTAGTTTTTATGATTTGTTCTAAATCCATAAAATTTTTATCTCTCTGAGATATTATTTTTTTTTCAATTGGCCATCTAATTTTTACACTCTTATCTGACCATAATAAGCCACCTTCATTTTTAGCATCATAAGTTTCAGATGAATTATAGTGTAGAACTGCTTTTTTAGACATAACACAAAAACCATGGGCCATACCAGGTGGCATATAAATTTGGTTATTTTCTTTATCACTTAAAATAAAAGTAAAAGCTTTTTTAAATGTTTTTGAGTTTTTTCTTAAGTCCACAACACAATCAAAAATAACACCATCTAGAACAGTTAATAGTTGTGATTGCGGTTTAAAGATTGTGTAATGTAATCCTCTTAACACATTTTTTTTTGATATACTTATGCTATCTTGAACAAAATTCTCTTTAATGCCTATTTTATTAAATCTTTTTTTGTTGTATATTTCAAAAAATTCTCCTCGCTGATCTTTAAAAAATTTTGTATTTAATACTTTAATACCAGCTTTTTTAATCATTCTTTTTTATTTAAAAAATTTCTTTACAGTTTTAATTACTTTAAATTGATCACTTTTTGTTAATTCTGGATATATTGGTAACGATATTATTTTTTTTGAAATTTTAGTTGTTATATTTAGTGAGTTAAATCTAATTTTATCTTTAATAGCCTTATGTAAATGGTTTGGAGTTCTGTAATGAATCCCAGCGATAATTCCATTTTTTTTTAAATATTCTAAAAGTTTATCTCTTTTTTTTGTTTGAATAACATATAGGTGAAAAACATTTGATAAATTTTTACCAATTTGGGGAAGTTTAATTGGTAAATCTAAAAATTCTTTATTGTAGGTTTTTGCTATTTGGATTCTTTTTAAATTATCATTATCTAAGTTTTTTAATCTAAAATTTAAAATTCCAGCCTGTAGTTCGTCTAATCTTGAATTCCTTCCATTAAGTTCAGTTAAATTTTTAGAATTCCAACCGTAATTTCTCAGCATATTAATTTTTTTAAAGTTAGAAACAGATTTCATTGTAATTATTCCACCATCACCTAGACCCCCTAAATTTTTTGTTGGATAAAGACTGAAAACCCCATAGTCACCAACATTTCCTGCTTTTATAGATCCTATCTTTGATCCGTGTGCTTGTGAAACATCTTCTATTATTAGTATTTTTTTTTTTTTACAGTAATTAATGATACTCCTGAAGTCACACGCCTGACCATAAATATGAACAATTATAACTGCTTTTGTTTTTTTTGTTACTAATTTCATAAAATTACTACAATCAAATAAGTAATTTTCATTTATATCATTTAAAACCGGTTTTGCCCCAGAAGACAAGATTGCAGATATTGTTCCAGTTGCAGTATGTGAAACAGTAATCACTTCATCATTTCTCTTTATATTGTGAGCATTCATTATAAGCTCGATACCGTCTGTCGCATTGGCCACACCTACTGCATATTTAGAGCCAATATATTTTGAAAAATTTTTTTCAAATAAAACTAAGTTTTTTCCTAAAATATATTTATTAGAAAGCAGTATATTTTTAATAATTTTTGTTTCAGCTATATTATTTTTCTTATATCTTTCACCAGGATTTGCAAAATATATCATTTATTAAATAATTTTTACTGATGGTACATGGGTGATCCACTTGCCCCCAGCTTTTTTGAATTTTTTTTCTTTAGACATTATTTCTTTTGAATGGTTCCATGCAGATAAAAAAAAGTATTCAGGATATTTTTTTAATTTCTTAAAACTTAAAACAGGTATGTGGACACCAGGTGATAATTTATTCTGCTTTATCGGTGTATTATCAAAATAGTATGTAACTAACTTGCTGTCTATGTTGCAATAATTAAAAATAGTTGTACTTTTAGAGGTAGCTCCATAAGCAAAAATTTCTTTACCCTGTGCTTTGATCTTTCTTAATAATGCAACTAGTTTTTTTTTGGATTGCTGAACTTTAGATCCAAATTTTATAAAAGTTGATATATTGTCTAGACCCATCTTCTTTTCATTATTGAATACTTTTTTACATCTTTCACTAACAGGATATCTATTTTTTTTACATATATAATATCTCATAGACCCACCATGTGTGATTTGTTTTCTCGCATCAAACAAGCTAAGACCAAATTTTTTTGATAAATAAGAAATCGAAGTCGCAGAAAATAAAAAAACATGTTCATCATAAATTTGGTCATAGGAAGTTTTTTGAACAACATCGCCAAGATAGGGATCTTCAAAAACAAAAAAGCCTTTATCTGAAATACTTTTTGAAACTAATTCAAAAACCTTATTTATCTCCTCGATATGACACATAACATTGGCTGCATAAAAAACATCAATCTTGTTATATTTTTTTTTAATGAAACTTACACTTTTTTCATCAAAAAATGATGCAAGCACATTTAATTTTTTTTGTTTTGCAACCTTTGCAACATTTTTAGATGGTTCTATTCCATAGTGATTAATTTCTTTAAATCTTTTCAGCATAATTCCATCGTTACAACCAATTTCGACTACTACAGGGTTTGAAATATGATTTTTTTTTATCCCTAATTTTATTTCTTTAGAAAAATTGTTAAAATGTTCATCCATATATTTTGATGTACTTGAAAAAAATGAATAATTTTTATTAAACATCTTTTCTTTTTTAGGTGCATTAATAAGCTGAACCATTTTAGAACGTTTTGAGAAACCTACACCTAAATCAAAAAAATATTCTTTATTTTTATCTGATTTATTTAAAAAGCCATTCCCAAGTGGTTGTTTGCCTAAATCTAAAAATTTTATTAATTTTGATTTTGAAATCCTACAATTTTTTTGCATGTTAGACCTTTATAATATTCTTTAAATATTCTTTATATTCAGAAGTTGGCATTTGATTAATTATTTTAGTATATTTTTTTTTTGTAATGAATTTCTGCATTAATGCTATTTCTTCTAGACAAGCAACCTTAAATCCTTGTCTCTTTTCTAGTATTTCAATAAAATTAGATGCCTCAAGTAATCTCCTAGGGCTTCCGGTATCAAGCCACGCAAAACCTCTTCCCAGCCTTTCATAGGAAATTAATTTTTTTTTGATTAATATATTATTGAAATCAGTTATTTCTAATTCCTGTTTCTTTGAAGGCTTTAAAAGATCTAAATATTTTAACATTGAGTTTTTATAGAAATACAAACCTACGACAGCATCAGAGCCAATAAATTTTTTTGGTTTTTCAATTATTTTTTTAGGCAGACCTTTTTTGTCACAAACAAGAACCCCATAGTTTTCTGGACTCTCTACTGTGTTTACTACTATTTGTCCTCCTGACTCAAATTGCATTAATTTTTTTAAGATCAAATTAAATCCATGCCCAAAAAAAATATTATCTCCTAAAATTAAAGCAATATCTTTTTTTGATCCTTTTGACCCAATTTTTAGTCCATGCGCTATACCCAGTGCTCTATTTTGCACTTTAAATCTAAAGGTTACTCCTAATTTGTTTATATTTTTTAAGATCTCCCTATAAACAGGTATATTTTTCTTTTGTGTCACTAATACAAAATCTTTTATGCCCGCAAGCATCAACACTGAGATTGGATAAAATATCATTGGTTTATCATAAATAGGTAAAAAATGTTTCGACCCAATAGAGGACAACGGGTAAAGTCTTGTACCCAAACCACCAGCTAAGATTACTCCTAAAGTATTATTTCTAATCATATTTTAAATTTCACTTATTTTACCATCTTTTATTATAAGTGATTTATCAGAATATTCCTTCGCTTTTATTTTATGAGTTACCATTAAAATGGTTAAGTTTTCCTTTAATTCTTTTAAATGCTCAAAAATTTCATTTTCAGTTTTTTCATCTAATGCTGATGTAGGTTCATCAAGTAACAATACTTCTGTTTTTTGATATAATGATCTTGCAATACCAATACGTTGTTTTTGACCACCAGATAAATTTTTGCCAAATTCTGTAAGCAAAGTATTTTCTTGTTTTTCTAAACTCATACAAAAATCATATAATTTAACTTTTTTTAAAACATTAAAAAAATGTTCTATATCTGGTTCTCTTTCACCAAATGCAACATTTTGAAGAATTGTATCATTTAAAATTGTTGTTTCTTGATCAACATAGCCCACTTTTGAATGCCAATGCTCAAGGTTATCATGGACACTTATGTTGTTTACTAAAACCTGTCCACTCATTGGGCGTAATAAGCCGGAGAGTATATTTAGCAACGTACTTTTTCCAGAGCCTGACTCGCCATAAATAGAAATAAATGTTTTTGTAGGAATAATTAAATTTAAGTTTTTATATATAATTTTTTCTTTAAAATTAAAATTAATATTCTTTAAACTTATATTAAGTTCTTCTTCATCACCAAATAAAGCTACTTTATTAGCTTCTTCTTTAATTTGAGATTTATTAGTATTTAAAAATTCCAAATTTTCGTTTAATTTTTTTGTTGAAGGTTCATTAAATTTTATTGCACTAATGGAGGCATTAATTGATGCAAATGAAGGCATCATTCTAACAAAAGTAGCAGCAAATAATGCTATTAATGGAATTAATTCGTTAATATTATTATTATTAAAAGTTAAATATAGAATTAGTACTAATATTAAGAGAATGGTTAGTAATTCAAAAAAAAGTCTAGGTAAGTTTTTTAATATATAAAATTTTCTTTGAATGTCAGCATATTCCTTTAAAGAATTAACCAAACCATTCTGAAAGTAAGACTCCTTTCTTAAAATTTTTATCACTTTTATGGATAGGAAAATATTTAACGATTGTTTTATTAATGCACCATCTACTTTTCTTAACCTTTCACCTAATTTTTTTGTTATTGGTTTGAAAAAAAACAAGACTATTCCTGACAGTATTATAAAAAAAAGAATTGAAAATACAGTGACAAATAAACTTTGAAATAGGATTAGCAAAGTTAAACAAAAAATTATTATAGATTCCCTAGCCACTTTAACAAATTCAGTTAAAGTGTAGTTGTATTTATCAGTATCAATAATTAATGTATTCATTATTTCGTCTGATGAGTATTTGGTTGAAATTATTTGATACGGAAGTTTAATTAATATTTCTGACATTTTTTTTCTTAGTATAAAGAAAATATCATTGGTAATTTTAGATTCTAATTTAATCAATAAAAAAAGTAGAATATTCTTAAAAAGAAAAAGAAAAAAAACAAAAAAACTACAAATAAAAATTTGTGTCGTACGAGGTTCTTCAAAAAAAAATGGTATAAAATTAACTAAATATTCTTTAAAAACTAACTCGTTAAAAAGTACAAATTTAAGGTATATAAATATAGAACCAAAGCTAAACATTTCTAAAATACCAATTATGAAATTTGAAAATATTAAAACTAATAACTTTTTTTTTGATGTTAAGTCTAAATTTAGTAATATATTTTTTATCATTACGATTAATTTTGATGGTTACAATATTTATAATTAATTTAATATAATGTTTGTTTTATTATCACTAGCTTATTCGCGTCTTTAATATGCTTTTATTAGTACAATTATTATTGATTTTTGGTTTTTGCCTTGATTTTTTTAACCTAAAAACTTATATAAAGCAGGTATGAAGAAGATTCTATTAATAATATTATTTAGTTTTTTGTGGTGTGGTAATAGTTATGCAATTCTCATTAATTTGAAATGTACAGGTTTTAAGTCTTTTAACACTTCTACAACTTTTTGGGATAATAATTTTGAGGATGTTATACGTCTAATTGTAGATACAAATAGAAGAACCATGACCGAAAATGAAGAAAGTGGCACAGTTTGGATGATAGCCGAAGAAAGAGATGGATCTTTTTATTCTGAAAATTCAAATATCACAAATTATTCAACTTTAAATCGTTACACAGGAGTTTTTACCTCAAAAACTAAAAAAAATTCCAGTAAGTTTTATTATATTTGTGAGAAAGCTGAAAAATTATTTTAATTAATTTTTTTTGTTAAATATTATGAGTAGCTAATATTTACTCAACCATTAATATATATAATTAATTATGAAAATTTACCCAAGAAAAAAACCTCGCATAATTTGGCTATCTATAATTTATAAAATATTTCGTTTTTTACCTATTTCTCCAATGAAAAAGTTTAAATTTTTTGCTCAGTTGGAGTGGATTTTTTGGAGAATGGCTAGAGAACAGTCAAGCGCTTTATATATGAAAAATGAGAACATTTTTTCAAACAGCACAGTAGATTTTTTAAAAAACACTGTTGATAAAGATGTTAAAGTTTTGGACCTTGGATGTTCATCAGGAGAACTATCATATTTATTGAGCATTTACTGTAAAAGTATCATCGGTATTGATTATGATGAAAAATTAATTTCAGAAGCCAAACTAAAATACAAAGAAATTGATAATTTAACATTTAAGGTAGGAATAATTCCTGATATTCTTAAAAATAATTTTGAGTACTTTGATTTAATTGTTTGTTCACACATAATTGAACATATTGATGATTATGAAAGTTTGTTAAAAGAATTAAAAAAGTATGGAAAAAAAATATACATTGAAGTTCCAGACTTTGATTCAAATGATTTAAATTTTTTAAAGAAAAAATTAAATGTTGAGCCAACTTATACAGATGCTGATCATGTGCGTGAATTTGATAGAGCTTTTTTATTAAATTTTTTTAATAAAAATAATTTTAAGATAATTAAAGAAGAATATAAAGATTGTGTTATGAGATTTTTAGTTGAGTGTTAATAATAATTCTCTTTTAAAGAATATTATTCATTAAGGTGGTAAAGTATATTATGAAAAAAATTTTAATGATTGTAGTTCTTGGTTTGTTAATGTGTAGTTTTGTAAACGCAAAAATAACACAAATTGAAATAAAAGATATTCAATCAACCACTATTAGTACAATATGCATAGATGGATATAAGTTTGTTATAACTTCATCAAATAAAGGTGAAAGTATTATTCAGGCATATGAAAGGGCAGATAAAGTTGTTATTTCCAGTGGTATCACTGGTAAAGTTCAAGGAAATTTTTATCTGCCAGAGAGATGTTAATTCATTTATGAATATTGGAATCATTGGAGGTGGGTTTTACGGCTGTTACCTCGCAAAACATTTGTCATTAAATAACAAAGTAACTATATTTGAGGCTAATAGCAGATTAATTTTGGAGTCTGGTAGATACAACCAATATAGATTGCATCAAGGATTTCATTATCCTCGCTCAGAAGCAACTATAGAACAAACAAAAATAGGTTATAAAAAATTTGCCTTAGAATTTAAAGATTATTTATATTTTCCAAAATTAAATTATTACTGCATTCACAAAGATAGTAAAATTGATTTCGATTCTTACATTAAAATTTTAAAAAAAAATAAACTTGATTATGTTGTGTCTAATAAAAATGAAATTCCTTATTTAAATCATAGCTCCATAGTTGGATCTGTTAATACAAAAGAGGGAGTAATTTTAGTTAATAAACTTATTAAAAAGTTAATTAATGAGATAAAAAATAATTGTAAAATTTTAATAAATAAAAAAGTTTTAAATGTAGACCCAAATTTAGGTGTTGTAGAAACGAAAGAAAAAAAATTTTTGTTCGATAAAATAATTAACACAACTTATTCAAACCCAAATCTTGGATTAAAAATTAAAAAATTTGACATTAAATATGAAATTGCTGGATTATTGATACCAAATATTAAAATTAAAGATGTACCTGGTATTACTATTATGGATGGTAATTATGTTTCTCTCTATCCAAGATCTAAAAGTACTTTTAGTTTGAGTAGCGTCAAGTACACACCAATAAAAAAATTTACAAATCTAAAAGATAAAGAATTTTTGATTAAAAAATTAAAAAACAAACAAAATATTGAGTTAGCTAAAAAAAAAATTTTAAATCATTGTAATCAGTTTTTATCTTTTAAAAAAAAAATTAGATTAAAAGACTCAAAGTTCGAATTTGCCCTTAAAACTAAAATCGCTAATGATATTAATGACATAAGAACTACCGATATAATACATGAAGAGAAAGTTATAAGTGTTTTATGTGGTAAATTAGATACTGCTCCATTAATCTATGAAAAAATTAAAAAATTAATTTAATTTATCAATCGTATTGTGAAAATCATATAAATTTATTGTCATTTTTTTATTTTCTTCAAAATAATTTTTTTTATTTTTATTTTTATATAGATTGTTGATAAATTGATCCATTGGATTTAAAATATTGAATTTATTTTTTTTATATATTAAGTAATTATTAAATTTACCATTTTTTGTTTCAGTTTCTCTAACAATTTTTCGATTATTGACTATAAAATGCAGATTAGTTTCTAAAAAATTTTTATTTTCTTCTAGTTCTATATTTATCTTTATTTTATTTGTTGTTGTGAATTTTAAAGACCAAGAATTTTTTGTAATTTTTTTAATTAAAGTTTTTTCATTTATTTTTAATTTTTTAATATTAAGTAATTTACAAATAAATACATATGCATGAGGCATTAAATCATATGAAATTGAATTATAATGATTTTTTCCTTTTGTTAAAAATTTAAATGAAATATTCTTTATTTTTTCTTTTGGTAAAATATTTTTTACTGATGATGCTAAGTGACTGTATGGATAGCAGATGATTAATTTTTTATGTCTATTATATAGATTTTGAATATAATTTATTATATCTCCTTTAATTTTTAAAGGATTTAACAGTGGCTTTTCCACAAAAACAATTGCACCTTTTGAGTTAATTTTTTCTAAAAATACATGGTGTAAATTAGTTTTAACACAAATATCAATTAGTGATAATTTTGTCTTTTTCAAAACGTTAATTTTTGAAGGATATACTTTGTCTAAATTATCATTGTTTATTTCTTTTATTAATTTATTTGCTTTTTTTAAATCTCTACTAATTAAATAAATTTTTTTATTTTCATTAATATTTAATAATATTCTCAAATGTATAGATGCAATTTTACTTGAACCAATCAAGGATATTTTCATTTAAATTATATTATAGCTTTCTAAAGATCTCATCCCATTTTTTAGAGATTTTTTCTACAGAATATTGTTTAGATATTTCTTTTGACACTTCAGACATATTATCTCTTAATTCATCATCTTTTAAAATTAGGTCAATTTTTTCTGCCATATCAAATTCATCATTTACATTAACTAAGTATCCATTTTTTCCATTTAAAGTTATTTTTTTGTGAAAAGGAGAAAAATTAGTTGCAATTAAAGGCAAGCCAACAGCCAAAGACTCCAGAATTGCAATTGACATACCCTCAGAATATGATGGCATTACAAACAATGAAGATTTTTTTAGATAATCTTTAATA
>MDTF01001431.1_pt1 | contig 16657 bp, 18 predicted proteins | sample 811191 | NCBI WGS metagenome assembly MDTF01 (sample SAMN05326649, study PRJNA326480) | marine metagenome | isolation source: seawater | place: Southern Ocean | collected 2011 | reverse complement strand
TGATAGGCTGGATGTGGAAGCGCAGTAATGCGTGTAGCTGACCAGTACTAATAGCTCAATTGGCTTGATTTATGCACTGAAAAAAATTTTTATAGAGAAATTTGATATAAAATTAACATTTTTTAACTTTTATATAACGTAATAATAGAAAAAAAATCACAAAAGCACCCATTAGGTGAAAAACCTATCTTTTGTTGAATACTTGAAGACCTATTTAAAATTACATGTCTTAAGAAACACATTTAATATTAAATATGAAAAACACTTTTTTATTAAAAGTTTATATTGAATATGTTAAATAAGGCTATCTTACAATTTAGATATATTGATATTAAAATTACCAATTTATATTTAAAATAGTTTAGGTCAATTAACAACTGAAATTTATGAAAAAAATAAGATTCCTAAATCTCGCTGTGTCCAATAGAGATGAAAGAAAAAAATTAATTAAAATTTTTTCCAACTCTTTAGATGATGGTGTTTTTGTATTAGGTAAAAAAGTTCTCAATTTTGAAAAAAAAATTGCAAGAACGTTAAATAGAAAATATGCTGTAGGAGTAAGTTCTGGTACAAATGCACTTTATCTTAGTTTAAAGTCTATCGGAATTAAAGCTGGAGATGAGGTTCTAGTTCCTTGCATGTCTTGGTATTCTTCTTTTACTGCAATAGTTATGGCAGGTGGAATTCCTATGGGTATTGATATTAAAGATAATTTGTTAATGGATTTAAACAATATTAAAAAAAAAAATTACAAAAAAAACTAAAGCAATACTATATGTGCATTTTACAGGACTTGTTCAGGATCTGACTGGATTAAAAAAATTTTGTAAAAAAAAAAAAATTTTTTTAATCGAAGACTGTGCCCAATCTTTTTACGGAAAAATTAAAAATCAATTTGCAGGTTCTTTTTCAGATGTTTCAGCTTTTAGTACTAATCCAATGAAAATTTATGCAGGACTTGGAGATTCAGGATTTGTTACTACAAACAGTTTTAAAATTTATAAAAAGTTATTAATATTGAGATACGCTGGCATTGATATGAAAAAAGATGAATGTATTTATCCTGACTTAAACAATAAAATAGACACATTGCAGGCAAGTATTTTAGATTATAGACTTTCTACAATATCAGAAATAATTAAAAAAAGAATTTCTAATGCGAGCTATTATGAAAAAAATTTACTAAATATAAAAAAACCAATATTTTCAAACAAGGGAAATCATGTTTACTATACTTACCAAATAATCCATGAAAAAAGAAATGAGCTTAAAATTTTTTTAGAAAAAAATGGAATAGAAACAAAAATTCAGCAGAATAAATTGATATATGATCATTATGGATTTAAAAACTTTAATAAATATTCATTAAAGTTTCCAAATGGAAATATTTTAAAAAATAAAATACTTTGTCTTCCAATACATGAGAAGCTAAACCAAGCTGAACTGAAGTTTATTACAAATAAAGTAAACGAGTTTTGTAATTAATTTGGAGTTTTAAATAATTTTTTATTAAATGGCCCATCCATTAATTCTTGAATAACACCTTTGTTAGATAAACAAATTATATCATAAACTGTTTTTGCATTAATAAGTACCATTTCATTAGGATTGCTAAGGTGTATCTTTTTTAAGATTTTATTTTTCTTAAATATTTTTATTAAAAATTTTCCCTCAATTAATCTAAAAAATGTATTTTTTTTATCAAAATAATGAGGCTCAACATAAGAGTTTTTTCTGAAAACTATTATCATTTCTTGAATTTTTGAGTTAAAATTTTTGTGTAGGTTTTGCCTGCTTCTTCCAACTTTATTATTAGAGTTTTTTTTAAGTTTTTTTAAATTTTTGATATCAACACAAAATATATTCTCTTTATTATCAAAATAATTTTTATTCATTAATTTTTTTTACTGAGTTCTTTATATATGGCCCATCTAATACTTCTAAAGCAATAGAGCAATTACTTAATGGTATAATTTTATGAAAAATATTTTTATTTAGCTTATAAATTATATTCTTTTTTTCAAGAATAATAGTTCTTTTAGTTTTTTTATTTTTATCATAAAAAATAATCTTGAATTTTCCTTTTATAACAGAAAAAGACTCAGTTTTATTTATAGAATAATGTGGAGGGTATTCAAACTTTTTTTTATAAAACATAAGCATTATATGAACAATATCACTATCAGATTTGTGGATATTTATTCTGTGAAAATTATCTTTTGATGAGATAAATTTTTTTAAGTGTTTATCTAGGAATTTTTTATTATAAAAGTTTACACTTTTAGTATTTTCAATTTTGGCCATATTTTAATTACACTGAAATTATGATCTAGTTTTTTCAAATTTGAAAATATATTATCAAAATATAATGGTGCTAAAACAATAACTAAATCTGGTTTAAATTTATCTATAATTTTTTTATCAGTTGTTAAGATATTAGTTCCAGGGCTATAAAGATTTTGTCGATATGGATCGTCATCTATCAAGAAATTAATTTTCTTCTCTAAATTATATTGAGTGATAAAAGTTGTTGCACCTATCGAGGTTCCATATCCAACTATTTTTTTTAAATTATTTTTTTTGATATATGAAATTATTTCTTTTGAATTATTATTAATGAATTTTTTTATTTTTTTTGAAGGAATTTTTGACTTGAGAAATTTATTTTCTTTGTTAAAAATTTTTTCAACATTTTTGTCGACTTTATAATCACCAATATGAGATATATAAGTTCTTATAGATCCTCCTTTTGCATCTATGTGGAAGGCTTTTATTACCTCAAGTCCATGTCTTTTTGCTAGCTTATCAATACTTGAAACTGTGAAAAGATTTAAGTGCTCATGATTAAAGTTTTCTAATAAATTTTTATTATAAACGTCTATCGTATAAAATGTTTGTATTGAATAAATGCCTTTTTTTGCAAGCATAGATTTTACATTAAATAAAATTTCATTAATATCATGAACATTTGATAAAGAGTGGTTATTTAATATTATTTTTGCTTTTCTTTGGAATTTATTTTGTATTTTGACACATACAGCTTCATTAAAAAAAGTATTGTAAGTCAAAATTTTGTTTTTATTAGCTTGATTTGCAAGGTTTTTAGCTGGCTCGACTCCAACAATATTTTTATATCCGTTTGATTTAAAGAAATTTAAAAATGCACCATCATTACTTCCAATATCAATTATTAAATCATCTTTTTTAATATAGCCCTTAAGATCATTGGCGTATTTAAGATATTGACCTGCAAGATTTTTATTTATTGCAGCTGGTCTGGAGAGATAATTTGAGTAAATTTTAGTTCTATCAGGTATTGTGCTTGTTTGAATGTGGTTACATTCTTCACATTTTAAAATGTTTATCTCTAAAAGTTGGTTATATAGATTTTTTTTAACTGAATATTTATCTCCTAATGGCATTTTTTTTAGTGTATGAAAAATATTAATTTTTTCTGAACTACATACACGGCAATTTTTTAATTTTATATTCACAATTGTCTAATACTTATATATTGTTTTTATTAATGTCATTAAAAAAAAAAATAAAAATTGGTTGGATTGGATCTGGATTCGTGGGTCAAGTTGCTCATCTAAATTTATATGAAGATATTAGTAATGCAGAAATAGTTGCTCTGTCAGAGTTAAGACAATCACTAGGTAAAAAAGTTATAAAAAAAAATTTCATTTCAAATTACTATAAAGACTACAGAGAAATGCTGAATAATGAAATTTTAGATGGAGTTGTTTTAATCGTTCACAGAAATCATACTGCTTATTTTGCCGAAGATATTCTTAAAAAAAAAATTAATTTATTTACAGAAAAACCACAAGCACCCACCTATGATGTTGCAAAAAAACTAGTTTTAATTGCCAAGAAAAATAATCTAAAATACGTATCAGGCCTAATGAGAAGACACGATGATGGTATAAAATATAGTAAAAAAGTATTTAATAATTTAATAAAAAATAAAAATCTTGGCAAGTTAATTGGTGCGGAATTTTATTGTTTTGCTGGAGGTGACTATTGTGACATAGGTAATTATCAAAAAACAAGCGAGAGTAGGCCAACGCATAAGCTTTGTGAAAACTACCCAGATTGGCTAAATAAATCTGATGGAAAAAAATATGAGGAATTTTTGAATGTTTATATCCATGATATAGATTTAATTAATTACTTTTTTGGAAAAAATGTCAAAGTAATAAATGCAAACTACTCCTCAGAAAAAATGAGCTTTATAAATATGTCAGCTAATGATATCCCGATTTTATTTAAATTTAGAAAGCTTAATTCTGACCATTGGGCAGAAGGTTACTCAATAATATTTGAAAAAGGAATAATAGATGTGGAATTAAAACCAGCTTTTCTTAAAAACACCTCTTCAAGTGTAAATATAAAAAAACTTGGCAAAGGAGGATTGATCAATGATAATTTTTTTGAAAATTTATCATTTAACTGGTCATTTAAAAATCAACATTTAGATTTTATAAAATCTTTATCAGAAAAAAAATATAAACCAATTTCATCTTGCGCTGATACTTTAAGCTCATTTGAAATTGTAGATCAAATTTTTAAAAAAATTTAGTATGAAAATTATAAATCAAGAAGAAACGATAAAAAAAAAAATTTCTCAATTAAAAAAAAAAAATTTTAAAATTGTAATGTGTCATGGAGTTTTTGATGTAATTCATTATGGACATATCTTGCATTTTGAGGAGGCAAAAAAAATGGGAGATAAATTGATAATTTCTATAACCTCTGATAAATTTGTAAAAAAAGGATTTAACAGACCTTTTTTTGATCTAAACGTAAGAATGTCAACTATAGCAGCATTAGGTATTGTGGATTATGTTGTACCAAGTGAGTATGCCACCTCAATTAAAAATATAAAATTAATCAAACCAGACGTATATTGTAAAGGACCCGACTATGCTAGCAACAAAGATTTGACTGGTAATTTAGACAAAGAACTTCAAGTTCTTAAAAAAAATAAAGGCAAACTAAAGTTTACCAGCACGAAGCAATACAGCTCTTCATCGATAATAAATAATATTAGTCAAAACTTAAACGATAGTCAAAAAAAGTTTATACGAAAAATTAAAAATAAATATACTTTTAATGAATTAGAAAATTTATTAAATAAGACAAAGAAACTTAAAGTTAATATTATAGGAGAGCCCATTATGGACCAGTACACTATGTGTGAACCAATTGGAATTTCCTCAAAAGATCCATTTTTAGCTTTTAAGTATATCAAAAAAAATAATTTTGCAGGAGGATCTTTGGCTATCGCTAATAATATTTCTAATTATTTGGATAAAGTAAAAGTATTAGCTATGACTAAAAAAAAGACAAATTTTTTTAGTGATTTAAAAAAAAAAATAAAAAAAAATGTACAAATTAAATTGCTAAAAGATTCGAATTATACAGATGTAATTAAAAATAGATATCTAGACATTAATTCCAAAGTAAAATTAATGGGAATTTATGAATTAGGTCTTAAACCTGTTGAGAAGATTAATGACGATAAAATAAAAAAATACATTCTAGAAAATAAAAAGAATAACTTTGTAATTGTTGATTATGGACATGGTTTTATTAGTGAAAATATTGCAAGATTTATTTCAAGATCAAAAATAAAGTATATATTGAATGCTCAATTAAATTCATCTAACAGAGGCCATCATAGTCTTTTAAAATTTTCAAATCCTGAAGTGATTATAATTAATGAGAGTGAACTTAGGTATGAAATGAGAGATCAAAATGCAAATCTTAATTTACTAATAAATAATTTAAGAAGTAAGATAAAAGCAAAAAGTATAATTGTAACTAGAGGGAAATCTGGAGCAATCCTTTCCTCTAAAAAAAATAAATATCTTAATTGTCCAGCATTTAATACAAAAGTTGTTGACAAAGTTGGTTCAGGTGATGCTTTATTAGGAATCTTTTCAATATGTAAATTTGCCAACTTGCCAGACGATGTTTCAATTTTTTTTTCATCACTATGTGCGGCACATCAGGTAGAAATTATTAATAATGAAAAATTTATAAAAAAAAGTGAACTTCTAAAAAATATTTATCATCTTTTAAAATAATAAAATATTAGATTAAAAAAAATGAAGAATAATAAAAATATAGGCCTAACCACTATAATCAGCAAAACTTTAGATTGATATAGATGATGAGAATAAATTTTACAAACTTTCCCCAAGAATTTAAACTTTTAAAAAAAGAGCTAATTAGAAAATTTATAAATTTAGGGAATAAAGGTGAGTATGTATTGGGTAGCGAACTTGAAAAATTTGAAAGAAATATTGAAAAATACCTTAATATAAAGCATGCAATAGGTGTTGGCAATTGGACAGAGGGTACAATTATGCTCTTAAAAGCTTTGGATTTTAAAAAAGATGATGAAATAATTACAGTTTCAAATTCTTTTATAGCAACATGTGGTGCTATTGTATTTGGTGGGTGTAAGCCAATCCTTGTTGATATTAAGAGTGACCTCAATATAGATCCAAATTTAATTAAAAAAAAAATTTCTAAAAAAACTAGGGCTATAATGCCAGTTCATCTATCTGGAATTCCATCAAATATGAAAATATTAAAAAAATTATGTAAAAAACATAATTTGCTTTTGATTGAAGATGCCGCTCATGCATTTGGAATAAAATATTATAATCAACATTTAGGAACAATTGGGGATGTGGGAGTGTTTAGTCTTCATCCAAGAAAAAGCTTTCATGTGCTGGGTGATGGTGGTCTTATTGTTACTAATAACACAAGAATATATAAAAAAATAAAACTTATGAGAAATCATGGATTAAAAAATAGAGATGAGGCAGATGTTTGGGGAACAAATAGCAGGTTGGACAATCTACAAGCTGGTTTTGGCAATATAATGTTAAAAAAAATAGATAAATGGAACAAAACTCAACTAGATATTGCTAAATATTATAGTAAAAATCTTAAAAATCTTAAAAATTTAGTGGAGATACCAGAATATAATTTGAAAATTTCGAATCCGTCATTTCATCAATATATAATTAAAGTTAAATATAGAGATAAGCTTAAAGTTTTTTTAAAAAAAAATAAAATAGAAACTGCAATACATTACCCTGTACCCATACATCAACAAAAAGCATTTATAAAACAATATGGAAAAATAAAATTACCAATTACTGAACTTTATAGTAATAAGATTTTAAGTCTTCCAATTAACCCTCACTTAAAAAAAAAAGAAATTGATTTTGTAATTAAAAAAATTAAGCATTTTTATAATCAATCATTAAATGAAAAATAAAATATTAAAATCTAAAAAAATAAAATTGGATAAAAAATCTATTTATTTGAGAAAGTTGATTCTTTTATGTCTTAAAAGTGAAAAAAGAGGTCATATTGGATCATCAATGTCCTTGGTTGAAATAATTAGAGTTCTTTATAAAAAGTTTATAAAAAAAAATAAATCCAAATTTATTTTGAGTAAGGGGCATGGTTGTCTTGCATTGTATGCAGTATTATTTGACAAAGGTTTTATTAAAAAAAAAGATTTACTTTCAATAGGACAATTTAATTCAAATCTAGGAGGACACCCCGAGCATGATAAAGTTAAAGGAGTTGAGATATCTACAGGGGCTCTAGGTCACGGCTTGCCAATTGCGGTTGGTATGGCCATAGCGAGCAAGATAAATAAAAATAAGAAACATTTTTTTGTAGTTTGTGGGGATGGTGAAATTAATGAAGGCTCAATATGGGAAGCCTTACTTTCTGCATCGAAGCATAAACTTGATAATTTAACTTTATTGATTGATTATAATAAACTTCAGTCATATGGAAAAATTAGTGATATTTTAAATCTTGAACCATTAACTGATAAGTTTAAGAGTTTTAATTTTAAAACATTTAATATAAATGGCCATGACATAAATGAAATCGAATCAACTCTTAACAAAACTTTAAAAACTAAAAATAAACCATCAGTTATTATTTGTCACACAATTAAAGGAAAAGGAATAAGTGTAGCTGAAGGAAATCCAAGTTGGCATCACCGATCATTTTTAGAAGATGATGATTTATTAAAAATAGAAAGATCACTAGGAAATTAATGAGAAAAACTTGTTTAGATATGATCTATGAACTTGCAAAAAAAAATAAAAAAATTATTTTTGTAGGATCTGATCTTGGAGCTGGTGTACTGGATAAATTTAAAAAAAATATATCTGATAGATTTTTAATGGAGGGAATTTCTGAACAATATTTAACTGGAATGGTTTCTGGGCTAGCTATGGAAGGATTTATTCCATACTTTAATACGATTGCAACCTTCCTAACTAGAAGGAATTTTGAACAAAATATAATTGATTTAGGACTACATAAATTACCAGTAAGACTAATTGGAAATGGGGGTGGGTTAGTTTATGCACCATTAGGGCCAACGCATCAAGCAATTGAAGATTTGGCAATAATGAGAACAATACCAAATATGATGGTCATTGCCCCATGTGATGCAAATGAAATGAAAAAAATTATGCCACAGACAGTAGGTGTAAAAGGACCAATATATATAAGATTGGCACGTGGTGGCGATAAAGTAGTCACTAAAAAAATTAAGAATATCAAAATTGGAAAAGCAATATTGTTTGGTGACTCCAAAGATATTTTATTTGTTACAACTGGAATTACTACCCAAGAATGTTTAGAGGTTGCAGAAATCTTAAAAAAAAGAAATATTAAAGCTGGCGTTTTGCATAATAGCACAATCAAACCTTTTGATGAAAATTCTCTAATTAGGGCTAGCAAAAAAACTAAATTAATAGTTACAGTAGAAGAACATCTTGTCTCCGGTGGTTTGGGAAGTTTAGTTCTTGAAACATTGAATAAAGCGAACTCTCAATCGATAAATAAAATTCATAGAATTGGAATTAATAATATTTTTGTAAAAAAATATGGAAGTCAAAAAGATTTATTAGATTATTGTGGAATTAGTGCTAAAAAAATACTTCCTATTGTTATCAAAAAACTAAATGAAAAAAAATATTAAAATTTTTACCTCCCTTCATAAGTCAACTAAAAGAAATTACTTAAAGAGAATGAATGATAATAAAGTTCATTTTATGAGGGTAGCCAAAAAATATTCAAAGGATTATTGGGATGGAAGTAGAAAATCTGGTTATGGAGGTTTTAAATATATTCCAAATTATTTAAAGCCATTAGCAAAAAAGATTATTAAAATATATAATCTTAATAATAACTCTAAAATATTGGATATAGGTTGTGGAAAAGGTTTTTTATTATATGAGATAAAAAAGATTCTACCAAAAATTTCAATTAGTGGTTTTGATATCTCCCAATATGCAATCAACAATTCCCCTAAAGATTTGAAAAACTTTTTAAAAGTTGGTGATGCAAAAAAAAAATTTGATTATAAAAACAAAAAATTTGATTTAGCAATTTCATTAGGTTGCATTCATAATTTAAAAATTTTTGATATTAAAAATTTTTTATCTGAGATAACAAGAGTAAGTAATCAGCAATATATAATGACAGAAAGTTACAGAAATGAGAAAGAATTATTTAATTTACAGTGCTGGGCTTTAACCTGTGAAACTTTTTTGAGTCCAAATGAATGGGTTTGGATTTTTAAAGAATTTAAATATAGTGGTGACTACGAGTTAATTTTTTTTGAATAAAAATTCTTAATATTTTTTATCATATATCCAATCTGATTTTTTGTCACAAACTCATGAATTGGGAGCGATACTGTTTCATCACATAGTTTTTCAGCAAAAGGGAAATCTCCTTTTTTATAATTACCCATTTTTCGACTTGGTATTTGTAAATGCATTGGAATTGGATAGTGTTTTTTAGCATCGATACCTTTGGTCTGAAGAAATTTTATTAGACTATCTCTATTTTTTACCCTCATACAATATAGGTGAAAAACTTCATATAAGCCTTTAATCCTTTTTGGAATTTTAATTTCTTTTAAATTAACCAAACTAGTATCTAGAAGCTCAGCGTTTGCTCTTCTTTTTTTTGTTATATCTTTAAGTTTTGGAAGCAAATGGTTTGCCACAACTGCCTGAATTGTATCTAGGCGAGAATTGATTCCATAAATTTTAATTTCATTTCTATTTATTAAACCATGATTTCTTAAAAGTCTTAATTGGGAGGCAATTTTATTATTTTTAGTAACAATCATTCCACCATCTCCCCACACATTTAAATTCTTTAATGGGTGTAAACTAAAGCAGCCAATATCTCCAAAGTTCCCAGCAAATTCAGAATTACTTTTTGCAAGAGCCGCATGACAGGCATCTTCAATAATAAAAAGATTATACTTTTTAGCAATTTTTTTAATTCTTTTCATATCACATATTCGTCCTGCCCAATGAACAACAAGGATAGCTTTAGTTTTTTTAGTTATTTGTTTTTCTATTAAGTCTGGATTGATATTAAAATCTTCTTGCGCATCAACATAAACAGGTTTGCAATCAGCCTGTACAATAGCGTTTACAGTTGCATAAAAAGTATACGGGGTAGTTATAACTTCATCTCCTCTAGATAAGCCAAGACATTTTAAAGACATATAAATTGCATCAGTACCACTTCCTACGGCAATGCAATTTTTTGCATTAATTAATGTTTTAAAATTATTTTCAAACTTATTTACCTCAAACCCTAATGTAAAATCATTGAATTTAATAACTTTTTCAATTTTTTTTAAAATTTTAGGATAGTCCTTAAATTGATTGCTTAAATAATTATGTTTTATTTTAAATTTTTTATCTTTAATATATTGTTCAGTGAGAAAGTTTTTCATTAGGCTTTATGTTTATAGTGTGTTTTTAATTTATATAAAATTTTTTTATTTAATATTTGCCAATCTATAACTCTATCGAGACCTTTATCTAAATTAATCTTATTTTTCCAATTTAAATATTTTTTTGCTTTTGTGTTATTCATAAAATATTTTTGATCTTTTCCCGGCCTATCTTTTTCATTATAGACAACTTCTGAAATTTTTTTATTCATTTTCAAGCATATTCTTTTAATTAAGTTTTTAATTGTGACAAGTTCATCTGATGAAATATTGTAAATCTCACCACTCTTTGATTTAGAAATTGCTTTATAAATAGCTTCACAGAAATCATCAATATATATAAATGATCTTAATGAATTACCACCTCCATGCAGCGGCAATTTTTTATCATTCATTATTGATATAATAGTTTTTGGTATTATTCTATACATTGGTTGTGTTTCACCGTAAAAATTAGAAAACCTTAAAACAACATAGGGAAATCTATTTTGTTCAAAAGAAAGTTTTAGATACTGGTCAATAGTAGAATGAGTAAGAGCATAAGGTGTTGATGGGTTGAAATTAGAATTTTCTCTAATTTTATATTTTGATGATCCGTAAACCTCTGGCGTTGATATTCTAATATATCTTTTTAAAAATTTTTTTTTACTTAAAATATCAATTAACTTTATTTTATTATAAACATTAGTTTTAAACCATTGGTCTGCATTATCCCAGCTTTCAGCAACCATACCCTGTCCAATAAAATCAATGATTAGTTTAAACTTATTTTTATCAATAATTTTTTCAATTTTTATTAAATCTTTATTAATATCTGCTTTTATAAATCTAAAATTTTTTATTTTTTTATTTTTTTTGTATTTAATGTTATTTTCCTCAGATCTACTTATCCCAAAAACCTTAAAATTTTTTTTTAAAAGATAATCAACCAAACATGAGCCCGCAAATGAGTTACTTCCAAGAACAAGTATTTTTATCATTATAAATTAATATTATTTATAAAATTAATTGAATAGGCATTTTTAATATTTTTAATTTTTCCATTATTGTAATTTTCGATAAAATTAGAAATACCTTGCTCTAAATTTATCTTAAAATTAAATCCACTTGACACTAATTTTTCATTGCTAAGTCTATATGATCTGGGATCGTTTGATTTTTGAATAATTATTTTACAACCATTAATTATATTTTTAATTTCATAAGCTGTTTTTTTGGCGCTTAAATTTCCTGCTGATGCATTGTAAGGACCTGATGATAAATTTTTTTTTAACATAAAAAGATATACGTTAACCATATCTTGAATGTGAATATAGGGCCTTATTTGATTGCCTCCAAAAACAGTGATTTTTTTTTTAGTTAATGCTTGGTATGTTAAAATATTTATCATTAAATCTAATCTCATTCTTGGAGAGTATCCATATACAGTTCCAGGTCTTATCAAATAATATTTAAAATATTTTTTATAACTTTCTATTACTCTTTCAGCTATCATCTTGGTTTTATTGTAATCACTTATTGGAAGTAATTTTAGATTTTCGTGTACCTTTTTTTCTTTTTTGATACCATAAACACTTCCTGATGAAGCAAATATAAATTTTTTAACATTGTTTTTTTTTGATAACTCACATAACCTCATAGTACCAAGACATGAAATTTCCCAAGTCAATTTTGGGTCAAGATTGGATGCTGGATCATTAGCGACTGATGCTAAATGAATTACTGTTTTAATATTTTTAAAATCTTTATCATTACAATTTAAAATATCTTTTTTAATAATTTCTAAGTTTTTATTTTTTTTTAAATAATTGCCAAACCAAAAAGTATCGATTACACGTACTTTTTTATTTAATTTCAATAATTCATCTACGAGGAGTGTTCCAATATAACCACCTCCACCAGTAACTAATATACTCATAATTTTGTTGTAATTTAATTTAAAGAGTTTTAACAGTAAAAAATAAATGTTTAAATATAATTTCAATAATTACCAACATCAAATACTATCAAAAAAATTTGAAAAAGATGGATATATTGTTTTTGATTTAGGTAGCACGAAAGCTAAATTAAATTTCATCAAAAAAAATATTGAAACAATAACTAAATCTTTACTAAAAAAGAAAAAAATAAGCATTAAATCCAAAGAAAAGAATATTTTCAATAATTTACATAAATATTTGCCAATAAATAAATTGAATTTATTCAGGATGGAAATTTACAATGTTTTAAATAGTAAAAAATGGTTTTTAAAAAAATATTTTGAAATAGCAAAGGATGAGCTTGAGTTAATCTGTGGTAATGAGTTAGCAATGCAAAGAAAAGTAAGTTTAAGCATACAATTTCCCAACGATGATAGCTCTTTATTGCCCGTGCATTCAGATGTTTGGTCTGGATGTTCGCCATTTGAAGTTGTTTTGTGGATACCTCTCGAAAATGTTTATAAAACTAAATCAATGTTTATTTTAAAAAAGAAAGATAATGATTATTATTATGAAAATTTTTATAAATATAAGGACTCTAATAAATTACAAAAAAAAATAGATAAAAAAATAAAGTGGTTAAAAATAGATTATGGTCAAGGATTAATATTTTCACATCAATTGATGCATGGAAATAAAATTAATAGAACAAAAGAAACCAGGTGGAGTTTTAATTGCAGATTTAAATCTTTAATGTCACCGTATGATAAAAAAGATATTGCAGAGACTTTTTTACCTATAATTTTGCGACCAGCAACAAAATATGGTTTAGAGTATGAAGATCCAAAAACAAAAAAATAAAGGCTATAGAGGATATATATTTTCTAGAGAAATTAGTGGAAATCATATACCACAAAGAGTTCAAAATCTTGTGATTAAAGATTTTACCAATAGGAAAAATATTTTTTTTAAACTTAGTGCAACAGAATATAAAATGAAAAATTCATATTATATTTTGAAATCCTTGCTGAAGGATATCTCAAATTTAGATGGTGTAATATTTTATTCTTATGAAATGCTGCCAGATAATAAAAATTTGAGATTAGCAATTCTTCAAAAATTGATTAATAAAAAAAAAAAAATATTTTTTGCATTAGAGGAACTTAAAATTTCCAATATTCATGAACTTAAAATTATTGAGAATTTAATTTCAATAAAAAGAAACTCAGTAATTAAAAATCTAAAAATTTGAAATTAACTTTAAAGTTTGATGTTTCTGTTTTGTTTTCTATATCGTTAAATCCATAAGATTATTTTATATAATCTAAACAATTTTTACTATCTTGTGTGGTATTTGTCGATAAGGATCATTTAATTTTTTTTATTAAAAAAAACATTTATTTCTTTTTTTCATTTGTAAAATCTTTACATTGTTAAATTAAATTATATTACAAAATTATGAAAAATATTAACAATTATTTAAATAAAATAAAAAATGGCATAGAAAATCTTGATATTTATAAATTACAAAAAATTGAAGATGTAATTTTTAATAAGATAAAAAAGAAAAAAAAAATTTTTGTTTGTGGTAATGGTGGTTCTGCCTCAATCGCAAATCATTTTTTATGTGATTTTAACAAGGGTATAAAATTAAGCTCACAAAATAAACTCAAGCCAAAAATAATTTCACTATCCGATAATATGGAAATGGTTACAGCAATTGCAAACGATTTATCATTTGATAAAATTTTTAGTTTTCAGTTAGATAATTATTATTCAAAAGGAGATATTGTAATTTTATTAAGTTGTTCTGGTAATTCTAAAAATATAATTGACACTCTAAGTTATTGTAAAAAGAAAAATATTTTCACAATAACTTTTACAGGTTTTGCTAATAAATATATTCAAAAAAAAACAAATATTAATTATAACCTGGGAATAAAAAATTATGGCATTTCAGAGGACTTTTTCCAAATTATCATGCATATGATAAGTCAAAACATAAGATTGAAGTTTATTAAAAATAAAGATAATCTTATATTATAGGCCAATAATGCAAAACAAATAATTCTCTTTTTTTATATTTAATTGTAAAAGTATTAATTATTGCTGTTTAAGAATTTAATATTTATATCATTCTTTTATTTTTCAATAAGAAAGAATTACAAATATTAAATTTCAATTTATGTCTTATAATTTTTACAGCTCTCTGATCTTCGAGTGATGACCAAAATCTATTATGCAACTCTGTGTTATATATATTTACCTCTTTCTTTTTGTAATTTTGAAGCATTTCTTGAGTTGCCATATTAATTTCATTCTGAGTATTGTTTACGACCCTTAAGCCTCTTTTTTCAAAAAATTTTTTTTCATGTATATCGTATTTTAGACTTTCAATTTCATGAAATTTTAGAAATCTTTTTTCTTTAATTAAAAATAATTTTTTAGGGATAAAAATAGATCTTGGTGTATAGATGTACATTTCTCTGAGTGTAAAAGGAATATGATTTACAAATAAAGTTTTCTTTCTTAGAATTGACGCAATATTTGATAATCCAGTTGCAGATGATACAAGAAATTCACAATTTTTAATTAAGAATATATCGTTTATGTCATTACTGTTTTTATTTGAATAATCATAGTATTTTTTATTTTTGATTTTGAATTTTTCATTTGTTACTCTTCCTATTCTTACAGCTTGTATTTTCTTTTTAGTTACAAAGTTTATTGCATTAGTATAATTATTAAACTTATAATCTCTGTAATCATGATCATTTAGATCTCCACCCCCTCCAATAGATTTTAAATATGAATCATCTCTATTGTGAAAACAAATAAAAGGTTTTTTTTGATTAAAATTTCCTACTACATTTATTTTTTTTATTTTTTCTATTTTAATATTTCTTCTTTTAATCATAGAGGAACTGTAATTAGGTTGTAATTCATCCCAATTAATTAACATTTTATGATCTGGAAAAAAATTTTTTAAAAAGAAATCTCCTAATAATCCAATTTTAGAAAAATAAATTCTTTTTGAATTTTTCCATGAATTAAAAATCACGTAGTTCGCTATTCTTTTTTGTATTCCAAAAATTGCAATTTCATTATCTTTTCTTGAGCTCAAGTAGGAATCCATATTGGAAGTTAAGTGGCCAACACGACCTGTATAAAGCATACCGAATCTAATATTAAAAAAAATATTTAATATTAAAAAAAAAAATATTATTACAGCACCCAATATAGTAGCAACAATATATTTTAGTTTTTTTATAGACAAATCCATATTAAATATTTTTCTCATTTTTATAATCATACAAGAAAAACAATTATTTCAAATATATTTCTATATAGAATATTAAATTAAATTTTAAAAAATTTCCTCTTAATAAATACATTATCTTAAGTAAAAAAATCTAAAACTTTTATCAATAAACTCAAAAAATATTATTATGATTTGACACTAGAAAAGTGATATATAATTTACAAAGAATGCTGATATAAATTCTGCTTTCTTTAATGGTTGTAACTAAATTTGATTTTAAAATGTTCAATAACGTAAAGAAAAGATTTTTGGTTAAGAGAGAAAAAGATAATGATTAAGTATTTTAAAATTTAATGAGTAATGCACCAATACTAATCACTGCATATAATAGATATGAAAATTTCAAAAAATTATTAAGTTTTATCAGTTTTTATAAAGCTAAAATTTATATTTCAATTGATGGGCCCAAGAATGATTTTGATAAAGATCAACAAAATAAGATGATTAACTTAATAGAAAAACACGAAAAAAATTACAACATTAGATATAGAATTCTAAATAAAAATCTTGGTTGTCAAAAAGCAATCTTTTCAAGTTTAGATTGGTTTTTTTCCAAAGAAGAAAAAGGAATTATTTTAGAGGATGATCACCTAC
>MDTF01012408.1_pt1 | contig 16663 bp, 16 predicted proteins | sample 811191 | NCBI WGS metagenome assembly MDTF01 (sample SAMN05326649, study PRJNA326480) | marine metagenome | isolation source: seawater | place: Southern Ocean | collected 2011 | reverse complement strand
TACGCTTGAATGAAAGCTACGGCTAATTCTAAACCAATAAGCATGGTAAGAACTCCTAAGGTAACAATATGAGCTATAAATAATGCAGTACCTAAAGACATCATTTGCCAAGCAAATCCGGCGATCACCTTCAATAGAGTGTGACCAGCCATCATGTTTGCAAAAAGCCGAACAGATAAACTAATAATACGTGACATTTGAGCGATTATCTCAATAGGCACGATTAGTGGAGCTAATACTAAACTAACTCCCGCTGGATAGAATAATTCTAATAAGCGAATCCCGTGCTTACGAACACCAATTATCAGGTAACCTAAAAAGACCATAGTAGCTAGGGCTAAGGTTATTGATAAATGACTTGTAGCAGTGAAACTGTAAGGTACCATTCCTGTCAAGTTACATACTAATATGAAAGAAAACGTTACAAAAATAAATGGGAAGTATTTTTGTCCTTTACCGCCCTCTATAGTATCATTTGATAAAGACATACATAATTGGAAAATACCTTCTAGGAATACTTGCCATCTATTGGGTACAATAGTACCTCCTTTGTTTATTAGTATCATACGGAATAATGCTAAGAAAGCAGTTAAACCAATACACATAAATAATGACGAGTGTGTGAAAGAAATATCTAAAGAACCTAAAAATAAGGGAATTAATGGGATTAATTCAAATTGTTCTAATGGACTTGAAATCATAGTATTTTATTTTTACGGTCCTCCCCACCAATATACAGCTACGAATAAGAATAGCCATACAACATCAACGAAATGCCAGTACCAAGCTGCGGCTTCAAAACCGAAGTGGTGCTCTCGTGAAAAATGGTGGTTGATTAGTCTAATCAAACAAACGGCTAGGAAACAAGTACCAATAAAAACGTGGAACCCGTGAAATCCTGTAGCCATAAAGAAAGTAGATCCGTATACGCAATCAGACATAGTAAATGTCGCGTGTTGATACTCGAATACTTGGAAACCAGTAAATGTAATAGCTAGTATGATTGTATATACAAGTCCAGAAATAGCGCCTTTCCGATCACCAGCAACAATTGCATGGTGAGACCAGGTAACTGTAGCTCCAGAGCTTAGTAGTATCACTGTATTTAGAAATGGAATTTCCCAAGCATTGAATGGTTCAATACCAATGGGAGGCCATACTGAACCTAACTCTGGTGTTGGTGAAACACTTGAATGAAAGAAAGCCCAAAAAAAGGCGAAAAAGAACATTACCTCAGATACAATGAATAGGATCATTCCAGATCTTAAACCAATTTGTACCATTTCAGTATGTTGTCCCTCAAATGTACCCTCACGTATAATGTCTCTCCACCAAGTACCCATAACATAGAGTATGGTTAACATACCAGTCGCGCATAAAAAGCCTCCACCACTATAAGAGTGGAACCACATTACGCCTCCAGTAGTTGCAGCCAAAGCACCTGAAGATGCTACTAATGGCCATGGACTCGGGTCTACCAAATGAAAAGGATGTCTTGTATCTAAAATTCCTTTATTATTCATTTTTTATTTTTTGTTAGGACCCTTAACTGCTTAGCCAGCAAAATTTGAAACCATGTTATCACACAGAGCTCCTAATTTTTCTTCGTTAGCGGCAGATAGTTGTCCTTCAGTTCGAATTGCGTCTAGTAGATCTTTATGACTTCCTTTTAGGAAACCCAACCAGGCAGCTTCAAAAGCGCCGATTGAAGATACATCAATTCGATCTAAGTATCCACGTACTCCAGCAAAGATGATACATACTTGTTCTTCCATTGCTAAAGGTACATTGATATCTTGTTTTAACATTTCAGTTAATCGCATACCACGACTTAACTGTTGTTGGGTTGCTGCATCTAAATCTGAACCAAATTTAGCGAAAGCTTCAACTTCCCGGAATTGCGCAAGATCTAGTTTCATACCACCTGAGATTTTTTTCATCGCTTTACCTTGAGCGGCAGAACCTACTCGACTAACAGATAAACCTACATCTACGGCAGGTCTTTGTCCTTTATTGAATAAAGTAGAATCTAGGAAAATTTGACCATCGGTAATAGAAATCACGTTGGTTGGGATATACGCAGATACGTCACCTGCTTGGGTTTCAATAACAGGTAATGCTGTTAAAGAACCACTTTGGTAATCACCATTTAATTTTGCTGCTCTTTCTAGTAACCGTGAGTGTAAGTAAAATACATCACCAGGATATGCTTCTCGGCCCGGAGGTCTTCTTAATAGAAGTGACATTTGTCTATAAGCAACCGCTTGTTTAGATAGATCATCATAGAAAATTACGGCGTGCATTCCGTTATCTCTAAAGTACTCACCAATAGTACATCCTGAGTAAGGAGCTAAAAATTGTAACGGCGCAGAATCAGATGCTGTTGCAGCAACTACTACGGTATAATGTAATGCGTTATTTTCTTCTAAAACACGTACAAATTGTGCTACTGTAGATCTTTTTTGACCTACTGCTACGTAAACACAATATAATTTTGCTGACTCATCAGATGAAGCGTGTGTTGGTCCTTGATTAATAAGAGTATCTAGCGCAATAGAAGTTTTACCTGTTTGTCTATCACCAATAATAAGTTCTCGTTGACCTCGACCAACAGGGATTAAACTATCAATAGCTTTGTATCCTGTCATCATAGGCTCATGTACCGAATGTCGAGGCATAATACCAGGAGCTTTTACTTCAACACGAGTTCTACGTTCGATAGCAACTGGACCTTTACCATCAATAGGCTCACCTAAACCATCGGTTACCCGACCAAGTAAAGCGGCACCAACACCGATATCCACAATAGATGCGGTACGTTTAACGATGTCACCTTCAAAGATTTCTCTATCATCTCCGAATATCACACAACCAACATTATCAGTATCTAAGTTTAAGGCCATACCTTTAATACCACAGCTAAACTCAACCATTTCACCTGCTTGAACTTGGTTTAGCCCGTATACACGTGCAATACCATCACCAATAGTTAAAACTTTACCTACTTCGTCTACGCTTAATTTTGATTCTTTATAATACTCAACAACACGCTCCTCTAGGATAGCAGATAATTCACCTGCTGAAATGTTCATTTTGGTAAATGAGCATTAATGGTACCCCTTACGGGATTCGAACCCGTGTTGTCGCCGTGAAAGGGCAATGTCCTAGACCTCTAGACGAAAGGAGCTTCAAATAGGGGTATAACACGCCCCTATTTGTTTGAAAATTACTTACTAATACCTAAATTGATTTGTTCTACCAAGTTTGCGATGCTTACATGCATTGGATCCAAGAATATTTCTGGATAAATACCCATAAGTAGGGTACCTAGTATTAAGGGTAATTGGACAAAAAATTCTCTTCTGTTAATATCCGAAAACTCATGTATAGACTGAACTTTCAAATTACCAAAAGCTACCCTATTGTATAACCATAATGAATAGGCTCCGCCCAAAACCATGCCTGTAGCCGCTAACATAGTAACCATGGTATTTGCTTGGAAAGCTCCTACCAAAATCAGAAATTCGCCGACAAAACTACTCGTACCGGGTAAGGCTATATTTGCCATTGTAAAAAAAAGGAATATCATCACAAATATTGGCATTACATGGGCCATACCTCCATAGTACTTAACTAACCTACTATGATGACGATCATATAAAACCCCAACACCTAGGAATAAAGCACTTGAAACTAAACCATGACTTAATTGTTGAATCATCGCTCCTTCTAAACCATTAGCGTTTAAGGCGAACATACCAACGAGAATAACATTCATATGGGCTACTGAAGCGTATGCAATAATCCTTTTCATATCTGATTGACGGATAGCTGTTAATGAAGTATATACTACAGCTATAGCAGCCATGGCGTATACTAATGGTGTAAAGTAGACAGTACCTATTGGGAACAATGGCATTGAAAATCGTAATAGACCGTATGAACCTAACTTAAGTAAAACCCCAGCTAGGATAACAGATCCCGCAGTAGGTGCTTCCACATGAGCCTCCGGTAACCATATATGAACAGGTACCATAGGTACTTTTGTTGCAAAAGAGGCAAAGAAAGCAAGCCACAATACTTTTTGTAAATTACCGTCAAACTGAACGGTTAAAAGCGTTTGATAATCTGTAGTTCCTGCAATTGCATAAATAAGAAGTATAGCAAGTAGCATTAGAACAGAACCTATTAGAGTATAAAGAAACAGCATATAAGCTGCACGTACTTTACGTTCCCGTGAACCCCATATACCTACAATTAAAAACATAGGGATTAATACACTTTCAAAGAAGATATAAAATAATACCAGATCCAATATTGAAAAAACTATTAGTAATAAAGTCTCCATGACTAAGAAAGCGATCATGTACTCCTTTAAGTATACTTTAACACTATATAAACTAGCTAGAATGCATAGAGGTACTAAAAGGGTTGTCAGAATAACAAAGAACAATGAGATACCGTCAACACCAATAAAAAAATTTATGTTTGATGAAGGTATCCATAAAAACTCCTCTACGAATTGGAATTTTGCTGTAGATCGATCAAATAGGACCCACAGAAAGGTTGACAGAAAAAATGTTAGCATTGAAAAAGATAACGCTATATTACGTATTCTATCTAAATGATTATCATTTGTAAATACTAAGATGATCGCCCCAATCAAAGGAAGTACTATGATAAGGGAAAGTATATAAGAATCAAAGGCCATTTTTAATATAAAATTAGATTTCTAAAATAAAGGGCGAGTAACGGGATTTGAACCCGTGGCTCCCAAACTCACAATCTGGTACTCTAACCAACTGAGTTATACTCGCCTAAATGATTCTTAAAATTATAGGTTTACAAATAAAGGCACCTACCTTATTAAGAAAAATAGAGAATTTACCTGTGATAAAATTAAGAGTAAAGATAATAGATATCAATTCACTTAAGATATCTTTGCTTATTGCAGATAATATTAGAGGAGAATAATAACGTACACCCCATTTTACGAAAAGAAGATTAATTTCTAGACTATCGAACCACTTTTTTAAAGCGGCTGTTACTGACTCAACCATATTCAGGGGAAATACTAAGTAACAGGCCCCTTTTATGAAGGAGCTTATTTTAGAACTTATCTTTTTTTTCAATATATTATTTTTAACCAGTACCTTAAAAAAACAGGATTCATCAAAAGGGGCGCTAGTTTGTATATTCTTACTTGAAGCAAGACAAAAAAAAGTGATGGGGTTGTCCACAAGAATATTATGGAGCCCATCACTTTTATGTGTTCTTTCAATAAAACGCATGAAGCCCTAGAGATTACCGGTCAACTTCCCCAAATACAATATCTTGGGTACCTATGATAGTTACAACATCTGCAACCATGTGGCCCTTTGACATGAAGTCTAACGCACTCAAATGAGAAAAACCAGGAGCCCTTAACTTACATCTATAAGGGCGAGAAGATCCATTTGAAACTAAGTAAACGCCGAATTCACCTTTAGGTGCCTCAGTTGCGGTATAGGTCTCACCTGCGGGAACTGAATATCCTTCTGTGTATAGTTTAAAATGATGTATCAAAGATTCCATAGATTGTTTCATATTTACTCTTGATGGAACTGTAATCTTTTTATCGTCTGTTTTCACTGGTCCTGCGGGTAAAGTATTAAGAACTTGCATGATAATACGTAAAGACTGTCGCATTTCTTCGATACGTATTAGATACCGGTCATAGCAATCGCCGTTTGTACCAACGGGTACGTCGAAATCCATTTGTTCATAGACCTCATAAGGTTGAGTTTTTCGTAGGTCCCAAGGTATACCTGAACCTCGTAGCATAACACCACTAAAACCAAAATTCATAGCGTCTTCTGCTGAAACTACACCAATATCGACTAATCTTTGCTTCCAAATCCTATTATTAGATAACATTTCTTCAATTTCATCTACTCTTGTAGAAAATTGTTCTGCGAAGATATATATATCATTTAGGAGACCTTGGGGAATGTCTTGAGCGACACCACCTGGTCGAATATAAGCAGAGTGTAACCGTGCTCCAGAAACTCTTTCGTAGAATTCCATAAGCTTTTCTCTTTCTTCAAAAGCCCAGAAGAATGGAGTCATTGCACCTACATCTAAAGAGTGGCAACCCACAGCTAATAAATGATTTAGGATACGTGTAATTTCACAGAATAAAACACGAATATATTGCGCTCTAATAGGCACATCACAATTTAATAGACGTTCTACCGCTAATGAGTATGTATGCTCTTGAGCCATCATTGAGACGTAATCTAATCGATCAAAATAGGGTAAAGCTTGTAAATACGTTTTGTGCTCAATCAACTTTTCAGTACCTCTATGAAGTAAACCAATGTGGGGATCTGCTCTTTCAACTACCTCACCGTTTAGTTCTAGTACGAGTCTTAAAACACCGTGGGCCGCTGGGTGTTGGGGCCCGAAATTTATGGTAAAATTTTTTATCTTTTTAGATAAGTTACTTTTACGTAAAGCCATTTTAAAGGTATTATATTTTCAATTAGTATATTATTTGTAAAAAAGTGTGATTGGTGATAACGGATTCGAACCATTGGCCGCCTCGTTGTAAGCGAGGTGCTCTACCAACTGAGCTAATCACCATAAAAAAGAATTCGTCAACTCTAAAATAAAAATTTGGAGAGAGTAGGATTCGAACCTACGTAGAGTAAACTCGTCAGATTTACAGTCTGATACCTTTAACCACTCAGTCATCTCTCCTATTTTGCAGAGACTGGATTCGAACCAGTGACTTCCAAACCATGAACCTGGCGAGCTGACCAACTGCTCTACTCTGCTTAAAGATGTCCAGAGGTGGGGTCGAACCACCGACCTAAGGATTTTCAGTCCTTCGCTCTAACCAACTGAGCTATCTGGACAATAACGTTATTGACATAATGTCAATGCCATATTATGTGTCATAATTAATACAGGACTTGGGTACATAAAGAAAAACAGGATCACAAAAAAGGTAGCCGCTAGTACTAATGATTTTTCACGGTCAATCGGCTTATAAAGAGTCCAATTATTTGTTTTCTCAAAGAACATTACTTTAATCAGTCTTATATAATAATAAGCACCAATACAACTGGTCAATACACCTATAATAACTATTAAATACATGGATGACTCCACGGCTGCAAAAAAGACGTACAACTTAGAGAAGAAACCTGCTAAAGGTGGTACCCCAGCCATTGAAAACATAGTTAACGCTATAGTTATAGCCAATAATGGGTTTATCTTAGATAGGCCTACAAAATCTGTTAGGTATTTAACTCGTCCCACTTTATTTTGGAACCCTAAAGATAATACAGTAGTCCATATACAAATACTCATTACCATATATAGTATTATATAAACAAGTAAACCTTGTAAACCTTCTGTAGTACCTGTAGCTACTCCAACTAACATATAACCAACATGACCGATAGAACTATAAGCTAATAGTCGCTTGATTTTTCGCTGTTGTAATGCACCGAATGCACCAACTAACATAGAACCAAAAGAACACAGAAGTATTATATACTGCCAAGAACCTACTAGGTCATAGAAGCCGAAGAGGAATAATCTTAGAAATAGGGCTAGTAAGGCTATTTTTGGTACTACTGCAAAAAAAGTAGAGACTACTGTAGGTGCCCCTTCGTAAACATCTGGAGACCACATATGAAAAGGTACTGCTGCCATTTTGAATAAAGTTCCGGCTGCAACAAAACACATACCAATTAATAAACCATTATAACTAACATCGCCTAAATTGGATAATCCAGTGCAAATCTTACCAATTTCTTCAAAAGAAGTCGTACCTGTAAAACCATAAATAAGTGAAGAACCAAATAGAAGTATACCTGAAGATAACGCCCCTAGGATAAAGTATTTTAAACCGGCTTCAGTAGAAAAAGCAGATCGTTTTTTAAAAGCAGCTAGCACATATAAGCATAAACTTTGTAATTCTATGGCTAAATACATAGAGATCAAATTATAAGAAGACGCCAAAAGTACCATACCAAGTACTGCTAGGAGTATCAATATAGAATACTCAAAAGCGTTAATTTTTTCTTCTCGTATATAATCAAAAGAAACTAAGATACACATTATGGTAGCACCTAAAAGTAGAACTTTAACTATACAGGTGAAATAATCCTGTACAAGAGTATTATAAAATAAGGAAGTTGGCCCTACGGGATCGTTCAACACTAATAAAATGGTTAATAGTAGCGTATATATGGAAACCCAACCAGTTACTCGAACAATAACTGGTAAACCAAAATTTATAGAGGTAGAGTAACATACACCGTATACCAGGATAGCTGATATAGATAATGCTAAAAAAAGTTCGGGTAATACCGCGTTAAAACTATTACCAAATAAATCTACAAAAGTCATTTTAATGAACTATAATTGAAAACCTAAAACATATTATTTAGTTATGTATTACATTATATTAAGAAAGGAGAGGAGTCTAAAAAATAGAGTAAGAAGGAAACTACTGTATTCCTAGACATTATTTTTCAACGGGAAAGACGGGATTCGAACCCGCGGCTTCCGGCGTGACAAGCCGACACTCTAACCAGGCTAAGTTACTTCCCCCTTAAATAAAGATATTCTCTATAAGGAATGTATACCCTAATAGGTCCACTTATACCCCTTTTGTGGTAATGCACTTTTTTAAAAACAAAAAAGACGTGGAAAGGGACGAGTCGGTCATCAGGGAGTTTTTTTTTGCGGTAATTCTAAAACCCCTATTCCGCTTCTACCTATTGTGGGGGTTTTGGGGTGTTGTCGAATCGTAATGAATCGCCAAATGCTACTACTTTAAGGGAATACCATAAAAGGTCAATAAGTGTTTACAAAAAGTAGTGAAAAGTACTTACGTTTTATTCTGTTAAGAATAAATTGACTTCACTCCAGATTATAAAAATAAAAATATGCACTACAATCAACAAGTACAAGTATCTTTTGGTGAGTACCTTTTAAAGGTTTTACCAATATATACAGTAAATTATGAGAAGGGCGAACTAACTATTACTGTACCCCACTCTAAAATATTCCAAGTAATTCAATTTTTAAGGGATAATACTAATTGTCAATATCGAACGATCATTGACATATGCGCTGTAGATTATCCTGAACGAGAAAATCGTTTTGAGGTAGTTTATAATTTATTAAGCATTACCTACAATACACGAATACGTGTTAAAACTTCGGTTAACGAAGTAACACCGTTAGAATCTATTACTTCTTTATTCAAAGGGGCTGATTGGTTTGAAAGAGAAGCCTGGGATTTTTATGGTGTGTTTTTTTCAAACCATCCTGATTTAAGGCGTATACTAACAGATTACGGGTTTGAGGGACACCCATTCCGTAAAGATTTCCCACTTAGTGGTTATGTTGAGGTGCGTTATGACGAGATTCAAAAAAGGGTCGTATGCGAACCTATTGAGTTGTCACAAGAATACAGAGACTTTAGTTTTACTAGTCCCTGGGATCAGGGTAACATAGCTTAAACTAGAGGTATCACAAAAAGGAAAATCCTTAACCTATTATCTGACATATTTAAAATGCGAGAACGTTGGAATAAAAAAGAAGGGCTGGCGATTCTGAATAACCACTTAGTAGATTACCCTACTGCAATTAACACCAGTTATCTTTATGGTTTTGGTTCTATGGCGGGGTTAATGCTTGTTGTTCAGATTTTAACAGGTATTTTCTTAGCAATGCACTATACAGGACATGTAGATTTAGCTTTCGCTAGTGTAGAGCATATCATGAGGGATGTTAATAATGGTTGGTTAATACGTTATGCCCACGCAAATGGGGCTTCATTTTTCTTCTTGGTAGTCTATATACATATTGGACGTGGTTTATACTACGGGTCATATATGACACCGCGAGAACATCTATGGTGTTCTGGTGTTTTAATTTTTGTTCTTATGATGGCAACAGCCTTCATAGGTTACGTACTACCTTGGGGCCAAATGAGTTTCTGGGGGGCTACTGTGATTACAAACTTATTTTCTGCAATTCCTTTAGTAGGTGACTCCATTGTTTCTTGGCTATGGGGAGGTTTCTCTGTGGACAATGCGACTCTAAATCGATTTTTTAGTCTACATTACCTATTACCCTTTTTAATCGCGGGAGTAGTAATACTACACTTGATTTTGTTACACCAAAGTGGTTCTACCAACCCATTAGGTATTGAGTCAAACCTGGATAAAATTTCTTTTTATCCTTACTTTTACGTTAAAGATCTATTTGGATTTATTATGTTAATGGTTGCGTTTACTTGGTTCTGTTATTTTTACCCTAACTCTATGGGCCATCCAGATAATTACATACCAGCGAATCCAATGGTAACACCTCCTCATATCGTACCTGAGTGGTACTTCTTGCCTTTTTATGCTGTTCTACGATCTATACCAGATAAATTAGGCGGGGTGCTTGCAATGGGAGGAGCCTTATTAATGTTAGTACTTTTACCTTGGTTAAATACATCTAAAGTACGAAGTACTGCTTTCCGTCCAATATATAGAAAATTATACTGGTTAAGTATAGCAAACTTCTTCGTATTAGGCTGGATTGGCCAAAACGTAGTGGAAACACCTTATATTGAAGTAGGCCAATTTACCACAGCCTTTTATTTCGCTTTCTTTTTAATATTTGTCCCTGCTTTAGGTAAACTAGAGGATTTACTTCAGTCAATCAAATAAACCGGATCTAAGGATCTATTATTAAGGGAGACCTTTCGTGTCTCCCCACAATATATATTAAAGATAAGTATGCTAATTATCAGAATAATCCTGAATATCGTACTCGGAATAAATAAGGGGGAGACTTTTAAAGAAAGGCTTATCTCTATACTGAGATAGGTCTTAGTAGCTCCATGCTGCGTTGATACCGAACTCGTCATACAACAGTACCCATACAGTGAGTACCCTGTAGGTATGTCGCTCTTACTACTAACTACCTACTGCTTGTGTATATTGATTAATATCAAAATAAAGAGATGGCCCTAGGTAAAAAAAGGAATCTCCTCTTACAACAACTCATCAGCCAGAGGCCACAAACGGAAATAATAGGTAATCTATTTATAGCCAAGGTAACAACGTCTCGATTTGGGGTTTGCGAAAGCGTCTATTGTTAAACACTAATGGGCCTCATTGAGGTCCTTGCTTTCGTAAAAATTGATCCCATTTAAATTTTTCCGGCATTTTATTAAAATTTGTTTGGATTACATCGTTAGTAGAAGGGGCTTCTTAACAAAACAGAAATAACCTGTAAAGTGTTTGCTTCATGTATGTACTACTGTTTTGTGTAAAAGATACCTATGACTAGGGAAATATTATTCGAAGTCCTCTTCAATTTTAATAACTCTACATTATAAATGTATAATTTCCAACTAAAGGCTTATAGATCTAATCTGTTAAATGAATTTTCCCCTACACTAATTGATTTGCTTAAAAAAAGTGATTCGGCTTCCTTTATAAGAATGCCCTCTCATACAAAGAGATTCACTCTGCTGAAGTCACCCCATGTAAATAAAACTGCTCGGGAGCAATTTGAGATAAGGATTCATACTGCGGTGTTCAATGTAAAGAATAGTAATACCCCCAAAAAGGAAATAGGTAATAATATACAGAAATTAACACCTCCCGGAATAGGTATAAAACGTACCCATAAGTTTACTTTGTAGTTACGGAAAGGACGGGATTCGAACCCGTGGTAAGATGTTATACCTTACTTTGATTTAGCAAACCAACGCTTTAAGCCACTCAGCCACCTTTCCATAATACACCCTCCTGGATTCGAACCAGGGACCGTCAGCTTAGAAGGCTATCGCTCTATCCAACTGAGCTAAGGGTGCACGATACATTATGCATTCTTAAAAGCTGCACTAAGTTTATTAAATATCTATAAATACTAACATAAAAAATCGACTATAATAATAAATATATTAAAATGGTAACCATTAACCAATTATGTAAAACGTCACGAGTACCTAAAAATCGTAGTACGAGTACCCCCGCCCTGGAAAGTTGTCCACAACGTAAAGGGGTTTGCTTACGTGTCTTTACAAAAACTCCGCGAAAACCTAATTCTGCATTGCGTAAAGTTGCACGAATTCGGTTGACCAATAACAGGCAGATAACCGGGTATATTCCTGGTGAAGGGCATAATTTACAAGAGCACTCCGTTGTTTTAGTACGAGGAGGCCGTGTAAAAGATTTAGCAGGGATAAAATACCATATAATACGAGGTACCTTTGACTTACAGAGTATTAAAAGTAGGAAGCAGGGGCGTTCCAAGTATGGTACAAGAAGAGCTTCTTAAAATAAATAATCTATATGAACTTTAGAAACAGAATGGTAAATGTCTTGATGCTATCAGGAAAAAAAGTGAAAGCAGAAAAAATACTTAGCGAAAGCTTAGACATTATCGAAAAAAAGTATAACAAGGATCCGGACAGAACTTTTATTAAAGCCATACAACAGACCTGCCCTTCGTTTGAAATGAGATCTATAAGAATAGCAGGTAGGACCCAACAAATACCGGTGCCTATTAAAGAATCTAAACAAGTAGGGCTTGCTATGAAATGGCTAACTCAAAGCGCTCGATTCTCTAACAGGAAATCTATGGCCGAAAGTTTAGCCCAAGTGCTTTACGAGACTTGTAATGGAAAAGGTGAAGCTATAAAAAAACGTAATGAATTACACAAATTAGTAGAGGCTAACAGGGCCTTTACCCATTATCGTTGGTACTAATCATTAAAGAATTCTCTAGTAGCTCAGTTGGTTAGAGCGGGTGGCTGTTAACTATCAGGTCGTTGGTTCGAACCCAACCTAGAGAGTACATAAAATTTACCGATACCAAAAATTTCTACATTTATATCACATATATATTGTAATTAAAGCAACAATGCACTTTATAAATGGAATTATTAGTAACAATATACTAGGGCTTTCTCCTAACCCCGCGATGGACGTAGCGGAACCTTGGCAAATAAACTTCCAAGATCCTGCTACACCTGTTTTAGAAGGAATCATTGATTTCCATAATGACTTGATGATCCTACTAACTGTAATCGGTGTTATGGTATTTTGGGTAATGGGCCGATGTATCTCTTTATTTGAGAACAACCCAAACCCTACAAATATTGTACATGGTACCACATTAGAAATGATTTGGACCATTATACCGGCAGTAATTTTAATGTTCGTTGCAGTACCATCATTCGCACTATTATACTCAATGGATGAGATACTAGATCCTGCTGTTACTTTAAAAGTAGTAGGGCACCAGTGGTACTGGAGTTACGAGTATTCAGATTATACTTCTTCTGAAGGTGAATCTATCAATTTTGATAGTTATATGATACCGGAAGAGGATTTAAACTTCGTGGGTCAATTAAGACTTTTAGAAGTAGATAATCGTATTATCTTACCAATAAATACACATATCCGAGTAATTGTTACTGCAGCAGATGTACTACATTGCTGGGCAATACCTTCTTTCGCTATGAAAATAGACGCATGTCCAGGGCGTTTAAACCAAACCTCACTATTCATAAAACGAGCGGGTGTTTTTTACGGCCAATGTAGTGAAATCTGCGGAGTAAATCACGGATTTATGCCCATAGTTGTTGAGGGCGTTGAGTTAGAAGATTATATCTCATGGATTTCTAACAAACTAGAAACTTCTGACGATTAATAATTAAACCTTTTTAGATGACCATAAGTATAGGACAAATCTTTGTAATTTTGTTGTTGGGACTGGTTCTTTTCGGTAATTTTCCTAATATAATTAAGGATATTGCTAAGGGTATTAAAACCCTAACTGGTAGTGAGAATAAAAAAAAGCAAGATAGCGTTTCGACAGATTTTAAAAAAGAACAGGAGAAAAGGGACTCGAACCCTTAGCCTATGGTTTTGGAGACCATCGCTCTACCAATTGAGCTATCCTCCTTCTTATTACCATTCTGTTCTAGAATAAAGTAAACTCATTAAGTTTTCATTTTAACGAGAAAATAAAACTTTACAAATGACCACTAATATATATAATTGGTCTTCAAGGTGGCTTTTTTCTACTAACCACAAGGATATAGGTACCCTATATCTAATTTTTGGTGGTCTTTCTGGTGTAATAGGTACTACAATGTCTATATTAATTCGAGCCGAATTAGCTAACCCAGGAAACCAAATTTTTGCAGGAAATCACCAACTTTATAACGTGATTGTTACTGCACACGCATTTATCATGATTTTCTTCATGGTTATGCCTACTATGATTGGTGGGTTTGGTAACTGGTTTGTACCTCTTATGATTGGTGCCCCAGATATGGCATTCCCACGAATGAATAACATTAGTTTCTGGTTATTACCCCCAGCATTGTTATTATTATTATCTTCTTCTTTAGTAGAAGCAGGAGCAGGTACAGGATGGACTGTTTACCCTCCTTTAGCAAGTGTACAAGCACACTCAGGACCTTCTATTGATTTAGCTATTTTCAGCTTACACTTAGCTGGAGCTTCTTCAATTTTAGGTGCTATTAACTTCATTACTACCATCATGAACATGCGGGCTCCCGGTATGACTATGCACCGATTACCCTTATTCGTTTGGGCTGTTCTTATTACTGCAATCCTATTGTTACTATCATTACCTGTATTAGCAGGAGCAATTACTATGCTACTAACCGATAGAAACTTCAATACCACATTCTTCGATCCTGCAGGTGGTGGTGATCCTATTTTATACCAGCATTTATTCTGGTTTTTTGGTCACCCAGAAGTATATATCCTAATTTTACCTGGATTCGGTATTGTTAGTCATATCGTATCTACTTTTTGTAGAAAACCGGTATTCGGTTATTTAGGTATGGTTTATGCTATAGTTTCAATTGGTCTTCTTGGATTTATTGTTTGGGCCCATCATATGTATACTGTAGGTCTAGATGTAGATACTCGAGCCTACTTTACTGCAGCGACTATGATTATTGCTGTTCCTACTGGTATTAAAATATTCAGTTGGGTTGCTACTATGTGGGGTGGTGATATTATCATGAAAACACCAATGCTTTGGACAATTGGATTTATTGTGTTATTCACTCTTGGAGGATTAACTGGTATTATCTTAGCCAATGCAGGTATTGACATGGCATTACACGATACTTACTATGTGGTGGCACACTTCCATTATGTTCTTTCAATGGGTGCTGTTTTCGCAATTTTCGGTGGGTTTTACTACTGGATTGGAAAAATCACTGGTTTACAATATCCAGAAACATTAGGCCAAATTCACTTCTGGATTACCTTTGTTGGAGTAAACTTAACATTTTTCCCAATGCATTTCTTAGGAATTGCTGGTATGCCTAGACGTATTCCAGATTATCCGGATGCTTATGATGGTTGGAATGCTATCGCGAGTTTCGGTTCTCAACTATCAGTAGTAGGTGCTATACTATTTTTCTATATAGTTTATAGTACACTAACTAGTGGAGAGCGTATTACCAACAACCGTGTTTGGTATTAATAATTAATCTTTTATATTGAGGGGATTGGATTAAATAAAATCCCCTCGACTATTTTCAACGTTGATTAAAATTTGTTTGGATTACATCGTTAGTAGAAGAGAAATCACCCGTTAAGTATTTACTTCACGTGTGTGTATGTACTAGTATTTTTGATTGCTCGGGTATTTAGTCGACAGCTATAACCCTCTCATGAAAAGAAAATAAATAGAATATAAGATGAATTTTGAATGTGTCCAGTTTCCGTTTATCTGCGTACTTCTACTGTTTGTAACCAATGATATATTGAAATTTGTTACAGAACCTAATCGTACCTTATACTCGTTACTGGTTGATATAATACCATTAATCTACCTGGTGGTTATGTTGAGCTTTAGTTTGTGGAATCCTACTGAGATTACCTCTAATAATTTTACACAAGCTGGGATTGGCGATTGGTTGAACGTGAAAGGGTGGAATGGTTGCAGTGATCAGGAGAAAAGGACGGTCATTAATTCAGCCGGGGCCACTTGGGCTAAGATAGGTGAATCCTTACCCCGCATTTCGCCGGAAAATAGCTGGAGAGGTAAAGCGGTGGTCTCTGTTTTTGTCATGGCTGAAGTGCTTAATAGAACATTGCTTGACCCAGTTGACTCGGATAAAGGGGCCCAATAACTAATATCTAAAAAGGGGAATTCGTTCCCCTTTTTTCTTTTTCGGAACTTAAACCTTAGCATACGGTATATATTATAGTATCTAATATAAGTAGCCGGTACTAAGAGTGAAAAAAGCGCACCTAATATAAAGAAGGTTGAATAAAGAGGTAATATTTTACCGTCCAACCATGTACTTAAAAAAAGAATAGGTATATACATAACCATTACGAATAAGTATACATAAGTCCCTCCGTACCTATTCACAAAACGTCTAAATAATTTTCTTACTTGAATCATTGTTTTATTTTATACAGACTAAAAAACGCACCATTTAGATGCGATTTTGTAAAAATTTTGGAGTAATAGTCTTTTACACTCCTCATTGAAAATTCTTCAAGGGGTTAATCCAATGAATAATAGCGAAAGATGGGATTCGAACCCACGTCTTCAACCTTGGCAAGGTTACACTCTACCCCTGAGTTAC
>MDTF01008828.1_pt1 | contig 16671 bp, 21 predicted proteins | sample 811191 | NCBI WGS metagenome assembly MDTF01 (sample SAMN05326649, study PRJNA326480) | marine metagenome | isolation source: seawater | place: Southern Ocean | collected 2011 | reverse complement strand
GGAAAATAGATCTAAAACAATGGTGGCTGATAAATTTGACTACGGTTTTGCAGTTGACTGGATGAGAAAAGATTTAAAAATTGTAATAGATGAAGCTAAAAGAAATGGATCACCAGTTCCCATTACTACTTTAATAGATGGTTTCTACGCTGAAGTCCAAAAAATGGGTGGGAATAGATGGGACAGCTCAAGCTTAATCGCATTGCTTAAGAAAAAAAAATAAACAGTGTCCACTGATGTCAGTTACTATGAAAGTTTTCAAGAGATAGAAAAAAAAATTTGGTTAATGCTAAGTGATGCGGTGACCAATAGAAACTCTTCTTTTAGAATTCCAGTTTTTATTTGTGGAAGTCAATCTGACTTTGATGGAAGAATTGTAGTTCTTAGAAAATCTGATCAATTATCAAATTTTTTACAATACCATAGTGACATCAGATCGGATAAAATTGCTAAGTTAAGAAAGAATAAAAACGCAGCAATGCTTTTTTACGATAAAGAAGAAAAAATTCAGGCTAGGATTAAGGTAGATTGTATAATTAATCATGATAATGATATTACAAAAGAATCTTGGTCAAAAACTCAACACATAAGTAGAAAATGTTATCTCGTAGATAGTGGACCAGGAACTAAATCTTCCGCTCCTACTTCCGGATTAAAACCTGAGTTAGATAATTTTGAGTTTACAAAAGAACAAAGTGAAGCTGGTTATAAAAATTTTACAGTTATTCAATGTAAGATTAAAAGCATTGAGTGGCTATATTTGGCGGCTAAAGGTCATCGTAGAGCTATTTTGGATTATAGTGGTGGTGAGAAATATACCTGGTTAGTACCTTAGATTTTATTTTTATATTTTTTATAGTTAACGATGTAATGTTTGGCGTTTTCTTTTATTTCTTCAATCTCTTTATTGGTAACCTCCCTAATCACTTTACCAGGACTACCGAGAACCAAGGATCTATCTGGAATTACCTTGTTTTCAGGAATTAAGGTATTAGCTCCAATAATACAATTTTTTCCAATTTTAGTTTTATTTAGGATGGTGCTTCCAATACCAATTAAACTATCATCTGCAATTTGACAACCATGTAACATAACCATATGCCCTACGGTAACATTCTTTCCTAAGGTTACGGGGCAACCTGGATCTGTATGAAACACACTTCCATCTTGAACATTTGAACCCTCTCCAATTGTGATAGGCTCGATGTCTCCTCGAAGTACGACGTTGAACCAAATATTTGCATCTTTTTCTAAAATAACTTTTCCAATTAAAACTGCATTATTAGCAACCCAAGAATTTTCATTAATTATTGGTATATTATTTTCAAATTTATAAATCATATAATTGCTGTAATTTGATACTAAAATATTTATAATATTAATTAAAGAATAAATTTATCTGATGTTTGTAGTAATCACTAGAAATTTTCCACCTGATGTAGGTGGTATTCAAAGCTTAATGGGAGGTTTGTCTAATAGTTTGGCTGCACATTCACCTGTAAAAGTTTTTGCAGATGAATATTCAAATTTTGAAAGTTACGATCAAAACTCAAATTTAGATATAACAAGAGTTAGGGGTTTTAAAATTTTCAGAAAATTTAGAAAGGCTTTATTGGTTAATGACTATCTTAAAAATAATAAAATTAAAGCAATTTTTTTTGATCATTGGAAAAGTCTTGAGTATATCAAGTTAGAATATTTAAGTAAGTTTCCTAATTTTTGTTTAATACATTCTAAAGAGATAAATCACCCTATAGATAGTTCGCTCAATTTAAGAATGAATACTGCTTTTAACAAAGCAAAATTTATTATTTCAAACTCTAATTATACTAAAGATTTAGCCATTAAAATGGGTCTTGAAAAAAATAAAATTCATATTATTAATCCTGGCTCAAATTACCCTATTAATATCGAAAAAGAAGAAGAAATTAAAGCAAAAAAAATTTACAGCGGAGCTTTTCCTAAAATTATCACTGTCGCAAGATTAGATAAAAGAAAAAATCATCAAAATATATTGATGACGATTAAAAACTTGATGCCTATCTACCCTGACATTAAATATGTTTGTATTGGAGACGGTGATGAAAAAAAAAATCTTGAAAGTTTAAGAGAGCAATTAGGCCTTGAAAAACAGGTAGTTTTCCTTTCCAGGGTTGAAGAAAAATTAAAAATAGCGTTATTGAATGAAACTAATTTATTTTTAATGCCCTCTATTATATATAAAAAATCCGTTGAAGGATTTGGAATTTCTTTCGTAGAAGCGGGAAGCTATGGCAAAGGTTCGATTGGTGGAATTGACGGTGGTGAAGCAGATGCAATTGACAATGGACAAACTGGATATTTATGTGATGGCAATGATCTGAATTCTATATATGAAACAACTTTAAGATTCTTTAACGATGATAATTATAAAATTCTAGGCTTGCAAGCTAAGGTTTTTTCAAAAAAATTTAAATGGGAAAATATTGTAAAACAATACTTATCTTTAATTTAAAACCTTTTTTATATTTTCCATTACAAAATCAGTTTTAAGTAAATTTAAATCTTTTACTGTTATAGATTTAAACTTTTCTGTTTCAATGCTTACTTTGTGGGCTGATGTGTGACTGCCGAATAAAACTATCCCAGCTTTATTCATGTGACTACAAATATGAGCGGGCCCTGTATCGTTTGAAATAATAAAACTTGCATCTTTAATCAGACTTATAAGTTGATTTATTCTTAAGGCTTTACCTTCGTCTAAAATAGTACAAGCATTAAGTAATTTAGCCTTCCTAATTTCATTAGGGCCAGGGGCTAAAACAATGTCGTATTTGTTGTGATATTTAGATTTGAGCTGAGAAATTAATATATGAAAATATGGCCATCTTTTCTGGGTTAGTTTAGGTGAGCAAAATGGAAATAATAAAATATATTTTTTATTAAAATAATTTTTTGTAATATTTCTAATATTAACAACTGCCCAATTTAAATTAGATTTTTTGATATTTACTGTTTTAATTCCACTTTTTTTGAGTTGAATTTCCATTCTCTTCAAAACAGGCTCTCGATCAAAATCAGATTTTTTTTGATTGGGTTTTAATATTGTATTTGTTGATGACCACTCAGGTTTAGGCAAAATATATTTTCTATAAAATTCTGTTCTACTTGAATTTTGTAAGTCAAATACATGTGTAAAATCAAAAGAAGATAATTTTTTCTTGAGCCTATAAAGACTAAGTAAGTTCCATCTTGGTTGTCTTCTGTCAATTAGAACCTCATCGATATAAGGACATTGCTTCATTAGCTCAAAATATGGGGCAGAAGTTAGAAGAACAACATGTGATTTTGAATTAGATCTTTTAATATCTTCCATGGCTCCATTAGCTTGAATTAGATCGCCCAATGAACCGTGTTTTATAATTAATATGTTTAACATTTTTTGCTATTTAAAATTATATTTATAGTATAATTAAAATTCTACTATGGATCACAAATTAGACAAAATATTGGCAGAGATATCAGCAGGTGAATTAATTGATAAAATAACTATTTTAGAAATTAAGAAAGAGAAGATTGGTGATATTAATAAGCTAAAAGATATCGAAAAAGAACTTACTTCTTTAAATAATACGCTCAAAAAATCAATAACTGAACTGTCTAAAATAGAATCGTTAGTAATAAAACTAAAAACTATCAATCTGAAACTTTGGGATATTGAAAATAGTAAAAGGTTAGCAGAAAAGAATAATGATTTTGGTGAAAAGTTTATTGAACTAGCTAGAAGAGTTTACAAAGAAAATGATGAAAGATCTAAGGTTAAGCTTGAGATTAATATTGTTTTGGGTTCCAGTATTAAAGAAGTTAAATCTCACTACTAATCTTTTCGTAAGCTAGGAATTTTTTTTCTCAAATATGAAGGTAAATTTGGATCAATATTGACGCTAATTACACCGCTGCTTTTTTTTAATTCTTTTAAGATTTTTCCATCAGGAGAAACAATCAACGAATGGCCAAAGGTCTCTCTGCCATTCCAATGTACCCCTGATTGAGCAGGTGCAAATATATAACAAAAATTTTCGATAGCCCTGGCCCTTAGCAGACTGTGCCAGTGTCTCTCACCAGTTGTTTTGGTAAAAGCGGAAGGAACAGAAATAAATACAGATCCTTTTTGTGAAAGTTTTCTGTACAGTCCAGGAAATCTAAGATCATAACAGATTGACAGGCCCAATTTTCCCCAAGGAAGCTTTGCTGTAGTGATTAATTTTCCGGGGGTAAAAGTTTTAGACTCAAAATACTTTTCTTTTTTACTTAATACAGCATCATACATATGTATTTTATCATAAAACGTTTGGATTTTACCAGTAGGAGTTATTAAAATTGATCTGTTTTTTATTTTATTATTTTCTTTAATTACAACCGATCCAACTAAAATCCATTTTTTATACTTCTTTGCGAGTTTTCTGATTTCTATTAAATAAAAATCTTTGTACATTGAGGTAGCCGTTTTCATTAATTCTCTTTTACTTAGTCCAAATAATGAAGAATTTTCTGGTGTGATAATAAAATCAGATTTTTGTTTAATAGCTATTAGAATTAATTTTTTTGAAGAATCTAAGTTTTTTTTTATGTTTTTACCGGAGCAAATCTGGATGCAAGAAACTTTAAACATATTATAAAATAAATGTTAAATATTTATTCCATTATAGACGATGCAAAGTTCCAATTACAATCAAAACTAGGGATATGAACTCCCGAAATATTAACATTGCCAAAACTCTTTTCTAAAACTTTACACCAATTTTCCACTTGTTTAGGTTTTTTATCTTTACTACCTACCTGTGCTGTTATTATGCCACCCGGTTTTAAAATTCTCTTCAAACCTTTCATGTTTTTTCTCGCAAGGTCGATGCAATACTGATCATCGTTAAGATCTACAAAAATTTTATCGTACTTTGAATCTTCTACCAGCTTAATACTTTCAAATGCGTCTCCCCAAAATGTATTAACTGTATTACTTTTTTTAACTTTAGAGCAAACTGTGGGTAAATGTCTGTAGCAAGACTCAACTATTTCGGGATCAAGTTCATACCAATCAATATAATTAGTATTGTTATCTAAACACTCTCTAGCAACACCTCCGTCGCCTCCTCCAATAATAGCAACATTGTTATTCTTCTTACTAAGATCGTAGCTAGATTTAAAAAAAGTTGAGCTATAAATTTTTTCATCTTTTTCAGCAACTTGTATTTCATGATCTATAAATAGTGCATTTCCAAATTCTTCAAGATTCATAACTTCAACAAATTGGCCGACTTTAGATGTAAAAGTTTCAAGCACATTGTTAACTACATAGTACTTTTTTTGTCCGGGCGTGCTGTATATGTCGTCATATAAACTAACACTGCTTCTATTAATATTATTAACAACTACTCTTTCGTGATCTATTTCTTTTTTTAGTATTTTTAAGGCAACTTTTGGAGCAACTTTTCCACATGTAAAAAAATCAAAACTAATTACGTTTCTTTCAGGGAAGGTATGAAAACTAAAATGACTTTCAGATAATAGCGCAACTAAAGTAAAACCTTGAGGCTGAAATGTATGACTGCTAACATTTAGTATTTCAACTTTAGCAGCTTTTGCAATTTTATAAATAATTTTTTCATAAAAGGATTTTGGGTAGTCTTTTTTGACACCTAAAAAATCAAGTGTAATATGTTCTCCGACCTTGATCATAAAAAACTAATCCTTTTTATAATTTTTCATTTTACCTATAACTATTTTCATTTCTTTTTTAGAAAGTATTCTAGGAATTCCAATTCTTAGGGCATTAATATATTGATTACAAATATTTTCTATCTCTTGTGCTAATTCAAAAGCTTTGTCTAAATTTTCCCCAAATGCAATCTGACCGTGATTACCTATCAAGCACGCCAATCTATTTTTCAATGCTGATATAATATTATTTGATAACTTTCTTGTTCCAAAAGTTGCATATTTTGTACATTTTATATCATCTCCCCCCGCAACACCAATCATATAATGAAATGCTGGAATAGATTTTTGATGTGTTGAAACGGCTGTAGCACATATAGAATGTGCATGAACAATTGCTTTAGCTTCTTTTTTATTCACATAAATATCTTGATGAAATCTCCATTCAGAAGATGGGATTCCTTTTTTTTTATCAAATTTACCTTTTAGAGTAACAAACACTATGTCTTTAAGTTTCAATGAAGAATACTTTGTTCCAGAAGGGGTTATGTAGAACCCATCTATTTTTTTTTCTTTAGTACGCACTGATATATTTCCAGATCTTAAAGCAGATAAATTAGTAGAGTTTAATTTTTTAGAATATTTAATTACAGCAGATCTTAATTTACTCATTTTAAAAAAAATTCATTTATTTCATGTTAGCAAAAAAATTAAACTTTTCCCCTGATTTATCAAATTTTCTTGTCCAGTCTCTCCAGTTATATGTTGCTCTTCAAAAAATGTTCCTACTTTCTCATCGGTAGTAAATAAAGATGATGAAAAAAAGATGGAAATTAAAAATAAAATTTTTTTCATTTAAATAATTCTTTCAAACTTTTTTCTGAGGCTTCACAAACACCTTTTTCTGTAATTAAGCCTGTTACATATTTAGCAGGTGTTATATCAAATGCTAAGTTTAAAGATTTACTTTTTTGTGGATAAATTAAAACTTTTTGTAATTTTTTGTCTTTATCTAATCCCTCGACGAATGAAAGCTCAGCAGGATCTCTCTCTTCTATGGGAATATCTTTAGGATCTTTAGTTGACCAATCTATTGTGGAGCTTGGTAATGCGACATAGAAAGGAACGTTATTATCTTTTGCTGCTAAAGCTTTTAGATATGTTCCGATTTTATTGCACACATCTCCATTGGACAAAGTTCTATCAGTTCCAACAATACACATATCAACTTGCCCTCTTTGCATTAAAATTCCACCAGTGTTATCAGCGATAATAGTGTTTGGTACCCCTTCTTCATTTAATTCATAGGAAGTTAAGTTTGCCCCTTGGTTTCTGGGTCTTGTCTCATCAACCCAAACATGCACCTTAATACCTTTTTGATGGGCATGATAAATTGGTGATGTTGCTGTACCCCAATCAATTGTTGCTAGCCACCCAGCATTACAGTGCGTTAAGATATTTACAGTGTTTTTTTTCTTATTATAAATTTCTTCAATAATTTTAAGACCGTTAAGACCAATATTTTTACAAAATTCTACGTCTTCCTCTACAATCTTTCTAGCTTCTTCTAAAGCTATCTTTAAGAGATCACTACTATTAACGCCTGATAGTTTTTTCATCATTCTATCTACTGCCCACTTTAAATTAATAGCTGTAGGCCGTGATGCTATTAAACCTTCACAAGATTTTTTTAAAAAAGACGGATCCTTATTTTCAATTATAGACAAAACTAATCCGTAAGCAGCTGTGGCTCCTATTAATGGCGCGCCTCTAACTTCCATTGTCTTAATTGCATTGATTGAATCTTTGACGGTTATTAAATTTTTTACAATGAATTGATGTGGAAGTTTAGTCTGGTCTATTATTTTAACAGTATTATTTTCAAACCAAATTGTTCTGTAGACTTTTTCTTCTATTTTCATTATTTTTTATTAAAAGCTCTACCGGCAATATATTGTAATTTTTTTTTTGTCTTTCTGGTTCTTAATTTTAGATCGGTGATTATAGCAGTGTCTAAACAATTATTAGCTGGGTCTTTTTCAGCTGAAAATTCTTTATATGTTTTGATAACTTCTTTAATCATGTTTTGTGCATTTGAAGCATTTTTCATTAGTGTCTGGATAACCATTGTTACGTCTACCTCATCATGATCAGGGTGCCAACAATCAAAATCTGTTACCATAGCAACAGTACAATATCTAATCTCAGCTTCTCTAGCTAACTTTGCTTCTGGCATATTAGTCATGCCAATAACATCTGCACCCCATGATCTATAAAGATTAGACTCCGCTAGGGTGGAGAACTGTGGTCCTTCCATTACAATATAAGTTCCATTCATCTGATGAGAAATATTTAATTTTTTTAATGCAGACTCACAACATTTTCCTAGGGATTTACTGACTGGTTTTGCCATTGATATATGGGCAACTATCTCTTCGTTAAAAAAAGTTTTAACTCTTTCAAAAGTTCTATCGATAAATTGATCTACTATAACGAAAGTTCCTGGTCTTAAATTTTCTTTTAAGGATCCTACAGCAGACACAGAGATAATGTCTGTGACACCTAATTGTTTCATTGCATCAATATTAGCCCTAAAATTTATATTGCTTGGACTAATTTTATGACCTCTGGCATGTCTGGGGATAAAACAAATTTCTTCTTTGCCCAGTTTAGCTGTTAAAATTTCATCTGAAGGGCTACCCCAGGCTGTTTTAATTTTTTTCCACTTTGTTTTTTGAAGGCCCTCCACTTTATAAAGGCCACTACCACCAATTATCCCAAGTTTTCTTTTTTTCATCGTTTAATTATTAATGCTTTTTTGTTAGATAATGAAGCTTAATATGGATTTAAAAAAATATATTAGATCAATACAAGACTATCCTAAAAAAGGAATTTTATTTAGAGACATTACAACTTTAATTAAAGAACCTAAGGCTTTTAATTTTGCTATTGATAAAATCTTTGAAATATCAAAAAAGATTGAATTTGACAAAGTTTCTGCCATAGAATCTAGAGGTTTTATTTTTGCATCTACTATTTCTTACCTTGCAAATAAACCGTTAGTTTTATTGCGTAAAAAAAATAAATTACCCGCAGAAAGACATTCTATTGATTTTCAGCTTGAATATGGAAAAGCTACTATAGAGGTCCATAAAGACTCGATTGAAAAAAATGAAAAAATTTTAGTGATAGACGACCTTATTGCAACAGGAGGCACTGCGGAAGCAGCTGCTAAATTAATAGAAATATCTGGAGGATCTGTTGCTGGCTTTATTTTTATTATAAACTTATTTGATTTGCCAGGTAACAACTTACTCAAAAATAAATCTTATTTTACAGAAAGCTTAGTTGAATTTTCTGGTCACTAAAATTAAATTTCTTTATTTTTCCATGTTTCTGGAGTTAGCTCATTGATGATTTCCAATTCAATATTGTAATCAAAGGGTCTAACACCTCTTTTTTTAATGTATTCATACGTTTCTCTTATACCGTCAAGCAAAGAGGTTTTTGTTTGGTAGTTTAAAAATTTTCTAGCTTTGTCAGCTGAACACAATGCGTGTTTTACTTCCCGTGGTCTGTCTTTTTTATAAATTGGTTTTTGATTAAACCCTGTAAGATTAGAGCAGATTTCTGCTATCTTATTAATACTTACAAATTCTTCGTCTGGACCTATATTTATAATTTCGTGATTTAAGTTTTTTTGATCAAGCATTGGTATCAAGCAACTCAAACAATCGTCTATATATGAAAAGCATCTAGTTTGATTGCCATCACCATAGATTATAGGCGCTTTGCCTTGCATCATTCTATTCAACATTATCGAAACAACATTTCTAAAAGGGTCATCATATCTTTGTCTTGGTCCAATTATGTTATGCGGAACTGCAATCACCCACTCAATATTATTTAATTCACATAAATTTGCCAAAACTGCTTCACCAGCAACTTTTGAAATTGCATACGGGTCAACGGGTTTTGGAGTCATGTTTTCTAGGAAAGGCGCTTTCAGATCACCATATCTTGCCATTGAAGAGCAATAAATAATTCTTTTAACTTTGGCGTTAACTGCAGCACTAAACACAGAAACGGAAGCCAGGTAATTATTTTTTGTAATTTCATAAGGTGAAAATACGGACAAACCTTCATGAGCAGTAGCTGCACAATGGTAAACAACATCTATGCCAACCATTACCTCTTTTACTTTTTCTAAGTTGCAGCAATCACCTTTGTGAAATTCAACTCCTTTTGGAATGTTATCTTCGTATCCGCCAAGCATGTTGTCGATACCAACAATTTCATATCCCATATTTTTTAACTTATCGGCTAAGTGTGATCCGAGAAAACCTGCCACACCTGTTATTAGAATTTTTTTATTATTATTCACAAATTTTAATTAATCTAAAGACCGATATAAGTCTACAACATTAATAAACTTTTGGTCTATACCATGACTCTTTGCCTGTGATGGAGTTGAACAACCCAGAAAGTCTTTGACTATAAATTGATCTTTTGTTTTTATTAAAAACAAGAGAATAAAAGACTATTTTTGAAAAAGATGAGAATAAATAAGGTAAAACTAAAAAAAAAGCAAAAACAAAACCTCTATACTTTTTGTTGTAATAAAATATCGACCACATCCAATGCCAATTTCTCGAAAGTTCCATTTCATAATTATATTTTTCATTATGCGAACTACCACCCTGATGATTTATCAATATGGAAGGGTCTAAAAAGATTTTTTTATTATTTTTTTTTAATCTTTTGCACAAGTCTATTTCCTCTAAGTATATAAAAAAATTACTGTCAAAAAAACCAATATCTTTGAATTCTTCCAAGTTTAAAAACATTGCAAAACCTTTGACATTATCTACTTCTATTATTTTTTTTATTTTTTTTACATTATGACTTTCTTGGATAGCGGGTCCAATGATTGCAAAATTTTTTATCAAATCTGCAGTTATAAAGAAATTTTTAATAGCGTCTTTAGCTAAAATAGCGTCTGGATTTAAAATAAGGGCATATTTTGATTTAACTTTTGATAAACCTAAATTGTTACCTTTAGCATAACCTAAATTTTCACCAGTAACTACACACTCTAAATTAACAAATTTTTTTTCAATCTTTTTTTTGAAATATTCGTCTTCAGAATTTTCAATTAAGATAACTTTGAATTGAGGTTCTATGGACTCAAGACATTTTAAAAGTTTTTTTTGACTTTTAAATGCATTTATCACAATTGTGATTTCGTTTTTATCCATTAAGGTTTATTATATATAAAGTTTTTTAATACAATTATAACAATTACATATCATCGGTATTATAAAAATAAATTGGCCAATTTCTTGTTTTTGAATATTTTTTAAACCAATAGGGCAAATATCTCTCTGCTAAATATGCGTATAAACGTCCGGTTTCATATCCTTTGAGATTTTCAAAGCCAAATATTTTTTCACATTTAAACAGCCAAGTAAAAACACTTTCATACCAGTTGTTTAATAGGTCAGTGGAATTACAACAGAAAAGATTCCAGAGATTGGTAGAACTATTTGTATTTAAATAATTGGTAAAATCATTTTTTTCTTTTTGATCTATAACTTCAAGTGCTCTATCTAAATTTCCCTCATAATGCATCAAATCAAAATGAAATTTTATATTTCTTTTTTGAGGTTTAAAAAGTAATGTTGGGTTTTTTAGTATTAATTTTTTTCCTTTTTTTAATAACTTAGACAATTTAATTCTACTAAGGTCAGTAGGTTCTGTTAGTATCGTCTCAAAACCTTCCCATTCTTTAGGTGTTGTTTGAATTATTTTCTGTTTTAATTGATCTGAGTCTTGAAATGGTTTGTCACTTTTCCAGAACCTGCGGTATGTAGAAAAACAAACCCATTCATTATTTTTTAATTTATCTAAATAATTCTTCCAAAGCCAATAATGAAAAGAATACATATCGTAATATTTGTTTTTATCGCTAATATTGTCACCTGTGCTGTCTAAGGTCCATGTGTTAGGGAATTTATTATCTCCCATTCCAACATTTAAATAATTAATATTTTCTAGCTGCGGATTGTATTTGTGGGTCAAGCAAAATTTATACATACTGTAAATACTTCATTGTAGCATACAAATAATTAAAAACTTAGGCTATATTTGTTTTATTGATCATTTCTTTTTACAATTTAATATAATAAATCATTATATTCTAATTTATTAATTATGAAAAAAATTATTATAACAGGTGGTATGGGGTTTATAGGAAGTAACTTAGTGGATTACTTTTTAAAAAAAAACTATTTTGTTATAAACGTAGATAAACTTACGTACTCTGCGAATACTTATAAATTAAAAAATATAACAAAAAAAAATTACTGTTTTGTAAAATCTGATATTGGAAACAAAGAAACGATGGCCACTATATTGAAAAAATACAAACCCTCAGTTCTGTTTAATTTAGCTGCTGAAACTCATGTTGACAGATCTATAGATAGTCCAAAAGAATTTATTCAATCCAATATTTTTGGTGTCTTTAATCTTCTAGAAGTAATCCGTGATTATAATAGAAAAACAAAAAAAAAAATTAAATTAATTCATATATCTACAGACGAAGTTTACGGAGATATAACAAATAAATCTGAAAGAGCTGATGAGGAATATGCCTATAGGCCTAGTTCGCCATATGCTGCATCTAAAGCTAGTGCAGATCATCTCGTTAAATCCTATATACGAACGTATAATTTACCAGCTATAATTTCTAATTGCTCGAACAATTATGGCCCGCGTCAATTTCCAGAAAAATTAGTTCCAAAATTAATATTTAATATTATAAATAACAAACCGTTGCCTATATACGGAACAGGGTATAATTCTAGGGAGTGGATTTATGTAGATGACCACTGCAGAGCATTAGAGCTGCTCTCAATAAAAGGAAAAATTGGTGAGAATTATAATATTGGAAGCGGAGAAAACATAAACAACATAGATTTATCAAAATTAATATTAAAAATTATGAAAAGTAAAAATTTAAAAATAGGAAAAAATGTAAAAATTAAATTTGTCAAAGATAGACCGGGTCATGATGTTAGGTATGCTTTAAATTCAAAAAAAATATATACTCTTCTTAATTGGAAAAAGCGTACAAATTTAAAAAAAGGGCTTGATAAAACAATTAACTGGTACCTTGATAATCTTGAATATTTTAATTCTTCTCCAAAAAAGAACTATACTAATCGAATAGGTTTAAAAATATGATTAAAAAAGGGATTGTTCTTGCGGGTGGAACTGGCTCAAGAATGAGTCCAATTACAAAAGCTGTGAATAAACAGCTACTTCCAGTGTACGATAAACCATTAATTTACTACCCGCTTTCTGTTTTAATGTTAGCAGGCATAAAAGATATTCTAATAATTGTTAACCAAGGCCAGTTACTTCAGTTTAAAAAAATACTAGGTGATGGGTCAAGATTGGGAATTAAAATATCTTATGCCGAGCAACTAAAACCATCTGGCCTGCCCGAGGCATTTATTATTGGAGAAAAGTTTATAGGTAAAGAAAATATTGCGCTTATACTGGGAGATAATTTTTTCTACGGACAAAATTTAACAGAAAAAGTAAGGGATTGCGTTAAACTAAAAAGTGGTGCTAAAATTTTTCTACATCCCGTACAAAACCCTAATTTATATGGTGTTGCAAATATAAATAATAAAAATAAAATATTACAACTGGTGGAAAAGCCAAAAAAAACTAAATCAAATCTTGCCGTTACCGGAATGTATTTTTTTGACAATCAAGTAGTTGAATTAAGCAAAAAACTAAAACCTTCCAAAAGAAATGAGATAGAAATTATTGATTTGTTAAAAAAATATTTGAATAAATCTCAGTTAAAAGCAGAAATGCTAGGTCGTGGTGGAACTTGGTTAGATGCAGGGAGTATAGATGATTATTACGAAACCTCTCTATTTGTATCAACTATTGAAAAAAGGCAAGGGTTAAAAATAGCATGTCTTGAGGAAATAGCTTTCAATTATAAATGGATTAAAAAAGATAAAATTATAGAATCAATTAACTTTTATGGCAATTGCAATTACTCGAAATATTTAAATAATTTAATAAAATAAATATGATAATATTAAAAACAAAATTTAAAGACCTAAAGGTAGTAAAGTCAAAAAAATTTAAAGACCCACGTGGAGAGTTTAGAGAGATTTTTAAAAAAAAAGTTACAAAAGAAAAAAAAAACTTTATTTTTACCTGTTATTCCAGATCAAAAAAAATGTGCTCAGAGGCTTGCATTTACAAATACCACACGCACAAGGAAAATATGTAACCGTGATTAAAGGGAAAATTTTAGATGTTGTTGTAGATTTAAGAAAAAAGTCAAAAACTTATAAAAAGCATTTTAAGGTAGTGCTATCATCGAGTAATTGTAAGTCAATTTATGTACCGGAGGGCTTTGCTCATGGTTTTTTAACGTTAGAAAAGGACAATATGATTGTTTATCACCTGACTAATTATAGATCTGAACAAGATGAAATTGGGATTAAATGGAATGATGAGGTATTAAATATAAATTGGGGGGAAAAAAAACCAACATTATCGATAAAAGATGCAACTAAAAATATTTCTTTTTCAGTTTTTGAAGCTAAATATAATCGCTAATGACAAAATTATTTAGATTTAAATCTTTTGTAAATAAAAGTGGAACTCTAATACCATTAGAAATAGACAAAAAATTTCCTATTAAAGTTAGGAGAATATTTTTTATATATGGAGAAAAAAATTATTTAAGGGCTGATCATGCACATAAAAAGTGTTCTCAATTTTTTATTCCAATATTTGGAAAAATTAAGCTAAATTATAAAAATAAAAAAAATAAAAGTTTCAAAATTTTAGATTTTAAAAAAAAAGAAGGTTTTTTATTGGGCCCAAAAAATTGGTGCAAGATTAAATTCTTGACTAGAAATGCAATTCTAATGGTTGTCTGTGATAGACGCTATGAATTTAGTGACTATATTGAAAATTATAAAGATTTTTTGAAATTTATTAAATAAGGAATAACTGAATCGTGAAAATAATTATAACTGGAGCCTGTGGACATATTGGATCGTATCTAGTTTCGAATATTCACAGAATTAAAAGAGTTAAAGAAATATTTTTGATTGATAATTTTCATTCAAAGAAATACTGGCCAATCTTTAATCTAAAGAACAAACCAAAATTCACCTTTCATCAATTAGATATTAGTGAGAATAACTCGTTAAATATTTTTAAAAAAATTGACTTAGTTATACATTGTGCTTCATATACAAATGCTGAAAATAGTTTTTCTATAAAAAAAGAAATGTACAGAAATAATATTAATTGTATGAAAAATGTTATTAACTTTTGTATTAAAAAAAAAGCAAAGTTGTTTCATTTATCTTCTACTAGCGTGTACGGTAAACAAGTAAAAATTGTTCATGAAGATGATGAAAAATTTTTAAATCCGCAGTCTCCATACGCTGAAATAAAATTAACAGAAGAAAAAATTTTAAAAAAAAACAAAAAGAGACTTAAATACATGACCTTTCGTCTCGGTACTATTACTGGAATATCTAAAGGAATGAGATTTCATACGGCTATAAATAAATTTTGTTTAAACGCCGGGTTAAACAAAAAAATAGAAGTATATAAAACTGCTTACAATCAATACAGACCCTATCTTTCACTCAAAGATCTTTTTTTAACTTTTAAATATTGTATTGAAAAAGAAATTTATAATAACGATATATATAATGTACTTTCTGGAAATTATTCTGTGAAACAAATTATAAATAAAATTAAAAAATATAAAAAAAAAGTCGGTATAAAATTTGTAAATTCATCTATAATGAATCAGCTATCTTATTTAGTTGATGACACCAAAATAAAAAAAATAGGTATTAAATTAAAATCAAAAATAGATGTTGATATAAAACAAACTTTAAGTTTGTTGAGTGAAAATAAAAATGATTTGTAAAGTTACAAAAAAAAAAATAAAACCTTTTATGAGTTTTGGTAAGATGCCAATTGCCAATGGCTTTATTGAGGAAACAAATTTCAGCAATGAATACTTTTACAACATGGAAGTTGGTTTTTCAGAAGAATTGTCTTTGTTTCAATTAAATGACCACCCAAAACCAGAGGCTATGTTTAACGATTCTTATCCTTTTTTTTCTGGCAGTTCGGAGTATATGAAAAATCATTTTAAAAAATATGCAGACTTTATAAAAAAAACATTTCTTAAATCAAATTCTAAAATAGTAGAAATTGGATCAAATGATGGGACATTACTAAAAAATTTTTTAAATGATAGTAATAATATTATTGGATTTGAGCCCTCAAAAAATGTTGCTCAAAAAGCAATGAATGAAAACATTCCAACACTAAATAAATTTTTTAATCTAGAAAATACAAAACTTCTTAAAGATTTTTTAAACAGTACAGATGTTATCTGTGCATCTAATGTTATTTGTCATATACCAAACTTAGATGATCTAATAAAATCTGTTGATTTGTTGCTATCTAAAGATGGAACTTTTATTTTTGAGGAGCCTTACTTGGGTGCTATGTTTGAAAAAACATCTTATGATCAAATTTATGATGAACATATATTTGTATTTTCTGTTAGTGCAATATCAAAGATTTTTAAACTATACGATTTTCAATTAGTAGATGTTCAGCCACAAATCACACATGGAGGCTCAATGAGATATATAATAAAAAGAAAAAATAATGGAACTCCAAGTTTAAATTTGATGAAATATTTAGAAAAAGAAAAAACCAATAAAATTGATAGTGAAGAATCTTCTTTAATTTTCAAAAAAGATTGTGAAAATTCAAAATTAAAAATTACCGAAAGAGTCAAGAAGCTAAAATTTGAAAATAAAAAAATATGTGGTTATGCAGCAACATCTAAAAGTACTACAATTCTTAATTATTGTGACATTGGACCAGATGTAATTG
>MDTF01014580.1_pt1 | contig 16673 bp, 13 predicted proteins | sample 811191 | NCBI WGS metagenome assembly MDTF01 (sample SAMN05326649, study PRJNA326480) | marine metagenome | isolation source: seawater | place: Southern Ocean | collected 2011 | reverse complement strand
GCGTGCCTTAGATGAGACTTTGGCAGACAATCTCAAATTACTTCCTCGAAAAGTCAAACGGAGGTTTGGCAAAGCCTCGATAGATAAGGACAGGGTTGTCCTAAGTTATCTATTCCGTAAGGGGGTATTAAAAAACAGGCGTCGTAATATTCGTAAACTTGTTCGTATCGTTCAAGCATTTAGTACCGGCAAAATGGGTCGGGAACTTACCGTCGCACTACTGTTCAACAAGTTAAGCGTTTATAAAAAACTTCTTTTTTGAAAAGTTAAGTTGACAAGGCGCACTACTAAAAATAGGCGTAAAAGGCGCATGAATCCTTACCTATTTCTAAACAACAAATCGCTAAATTTGGGCAGGCCCCGTAAATATTCTCAAGAGTCTTTTCTATTTAAACCACTAAAGAAGTTGTCACGGACTAATAATAAAGTTATGAAGTCTATGTTCTTTGCAAAAAAAGGCAAAAAACGTACTAGTATCCTTAAATCAAAGTTTTTCACACTAAGAAGTCGTAACCTGATTCTGAAAAAATCGCCAACTTTACTATTTGGCCGAAAATTAGCATACGCAAAATCTTGCACGCAAATAAGTAAAGGATCCTTACTCAGGAAAAAATTCAGGAAAAAATTCAGGAAAAAATTCAGGAAAAAATTCTCTAAAAAGGCATTCGTTAAGTACAGCCGTCGGTATACGGGGTTAACAAAAATTCACACCCGTACATTAAAAAATCTATACACCGATAACTTCACAAACAAGTTAAGTAAAGGTCCGGTAAAATCACGCAGCCGTTTAAAGAGTATCAAAACCACTTTTTCAAAAAAAGTTGCTAAAAGAGTTCGCATTCTACAAATGAGGTACAAAAAAAAAATTACGAGGAGGAAAAGTAAGTCTAGACTACTGTCGCGTAAAAGAAGGGGTCTTCTTCGTAGACGTCGATTAGTAAGGTTCCTCTTTAAAACTGCCAGGGCGATTGTTGCCCGCAGTAATTTTAATATAGCTGGCTCCGCAAAAAACCCTAGAAAATACTCGAAATACGGTTACGTTGGCTGGCTTTTACGCGGGAGTCGGTCGGGAGCTTTGTCTAGGCGCTTTCGTAAGTCTAGTTACCGTAAATGCGTTTGGGCGGCCGTACGGGGGGTTGTAGTACCCATAGCACCCATATTTAAAAACATCAAGTCACTTCTAATTGTGCCAAGTGCCTACTTAACCAGTATAGCACGTCCTGATAACTTCAAGTTAGAAAAATCCCCACTAATTTATAAAGCTACAGTACTAAATTCGTTCACAAATAAACCTTTTATATTTAGAAACGTCGGGGTTTTTCTATGGTCTCAGAAGTCGAACTTCTTCAAAAAAAACAGTAAAATGAAGTTTATGTTCAAGAAAAAAATATACTCATTTTTATTTCCTAATGAGGTACGTAAAGCAATACTACACAGGCGTAAGTCGTTCAAATCTTATCGGTTTGTTTACAAAACTTCCAACTTCAGGAAAAAGAAGCCTTACTACTCACTTGTATTTTTCAAGAACACGCACAAAGATTTTTTCAAATTAGAAAGTTTATATAAATCGTTGGCTTCGAATGATAACCATTTAAATAACAAGTCGCCTAGCCATATAATGACGAGAGAGGAAGTTTTGTACGAAGATGAATTTGTAAACAAGGGTCATGTTGAAAACTTACGGGGTAGGGAAATTTTTATCAGACGTATTAGATTCAAGCCGGGTTACCAGCGGATCTGACGTCAAGCCCGTGAAGCGGCATTAGAGCATTTTAAAATAAGGACCGTCTATCAGCAGCAATTAACAAAATATTTAGCGAAATTTTATCGACAAGCGCACTTTAATTCATTTATGTATTTGGAGACAACTTTGGGCCGTACATTAGTCTACTCCCGTTTACTTCCTGATTATGCAACTGTCACACTTTTCCAAGAAAAAAGTTTTATATACCTAAACGGTACGGTAATACCTGACTTAAATACTCAGGTTGTACCGCAGGACTTTATTCAGTTGGTTATATCAAATTGATTTTACATTTATAATAGGTGGGTTACCAATACTACTTTATTACGTACCCGAAAGTTTAAAAGGCTTGTCTACCGTAAAGGTATGGCGGGTAAATATAAGATTATAAAATTACGTAAGCAGAGGAGTCGTTACACGCCTAAATGAATTTACTACTCTAGGTTTGACCACTCTGATATAAAAACATACTTGGAAGTTGACTACTTTACAATGTCAATGTTCATACTGTATAACCCTTATCTACTGGATTATAGTGCGCCCGACGATACTATCGATTTAAGAATATCGATATACAAGATGTACAATTGAAAATATATAACTTAATAAACTTTGACCTTTAGGTTCCACAAAGTTTTATCAGATCTGGAATTTTCAACTTTTGACAGTCACCTTTCCCCCAAAACTCTTATTCAGAAAGAAAAGTAAAAAACATGATACTAAATTTCGGACCTCAACACCCAGCTGCTCACGGTGTTCTGCGGTTAGTAGTTCAGCTCAGTGGCGAACTTGTTGAGCGTTCTGACCCTCACGTAGGCTTCTTACATAGGGGTACAGAAAAATTAATTGAAAAAAGAACTTATCTAAAATCTGTACCCTATTTCGATAGGTTAGACTATGTGTCCATGATGACGCAAGAGCATGCTTTTTGTATAGCTGTAGAGTCGTTACTCAAGACAACCTCACATACGGCTTTATACGTACAAATCCGGGTACTATTTGATGAGTTGACTCGGGTACTAAATCACTTACTAGCACTATCCTGCCATTCTTTAGATGTGGGTAATATGTCACCCTTATTTTGGGCATTTGAAGAGCGTGAGCGCCTAATGGAGTTTTATGAGCGTGTGTCAGGGGCCCGAATGCACGCAGCGTTTTACAGACCGAACGATCTTGATTGAACCGGTTTAAACCACCAGTTTTTCTTAGACGTGGCCTTGTTCGCGAGGGACTGCTTCAAGTCACTTACGGAAATATTTGCCGTACTGACTACTAATAATATTTGAAAGAGCCGTCTTATTGGGGTCGGTGGAATCAACCTGAACGATGCTATATCCTACGGTGTGTCCGGACCGGTCGTAAGGAGCGTGGGTATTAGGAAGGATGTAAGATTTTACAAATCCGAGACTTACGCATCGTATTGATACTTGTCGTTAAACAGTTTTTTAGGTAAACGTGGTGACAGTTACGACCGTTTTCTCATTCGAGTCAGGGAGATGTATGAGAGTGTCAATATTGTTTTCCAAATATTAAGTAATTTGACAAACAGTAAAACTTCCAACAACTCCAACAACGATCGTAAAGTCGATTTTTTTTCGTTTTTTGATTTTTTATACAAGGCAAAGAAAAACCAACTTAATAAAAAAACAAAATACACGTCAATGGAGGGGTTAATAGGCCACTTCAAAAAATATAGCGAAGGTATAAAAGTTCCTAAAGGTTTTACTTACACGGCTGTCGAGGCCCCTAAAGGGGAGTTTGGGGTGGCATTACTCTCTGATGGAACGTCTCGACCTTACCGGTGTAAGATTAGGACCCCCGCATACCACCATATGCATGTTATGCCCCGTATGGTCCAAGGTCATTACGTCGCGGATCTTGTAACGGTTTTAGGTTCTCAAGATATTGTTTTCGGCGACGTGGACCGTTAATAAGCTGTGTATAATTGGGCAGACATAATCTTTGAAAAAGTATGGATAACTATAAAAGGCATTTTTTCCTTAAAAACGAGTTTAAAAAAAAAATACTGAAGTCTTTCATAAAAAATCATTCAATAAGTCAAGAGAGGCGCTATAGAGCCTCGTTTTACCTTTCCCTACTCCCTCGTTTTTCGTCGACGACGGCTATGAGGAATAGGTGCGTAGTTTCTGGTAGAGTATGGGCCGTAAACTCTAAGACACGCTATTCAAGGTTCATTCTACGGTCAGAGGCTTATAAATCGAATATTCCCGGTATGCGCCGGGCGTCTTGATAAAACATATCTGTTGTACATTTGTTATTATATGATATGGCCCTCCTAGTTAACCACACTTATAGCTACCCATTTGGCTTTTTAACCGCGGCTGCCTACGGTTTAGACATTACTACTATGAAAAACCTGTTCACTGCGGGTTACTGCGACTTACTTGTGGATATCTCCGAAGGTTTTGGTATTTGAATTACTTTACTTGTGTTGACCACATCCTCAATGTCATTAACTGTGAATATTCAACAGTTCAACGCCTCCGCGATCTTAGGAGTAAAAAATTTATCGACGGATTCGGTAAAGAGTAACTCGTCTGGTTCACTTAACTACCGTAGTTGTACAAGGTTTCTAATGGGAAACTAAAAATATTATAAATTATGTGAAACACCCTCGACCTTTTAACGACATTTTACCAAAAGTGTGTCGAAACACTCCTCCCAAAATTTAATATTTTCGAATTATATACGGATTTTGTCGTACTATCAAATAATAAACTTTACTTACTTTTACCAGAACTACTTATTACGACAAATATGTTAGACGCAACCATAACCGCTTTAAAATTTCTAATGTTAATAGCAATGCTAGTTTTCATTCGTGGTGGAATACCGCGTTATCGTTACGACTTTCTAACGAAAATAGGTTGGATTAAATTTTTAAGTTTGGTTTTAGCTGTTTTCCTAGCCACCCTACTCTTTGTCTACGTTATGTAATGCTACTATCTTTTTGCTGAGTTTCGATCATATTATTAAGAAAACCAAGTTACTGGATAAGATGTACTCTATACTCAACGTCTCCACTACTGTATATTTAAGGTTTTTAATAATATATAGCTTCCGCCTACAGATGGTTCTCATACTGAATACCTTTTTCTGAAAAACCGCCAATTTTTCAGACTCCTATTGATTTCTACATAGTTCAAAGACAGTTAACGGTGCCGCCAGTCAGTTATTTTAATACGCTTTAGATATTCATCGACCCAATGGGAACTAGCTTAATCGGTAAAGCGCTAGATTTTGGGTCTAGAGACTGCGGGTTCGAGCCCCGCGTTCCCAAATTATCATACAAGACGTACCTTCATATGTTATCAGTCACTACAATATAGCCGCCTCGAGGAATTGATCCAAGATCGCAATTACTTCCACTAAAAAATCTTTACTATACGTAAAAATGCTTTATAAAGTGGGTGCTATAAAAAATTATGTTCTTGTTAAAAATGAAAAAAAAATAAACAAGATTATACTAACCCCCTCGTTTTATAAAAATGCACCGTTTTATAAAAATATACGTTACGTATCCACGCCGTCGAAGAAACATACCGTTACACTAAAAGCATTAAGGTTGCTTCTAACAGCACTTCGTGCTTCAATTTTAATTTTGTCCACACCTTACGGGCTTGTAACGCACAGAGAGGCTATTAGGCTAAAGACGGGGGGTGTTATTATATGCGCTCTCTCCTAACCGTAATATAGGTTATCGCATTTTTCGAGCAAATTTATAACTCCATACTACTTCTTAAAGTATCGTTAGGTCGAACGCTTTACAACCTTGCTACTATTTTGGTAAATTTTATATTTCAATTTTTTATGGTCAGGTATCTACCGTCCAGTTACGCTTTCTTAAATTGATCTAACCCTCGTAGTCTTCTGCTACTAGACATTTTTAAAAAAAATTGTCTTTTCCGTGATTACGTATTCTATTGAGTGTATTTAGACGCTGATTGACGGGAACTACCTGTAAGTAGTTACAACAAATATTCGAATAAACATTTGGCTGTTTCACATTTAAGGTATGCTGAAGAGTTTGGGGGTAAAGCTTTTATTGATAGTATGCGGCATCCCAACTCTTACGTTACGTTGACTTCGCTAAACTCACTAACTGTAAGGCTTAAGTCTGAAATGTACTCCAATTTTCTCGTTCTTAACACTTACTCCATCTCGTATAAATTTTTCGACAACTATTTCTCAAGAAATAGGATTTGAGACGTATTAACCTACATCCAAAATATAACTAATAGAACTTTTAGCTTCGGGTTCTTATATTTGCAAGGGTTTGTTTTCATCTTATTTATCGATGCGTGTTTAACTGATGATGAACCTTTGTGAGAACCCATCGAGTGAAGTTTAGTACAGTCTTGAATTCTTATAATATTTGCTTTTGCTTGGATAGCGGAAAATTTAATTGTAAGTCGTTATGGGAGTTATACCGGCCGGGATAAGCGGGTTTGGTTAGGGTGGTATAAGACCTTCTGACTAATCGAAGGTTATTATATTATTAATTACGGGGCTGCTTGCATGTTCGTCATCGTGCCGTTCTACTTTGAAACAAATTATAATTTGTCATTCGTCTACTCGTGGTGACATTGATACTCGAGGGTATTTTTCTTTAAGTTTATATCAATTTTCTCACTAGTTCTATTAATATCATACTATTTGCAAATTAATGTACGCTGGATAAATTGAAAAAAGGGACTTTTCTTGATAATCCTAATAAACATCTTTCTCAGCTACTTAATATTTACACATTTTATTATGACGTTTCTCGGGTATCTTACAGACCCTGTTTGGTACCAAAAAACCAGACCTATTGACTACATCCAACTGAGCCATGAGCCTGCACGGTGGGGGTGAGGTACGGCAAAGAAAGACCATTTTACGTACCATAATGTCAAAACTGTGTTTTGATTTAAAAATGACGGGCCGTTCGCATCCTCTTTCTTACTGTTTCATATGTTCCTATTTCTATGTCTCTTTATGTTGTATTTTTATTGAATTACTTTATTTAGGAGAGTTTATTCGATGAAAGAGGTACCTTTAACCTTAACAACCTACTGCGTCTCGTCATTAAAACAGTTTTTTTACTTTTTTATGTTTATGTTCTTACTAGTCTTTATTAGTTATTTGGCAAATTTTGCAAGGTTCCCGATTGAATTTCTCTGATCATTAAATAGTAACTCGTGATTATACAATTTTATAGGGATATGTATCGACTACCCTCAATTTATGTTAAGCATTTTTAGAGGGTAAAGTTGTATATGTGTACACATGTTATTCGTAAAAGCCGCTAAAGTAGTAGCTCTAAGTTTAGTTTTTATGCCTTTAACCGGTTGTGCTATCGCCACTGGTTTAATCTTCGCCTCTCTACTTAAAAGTGTTTCTTACGCACCTGACTACGAAGAAGTATTATTCAATTATGCTACATTAGGTTTTGCTTTCGTTGAAAGTTTCTCCTTTTTGTTATTCTTCGTCGCGGGTTTCATTTATATTCTATAATTTAAAGTCTTAACCTTTAGGTTGACATAGGCTGTTATGGGTAATATGGGTCATCCAGTAATAACGCGTATAGGTATAAATCAGTTTTGGTACCGTCATTGGTATTCTGATACGAACTACTCAAATAATCTAAAACAGGATAACTTATTTGATAAATTAGTTTACCTGTACTTAAAATACGGGTTAACGTTCCAAAATAACCCGTTTTTCCACGAGTACTGGTACCGTAAAACGAACAAGCCCGTTCGGACTAAATTTTTTACGCGGAAGAACATCAAGTTTTTCCGCAGGTTCTACTACCAAAATACGACTTTAAGTATCGAACACTCTTTTTTATTAAGGAAAGAGACTGCGGAATATTTTCCATTACGTACCTGAATCCTTAAATACGGTAATTGGGTGGTTGTCTGTGTACAGTGATACAAGCCTATGAAAGGTAAAAACAACACTATTAGAAGAGCCCGCGATAAAAGTAACAATAGCGCGGCACTTACAAGAATTCGGGGTCGTTTAAAGCTTAAGCGCCTAAAACTAGCTTATTACTATCTGTTACAGAAAGACTCCTTAGTATTAAAAAATTATGTGTTTTAGTTTGTTATATATAACAAACTCTTTAGATGTCTAAAGGTAACAAAGGTAACAATTTACTTCTTAACTTTAATCTCGAGCATCATATCGAAAGGCACTACGAAATTGAAAGTGACTGATCAATCTGACTTCAACATATGGACATGGATGAAGAATTCTTCGAAGATAGGCTCACGCACTGTTTAAATATCCCCCAAGACTTAGCATTTGATGAGTACCTGCTGGAGGAATTTGGTACTGAAAATCCTGAAGAGGATTTTGAATACTTGCACAATGTCACATTCACAAATTTTTTTAAATCTAGTAATGTAGATGTACCTCGTTGCTTTAAACGCACTAGGACTATCAGGCGCTCGATAAATGAGATCGAGATTTTAAAACTAAATAACTATCTCATGCGCCAAGGAAAACGGGCTAAAACATTCAAATTTTTATCTAAATCAGTAAATACCAGCTTTAATGACTATATTAATCTGAACAAGGTCGACTACTTAAACTTCCCAAACTGAAAACAACTCTTCGTAACTTTAAATTATATGTCGTATAGCCGCAACAACTATAAAACTTATAACCGCGCGGGTTTGGAATTTGATAACTTCGGTTATCAAATCACCTCGGAGGGTAGTCACGTAAACTTTAAGTGGTTACTAAATCCTGTAATAGTCTCAAATATTTATAAAATGTTACCTATGTTTTCGTTTTATATTTATAAAGTGGACAAGAAAATATTTAAGAATACTCGGGGTAAGTCGGGTAAATTCACATTTATATGAAAATATATATCTCAGTACAAAAGGAATTTTCTAGTTATGCACTGGCTAATGAAAGAGCTTCGGCTTAAGCCCGGTCGTTCCCTGCAGAACAGGGTTGACGCTACCATAGACACACTAGTCTTCTCTCCCCAAAAAACGTGGATTTGGAAAGTTAAAAAATTTTCCCATAATTACGTTTACTATAATTGCCGTAAGTCGTTAGCTGAGACTTATCGTACGTCTAAAAACTAACTTTATGTTTTGATCATCTTTTGAAGCTAAATTCCGCCACTTTAATAAAATTATAATCTCATATATTACATTAGAAGCTGCAACGTCGGTATTTGTCTGATGACTAAAAATAGTCCAACCATTTTTTACCATAATGTTATTAATCGCGTTAATCTTATAATCGGCCTTGGGCCGCACACAAATTAAATGTACAGATGTTATGATACGCGGGTGACACACGTAAAATGAATTCTTTGGTAAAATATAGGAAATTAAACTCTCTACGAAAACTTAAAAAAGTGGGTTTTTCTAAAAAACCACGGATCTCGGTATATTTTCAATATTTCCCACTACACGTGCCTAAGCACTGGAATCTTTTAATAATTAAAAATGGGTTCGGTGGCGGGTACACCAACTCTTCTGTTTATATGTACTCCGGAATACACTATTTTCGGTTTAATATTGATCATAGCCACTCCCAAATCATATACGACCTAAGCACTCAATGTATATCAACGCGTACAATGTACTCAAACTCTTACAGTAAAGTTTTTTGAAACGCACTAAACGACCTTTTCGCTACAATCCACAAACCTTTTTTCTTAAAACTTAAGTTTAAAGGTAAGGGTTATTATCTATACAAGAATAGGCGGGGTACCGTCACGCCGCAATTTGGGTACTCGCACCGATTATATATGTATTCGTATTTTGTCCGTATAAAATTTTTAAGTAAGACCAGCGTTATACTCTTCGGATTTATTAAAAATGACCTGAAAAAGATAGGATTAGAGCTTAAAAAAATGCGTCCTATAAATATTTTCACCGGTCGAGGTGTACGTTTCAACAAACAAACTATCTTCAAGAAAGTCGGTAAAGTAAGTTCATATAGGTAAATTATATAAACTATCGGGGATTTCGAAGTATTTTTATCAGTAGTATCCGCGTCATTACTAGCGATCATTGTCTATAACGTAATCACTATTTTATCGTATAAAGATTTACTAAGGCGATTTGGGTTTATGAAAGCTACGCGTAGAGATTTCTATGAGTGTGGGTTCAAACCCCAATCTCAAAGACCTATAAAAGTCTCGTTGCAATTTTTGTTGATTTGTGTCTTTTTCTTACTTTATGATATTGAGCTCGTATTCCTTTTTCCGTTTGTCTCCGGATTAACTTTTACGGGACTCTATGACGTACTTTTAATTTTCTTGTTTTTCACTGTTTTATTTGTGAGTTTACAAATTGATTATGAAAGGCATGCTTTATATTGACAAGAATAGTGTCGCCGAATTAGATATAAATTATGTTAGAAGGAAGAACTTTTAGACGAGCTTTATGAGGATACCACCCCACTTTTCAGAACATTGATGTAATTACAAACTGAACTTGAAACATGGTTTCTTTGTCTTCGATGATCTTTTCATATCTTAACTTTTTCGTAAATAAACTTGTACTCCCGTTTTCAAGTGTAACGTCCATCATTGGCTTCATGCTACTATTAACAATCTTACTCCAATTGTTATCCGGTTTTTTTTTAGGATGGTATTACATGCCTGAGCCCGGTTTAGTAGTTGAGCTGAGGGAGGAAATGTTTAATGACACTAGGTTCGGTGCCGAGGTGTTTTACATGCATGTGCGTGGTGTAGATACCTTAATGGTGTTATCTTACATGCATATCATGAAAAAAATCTACCTGAAAAATTATGTTTCGGCTGAGTCCGATGGGTGATTATTAGGTGGTTATGCCTTTTTCTGATTTCATTATATCGTTGCTTTAGGTATCTCATTAAGTGCCACCCACTTAAGTGACCTAACTTTAACAATTATCGCTAATATTTTCTGATCCGTATTTAATAATATTTATAAAACATATTACATCATCTTCACAAATAAACATTTAAACGTTGACCAGTTAACCCGTTTAATGATACTGCACTACTTTACACCCTTCTATTATCTTTACTTAGTAAAATTACACATACTATTTTGTCATGAAACTTGAGATACTGATAGTGGTGAGCAAACCTATGAAGATAAATCCGGATCTTATATATCATGATTCTACGATGCTTTTATGAAAGAAATTCAAGATGCTTGATATTGAACATTGTACGTATTCGTCTACTTTTTCCTACACCATTTTAACGGAGCAACTGTAAACTTTTTCTTCTTCGAGAGGTGAAATATTTCCGAACTGGACGAGATTAGGTTCTATGGTGTCGCCCCTCATTGATATTTCCGGCCTTTAATGGGTATTTTAGTTATATCTCCTACACATTACGAAGGTCTAATGTGAATGGGTCTGTTCTTCCTTTTACTATCGGGTATGCCTATTTTCTACAATTGGTACAACGTATTCAACAAGTACGTTGCGACAATTCCTATGCAAAATTCGCTATTACAAACTAGTTTCTTCATTTTTTTCATGATGTCCTTATATTGTACTGCTAGTATGTTACCTTGTGGACGTTACTATTACGAGCCCGAGGGTGGTTACGTGGGTAATCCTTGAGTAAAATTCTCTTACCAATTCGTGTACTTATACTTAGGTTGATTTATCCACCATTTGGACTTATTTGATCATTATATTTTCCAGTTTACCCAAACATTTATTAGAAGGTGTAGTTCCTATTCCTTACGAGTTTTGTCTTTTAATAATAAAAAAAGGGCTAACCAAAATAAAACAGACTTAAATTAGTCGTAAACACCTGTACATGTGTTATACACCCAATACTTACTTACCCAAGTAGCAAGTAACAACCGAAGTTTTAAAAAGGTAATTTCAAGTTTCTGGAAAACATTCATTTTTAAATCTTCTTTTCTCCAGACTTATTATGTGAGGAGTGAGAATGTTTGAAATGATGGTTTCCTCTTCGATTTTCTACAGAAAAAAACAGCCGATGCTTGAATACGTCGCTTTGTAATATATACAGGCTTTTTATTTAGTGAGCGTTTAGTGTTTGATTACGTTGTTCGTATCTATTTGGATAATCTTATCTGACCACTGCACTACGTCTCAATCTTTGAGACAGCAAACGTTTCTGAAATGTTGTTAAATGTACTTTTTATGTACTTATCTTTATTTACGCTGCTGCTTTCAGTGTACATATTAGTACTTTAGTTAACGTTGAATTGTTAGAATTTATCCACGAAATGGTATTACTCTCATCCCTATTAGTAGTTTTATTAACCTTGTTTGTTGTTCTTCTAGAACGTAAATTGTTAGCCTTTGCCCAAAGACGTATGGGTCCCACGCTTATGGGTCGTAACGGAGCATTCCAAATACTCGCAGATCTTTTTAAAATGTTAACTAAAGAAATATTTCTAATTCCCCGACCTGCCACTGTTATGGCTCCGATATTTCTTTCACTACTATTCACGTCTCAATTACTCTTCTCGTTAAACTTTGTTTGGGGCCCCAGTATGTTTATGGTGGACTCTGTTGACTCGATGGTACTGTACCATCTAATTCTAATACTTCTCTCTAACATCTTCTTTTCCGTCGTCGGTTTATTGTCACAGTCCCGATATGCGATCATTGCTACCGTTCGTGGCCTAGTACATATGATTTCTTTAGATATTTTCATCACAGTATTGTATTCATTGTTGGTTTTCAGCTCTCAATCTGCGAATTTTCACGACTTCGTCATATCCCAATCAACATATTGGTACATCTTTATATATGCGCCTGCAGCCTCCGGTTTTGTAGTAGTCCTTTTTTTAGAGTCCAAAAGAGCCCCCTTTGACCATTCTGAGACGGAATCCGAGGTCGTTGCGGGTTATGCCACGGAGTATAACGGTCCGATGTTATTAATGTTTTTTTTAGCCGAGTATCTCCACTTGATTATTTCCGCTATACATTTTATGCTATTCTTTGCGGGGGGTTGAATGGGTTTAGAGCTGTTTGCCCTACTCCCACCTTTCTTTTCGTCATACCACGACTCTTATGCCTACATTGCAGTTTTCACGAACTTGGTAAACTAGTGTACGTAACGTTTATAAACTATCGTCACATATTTAAAATTTGTAGTACTAAACCACCCCGTACTGATTCAAAATAACACACTTACGTGCAACACTTTTGTATTTTTTATAGACCACCTCACTTCGATGTTGAACAGTTTCCTTTAGTTTGACACTCAACTTCATATACGTTTACGCATATTTCATCATACTCGCAAAAATATACTCACTTATAGGTATTATTGTACTTCCCCTTGAATCCGGCACACCAGTTTTAGATACTTTCGCTAGGGTCTACAACGATGACTTTATAATTAATAAACTTTATTTCTTCTGAACAAACTTCTTTTACCTATACTATTTCGTAATCACCCTTTTAACGCTTGTGGTGTTATATCCAATTTTTTACAAAAAAGCTTATATAACATCTGTGTTGCTAATAATTTTAGCGACTCACGCATTGGCGCTAGAAGACTACTGATTGTGCACACCGCAAATACTTTACACAAACTTCGAACTACTCAACCCTCTCCTACTTAACAGTATAAATAAGTTTCACCCGTTACTTTTTTATATTACAACCTTAAATGTCATATCTTTCAGTTTAGTCAGTTTTAGTGTTACCGGATCCTTCCCTCAGTATAATTGTAAGTGCGCGATACTATTTAAAGGGTTGCTTTTATTATTAATAACGTTATGCTTAGGATCCTGGTGAGCTATACAAGAAGGGTCTTGGGGTGGGTGGTGGAACTGGGACCCGTCTGAGGTCCTTGGACTTCTTGTAATACTTCAATACTTGTCAATGATACATCTAAAACAGTTGGGCTTTTTTAAAAAAAGATTTATTATATTCCTAATCGTGGCGTCGACACTATTACTATTTATATACTTATTAATACAATTAAATTTTGATCTAGTCTCCCATAATTTCGGCACCCGAACGGATACGTTCGCTAACTTATCGGAGGTGTTAACACTAGAATTCGTACTGCTAGTGGTGTACGTAGTATTTTTAATATACTTTCAATTCCGAATTATCCTGATCATGCTTGTTCCATCAAATAATACACTTGTTCACAACCAAGTACTTTTGGTAGCCGTTTCGGTACTACTTTATTTCAGCTTTAAATTATTATTTGCTGATTATTTATGACAAGTCGTTGCTCTTAATGCGACAAATTACTGATTTAATTTAAAACTGGTCGTTGTCTATTTAGTCAGTGCGTTACTTTACTATTTGTGAAACCCTTCCCTAATACTAATCGGTTTAGTACCCGCGATTGGTTATTGTTTACCGTATAACCTAAGCCTATTAACAGTTTTTTTGAGTGTAAGCTTTATAGTAACAGCACCCTATGTCAACCACCTATTAATTGTACTATTTCTATACCTGAGCGTAGGGACCTACTTTAAATCAATGCTGTTTTTCGCGTGCAATAGTTTAATTACTAACTGTTACGTAAGTCTAAACTGTGACGACGTCTTCATCTCAAAAAATATTACGGAAGGTTACTCGAACATTGAAAAGTCTTCGTGTACCCCTCTGAGTACCTCAACCGACCTACAGTGATTTTCAAAAATTCTATCTCAAAATCATATCGAACAGGTTCTAAAAAACGGGTTACTAAACTTAAATTTTAACGTACGTATTTTTGAATTTGGGCACGCAAATCTAATTTCAATATTCTCGATCGTCACCATATTATCTTTATGCGATAAAAGCTCTAAAAAGTTAATTACTTACTAGGAAAATCGCTAAAATTAGGAAGAACAACGACAAAAAGCGGTTTATAGAGTAATTTAATCTTAAGTTTTGTAGTACAAAATTTTTTCAACGAAATGCCCTTCCTTATCCGGACCCAAAAACAGTTAGTGTACTCCAAAAGATTAATCGCACCACTTGTTTCGCTTTTTACAAAAGAAAAAATTATGAAAGATATTTTCAATACCGTTTTTTCGCGTAACAACCTTAACCCTTGACTCGCGTTTTTTTCCAACAACTACTTTTCTAAAAACCTTTTCTTTTTTTTCAAAAACCTGCTTTATTTTCGTTTTGGGTTAATCACAAATCAAGCTACCTTAAGTTATAACTACCACCTCGTTAATACTTTACACGAGAGCGTAGCATTATTCAAAGATGTCCGTCTATTAAGCGTTCCCCATGTAGGTGGATTAAATCCTCGAGTCCTTACGACGATACCAACAGTATCCTTTTCTTTTCATAAGGATACTTACAATACACTTATATTTTATATATTTACGCTCTTATTAACCCCTTATGTCTCAAGTCTGAACGAGTTCGATTTGAAACACTCCTATGTGATATTACCCAATCATTTCCAATTATATCTCTTCCTAAACCTTTTTTACTTCCGTATTAACAATTTTTAAATTCGTGACGTATAAGTAATGATGATTTCGTCAATAATTTCTTTTGCACCCGCCGCCTTAGTACTACACTGCTTGTTTATATTTTTATTTAAAAGATGACTAGGGCCTATAGGTACCTTTTACGGTTCCCTATGCTCTTTCTCCTTCGTATTATTATGCTCTTTAAACGAGTTGTATCTGGTACTAATTCACGGTAATTACACGTTTGTTGATTTTGGTCGGTGATTCTTCTGTCTTGATCTAATTGACTCTCATCTAGTTTTCTGTATCGATAGTTTAGCCTTAATCTCTTCAATACTCGTACTGACATTAACTATGTTCGCGTTATACTTCGGTGTTGAGTATATGTATAGGGAGGCTTTTATTAATAGACTTTTATATCTACTAAACCTTTTTGCAACCAGCGTTGTATTCTTATTCTACTGTTATGACTACTTCTTAATCCTATTCTCTTGGGAATGCATTGGCCTATTCTCTTTTTTATTAGTTAACTTCTACTCAACGAGAATTTACACAATAAAAGCGGCGTTAAAAACTTTTGTATTCTCGAGGATTAGTGATATGTTTATGTTCTTCTCCTTTCTACTAACGATTAATACGTTTAACACTACGGATTTATCGTTAATTTTCATTCAAACACCTTTCTTAGCGTTCCATTACGTATTTATTGGCGACACTGCAATTCACTTCATCACCCTTTTTTCTTTTTGTCTTGTCACTTCAGGCGGTATTAAGGCTGCCCAATTCTTTTTCCATGTATGATTGCCTGACGCAATGGAAGCTCCAACCCCAGCCTCCGCCTTAATCCACTCATCGACGCTAGTTGTTGCCGGTGTTTTCTTAGTTATAAGATTCTCTATATTATTTGAGTTTACTGTGTTCACTAATTATTATATGATTTTGTTAGGGGCACTAACCCTTTCGTTCGGTGCTATTACGGCCACGTTCCAAAACGACATAAAAAAGCTCGTTGCGTACTCAACTATTAGTCAAATCGGGTATCTTATATGTGGTTGCGGTTTCTGTTGCTACGAGGAGGTTTTAATATATTTAATAATACATGCTTTGAACAAAGCATTCCTTTTTGTTCTCGTAGGTTATACCGTACATTTCTTTAGTGGAAATACGGATATGCGTCAGATGGGGGGCGCGTATATATACTCATTTGACGTAGCAGCTCTATTGTTTGGTGTATGCTTCAATTTAGCGGGCTTACCGTATAGCGCTGGGTTTTTGGGGAAAGAGTTTCTACTGTTTCAAGTTTTGAGGGACGACTTTTTATCCTTATTCGTGCGGGGGTGTTGACTTGTCTCGTTTTTTTTCACCCCAATTTACATGTTTATTTTGGTTTTCCTAGTTATGTTCGGGCCTAAAAAAGGGTCAGTTGTTGCGTATGCCCCTAATTGGGGCTTCCAAAACAGCAGCCAACTTTCTGGGTTACTTCGCGTAGGTGCTGGTAATCTACTAAATTTACTCAAGTACAGGTT
>MDTF01013272.1_pt1 | contig 16674 bp, 15 predicted proteins | sample 811191 | NCBI WGS metagenome assembly MDTF01 (sample SAMN05326649, study PRJNA326480) | marine metagenome | isolation source: seawater | place: Southern Ocean | collected 2011 | reverse complement strand
TGTAAAATTTTTGTAACCATTGGCTATCTTTCCAGGAACCACTTCTGTAACATAGTCAATCATTAAAAATGGATATCTATTAGGCTGATAGTCTAGCAATTCTGTGCTATTTAATTTTTTTTTTTTATTTATCAATTTTTATTTTATATTTTTTTAATATTTTTTTTCCTTTCTCGTAGCTAGAAAAGTCAACAATGTCATCAATATCCATTGTAATTTTGAATGTATCCTCAAGTTTGCTAATCATAGACATATGACCAACTGAATCCCACTGGGGTATAGATTGATACTTCAGTTTTTTTAACTTTGATTTAGCAATTGAAAAAATTTTTACAAAAACTTTTGAATATTTTTCAGAATTAGTCATAATTAGTTAATACCTGTTTTTTTACTTAATTAATATATAGTTATTAACATTAAATTTTTATAAAATCCATAAGTACAAATGAAATATATTATATTTAGAAAATTACAATGAATTTAACTTATCAAATCTTGATATTTCTAATAGATTATTAAAATTAATCAAAATAAAAATGCAAGAAAAAATTTATTTAAGACCACTTTGTTTAAGCGATATAAATATAAAATATTTATTTTGGGTTAATGATCCATCTGTAACAGAGTTTCTCAGAATAGGAAAACAACGTGTGGCGCGCAATGATTTGGTAAAATATATTGAGGACTCACCAAAAAAAGGTCGTCATAATTATGCAATAATCACAAAAAATTCTCAGCAACATATAGGTAATAGTTCTATATACTCAATTGAGCCAGATAAAAGAAAGTTTGAAATTGGTTACTTTATTGGAGAGAAAAAATTTTGGGGAGGGCATTACTCTTCCATGATGATTTTTAATTTATTAAAAATTGGATTTATTAAAATGGGGCTTGAAAAATGCATTGGATATGTCAATGAAGAAAATATTAAAGCGAGAATGACAAACAAATTTTCAGGTTATAAAGAAATAAAAAGAATATATAATTTCTATGGGAAAAAAAATAATAAAGATGTAATTGCGCTTGAAATTTCCAAAAAAGATTGGTTGAAAAATGCAGAGGTATTATGCTCACAGTTTCCAGAATTATATGAAATTTAATGAGTCTATTTAAAACAATAGTCCCAGCACTTTATCAAAAAATTTGCTTCCTCATCAAGATCTGTTAAAATAAATAAAATAGTTAATTATAATGAAAAGTTTGAAATATTATTTACTACAACAGAAATTTTTTATTATTAGTTTTTTAGAAAATTTATTATGAAACCCATACCCTATGGAAGACAATTTATAAATCAATCAGATATAGATTTGGTGTCCTCTTCTTTGAGGGAAGATTTAATTACAACTGGTAAAAATGTAGAAAAATTTGAAAATAAAAATTCAAAATTTTTAAAAGCAAAATTCACACTATCATGCAGCAATGGGACGGCAGCATTACATCTTGCATTTTGTGCAATAAGATTAAAAAAAAATGATACTGTAGTTATGCCTTCAGTAAATTTTATTTCAGCTTATAATATGGCATCTAATATTGGTGCAAATATTTACTTAGCAGATGTAGACTCTAAAACAGGTCAAATGACACCAGAAACATTGCTAGATTGTATTAATAAATTTAAATTGAAAAAAATCAAAGCTATATTGACCATGTATATGGGGGGATATCCAGAGAATATTCCTGAATTTAATAGAATTAAGAAGAGATATAAATCAATCTTGATAGAAGATGCTTGCCACGCCTTTGGAGCAAAATATTATGTCAAAAATAAACTTTACAAGGTTGGGTCTTGTAATCATTCTGATATTGCAACTTTTTCATTTCATCCACTAAAACCAATTACGACGGGTGAAGGTGGGCTACTATCAACAAATAATAAAAAATTTTACAGTATTGCAAAAATTTTTAGGTCTCATGGGATTATTAAAAATAAAACAAAACATTGGGATTATGACGTGAAAAATTTTGGATATAATTACAGGTTAAGTGACATTAATTGTGCATTAGGAATTTCTCAATTGAAAAAAATAAATTTATTTTTAAATAAAAGGAAAAAAATTTATATTCATTACAAAGCTCAATTAGATGGGTTTAAAGATATAATGAGCTTTCCAAAATATAATAAGTTTAACAGTCCAGCTTATCATTTAGTAATAATTAATATTAAATTTAAAAATTTAATTTCAAAAGACAAGTTTATCCATCATTTGCTAAAAAAAAAAATTATTGTTCAATTTCATTACAAGCCTATAAATCATTTTAGTGTTTATAAAGAAAAAAGTAACAAACTTCCATACGCGATGTCTTATTATAAGTCATCTTTAAGTATACCCATTTATCATAGTATTTCTGAAAAAGAAGTGAAACATACTGTTCAAACAATTAAGAATTATGTTATTAAAAATTATAATTTATTTACCAATAATTATTAAAATAATTTATATGAATTGCATTAAATTTCTAAACTGTTACATTTTTTGAATGGATTTTTTAGCAAATAAAACAATACTAATAACTGGTGGAACAGGTTCATTTGGTTCAAATTTTTTTAAAAGATTACTTAAACTTAAAAAAAAACCAAAAAAAATAATTATTTTTAGCCGAGATGAGCTTAAACAATTTGAGTTATCAAAAATTTATAATGAAAAAAAATTTACAAATATTAGATATTTTCTAGGAGATATAAGAGATAAACAAAGATTAAAATTTGCATTAGTAGATGTAGATTTTGTCATTCATGCAGCAGCATTAAAACATGTTCCAATAGCAGAATATAATCCAACTGAATTCATAAAAACAAACATAATTGGATCCCAAAATATAATTGAGGCATCTATAGAAAGTGGAGTGAAGAAAGTTATCGCACTATCTACAGATAAAGCATCTTCTCCAATTAACCTATATGGAGCAACTAAACTATGTGCTGATAAGCTCTTTATAGCAGCAAATAGTATTGCGGGAAAAAAAAATACTAAATTTTCAGTTGTTAGATATGGCAATGTGACTGCTAGCAGAGGCAGTGTAATACCAAAATTTATACAAGAAAAAGAAAACAAAATACTTAACATAACCCATAAAGACATGACTAGATTTAACATTACAATTGATCAAGGTATATTAACGGTAATTTGGGCATTAAAAAACGCTTATGGTTCAGAAATTATAGTTCCAAAACTTCCTTCTTATTCAATAATAGATTTGGCAAAAAGTATTTGTTCAGATTGTAAATTAAATTTTATTGGAATAAGGCCTGGTGAAAAAAAACATGAAGAAATGATTAGCGTTGAAGAGAGCAGAAATACTATTGATTTAAAAGATAAGTATGTGATTTATCAACAAAACAATCAAAAACAAATAGGATATTACAAAAAAAAATTTAATGGAAAATTAATTAAAGACTTATTTTCGTATAATTCTAGAGATAATAAAAATTTTTTAAAAATTAAAGATTTAAAAAATTTGATCACCAAATTTAATAATATCTAATTAAGTTAATTTTATTAATATCTTTAAATAAGTTTAATTATGAAAAAAATTTGTTTTTTGATAGAGTTTCATGGGTGGCATAGTGGTCATTATTCTGACAGAATCCTTTTGAAGGCATTAAAAAAAAAATTTCCCTCAAATATTGACGTCGAAGCTTTTTTTACTAATCAATTTTTTTTTTCTAATAATTTTTTAATAAAATTATTTAATAAAATAAAATTATTTTTTGGAAAATTATTTTATATCGGCACTTTTGGATTTTATAAAACTGAATTAAAAGTAAATAATATATTCATACCCAGCATAAGTAATGAATATAAATTAAAATCACTTGATTTTTATAATAAATTTTTAAAAAGTAAGATTACTAATAAAAAAATATTTAATCTCAAAATAAATCAGATCTATATTGGAGATTTGTTATATGATTCTTATTTAAGATGTAACAACAGACCAACAATTGATGTAAATGATGAAAATTTTATAGTATTTCTTAAAAATTTTTTATGTTTATTTTATTTTTGGGAAAATTATTTTGAAACAAATAAAGTTAAAGCTGTAATAGTTAAGCATAATACTTATTTATCTGGAATACCAGCAAGAATAGCAATATTCCATAATATAAAGTCATTAATTGATACAGATCTTAAATTGTACCAATTATCAAAAAAAAATTTAAAACCAGGTCTTCAAATTAAGAATTATAAAAAAAACTTTAAAAAATTTAATTTAGAATTTAAAAAAAAAGCATTGAAAAAATCAAATTTAGAAATAAATAAAAAATTTAGTGGAGATATAAAGCATGAGTATTATTTATTAAAAAGCCCATTTTCAAAAAAAAAAGTTAAAAATAGAATAATTAAAAAAACTAAAAACTTTAAGGTAATAATTTTTCCTTTGAGTTTTTATGATTCGCCTAGTGGTTATGGAGGTTCATTGTTTAATGATTTTTACGAATGGCTAGAATTTGTACTCAAGCTTAGCTTAAAAACAGATTACGATTGGTATATTAAATTACACCCAGATGTATTATTAAAATGGGATTATCTTAATTATACAACTGTTAAAATTTTATTAAAACAATTTAAAAATGTAAAATGGTTGTCACCAGAAACTTCACATAATCAGATTATTAAAGAAGGTATAAATGCAGCCCTGACAATTCATGGCTCAGCAGGTTCAGAGTACCCTTATTTTAATATTCCAGTAGTTAATAGCTCGATAAATAATCCCCATATGAACTATAACTTTAATTATCATCCTAAAAATATTAAAGAACTAGAAAAAATAATTTTAAATTTACCAAAAATGAATAAAAAAATTAAAAAAGAAGAAATTTTAGAATTCTTTTTTATGCATCATCTATTGCCAAGCTATGATTGGCTTGGAATAAATATGAAAGAACTAGTTGAAAAAGCAAAAAGTTTGAAATTATTCTATTCTAGTATTGAAACTTATTATTCAATTGCTCAAAAAGTTAATGAGGAAGAAGTTTTAAAGTCTTTAAAAACTTTTCTAAATACAGATAATTATATTTTAGAGAAAAAATATGATAGGAACACTAATTATAAAAATGTTTATTAAACAAAAAAAAATTAAAATATAATTAATTTTAAGCCATAGACTATTATGAAAGTAGCTTTTTTAGTTGATACACTTCTCAAAGCAGGCGGTGGAAATACTGCAATAGTTTCGGAATGTAATTCAATTAAAAAATTACTTGATAAAAGTATTGAAGTAAGTTTCTTAACCACCTCAAAAGAGACTAAAAATTATTTAAAGAGAAACTTTTCTGAACCAATTATTTTTTTTAATAAGAGTTCATTGATTAATAAAATTTACTTATTTCTTATTCAATCAGATTTCTTAAAATTTTTGATAAAAAGAACTAAGTTAAAAAATTTACTTGAAAAATTATTATTAAAGAACAGCATAGACTTATTAATTTTTCTTGCACCAAGTGATTTAATTTTTTATGTTAATAATCAAAATTTTATTTACACTGTGTGGGAGTTTCAACATAAAAATTACCCCTTTTTTCCAGAGTATAAAAATATTTACTTTGACATTGACACAAGAGACAAAACTTTAAAGATAGCGTCAGATAAAGCTTTTAAAATTATTGTTGGAACTGAAAAAAGTAAAAAAGATTTTGTAAAATATTATTTGTGTGATGAAGATAAAATTATTGTTAGGCCACTAAAATCATCAATGACTAATATTGATTTGGAAGAAAATTTTATACCCAATTTTGTCACAAGACTAAAAGAAAAAAAAATTAATCAGTATTTATTTTACCCAGCTCAATATTGGGCACATAAAAATCACAAATTTATTATTGATGCATTTGAAAAATTTTCAAAAGAAAATAAATCAAATATCCACTGTATTTTTGCCGGTTCAGACAAGGGTAATTTAAGTTATATAAAAAATTTGATTAACTCAAAAAAACTTGAAGATAAAATTCATATAAATGAATATTTGACCGATGAAGAGATAGTCTATCTTTATAAAAATTGTTATGCGGTTATTGTACCTACTCTTGTTGGATCCATATCCTTTCCGGTAATAGAGGGATTTTTTTTTCAGAAACCAGTTATATGTGGCGTAAAGAATATTGATGAAGAATATAAAAAATATATTCTGCCCTTAGATTTTGAAAATCCTCAGTCTTTACAGATATCTATGGATTTTATAAAAAATAACCCAAATGAAATAAAATCAAAGATATTAGATGCTAAATCTTTTTTTGATAAACTTTATGATGATAAAAAACTATCTAATCAATATATTAAAATGATTAGTGAATTTAATTACTATAATAAGATGTGGAAATACTAATTAAAATTTAGATGAAAAAACAAATAATCCCTTGGGCAAAACCATTTTTTTTTGGATTAGAAAAATCATACATGTTAAAAGCATTGAAATCCTCTTGGATATCAGGAGGTCCTTATGTCCTTGAATTAGAAAAATTATTCAAAAAAAAATTTAATTCAAAACATGCTTTTGCAGTTAGTAATGGCACATCAGCACTTCATCTAGCATTTTTAGCAGCAGATCTAAAAGCAGGTGATGAGATAGTAGTGCCTGGATATGGTTATATGGCTGCTGCTAATATCGCGAACTTAATGAACTTGAAAGTTATTTTTTCTGATGTAAACAAATATACATTTTGTCTTGATTTGGAAAATTTAGAAAAAGTTATATCCAAAAAAACAAAAGCTGTAGTAACCATAAATACATATGGAAATGTTCATGATTTAGATAAAATTAAAAACTATTTATCTAAAAAAAAAATTTTATTTGTAGAGGATGCTGCAGAGTCATTAGGAAGCAAATATAAAAATAAATTATCTGGTACATACGGAGATATAGGAACTTTTAGTTTTCATGCAACTAAAAATATTACCACTGGAGAGGGTGGAATGGTAATTACAAATAATTCAAAAATTGCAAAAAAATTATCTCTCTATAGAAGTCATGGTATAAAAAAAACTAGATATAAACATTATGTTTATGGACATAATTTTAGACTAACAAACTTACAAGCTGCTATTGGTGTGGCTCAATTTAAAAATTTAGATAGGATAATAAGCAAAAGAAAAAAAATTTACAAATGGTATTTAGATAAAATTGATAAAGACAAATTATATTTTCAAAAAATATTGGAAAATACAAAAATTGTTCCATGGACATTTGCACTAAATGTACCTAGCTCAATTAAACTTTCCAGAGAGAAGATCATGCAAAAATTTTTAAAAAAAAATATCGAAACAAGAAATGGTTTTTACTCAGCAGATAGATTGAAAATTTTTGATACGCCAAAAAGTTTGTTTAATTCAAATATTTTATCAAGAAAGATAATATGTCTACCTTTTTTTTATGAAATGACCAAAAAAAATGTTGAAGATATTTGTAAAATTTTAAATAAATTAATATAAATGAATAAATATTTAACTAATTCTAAATTAAAAAAAATTGGATTTAAAAAAGTTGGAAGAAATTGTAAAATATCAAAATCTATTTCCACATACAATCTTATTGGATCATTAGGTGATAATATTAGAATAGATGATGATGTTCAGTTAAAAGGAAAAATAGACCTTAAATCTAATGTTCATATCGCAAGAGGCTGCACATTGTCAGGAGGAACGCACGGCATATTCGTTGATGACTTAGTTAGTTTAGCTAACTATGTTCAGATATATTCATCCTCAGATGATTATTATTCACCTTCAATTGCTGTAGCCACATTGGACAGTAAAATGAGAAAAAAATTTTCCAAAGTGTATGAGAAAAAAATAAAAATTGGCAAATGTTGTATAATTGGGACTTTGTCAGTGCTATTACCGGGAGCAATTATAGGTGATTTTTGTAGTATTGGCGCATTAACCATCGTAAACAAAAAAATTAATAAAGGTTTTTTTTTTCAGTCAAAGTCAAAGGAAAAATTAAAAAAAAGAGATATAAAATTATTTGATCAATTATACAAGGGATACAAAAAATTAAATGAAAATAAATAATTGCAGAAATTGTAAAAATAATAAATTTTTTGATTTATTCTCACTTGGTAAATTAAGCTACACTGGAAAATTTCCAAAAAATAAAAGAATAAATATACCAAAAGAGGAAATCAAACTGATAATGTGTTTAAATTGCAAACTTATACAAATCAGTAAAAATTTTAGTTTAAACTATATGTATAACCATGATTATGGATACAGAACTGGAATAAATCAAACAATGACGAATCATGTTAAGGAGACTGTAAGTGAGCTATCTTCTAGAAATAATTTTTTAAATAAAAAAGATTTTGTTTTAGATATTGCAAGTAATGATGGAACTTTACTAAATTTCTATAATAAAAACTTAAATAGAATTGGAATTGATCCCACTATTGCCAAATATAAAAAATTTTATAAAAATATTAATCATAAATTAAGCACTTTTTTTTCAAAAAAAGAATTGATCAAAATAATAAAAAATAAAAAAATTAAGGCAATAACAGCACTATCAGTTTTTTATGATCTTAAAGATCCAAATAAATTTCTTAAAGAAATAAGTGAGATAATTGACACTGAAAAAGGAATTTTTGTTTTAGAGCACACAGATCTTTTATCAATTATTAAAAATAATTTATTTGATACAATTTGTCATGAGCATCTTGCATACTATTCGGCAAAAGTTATCATGAAGATGATAAGTAAAAATAATTTAAAAGTATTTGATATTTCAAGAAATCAAATTAATGGTGGAAGTACAAGATTTTATATTTGTCATAAAAAATCTAATTACTCTGTAAAAAAACAAAAAATAAATCAAATCATTAAGTATGAAACAAAATTCAAATTAGAACACAAAAATACTTACATAAAATTTTTTGAAAAAATATTAATTATTAAAAAAAATCTAAATAGCAGACTTAAGGAAATTAAAAAAAATGGAAAAACAATTCATGGTTATGGTGCTTCGACAAAGGGAAATGTATTACTTCAGTTTTTTGAGATTGATAAAAATATATTAAATCTTATTGCCGATAGAAATCCATTAAAATTTAATTATTATACACCAGGTACAAAAATTATTATCAAAAGTGAGAAATATTCAAGAAGTTTAAAACCTGATTTTTATCTTGTGCTGCCTTGGCATTTTAAAAAAGAAATTCTGAAACGAGAAAAAAAAGTAAGATCTATGGGGACAAAATTTATATTCCCTCTTCCGAATATTGAGGTTAGATAATTAAATTTTAATTTAATATTAAATTTTACTAAAATTTGTATTATTACATTAATTTATTTTGATTTTATGAAAATTATAATTTTTTATATTAAGATTATTTTAGATGCTTATAGACATACAAAAAGAGTTATTACACACTTTAAATTAATTTCTTTGAATGGATTAGTAATCATCCCAAAACTTTTTTTTATTAGACTAATTTATTCTCTAAGTTTTTTTAGAAATTTAATAAAGATTAGAATTACAGGCAATTGTTCATTTGACGATTATTTAGAAGAAAAAGAAATTTATTCAAAAGAAATTACAGAAAAAATGGATACAGATGGATGTACCAATACTTATAAATTAAAAAAAGAATTAAAGGATAGCTTTATAAAAGAAATTTTTTTAAATAAAGTTGTTGAGAATAAAAAAGATAATGATGAAAGAATTGATCCAAAAATTTTAATAAAAGAAAATAATGAAGATTTACCCTCATATTTTAAAAGATTAGAAATTAATAAAGTAAGCAGAATAACAAGTTTTATAGATCTTAAAAAAAATAGTGCAATAAAATCATTATTAGTTTCTAAACCAGTTATTTCTTTAGCTAAAAGTTATTTGAACACTGATACCCTTTCAATTAGTGCAGCTTTCTTTGTTTCAACACCTGGTGAAATTTCAAAAGAGGAGAAGTATGCAAATGCTCAATATTTTCATTGGGATAACGATTTTTCTAAATTTTTTAAGCTATATATTTATCTAACCGATGTTGATGATGATTCTGGCCCCCATATTTTTATTCCAAAATCACATAAAAAAAAATTTTTTGAAAGTAGTCTTGCTAGACTATTTGATGATAAATTAATTTATAATACGTATAATGACAAAATTAAATATACAGGAAAATCAGGCTCTATTTTTTTTACTGATGGATATGGTTTGCATAAAGCCGAAACACCAAAAAACAATTCAAGATTGATTATAAATGCTCATTTCGGTAGGGGCAAAATATTTTATTCAAAAAATGATATACTGTACAACAATGCTACTTCTTAATTGTTTTTAAAAATAGAGTTTAAATTTGAATTGATAAAAATATAATTATGAAAATTTGTGTAATTGGCGGAACAGGGAATATTAGTACTAGTATAGTTTCTCAATTAGTTAAACGTGGCCATGATGTTTATTGTTTTAATAGAGGTTTAAGTGGCAAAGTTCCTAAAGGAGCCCATCAAATTATTGGAGACCGAAATGATCAAAAGTTTTATGAAAAAACCATGCAAGATAAATCATTTGATTATGCAATTGATATGGTTTGTATGAATGCAGATCAGGCCTCTAGTACTATACGCGCATTTAATGAGGTAAAGCATTTAATTTTCTGCTCTTCAGCAAGTGTTTATGGAAACGAGTATAGTTCTTACCCCAAAAAAGAAGATTGTTTATTAAAACCATTTACCAGATATGCTTTGAGCAAAGCTGAGGCAGAGTTTTTCTTTATTAAAGCTTATGAAAAAGATAAATTTCCTATAACTATATTAAGACCCTCATTAACATACGGACCAAAACTAGGTTTATATAGACAAATATCAACAGATTCTTCATGGATTGATCGTATACGGAAAGGTAAACCTATTTTAATCTGTGATGATGGTGGTGCAAGGTGTCAGTTTATGCATGTTGATGATGCCGCATATATTTTTATATCTTTGCTCGGCAGAGAAGAATGTTTTGGAGAAGTTTATAACGTTGTAAATGAAAAGCCTTATTCATGGAAAGAATATCACATTGAAGCCATGAATGTAATTGGAAAAAAAGTAGAGCTTATAGAAGTTTCTTTTAAAGATTTATCAAAATTTAAAATTCCAAGGTTTGGGCTTTGCCAAGATTCTACTTCACATGATGCGTATTATAGCTCAGAAAAATTATTAAAAATTTTGCCAAAATTCAAGTCTAAAATATCATTAAATGAGGGAATGCATGAGGTTTTTAAATCTATGGATGAAGACGGACGCATCAAAAATTCGTTTAATCAAAACTGGGAAGATAGAATTATAAGAAAAAAAAATAAAGGAAGCTTTAAAAATGGTTTATTAATTAATGCTTTTTTATTTAATTTTGATAGAATAATGGTATTTATTAAAAGAAGACTATTAAGACTTTAATTATTTTATTTTTTAATAAATATTATCTATAAAAAATAAAATCTTTAAAAATTGTATTAAGCAAATTAGAAATAAAAAATTAAAATCAATTAAATTAAATGAAATATATTTTAAATAAACCAAACATTTCTTCTGTTGAAAAAAAATACATTTTGGATGTTTTAAAAACAGGTTGGATTTCTTCAAACGGAAGACACAACTCAATTGCAGAAAAAAAATTTAGTAAATTAGTCAATAAAAAGTACTCAATAACTGTTCAAAGTGGAACCGCAGCCCTTCATGTAGCTTTAAAAGCTATCAACATAAAAAAAGAAGATAAAGTTATAATCCCAAACTATTCTTGCAGCGCAAATATCAATTCTGTAGCCCAATGTAATGCAACAGCAATTGTGGTTGAAGTCGAAAAAGAAACTCTTGGTCTTGATTATGATTTAGTTAAAAAAGCTATTTTAAAGCACAAACCTAAAGCACTACAATTAGTGCATATTTATGGATGCCCAGCAAGAGATACATTGAAGATTGTAGATTTGTGTAAAAACAAGAATATAACCTTGATTGAAGACGGAAGTGAGGCATTAGGAGCAAAAATAAATAGTAAAAAAGTAGGTCAGTTTGGTGACGTCAGTATTTTTTCACTGCGTTCAGAAAAAATGTTAGGCATTGGAGAGGGAGCTATTATCTGCACAAATGACAAAAAATTATATGAAAGAATTCTACTTTTATGTTCAAGAAACATGCCATTTCGAACTAGTAAAGATCCATATTGGAAAAAATATATTTCTAATGGTGAAGGTTATAATTACTTAATGCCACACCTGTTGTCAGCGATGCTAAGAGGGCAAGTTGAAAGACACAAGCAAATTTTCAAAGAAAAAAAAAGAGTAGGTGAACTATATAGGGAAATTTTTAAAAATTATTTTAATTTTTCTCAAGTTCCACCAAAAAATTTTCATATTGCTCATTGGTTAAACAGCATAGTTTTAGACAACTTAACCAATAATGAAGTGAAAAAAGTAGGAGAAAAATTAATACATTATGGAATAGAAGTTAGGTCTGGTTTTTGGCCACTTATAAATACTCAACATATTAAAAAACTTTATGTGGGTAATGAAAAAATTAGTCTAAAAAGCTACAATAAGATAATAGTTCTTCCATCAAATTATTTACTTAAAAAAAAAGATATTCTATTTATAAGAAATCAGTTAACTAAAATAATTAAAGAAGTTAAGCCAAGTTTTAACTTAAATAGATGATCCGTGTAGGTTTTCATTATAATTTTAGTAAAAATTCATGGTTAGGAGGGGTAATTTATTTAAAAAATTTATTTGAGGGCATAAATGAAAATAAAAATATTAAAATTAAACCAGTAATAATCACAGATAGCAAGTGTACTAAAGATGATCTGTCCTCTTTTAAGGGTATTGAAGTTATAAAAAGCAACCTATTCAGCAGATCTAACTTTAATAGAATTATTAATAAAATAATAATTCTATTGTTAGGAAAAAATATTTTTATTCAAAGATTTTTGGTAAAACATAAAATAGATGCCATGTCTCATTTTAGTATTTTGGGAAAAAAAAGCAAAATACCAAGTATATATTGGCAACCGGATTTTCAAGAAGTCAATAATGCTGAATATATTTCATTTAAAAGAAAAATTTTTAGAAGATTGAACATATATTTATTTGGCTACCATTCAAATAGGGTTTTGCTAAGTAGCAATACTGTAAGAAAAACATTAAAAAAAATAAATTTTGAGGCATACAAAAAATCAGACGTTTTAAAACCAACATTTTCAAATTTACCTATCAAATCATTTAAAAGTATAGAGTACATAAAAAAAAAATTTAATATTAAGAGTAATTATTTTTTCTTACCAAATCATTTCTGGACGCACAAAAATCATATACTAGTCTTACAATCATTAATTGAGTTAAAAAAAAAAAAAAAATTAAAAAATATTCAAATAGTTTGTACTGGTTTATTTAACGACTATAGAAATCCAAATCACAAAAATAAAATAATTGAATATATTAAAATTAACAGATTAGAAAATAATTTTATAATATTGGGTATTGTTAATTTTGATGAATTAATGTCTTTAATGAAGTTTTCTGTTGCAGTAATAAATCCATCAAAATCAGAAGGATGGAGTAGCACAGTTGAGCAAGCTAAATCAATGGGTAAGTTTGTACTATTGTCAAATTTACCAGTTCATAAAGAGCAAAATCCAGATAGATCTTTTTTTTTTAAAGTTAACGATTATTTAACTCTTTCAAAAAAATTATATATTTTAAATAAAAAATTTTCTTCCATACATGACTTATTATTTATGAAAAAAGCATTTGAACAAACAATTGAAAAAAAAAAAAATTATATTTTAAATTATGAAAAAATGATTAAAAAAGTTATATATTTAAGTAATTAAATTCTAATAATGATAAAAAAAATATTAAGATTATTAAATGATAGTGAAAAAAAATACTTTAATTTTATTTTTATTTTACTGTGTATAAATTCATTTTTTGAATTAGTATCTCTCGCAGTTTTTTATCCCACTTTATCAATATTATTTGATGAAAATTATGATTTCACTAAAATAGATGATTTATTAAACAATTTTGATATTCAAATTATAAATTTTAATGGTTATCTATATTTATTTTTTGGCTTAATCTTTATTATTTTTTTAATTAAAAATGTATTTTTTATGTATTTCATATACAAACAAAATCAATTTGTTCGTGAAATAAGAATGAGAACATCCAGTAGCTTAATAGATAAGTATATTTACCTCTCATACCCTGTTTTCTTTAAAAAAACTTTGCCTAATATTTTAAGAAATATTGATTTATCGATTTCATTTTCAACCGTAACATTGGCGCTAATAACATTTTTTTCAGAAATTATCATATTTGCCTTATTAATTATTTTTCTATTAAGCGTTGAATTTAAATTAACAATTGCAATAATTATAATTATATTACTATTAATTCATCTCCTTAAACGTTTATCAAAAAAAAAGTTTTATAATATAGGAGTTAAAAGTCAAAAATATGCACAAAATTTTAAAAAAGAACTTTTACAAATATTTACTGGAATTAGAGAAATAAAAATTTTAAAAAAAGAAGAATATTTTAATAAAAAATTTTACCGTATAAATAAACTTGAGGCTAATAATAATTTTCTGAGAGACGTACTTTTACAATTGCCTAGATCTGTAATTGAATTGTTAGTAGTTTTATCCATAATTTCTTTAATTTTTACAATGTTTTTTTTTGAATATGAAAAATCTGAAATCTTAATATTTATTTCATTAGCTGTAATTACTTCAATAAGATTGATGCCAGCAGCTACAAGAATAATTGGATCACTTCAAAGATTAACATATTATCAACCTTTAAATCAAATTTTAATAAGTGAAATCTATAATAAATTGGCAACAACCAGGAGCCACATAAATAAATATTCAAATAAATATTTACCATTTAAAAATGAAATTATTTTTTCTGATGTATCTTTTAGTTACGACTTAAAGAAACCTATAATTAATAAATTGAATCTAAAAATAAAAAAAAATTCTTGTTTTGGAATTATTGGAGAAAGTGGCTCTGGTAAAAGTACCATTACAGACCTGGTTATGGGATTAATAGAACCAACAGCTGGAGAAATCAAAATAGATAAAAATTTTTTAAAAGACAATGTTAATTTGTGGAAAAATAACATTAGCTATGTATCACAATCACCCTTTTTTCTTAATGATACAATAGAAAAAAATATTGCTTTTGGTCAATCGGAAAATAAAATTGATAAAAAATTAGTTATTGATGCATCAAAGAAAGCGCAAATATTTGATCATATTAATAAATTAAAATATAAATTTAAAACAAACGTTGGTGAGGGAGGAATTAAATTTTCAGGTGGTCAGCTTCAAAGAATAGCTATAGCTAGAGCATTGTATAGAAAATCAGAAGTTTTAATTTTAGATGAAGCCACCAATTCATTAGATAATCAAAGTGAAATAATGTTTTTCAAATTTTTAAAAACACTTAAAAAAAAATTAACAATAATAATTATTACACATAAAATAGAAAATATAAGTATATGTGATCAAATATTTAAAATTAAAAAAATTTAATTACAATGACAATGAGTAAAAATAAGCAAAAAAATATATTTAAGACTATAATTATTATAACCTTATTTCTAATTACAATAAAACAAACAGATTTTTTTAAAAAAACTTATTTTACCTTAACAAGATCGTACGACTATAGATTAGTTAATAGTTATGAGTTCTGTGGGAAAGAATCTATAGGTTTTTTAGATTATATTAAGACTAACTTTAATATCAATTATAAATTACCAATAATAAATTATGCAGATTCACCAAACTCTAGTTGGTATTTTGATAACTTAAAAAAAAAAAATACTAATAAAATTATATTTTTAAATTATAATAAAAATACTAATTCTTCAAAAGATCTTGAAGCTTACAAAATTATATACAAACATAATGACTGCTACTATTTAGAAAAAAAATGATTGAAATTATTTCAATATTAATTCATTTTTTTATCATCATGATATTTTGCTATGCACCAACTAGCATTTGTTTGTTATTAAAAAATAATAATAATCCAGATATTTTAAATCGATTAGAAATTGGAATTGTATTAAATTTATTTATTTTATTAGTTTTGTCTTTTATTTTAAGAAGTGGTTCAAACATAATATATTATATACTAATAATAATTTTTTTTAATAATTTTCTATTTTTATTAATGGATATGTTTAAAAAATATAAAAATAAAAACTTAAGAATTAATTATATATTTGTATTTCTTATTCTTTTATTTTTTATTTTTGCAATTGATCTTGCAAATAATCTAAGAATAGGTTGGGATGCACAAAATTATTGGTTAGCTAAGAAATTAGTTTTTACTAATGGTGGAGATTTTTTTGATCTTAAAAATACTCCTAGAGACGATTATCCCTATTTAGGTTCGTTTGTATGGCATATTTACTCTAAATTTAGTCTTTTAGGATATGAATATTTTGGAAGATTATTTTATTTGTTTCTCTTTTTATTATCCATATTTTCGATTGCATCAATAATAAAAATAAAAACTTTTGAAAAAATCATCTTAATTTTTATATTAGTTTTCTTAATTTATAAGGTTGAGTTATTTAATGGCTATCAAGAAATTTTAAATTTTTCATTATTGATTTTATTAACTAAAATATTTTATGAAATTTTAACTGAAAAATTACCTATAAAAAAATTTAATAACAAATT
>MDTF01015306.1_pt1 | contig 16683 bp, 16 predicted proteins | sample 811191 | NCBI WGS metagenome assembly MDTF01 (sample SAMN05326649, study PRJNA326480) | marine metagenome | isolation source: seawater | place: Southern Ocean | collected 2011 | reverse complement strand
CCAACCGACCCACCTTTCTGAGCCATAGGTATTTTTAAAGGCAAAACTAAAGTAAACAGATGAGAATCAAAGTGAGCCCTGTATAGTTCCTTTGAGTTACCAGGTTCAACACGACGAGCGATATGATATTGATTTGCTAACTCACCCTTATACCCCAATAAATTGCGAGCAATCTCATACAACTGCGGTGTCAAGTGCTCTTCCAAATTAAGTTCTTGTAAAAAAGCCTCGTGACTTGGGCACAACTCAGAAAATGTCTCCCCATTCATGTCGTCACTAATATTTTTGGCAATAGCACTGAGATTAAAAAAATCCAATGGCGGTAATTTGACAGAACCTTCTTTAACCAGCTTCTCAAGCCTTACATCAATATCATTCCAATAGTTACTAATGTCCATGTTATTTCACTCTCCCTTATAAATCAAAATTATGCAAAGTAATCAAAAGTCTTTAAAGTATTTTTTCATATCAACACTCGAAAAAACAATTGCGATGACCGTCAACAGAATTAGCCTAAAGTAAAGTAGTAACGACTTATGTTCAACATACCATTTTTCTAATTTCGCTTTTTCTGGGGTGATCTTATCGCGATAGGTTTTGTCAGGGTCGCTGCTACTTTGGAGTATTTTTTCTTCGTCTCTAAAAACAATAGAGCCAACACCAGACAAACCAGGCATTGTTGAGGAAATAATTATCTGATCCTCATCCGAATAAAAAGAAAACTGTTTGTTATGCAGCGGCCTGGGCCCAATGATGCTCATATCTCCTAACAGAATATTGAATAATTGCGGCAGCTCATTGAATTTTGTTTTGCGCAAAAATGCGCCAACAGGCAACACCCGAAAATCATCTTTGAGCGTAACGGTACCAGCACCTATCTGCTCGCTATTCTTCAACATCGTAGCAAATTTGAGCAAACTGAAACTAACCTTATCTTTACCAACACGTGCTTGGCGAAAGAACACCTCCCCTTCCCCAGTAAGCCTAAGTATCACCATGACTGGAATGAGAAGGGGTAACAAGAAAATAATTGCTACGGATGAGAACAGTAAATCAAAAAAGCGTTGCATAAAAATCCCCTCATAAAAAGCACGAAAAAAATCTATATTTGTCTATTTAAGTCAGCGGCTTAAGCTAAAAAGAACAGCTGTAAATAATAAGACTGACATATTATCCATTTGAAAACCTCACCCTACTGCCTGCAATAAAACTGTTGTCACCTGATCTACCTCCGCCTTCGTCATTGTTGGAAATAAAGGGAGCGTCAACTGCCTTTCACATATTTGTGCGACTATTGGTGCCTGCTTAGGTGAAAACTGCCCTTCGTAGGCAGTGAAATTCCAAAATGGCGGGTAATGAATACTAGACTGAATACGTTTTTCTTTGAGGGCATTTATCACAGCGACACGGTCAGTATGAGCAGGTAAAAGAACAGGCAAAATATGATACGCAGACAAAGATCCCGTTGGCTGGTCTGAGAATGGCATCTCTACAGACGAATTCTTCAGATTAGCTCGGTAGCGTTCGGTTAACTCCTTTCGGTTACGGTTACCTTCTAGCAACTTATCTAACTGTACTGAGCCTAGAGCAGCACGCATTTCATCCATACGATAGTTAAGACCGGGGTGAGCGACATCGTAAGTTATCGACCTGCCTTTATGACGATCCAAGGTTAGCGATGTCATACCATGTGAACGCAAATATCGAATTTTTTTACTCAAATCCTCACTACACGTTGAGACCATCCCGCCCTCTCCGATAGACAGGTTCTTATTGCTAAAGAACGAGAAACAACCAATATCACCCCAAGTACCACAGGCTTTTCCATCAAATGTGGCTCCTGGCGCATGAGCAACATCCTCAATTAAACCTAAACCCCTCTCTTTACATAACTCGGTTATCTTCCCGATGTCTTTGCATGGATAACCCGCATAGTGCACTACGATAACAACTTTGGTGCGCTCCGTAATTTTGGCCTCAATACTACCCACTGACATATTCCAGTCGTCTGTGGAAGTACAATCAGCAAGGACAGGTGTTGCTCCAACGATATTAACTACATTCGCGTCAGCGACAAAAGTTAAAGCGGGAATTATCACCTCATCGCCTTTTGTTACGTCAAGAGCGAGAAGAGCAAGATGCAGTGCGGCAGTACAATTGGTAACAGCACTGCAATAGGACTGTTCGGCGAGTAGGCCTTCAAAAGAGCTCTCGAAATCTAAAATTTTCTCACCCATTGACAGCCAGCCACCAGAAACTACTTTGGCAACAGCGTCCACTTCTCGACCATCAAAATTGAGCTTAAAAAGCTGTATATCCCAGTTCATGTCTTCTCCTCAAAGCCTACGTCTGATATTTCTAAAAAATATTTATTTAACGCACGTTTATTACGATATTCTATACCCATATTTTGAAACCCATGCTTTAGATAGAATTGGTTCACGCTATCGTTATCATCTCTATTAGTTGTCAAACGAATTTCGTTAACGTCAGACAAATAGGCGACATCAATAAATTTGCGTAACAACTGGCTACCCATCCCCTTACCATTCCCTGTAACTCCGATTGAGACAAGCTCCGTATAAGTTCCATCATTTTCAGTAGTTGAGTCTTTATCAACCTTAAAAACATTAGCAACACTAGGTATTAAAAGCGATGGTCGGCGAAGTATTGCAAGAATCATAGGAAGAAGTAATCGACTTTTGACCGATTTAAACTCAGTATAAAACAACTTTGGGGATTTAAATCCGACCACGAATCCCTCGATAGCGCCTGATTCCTGAACAGCCACCAAACTAATAACTCCAGCATTAGCTAGGGCACATTCATAATATACCCTAAGAAACGCAGGCCCCATTCTGTCAAGATAAAAGCCTGAAAATGCTGCCCTATGCACCGATACTATTTGATCAATATCACTGTCCATGGCTTTTCTAATTCTTAAAGCGGCGTCAGTCACAATTTGTCCTCTGTTAGTACTACCAAACACTTATGTAAAACCTAATCGAAATCTATCTGCCAGCTCAAAAACCGTAATAAGATAGTTATTTAAAAATTGACCACACCTTTGCATAAGAGTGCGTAGTACCACGTGAAATCACGATATCAATGACCTTCTGGGTGCGACAGACCGTCGCGCATAGAATGTAAGAAAAAAATTATCTCCAGTAAATACTACCAAAGCTGGATTAAACTTATCTGACGAGTAGAGTTTTGGTTTTTCCACTTGATCTCCATTTTAGAATCACATTACTAAATTATTGCCACGACTCAACTCAATAAAGTAAGTCATAATGATGATTTTCTTCCTCTGGTCAAATAGAAGATAAAGTCATTTTACGATTTCCCCAATAATCCGTCACAATTTTCATCAATCGACATTAGAAGTAAAAAATTGGAAGGCTACCACTACATCAACAAAGGTCCTAATGAACGGCTGGCCTATTTGCTCTAGAACAACAGATGAAATACCTGTTAGTAAACTCCAAAAACAGAACTTACACCAGATACTGTCATATATTTTAATGCTAATTCACGCACTTTCAATACAACTACATATATAGCATTCTTATCCATAGACCATATCAAACATACCATCTAAAAATTACTATTAAAAAGTGTTTTTACACTATTAACCACATACTCAACCTGTATTTCTGTCAAGCATGGCCCAATTGGAATACTAACTAGTTCGGAAGCCATAAACTCAGCTATTGGAAAAGATTTAACACCAAAATTTAAAAACCGATAGGCATCTTGCAAATGTGGTGGTATCGGATAATGAATCAGCGTTTCAATGCCCATGGAGAAGAGACTTTTGCGAAACTTATCCCTATTCTTAACTCTGATACAGTAAAGATGCCAAACGGGATCGTTATAAGATTGCACTAAAGGAAGAACGATAGGTAAGTCCTTGAATGCTTCACTATAAATTGCGGCTACTCCTACCCGCCTTTCATTCCACTCATGCAGATACTTCAACTTTACACTCAAGACTGCTGCTTGAACGGGATCTAATCTACTATTTGAACCCAGCGTAGTATGAATATACCGCTCGCTGGAGCCATAGTTTCGCAGGACTCTTAATCGCTCAGCTAGCTCTTTGTTATTTGTAGTTATTGCACCTCCATCCCCTAATGCTCCGAGGTTCTTGCCAGGATAGAAACTCCAAGTTACAAGATCACCATGACTACCTATTTTACGCCCCTTGTAACAAGCACCATGAGCCTGAGCTGCATCTTCAACAACATAAATATCATGAGCCCTAGCTAAAGTTAAAATTTCATCTAAATTAGCTGGATGACCATATAGATGCACAGGAATTATAACTTTAGTTTTATCAGTGATCTTGGCTTCTATTAAATTGGAATCTATATTGTATGTTTCGGCGTTTGGTTCGACAGGCACGGGGATTGCACCACATTGAGTTACGGCAAGCCAAGTGGCTATGAAGGTGTTTGAGGGTACAATCACTTCATCCCCTTGCTTTACTCCCAACACCTTCAAAGACAAAACTAGAGCATCCAATCCATTGGCCACTCCAATGCAATAATCACTGCACACAAAACCTTTAAAAGAACTTTCAAATGAATACAGGCTATCTCCACCAATATATTGTCCTGAGCGGATGCTACCGAGCACAGCACTCTCAATCTCATCCTGTATTTCAGTATATGAAGCTTTTAGGTCTAAAAATGGTACTTTCATTTAATTTTTACCGCATCTCTGATTTGCCTTGCAGGATTACCTACAACTACAATATTTTCTTTAACATCTGAAGTCACTACGCTGCCTGCTCCAACAATCGCATTCGCCCCAATTGTAATACCAGGCAAAATAACAGAGCCTCCGCCAATTGAAGCGCCTTTTTTAAGGATAGTCTTCGTTCTATGAAAATCTTCATTTTTACTTCTAGGGTATTTATCATTGGTAAACGTCACATTAGGACCGATAAACACATCATCCTCGACACTAGTGCCATCCCAGAGTTGAACGCCATTCTTAATAGTTACTCTGTTGCCAATCACGACATCATTCTCGATAAAACAATGAGAGCAAATATTCACATCATCACCGATTTGCGCTTCCTCGAGTATCACCACATACTGCCAAATTTGACATCTATCCCCTATCCTAGAGCTTTTGATATCATTTATAATTTCGTCAACATAATTCACTTCAAAATACTCCAACTTTTTAACAACAAATTTACAACGGAGAGTCCAAAACGACCTTCCATCCCGTCAAATTGATCCAAGGATCTTCATTGTCTGACTGGAATAACACGTTCAAATACTGATACGATAAGGTTAGCCTGTGACTTTCGACTATAATTCATCCTAACATAATCCCCCCCTCTCACACCCATCTGATCTCTCTCATCTTGGGTAAGGTTACGCATTCTTTTCAAGGCCTCTGCTAACTGTTTGGGCTCCTCGGCATCTACAATAAAACCTGCATTGATTTTTTCCACTAATCTTGCCGACTCAACTCGCCCAGCTACAATTATTGGACGATTGGAGGAAAGGTAATCAAAGACCTTATTTGGCAGATTCCCATCAAAGAAATCGCCGGCCAAATTGGGAAGTAGAAAGCAATCGGCCATCGATAGAAACTCAGGAGCGTCAATTCGTTTAACAGGCGGGTAAAAAAATACATTAACTAACCCCTCATTAGAAACCAACCTCTTCAAATGAGCTTTTTTCTCCCCATCCCCCACAAAAACAAAAGTAATTGACTCGTCATACCGAAATTCAATTGCCGCCTCTATAATCGTGTTAAGAGAATTATATTGGCCATGCGCCCCGAGATACATCGCAACAAATTCCTTCTCGAGACCAAACCTCGTCTTCAGAGCACTTTTATTCGAGAATCTTGAGTTATCAAACAGATCTATGTCAACACCATTGGTCACTAAGCAAGTTTTCGATGCCGCTATACCCTTACGCAAAATGTTCTGCTCGATACCTTGAGTAAGACAAATGATTTGTTTTGAACTCCGATAGCAGAATAACTCCATTTTTTCAGCTAACCTGATCACAAACCTATTTTTAACGATCCCCGAATGTACAGCCGCGTCTGGCCACACGTCGGTAATTTCACTAACAAGTGGCACTTTCATTATCTTGGATACAATGGCACCTACAAAAGGAACCGTAATTGGTGTAGACACAGCCCAGATAACATCTGCAGTCCGAGCTGATATTAATAGCTCCTTAAAACACGAGACAATAAAAGAAATAAAGAAAATGAACCTTTTTAAATAACTTCCACGGATATTAGAATAAACAGGCACGTAAACTACATCAATCCCTGAAACTTTTCTTATAATCTTACCTTTTACCTCGAATCGCTTGCAGCCAGCTTTATAGTCAAAATTTCCAGTTATGATTTTTACTCTATTGCCTCTTTTAACGAGTTCTTTCGCAAAAAAAAGCTGCCTGTCCGAACCATTATCTTCAAGTGTTTCAAATAACTGAGTCACAATAACGATGTTCATTAAACTATGGCTTCCACTTAAAATCGATCTTTCTAAAAATTGCCATCAAAATCCTAAACATCCAAAAATATAGAGTGCTAGACCTCGACATAATGGGTCTATTTTGTAGTTTATCCCCATATCCTTGCCTTTCTAACCAAGGAACTGCACCTCGAATCCAGGCACCTTTAATAACACCATGGACATATTGAAATGGATGCCCTCCAGAGAAGTGATAATTTATTGTATATACATCTCCAGCTGGAATATCACTCCCAAACTCCCCCTCTTTTTCCATAACCCAAGCTGACATACCCGGCACTAAACTTTTCTTAAGAATTTTCTTATTCCAAAGCGATGTACCCATTCCTAGTCTGTACCTGACATCTCCTGGCAATGAAGCCGTTCTCTTAGATGCATTTTTGTCATAACCAACCGGAAAGGTATACAACAATTTTAAATAAGCCGCTTTATTATCAAAAAACTCTTGGAAGTACGAGAATATAAGTTCCTCATCCACTGGTGCCGAAATAAAAATATCTTCTACAGTTGTAACGACATATTCTTCTTCGACCTCACTAATCATCGCTGCTAAATTCGAACTATAATCTGAGTCTTCTCCAATGTTAATCATCGTCACATCTTTGTGGTCATATATTTTATAGTTGCTTCCAAGATATATTTTTAAAGGGCAATCAGGCCAAAATTTAAATAAGCTACCAAAATAGATTGGCCATAAATCCGAATATTTATCACATGAAATCACTAGAAGTGCTGTTTTTTCTATCATAATTAGTTTCTTCAGGTATAGGTAAAGTAGCAGGCCAATCTTTAGTTGAGAACTGTCGCCACTGTTTTGGACGAGTATCAACCCGAGGCAATTTGTTATAAATGGGTCTTTAGGTACATTAACAGACCCGCTGTCCAAAGTGACAAACTCAATAATTTGCTACGTTCAATGTAAAACAATCTAATTAGTAAATGTCGTAAACTCTACATAATTGCGAGAGAAAATAACGAAAGCTGGCGGCTAGCATTTATCATTACTAACACCACACATTTTAGCTCCCATTACAGACATCTCTATTAATGCCACATATCAAAAAGAACCGAACTAACTCAGCTATCACAAGAGAACAGTATCCTAGCTATATCTTTTGCCGCGCTACCTTCGCCATATGGATGACTCTCTATACCCACATGATCTAATCGTCCTAAAATAATTCGAGAAATTTCCGTAATCTTGAGGCTAGGTGGACATAGTACACTCCAATCAAGCTCTAATAACTCCATCCATTCTGTATTATCACGAAAAATCACTGAAGGAACTCCAAAGAAAAATGCTTCTTTTTGAACACCTCCAGAATCGGTAGCAATCAACCTACTATTTTCTTGCAGCACAACCATATCTAAATATCCGACGGGATCAATAAAATTGATCCCGGTGTAAACTGAACCTAGATTATTCTCGGCCATCACCTTTCTAGTCCTTGGATGAAGTGGCATAACAACTGGTATTGTCTCTGCTACTAAAGAAAGACTCTCCAAAAGCGTTTTCAAATTGTCTACATTATCCGTATTTGACGCCCTATGAACAGTTGCCAGCACAAAATTCTTAGCTGTCAACCCAAGATTAGAAACAATTGAAGACTTTATTCTTGCCTGCTTTGAGAAAAATCTTGCCGTGTCTAGCATCACATCTCCAACAACATAAGCTTGATTACCCAAACCCTCCGACTCTAAGTTCTTCATTGCCAGTTCAGTCGGAGCAAAATTAAAAGTTGCTAAATGGTCAGCAACAATGCGATTAACTTCCTCAGGCATCGATCGATCAAAGGACCGAAGTCCCGCCTCAATATGAGCAACTTCTATATTCAGCTTTGCTGCAGCTAAAGCGCCCGCTAATGTAGAGTTGGTATCACCGTAAACAATAACAAGATCTGGACATTCGTCTTGAAGAATATTTTCTATACCCTCAAGCATTTTTGCTGTTTGAACACCGTGACTACCACCAGACACATTTAGGTTATAACGTGGTTTTGATATCTCAAGTTCTTGGAAAAATATATTGGACATCTCTTCGTCATAGTGCTGCCCGGTATGGACCAAAATCTCTTCAATACCGTCATATTTAAGCAGCGCATCAGACACAACTTTAGCTTTTATAAATTGAGGACGGGCGCCTAAGACTGTAACTATTTTCACTACAAAACCTCTCGATACATGTTTAATAACTTGATTTCTTCAGATTGCCAACTTAGCCTATCCAGAACAATTTGCCTTCCCAAAGATCCCATTTTCTTTGCCTTAATTGGATTTTTTAGAAACCAATTTAAGGCCTCGCGAAGTTCATCCACAGATTCTGGATCTACGCAAATACCACACCCAGAGTCTTCCACTAAACTAATCCAGTTAGGGAAATTTGACGCTACTACTGGGAGTCCCAGCGACATATACTCAAATAACTTATTAGGTAATGCATCTATGCTATTCGGCTCAGGAAGATAAGTAACAATTCCAGCAAGATAATCACTTGCAACCGCAAAGGCTGCACCCTGATCCATTGAGCCTATTAAGTTAATATTTTCAGATCTTGGCTTGAAATCAATCGGTGTTCCTATAATGTCGAGATTAGCATTCACCTTCGAAAAAGCGGCATCGAGTTGGTGACACGCTCGAATCGGAGAAATCATACCAATCCACACAAAATCTAAATTTTTACTATTATCTCCTAACGGAGTGATCTCACTAATTATAGGATAGTTTTTAATCAAAACATTGGATTTCGCTGTACGAGTAAAACGATTAAAAGTCGCTTCGTTAACTGTTACTACTGCATCAAATTTAGATACAGCAAAGGACTCAAGAATCTCATATAGCTTTGAGGTAAAATGCCGCATTCGCAAAGGAATCCATTCTTTTGCACTGATATCAGCGACATAATTTTCGTGCGAATCAAAAATAACCTTTTTACCTAACATTTTGATTATTAATCCAATAGGGATTAAATTAGGATCATGCAGATGATACACATCCCCGCGTTCCTTCCAACCGCAGTAGAACGCAACCCATGGAGATAGGAAAATCCTATAGAACCTGCCAGCTAATGGGCGTATTGCCTTTATAGCAACCCCATTGAGAGAAAATGATTTATCATTTGGTACCACTAACGTAACTTGGTATCCTGCTTTTGCCAAAGAGACGCATTGCTTTCGGAATACACGAGTGTCGTCGAAAGTATGGCCGGTCGTTACATGAACAACACGGTCTGATTTTTTGATCATAGCGTTTCCATTTAAGCATGATTAGGAATTTATATTACGGACAATAATTAAAGCTAAAGAATAGACTCATAAGGCAACATATAATTTGGATCAATATAAATCATTTTTATAAAAAGCATTGAGCTGTAGAAAATAAGTATAAAAAAGTAACCTAACCTAATATAAGTTCCCCGTAATTGGCCCAATACTTTCGGAAAAAGTATCACAATAGGTAGCATTAAAATTCCACTTATCCTGGAAGAAATTAATGTGAAATCAATAAATGCGATCAAAATAAAAATCCCTAAAAGATAAGATCTAAGCAGTGTATCAACTAATTTATCTGATTCTAGATAGGAGCGATAAATGTACAAATTGATAAAATAGAAGAAAAAATGAAAAACTGGAGTAAATGTTAAGACACCTTGACGGTGAAGATCTCCAGTGCTCGTTAAATAATAATTTAATCCCGGGAGCAAATGGTAATTCAGAAAAAATGTATTCGCATAACTTATAGAATCAAAATTTTGCCATAAAAATGCACTACCAACTGTTAATAATGAACTTAATAGCGTTAGTTTAATTCTAAAAAAATAAACAACTATTAGTCCCAGCGCACTAACATGGAAAAGTGAGAGAAATAGAATTACAGACAGATATCGTAAAAATCTCTTTTCAATCACAAACCTCAATGCCCACAAAAAACCGACAGCTACAATCGAAAGCCTCAGATAGGAAAAAAAGTAATATACAAAATATAGGCCTACAAAAACAAACAGTGCTTTAAAAAAATCTATCTGGTGGTAGCGTGTCACTTTCTGAAGAATTAAAAGTAAGGAAGTGGACACAACAATTAATAACCCATTGAAATCAAGGCCCAATGTTTTGGTGAGGATAATAATGAAATCAAAGCCAACTTCACCATGATATTTGGATGAGTGAGCTAAAATTTCTCCAAATCCAGAGTATTCCCACAAAGGTCTTAAAGTGTCAAAAAGGTATTTATACTCAAAAAAATCATGGCCAACATCGTCTCTCAAGCCCACAAACAAAACTAAAAACATTGATAAGGCCACACCAACATAAGCCCTTATCGCAACATGGACTGGCGCCTCACGTAAAAAGTAGCCTCCAAAAAAACCTAAATATAGAAATGTATATATCATGAAGGACTAAATCGATATCGAAAGATTGATACTATTAGGAAAAAAAACAACATGTTAGAAAAAAATATAGCGAACACCATACGGTTTTTCTGAAATACCATTCGCTCAATAAACCCTAAAGGCAATGATAAAAACAACTTAAAGTCATGAAGACTATCATCAAGTTGATCAGTTTCTAAGGCCAGTATATCTCCATAGAAATTAACAATGCGTTCTAGCTGTTTAACATGGACCCTATGATAATAGCCATCCGCATAATTTCCTTTTCCAGCGAAGTCGTCATAATAACTCCAAAATTTAGAATGGTAATTTAATACGTTTGTTTCGCTCCATAAGGCCCATTCGTCAATTAAGGCGAGTGCGGAAGAATCACCTGGATTGAAATGCAGGAACCAGAAAAGTCCATCAATTACAAAAAAATGTCCATTAAGGACCTTCGATGCTTGAAAATAAGGCGATTTTGGTGAGCAGTACTCTTCAAAAAGGATTCCGCTATCTACTTTGTAGGTGCAGCCTCCATCAGGCACGGAAAGCTCGAACCAATCAAAAGTTTTCTTTGCAAAAACGGCATATTTTTCATCACCACTTATATCTGCTGCAGCCAACATAACAACAAGAACATGAGCACTTGCCATAGCCGAGTACCATGGTTTTTCTAATCCTCCATAGACGTCAAAATCCGCATTGTAAGGAAAACGAATAATTTCAGAACCATTAATCCTCTCTGACGGATAGCCTGCCAGAAACAAGTCGGCCACAGAAACAATATGAGCTTCGTCAAAATATGGATCTTCATAAAGAAACTCTAGAGAATCGGGGTAGTATTTACTAAACAGGTACGTCTCTGCCTGCCATAATACGAGCTGGGCATTTGAAACTGGATTAATGTAAGTATCCTTTGAACTTCCATCGATTAATCGACTTTCAAGCAGCCCTGATTCGCCTATCTCATGGTACTTATTGCCTATTCCATATGAATACTGCGCTTTTAAACTTGAAAAAAATTGTGCTTGTGGGATCTCTAAATAATGACTGGTAAGGATCGCTAGCAAGGCACATAACGCAACATCACGGACCTTAAAAAACCTTAGGGTAATCATTTAAAATAATCCTCAACAACCGAACAAATACTGTCTAGTTGAATCTCCGTCAATTCATGATACAACGGTAACCGAATTAGGCCATCTGTGTACCTGTCGCTTTGCGATAGGGGCCTTCCATCATGCAGAGCCTTGTAATAAACGCTGCTGTGAAGTGAGTTGTAGTGAAATGTAGCGTTAATTCCTTTGTCTCTGAACTTTTTTAGCAACCCATTACGTGAGGCTGAAGAGTGACATACAAGATAATACATGTGGCCGTTGTGCGTTGCAAAATCTGGCAAGAAGGGGACCTCAAACTGCTTTCTCTCATGGGACAGAGGTTTGATACGGGAATCATAAAAGTCCCATATTTTTTTTCTTTGAGCCTGAATAGCGTCTAGATTTTCAAATTGTCCAAATAAAAATGCCGCAGTTAAATCTGAAGGCAAAAATGAGGACCCAACATCACACCAACTATACTTATCAACTTCGCCTCTCAAAAATGCGCCTCGATTTGTTCCCTTCTCACGAATAACCTCTGCGCGATGCACTAAACTCGGTTTATTTATGCACAACAGTCCACCTTCACCGGCAACCACATTCTTTGTTTCGTGAAAAGAGAATGTGCCTAGCCACCCTATACCACCAAGCGGCTTCGAATCATAAAAAGAATCTATAGCTTGAGCGGCATCTTCCACAATGGGAATACCATATCGATTTTGAATATCAATAAATCGACCCATATCACAAGCAATCCCTGCGTAGTGGACAATAATAATGGCTTTTGTTCGCTTTGTTATTAAAGATTCAACACAAGCAGGATCTATGTTTGGTGAATTTTCGCTGCTATCAGCAAAAACTACTCTTGCACCTCTAAGAACAAAAGCGTTTGCAGTAGAAACAAAAGTAAATGAAGGCATAATCACTTCATCACCCGGCTTAATATCAAGAAGGATTGCCGCCATCTCTAATGCATCTGTGCATGAGGTTGTCAAAAGTACCCGATTTATTCCATACCTCTCCTCAAAAAAAACAGACGCTTTTTTTGTAAATGGTCCATCTCCGGAAAGCTTATTAGAGTGGACTGCCTGTTGCACATTAGTGATCTCGTTACCAAAAACATGCGGCTTATAGAATGGAATTGTCATATTTTATCTCGACTAAAAATTTATATACGAAACCTGGCTGTAAACTTTATACAGGTCATCTTCGGCCAGCCATGATCGAAATTTCTTGCCCTGCATCAATATAAGAGGCTATAAGATCTAATTCACAATTCGGTATTAATTTTTGGTAAAACGACACTGTTCTTACCCGCCAATTGCCTGGCCGATATTTTACATCGGTACTCTCCACCAAAAATATTAAACCATTAGGACTCAGCAATGCATCCAGAAGACTAACTGTTTCGGAAAGCTTATTATTTCCGATACCTCCAAGCACTAAACAGCAGAAAATTACATCAAACTGAGTATATGGCAAACTGCTAACATCAGAAATCAAGCTATACTTTACGTTTTGCGATTCGCTACAAAGGTTTAGCAGTTCTTGAGAAACATCTACACCTACGCTCGTACCCTCAACTAGTGTTGCAAGATCTGAGGTAAATCGACCAACACCACAACCAAAATCAAGCACAATCTTGTCTGAAGGCAAAAGAAACTGCTTAAGAAGAGGGTAGAGTTTTTGCTTTTGAAAGTCTGTTACCGCATCGAACTCTTTATCAGAATGTCGACTGTCTAGAACCGCTAGTCTACCCATCTGCTGCGCTCTCTCCTCCCAATTTATTGGTTTATACTTTAGATACGTGTGATATTTCATTGAGTTCAGCAATGCTTTGGGTTTAAGAATTAGACTAAAGAGCTTTTTTGTAAAAACGATCAAATCCATAGGGTAACCATTTGCGCCGTATTAGAAAAGTATTCTGTCAAAGTGATGAGGGCTGGATTAAATATTTTGTCATTCAATAGTGTGCATTAAAATAACGAAAAACTTCACTCCACCCTGCTTTTATTGTATTCGGGTCCATGTCGGATGCAATTAAAAAACTGTTATTCTCCTTTACCTTACGATCCATACATTTAAAGGACTCAAACGAAATATTAGGAATATCTTCGGTTGGGAAAACCTCCATACCAAGCGAGGTATAGTAATCATAGGTGGTAACTTTCTCACTTAGATAGACTTTTGCGCCCAAACCAAAAAACATATTCAAATTCCCCATACCTTGTTGCCTATCATGATAAAAAACACATATATCAATAGTTGAAAGCAGATCCAAATAGTTTTCATATGGCATAAAATTTAAATGCGGTACAAATTTCTCCTTAAATCTTAACTCTCCAGCATCAACTACGCTATTGATATAGTCTTGATTTTGCCCATAAGAAAGCACAGTATGAATCTCTAAGTTTTCCTTGCTAAATCGGCGCAGATAATCGAACACATCTACGTGACGATTGCTATGATCACCGGAATTCCCAACCATAATAGACAGCTTTCTCTTGGCTATCCCCCCTCTTTCTACAAGATCGATTTTTTTAGTTGATCCCGGATACTTGGCACATAAATAGACTGCTTTTAATCTGTAGTTTTTGCTAAGCAACTTATAATCTCCAGGAATATGTGCCACAATCATAGCAAGTCTGGAGATGATCCAACTGTATAAAATCCCAATTACTTTGGTCTTTAAAGTTTTTTTGGACGCTAAAAAAAATGATAAATCTCCACCCCATATCACCCAACCCAATTTTTTAATTATGCTCGGCCTAAAAATAAGTAATAGCATCATTATTCTCGGCTGATTTAATTGATGTAGGAGTATTCCGTTAGCGTTAGAAGCGGAGATTAAAAGATTCTTGATTGAAGCGATTGAGCTCAGATTTTGCACATTTGGAACTGCGGCGCCACCATAGTTAATTTGTCGACCCGATACATAAAATACATGGCTTCCTAAATCTTCGTTTTTAGAGATAAGCTTAATGTATCGCTCGGTGTATATTGAGGACGTCATAATATGAATAATCATTTCAACCTCTGGTGGCCAACCTGTCTTTCAGGTAATTTGAAAATAATTGTTTAAATTCGATTAAAGATGTCTTGAATGAAATAGCTACAGCAAGCCCCATAAGAGCCCACAATAGTCGGAAAATAAAGGATGTATCCAAATTAAAATAAGCTTCAGAAATCATCAGTAATATACAGATAAGCGGAAACCCTAAAAGTTTGGCGATTGGTACTTTTGCCATAACATGATTAGCCGAAAGGACTTTCACAAGAAAATAACAATAAAATCCAACTGCGGTAGCGATCGCGGCACCAGAGGCTCCAAATGATGGAACTAAGTAGTAATTACCAACAGAATTAACGACGAGCGCACATAGAATGGCGAAAAAAACGAAACTGGTTTTTCTTGCCAGATTAATTCCGATAGATGATACCTCGCTCAGTGTGTATAGCAGTGGAGAGGCCACACAACAAAGTATAAAGCTGTCAATATTTTGATAGACGGGAGGAAATAGCATAGGAACTATCCAATTAGTGAGCCCACCGATAACGAATATAAACAATGTGGCTGCCAAAATTCTATCGTTTAGGATCATCTGATTTGTTGTTGTATATTCTCCATCAGCTGACATTTTGTAGATAATAGGCGCAAGTATTGTGTTTACAATTCCTGTTAGCACTCCAACTATCGCGGCAACACTAGCAGTAACCGAATAGATTCCTAGCTCATCCATTGAAGACATCCCCCTTAAAAATAACTTATCGAGCGAGATCAGAGCCCAAGAACCTATTCCAGCAAAAACCAAAGGGGCTCCATACGCCATATATCTTTTTAATTCGGGAAATTGTATTCTTGCTTTCAAGGCATCAGTTAAGTCTCTCCTTGTAAAAAAAATAGCGCAGAGTAACGCACAAATATTAGGAAGGACATAAGACAGAATAAGTATAGTTAAACTAACTTTTTCGAGAATATATACACAAAAAATAACAAACCCTATCTGAAAAAATTTTGGAACTAAACCAACCAAAGCATACTTTATCGATTCCTCTTTAATTCGCAGGATTAGCACCAAAAAACGCAAAATAAACGCAGTCACAACCCCGCAAATGGCTACTAATCCGAGGTTTAACTCTTCAGATTCAAAAAGTAAACTCGAAAACAACGCAAGGCTAACCGCACATATATACGCGCTGACTAGCATAATAGAGAGGAACCCAGGCCAAACAACCGTTTTTAATAATCGAGACTTATGTCTAACTTCATGGAATTCTCGAAGATAGGCCTCGTCTAATCCAAAAGAAAAAAATAATACCGAAAATGAGATTAACATCTGCAGAAATGACAAGCGGCCCATGTCAGCTACTGAGAAGTTCCAAGCTAATATTGGAATAGTTAATACGCTCAGCAAAGAGGCCGCTATTGGACCCAATGTGAAGAAAAAAATATCTTTTTTAAGCATTAATTAAAAATACCACTACAAAGCATCAAAATCTTGACAACTTGATTTAACTGCAATACTTGAATTAATTAGGCTTACTCATCTAAGTAAGGATGCATAGGTAGACTCAAAACTGTGTTAGCAAGAGTTGAAGCATTAGGAAAATCATCGTCGCAATATGATAAATGTGAAAAAGCTTTTTGCTGATGAAGGCACTTTTGATAATAAATTACTGTAGGGATACCTGCTTCT
>MDTF01001416.1_pt1 | contig 16691 bp, 18 predicted proteins | sample 811191 | NCBI WGS metagenome assembly MDTF01 (sample SAMN05326649, study PRJNA326480) | marine metagenome | isolation source: seawater | place: Southern Ocean | collected 2011 | reverse complement strand
ACACGATGGAAGAATGATTCCAATTAGCCTCGTAAGAAGAAAAGATATTAAACAGGACGGAAAATCAAAAATTTTACTTTATGCTTATGGCGCTTACAAACACAGTGTGTCTCCGTCATTTAGCGCGTCGCGTTTTTGTTTAATAGATAGAGGAATAACTTTTGCGATCGCACACATTAGAGGCGGAGGAGATCTTGGAGATATTTGGCACGAAGAAGGCAAAAAGAAATTAAAAAAGAACACATTCCTAGACTATATTGCTTGTGCCAATCATTTAATTGATCAAAGATACACGCATAAAGGTGGAGTTTGTTTTTATGGCGGCTCAGCAGGCGGCCTTACGGGTGGAGCGGTAGCAAATATGGCGCCCGATTTATTTTACGCAATGTTGCTGCTAGTTCCATTTGTGGATACCATGACCACAATGCTTAATGAAAAACTTCCTTTAACCCCAGCTGAGTGGGAGCTATGGGGAAACCCTATAAAAAACAAAGAGTATTTTGAATATATTCTATCTTACGCTCCCTATAATAATTTAAGAAAAACCTCCTACCCTCCAATGTTAATTACCAGCTCCCTATTTGATAATCGCGTCCTTTACTCTGAGCCAGTAAAATACTTAGCGAAATTAAGAGATATAAAAGATGATAACAATTTACAGTTGCTAAAATGCAAAACAGAGGCAGCTGGGCATGGCGGTATGAGTGGTAGAGATAATGCTATCACTGAACTTGCGGAAGAATATAGTTTTATTTTAAAAACCGCTAATATCTTAAAGTAGTAAAATTTCATGAAACGATTAAAGAATTGGGACAATAAAACTTGGTTATCCTCAAAAAAATATATATCTTCTTTTCATAATTTTCTAAAGTCACAATCTAAAATTAATAATAAGACTAATATTCTTGATATTGGATGTGGAAGGGCAAACGTCATTAGCTTTCTTCAAAAAAAATACAAATTTAATAATTTGCCTATTGGAATAGATGTTGTTAAAAACACAAATATAAAAAAAAACATTGTTTTTAATAAATCAGAAGCAATAACATATTTAAAAACTTCTAAAAAAACATTTGATTTAATATTAATTAAGCAGACCATTCATTTTTTTACCGAAAAACAAATAAAAGTTTTATTAAAATTGACTAAAAATAGTCTCAACAAAAATGGTCAAATTTTAATACTTTCTCTTAAGACAAAAAATAATGAAATACCTACTTTTAAAATTATGAAATCTAAACTGCTTGTGAGCCTGGCAAGGGAAGATATTTTGGCTAATGAAATCAAAAAAAATTTAAAAAAATATAAAAAAAGTTGCTTTAATTTTAAAGTAACTATTTCTAAAAATAGGTATGTTCGAATGATAGAGGAAAGGTATATTTCTTGTTTGTTAAATATTTCAAATAAAGAAATAAAGAAAGGCATCAACGAAGTTAAATCTAACTATAAAAATCAGATTAAATTTACAGACACTTTAAATTGTATAAACTATAAAAAATAGTTTATTTATAAATTATACTACTTATGTTCCTTTAATTATAATTCCGTTTGCAACTGAATTTGCTAGTCGTAATGGCTTAATTGGTTTGTATTCTTCAGAATTATACCACAATAGTGCTTTTTCGTATGTTGGAAACTTAATTACTACTGTCCTTGGATATTTCCACTCACCTTCTAAAACTTTATATTCTCCACCTCTAACTAAATATTCCCCACCAAATTTTTTTATGTTATCGCTAATCTTAGCTACATACATTTTGTAACCCTCGGGATTGATAATATTTATATTAAAAATTACGTAACCAGACATTTTTTTTATTTTAATTAAAGTATCTTATACCACAAAAATACCTAGCTCTTGTTAACGTGACTTTTAGTCATACATCTTTTAATATTACAATCTCTAGCTATTGAAGGTTGTCCCAAAAATACTTAGCTAAATTAACTTTTGTTAAACTATAATGAGTAGCTAATCCCGTCGGGCATGTAACGTTTATGTCTCCAATCAATTTACCTTGAACAAAATCAATCCCAGCGAAATAAATATTCTGCTGTTTTAGTAAAATAGATACTTGCTTGCTTATTTTCATTTCTTGTTTCGTTAGCTTGCTTATTTTTGCTACAGCACCCTTACTCATATTTGACAAAATACTTCCTCTCTTGGGAACTCTTGTGATTGCTCCTTTAACTTTACCGTTAATTATAAATACTCTTTTATCACCGCTTGTGATTTTAGGTAAAAATTTTTGAAAAATAATATGGTTATGTTTTTTAATATATTTTATAATAATTTTACTGTTAAAACTGTTCAGAAGTAAAACTTCATTTCCGCTATAACTATTAATAGGCTTAACTATTACTTTTTTATTTACCTTAAAAAAAATTTTAATTTCGTCTAAATTTTCACTAATTAAAGTGGGTGGCATGTATTTTGCTAGACGAATTGAAAACAATTTTTCCGGAACCTCTCTAATAGATCTTGGGTGATTAATGATTTTAACTTTTTTAGCTATATGTTCTAAAATAAAAGTGGTGTTAATATACTGTTGATTGAACGGAGGTTCATTTCTAATTAATATGACATTTGCCCGTAATAAATTAAAGCTTACTTTTTTATTTATTTTATAAAACTTTTTATTATTTTCAACAAAAGTAAGGTGGACACATTTGGCTGTAACTTTTCCACTTAAAAAACTTAGATCTTGTGGTTCGAAATAATATATTTGATAGCCTTTTTTTTGAGCTTCCAGAGCTAAAAATAAAGTTGTATCTGTTTCTATATTAACTCTACTTAATCTAGAGCCCTGAATAGCTAAAATCTTCTTTTTCATCATTAAAAAAATCTAAACTGTTTGTTTCATTAAATCTATCAAGCAGTGATTGTGCTCTATTTTTTCTATTTTTAATTACATTTTCAGTGTGAAGTAAATAAATAGTTTCGTCTTTATTATTTGAGTTCATTTTTTTTCTATTCGCTAGTCCATCTTTTGCGAGTTTAAGAAATATTTCACCCCACTCGTAAAGTTTTTTTCCCTCAAGATCAGTTAAAAGACCAGTTTTGGGCGATTCTAAATACGCATTCATAACATTTTCTTTTTTCCATCTAGAAACAATGTTGAAAGCTTCGTCTAGTGGCCCATAGAACAGGCCAGTAAAAAACGCAGGTCCATTACATATGCATCCCCAGTCGCATGTGTCGAGCGATCTTAGTTCTATAAACTGCTTCAATCTAACTTCTGTAAAAATAGTTGCTAAATGAATTTCAAAATCTTTTATATTTGCTTCACTTTTAATATCTTTAAATTTACCTTCTATAAAATCTTTGAATATCTGTCCGTTTGGTTGTATATAATTTTTATCTCTTGTCGCAAAAAGGATTGGATAATTTATAACGTGATCAAAATATTTTTCGAAAGTTAATTTTTCAAAAACAATTGGCATAATCCCGCCTCTAGATGTTTTTTGCCAAACCTTGTTTCTGTAAGAATAGTAACCTGTGGGTTTTTTGTTTTCAAAGGGAGAGTTTGCGTATAACGCGATTGTTAATGGTACTAAATAGTTTCCTAACCTAAATATTTTTTCGAAGTTACTTTCAGATGTATAGTCGTAATTTATTTGTATCCCGCATGTGCGATACATCATTTCTAAACTAAGCTCACCACCTTTTGGCATTTCACGAGTCATTATTTTATATCTCTCCTTGGGGTTTTTTGGAGTACTAGCAAGGTCATTAAATGGATCGAATCCTACTGATGCGGTATTAATATCTAGTCCAGAGCTTGCTTCTTTAATTTCTTTTAAATAGTTTGAGCTTTCACTGCAAACTTGATGAATGTTTTCAAGTGGTGTTCCTGACAACTCACATTGGAGGCCTGGCTCCGTAGTAATTTGCTGTTCTCCTCTTTTGAGTCCAACAATATTTTCTTTTTCTAAAATTGGCTCCCAGCCCCTTTTTTTTAAATTTTCAAAAAGTTGCTTTAATTTTTTATAAGTAATTCTTTTTTTGTTTTTTCCTTCAAATAAAAATCTTTCGTGCTCTACACCAATTTTTAATTGTTCAGGTTTTTTTATTCCTTTTATAAAATACTCAATAAATTTAGTTTTGTATTTTGTGTCCATGCTTTAAAAACAGTTTTTACTGCTAAAGCCTATTACCACATTGTTTGAGTTTATCTCAAATTTTCTTTCACACTTAATCTTAATTTTTTTTGTAACATAGATATATTCTCTATTACTGTTGCTTTTAAAGTTAATCTTATCTGGATAACCAAAGAAAATCTTGAGCTCCGACTCAGTTTTACTCAACCATTTGCTTAATTTTTTCTCTTCTTTAGCCGCTGTAGAGTCTATTTTTTTAGTTACAGTTTGGCATGAGCTTAGGATAATCAGGGTAAAAATTACTGTAATATAAAATAGTTTTTTCATATTTTAATTTTAATAGAGTACACCGAAAACTTATAAACAGAAATATTACCTCTAGGTTGTAATTCTTGAATTTTGTTTATTTTTCATAAGATTTTATAAAGAAATCAGAGTATTCACCCTTAACAGGAGGTTCATCTATGATGGAAAAATATTTCGAATATAAAAAACACAAAACTAATTTTAAAACTGAAGTAATTGCCGGTGTAACTACATTTCTTACTATGGCCTACATTATGTTTTTAAACCCTTTTATTCTTTCTGGCGAATTCGCTGGGGTAGAAAAAGGATTCTTTGACTTTGGTGCTGTATTTACCGCAACAATAGTAGCAACAGCAATCGCATGTTTTATAATGGCGTTCTACGGTAAAACTTGGCCAATTGGGCTTGCGCCTGGAATGGGAATAAATGCATTTGTTGCATTTGGAGTAGTTGCCGGTATGGGTTATACACCTCAAGCTGCACTTGGTGCGGTTTTAGTTGCCGGTATATTATTTTTAATTATATCTCTAACGCCAATCAGGGCTTGGTTAATTAACTCGATACCAAAAAGTTTAAAACTTGGAATAGGCGCTGGCATAGGTTTGTTCTTAGCAATTATTGGTCTAGAAATTATGGGCGTGGTTGGAGATCATCCTGTTACACTTGTAACTTTGGGAGATATTAAAAATCCTTTAGTGCTTTTAGCATGTCTAGCTTTTGTAGTTATGATTGTTTTAGAAAAAATGAAAGTTAGAGGAAATATAATAATTGGAATACTTGTGTTCAGCATTATTGCTTGGGTTACAGGCTTGGCTAAGTTTAACGGACTTGTTAGCTCACCTCCACCAATGACTTATCTTTTTGACTTTGATTTGACCGCTGCTTTCACTGCGGGAATGTCTACAGTAATATTTACTTTATTGTTTATAGATTTTTTTGATACAGCCGGAACCTTGACTTCAGTAGCAAACGTAGCTGGCAAAATTGGAAAAGATGGTAAAATAAAAGATATCAATAAAGCAATGCTAGCAGATAGTGTTGGAACAGTGGCTGGAGCGTTAATGGGAACCACAACTGTGACAAGCTATGTTGAGTCTGGTGCAGGAGTAAAAGCTGGCGGAAGAACAGGTATGACTTCTTTGGTAATTGGAGTCTTATTCTTAGCTTGTTTATTTTTTTCACCTCTAGCAACTAGCTTACCTAAAGAAATTGATGGCGCCGCTTTGCTTTACGTTGCTATTCTTTTTGTTAGAAATATTACTGACATCGAATGGGATGATATTGCAGAATCTGGTCCTGCGGTTTTAGCAATGATCACGATGCCTCTTACTTACAGTATAAGTAATGGTATTGCTTTAGCTTTTGTCTCATATGCTTTAATTAGAATCTTAACTGGCAAGTTTAGCTCAACTTCGCCTGCTATTTGGGTTATTGCAATTTTAAGTGTTGCGAGTTTTGCTGTAGCTTAAAAATTAGATATAAGGGCTGGTAAAAACTAGCCCTTATTTACCTGTTGTGCTTCCTAACTAAATCTTGAATTTTTACTTCTTCATAGTGTTCAAAAGGCTGAACTATCCAAGGGTTAGATTCTAATCTCTGCGCACAATAGTCCGGCTCAAAAGTTGAATCTTTCTTCTTCCACAAAACTGCAGTTTTAATACTTTCAATATTTTTAATAGATGGATAGTTATTTAGCCAGTTAATGCTTTTTTTTAAAGTAACTCCTGTGTCAGAAAGATCATCACAGAGAAGGAGTCTTCCCCCCATGTCTTGAACGGTTGAGCTTATTTCTCTAGAAAATACTAGCTCACCCTGTTGATCTTCCGTGCCTTTTCCTGAGTAAGATTCTACAGCAAGATAAGCGCATTTTAATTTAAATACCCTACTAAGAACATCTATGATGGGAGCACCACCACGCATAATCCCAATAAGCATAGTGGGCTTAAACCCGCTTTTGTGAATTTGTATTGCAAGCTTTTCAACAATTAAGTTGTACTCTTTCCAATCTATGATTAATTTCTCAGACATAAAAAACGTTAATTTATTTTTAAGGAGTTGTAAATGAAAGGATATTGGATAGCGGTGTATAAAAATTTAACAAATAACGAAAACATAAAAAAATATGCTGAAAAAGCATCATATGGAATAAAAAAATATAATGGAAAAATACTTGTAAGAGGTGGGAGAGTAGAAACAATTGAAGGGACTCCCTCACCAAGAACTGTTGTGATTGAATTTCCGAGTATTGAAGAGGCATTAAAATGCTATCACTCAGTTGAATATCAGGAAGCTAAGAAGATAGGCAAAGGTGAATTTAATAGGCACATTCAAATAGTAGAAGGTGTTTAATACTGTATTGGTTCATCATCGATTGACCGCCAAAGATACCAGGTTGCTACAGAGCAGTACGGACTAAATTTTTGATAAAGCTTGTTTAAAAAAATTTTTGGCGGAAAATATTTTTTTTTATAGTTATTAGATATAGCACGCAAAAGGCCTATGTCTTGAAGAGGCCAAATATTAGGTCTATTAAAAGTGAACAGCAATATCATCTCTGCTGACCATCTGCCAATTTGTCTAAGCTCTGACAAATAAATTATTGCCTCCTCGTCTGTCATTTTGTTTATTAATTTTGGATTAAAGCTACCATCTAAAGTTTTATTTGCCAGATTTTTTATTCCCTTTACTTTTTGCTTGGTTAATCCGCAGCTTTTTAGTTTGCTAAAAGATATCTTCGCAACAACTTTCGCATTAATTTTATTTTTACATTTTTTTTTGAATCTTAAAAATACAGAATTAGCAGCTGCCACACTTATTTGTTGCCCTATAATACTTTTGCATAAAGAGAAAAATACATCGTTTCGCGAAATTAAATGATTTGTATTATATTTTTTTATTAATATTTTCATCACGTTGTCTTTTTTTGCTAGTTTTTTTTTAGCTAGACTCCAATATTTAGGTGGTTTTTTCATGAACGTGGGTTAATAATTTGTTTTTTAAGTTTTGTTTCTCTTATAAATATAATTAACGAACTAATGATTACTAGCGCTGAACCTAATAACGTTAGTGTCTTAGGCACTTCGTTCCATAACAGGTATCCAAATATTAAGGCAAAAACTAGACTTAGATATTTGACTGGCGTTACAAGTGAAGCCTCTACCATTCGGTAACTTTGTGTTAAAAGCAAGTTTCCAATGCTGCCACAAATACCCATTATAACCAAAATTAACATATCTATTTTTGTTGGCATGACCCACCCAAAGGGCAAGGTTGCTAAACCCAATAACGTGCATAAAAAAGTAAAATAAAAAGCTATTCTATAATTTGGTTCTGTTCTAGACAATGCACGGACACTGATTGCAACACACGCAAAAAAAATACAAAAAATAATTGGTGATAAATAATAAAAATTTAGATCTACAAATGCCGGTTGAACTATTAAGGTCATACCTGCAAAACCTATAAATACAGCTGACCATCTTTTGACACCAACTTTTTCGGATAAAAATAAAATTGATGCAATCGTTACAAATATTGGCCCACCAAAAGTTAATGAAATAACATCTGCTAAGGGTAGTTTTCTCAGACCAAAGAAAAGAGCTATGATCGCCAATGTTCCACTAATGGCTCTAAATGTGTGAAGACCAGGACGGCCTGTTTTGTAAAAACTAAATATTTTGTCTCTTGGTATAATGAAAAAAATAGGTATTAAGCCTACTGCAAATCTAGCAAAAAATACCTCACCTATAGGATAATAGTTTAACCACTTAATGCAGATATCCATTACAGCAAAGCAACTTACGCTTACTACCATGTACAATACGCCTATTTGATTTCTTGTAAGCAATTTTATATCCTCTAGACTTCATAACACAATTAATTAATTATGCAAAAATGTTACTTAGCACTTGGTTGTTTCTGGAAACCAGAAGAAAATTTTAGAACTAAACCAGGCATATTAGAAACGGAAGTTGGATACGCCGGAGGTAAAGTGATGAATGTAACTTATGAGCAAGTGTGTAGAGGCGACACCGAACATGCCGAAGTTGTAAAATTAACCTATGATCAAAAAGAAATTTCTTATGAAAAAATATTAGATTTATTTTTTAAAATGCACGATCCAACGCAAAAAGATATGCAGTATCCAGATGTGGGCACGCAATATAGAAGTGAAATTTTTTATGAAGATGAAGAACAAAAAAAAATTGCCAACGTGGTTAAGAAAAAATTTAATGTAAATTTTTCTGGAAAAATTGAAACTAAAATTTCAAAAATTAATAACTACTGCAAAGCAGAAGAGTACCATCAAAAATATATAAAAAAAAACAGCCGATGAAAAACCTTGTGTCTACAAATTGGCTTGAAAAAAATATTGAAAATGTACGAATATTAGATGCCTCGTGGCACATGCCAAACTCTAACAGAAATGCCTATGATGAGTTTTTGCAAGGTCATATTGAAAATACTAATTTTTTAGATTTAGATAAAACTTCTAAACTAAATTCTTCTCTTCCACACATGCTTCCAAGCAAAGCTTATTGGGAAAACGTAATTTCAGACTTTGGTATTCAAAATGCTGACCATGTGGTTATTTACGATAATTCAGATGTAATAAGTTCTTGTAGAACTTGGTATAATTTTTTGTACTTTGGTCATGATTCTGATCTAGTTTCCGTTTTAGATGGGGGATTAAAAAAATGGATAAATGAAAATAAAAAAACCACTCAAAGTGATAAATTATTTTTTAAAAGCTCTTATTCAGCTAAAGAAAATCTATCTTTAGTTTTAAACAAAGATCAAATAAATTTAAATATTAATCATAAAACATTTGAATTAATAGACGCACGTAACAAAGATAGATTTCAAGGTCTTCAACCAGAGCCAAGAATAGAATTAAGAAGCGGTAGCATTAAAGGCTCTAAAAATATTCCCTTCAGTGAAGTAATTAACAATAAAGACAATACCTTTAAAACAAAAGAGGAACTAAAATTAATATTTAAACGATTGGATTTAGATTTAAGTAATAATTTAGCCTTTACTTGTGGCTCTGGAGTCACAGCTTGTGTTTTAGGTCTAGCAAGTTCTATCATAAGTGGTAAACATCCTGTTGTCTATGACGGTTCATGGGCTGAGTATGGAATAAAATGAAAACAAATAATAAAATAAAAACCTTTTTAATAATTTTTTTTATAGCCATATTTGCAATAATTGCCGCAAGACATTTCGTGGGTTTACATTTTAAAAAAAAATTTAGCGTTAGGCCAGCACCAGGTGTCATGGTGTTTGCGGTTGAAAAATCTTCATTTTATAAAAGTATAGAAACTTTTGGTACTGCAATTGCTCAGAACTCGAAAACATACAGAGTAAAAAAAGATGATATAGTAGGTAACTTTATTATTGAAAATAGATTTGTTAAAAAAAATGATATTATTGTAGCTTTAAAAAATAACGAAAATATTATAGCTGACTTTGAAGGCAAGCTTGGTAAGAGAGAGATAGCCCAAGGTGTCCTTGGATCAAATAGTTTAATTGTAACTTTAGATGATCTGAAAAATATAATAATAGACATTAAGGTTCCAGAAAACTACGTTGGAGTTTTAAAAACTGGCCTTAAGGCTGAGGTATCAAGTTCTGCTTTTAAAAAAACTTTTAAAGGTAAAATAGATTCTGTAAGTTCAAGAATAGACCCCTCTACACGCTCGATATTAGCCAGGATAATTGTAAATAATTCAAATTTCGAAATTATTCCCGGTCAATTAATGACTGTCAAAGTTATTTATGATGAGATTAAACAGATTGGAGTCCCAGAGAGCGCAGTTATAATACAGGGCAAAACTGCTTTTGTTTATACTGTAAATAATGGTACTGCAGAAAAAAAGAATATAGAAATAGGAAAAAGAAATTTTGGTAAAGTTTCAGTTCTTTCTGGAATCTCGGAAGGTGAAATAGTAATTAGCGAAGGGGTTTCTAAGGTTAGAAATAAAGTTAAAGTAAAAATTATAAAGCCTACTAACAAAAAATAGTAAATATGTTCTTAACTGACCTGTCAATTAAAAGACCCGTTGTTGCATCGGTAATGAGTATAGTACTAGTAATCTTTGGTCTAATTACTTTCCAAGATATCCCTACTGATGAATTGCCAGATGTTCAGCCGCCAGTTGTTACAATACAAACTGATTACAAGGGAGCCTCAGCTGAAATTATAGATACTCAAATTACTCAAAAAATTGAAGATTTTGTAGGAGGTACACCAGGACTTGAAACTATTGATTCTTTCAGTGAAGATGAGAGCTCTAGAATTACATTGACATTTGAAACTGGACTTGATCTTAACGATGTAACAAACGATGTAAGAAGCTCTGTCGCTAGAGTAGTCGATAATTTGCCTGATGGAGCGGCACAGCCAGAGATTTATAAACAAAGTTCCGGAATGCGAACTACCATGTGGCTATCTTTTAACTCAGATACAATGTCTGACCTTGAGCTAACTGACTACGCCGATAGATATTTAACAGACACTTTCTCAACTGTTTCTGGAGTTGGTAGAGTAAGATTAGGTGGTCAAAGAGAGTTGTCCTTACGTGTTTGGCTAGACCCATTGGCTTTGGCCGCAAGAGATATAACCACTCAAGAGGTTGAACAGGTTCTTCGAAAAGAAAATGTTGAGTATCCAGCCGGAAGGATTGAATCTAAAGATATCGATTTGACAATTAAGTTAGATAAAGCTTATCAAAAATTAGAGAATTATAAAAAATTAGCTCTTAAGAGGGCGAAAGATGGATCAATAATAACACTAGATGATGTAGCGAGAGTTGAAGTGGGCGCAGAATCAATAAGAACTCTTTTTAAAGGAAATGGAAAACAAGTTGTTGGAATTGGAATTTACCAACAATCAGACGCAAATACAATTGCTGTGGCTAAAGGCGTTAAGAAAAAAATTAAAGAAATCAAATCGACTTTACCTCCTGGTACGACGCTAGAGGTGTCTTTTGACAGAAGCAATTATATTAAAGCTGCAATTGGTGAAGTTTATAAAACTCTTTTAATTGCCTTAGTCTTAGTAACTATAATTATTTATCTTTTTCTAGGAAACATAAGAGCACTTGTTGTTCCGTTAGTTGCCCTACCTGTTTCATTAATTTCTACTTTTTTGTCAATATATATTTTTGATTTTTCAATTAACCTTTTTACTTTAATGGCACTAGTTTTAGCCATTGGAATTGTAGTTGATGACGCAATCGTAATGTTGGAAAACATTGTGAGAAGAATTGAATTAGGGGACAGTCCTTTAGTTGCGGCTTACAAGGGTGCAAAACAAGTTTCTTTTGCTATTATAGCAACAACGGTTGTGCTAGTTGCGGTCTTTGTCCCTTTAGTTTTTATCAAAGGAATAACGGGCGTATTATTTACCCAAACTGCAATTACTCTTGCTTCTGCAGTAATTATTTCTAGTTTTGTAGCGCTTTCTTTAAGTCCAATGTTAGCAAGTAAATTCTTAAAAAAAAATATGAAAAAGTCTAATATTGTTGTGAAATTTGAAAAGCTTTTAAAAACAGTTACAAATTCATATAAAACATCTCTTATTCTTTGGATAGGTAAAAAAAAAATAATCATATCTTTTTTAGCTAGCACTTTAATTTTAACAGTTTTTTTATTCAACTTTACTCAAAAAGAATTAATTGCTTCAGAAGACAGGGGAGCATTTTTTGTTATAATTAAAGCCCCACAGGGTTCAGGTTTTAATTTTACTAAATCTAAAGCAGAAGATATTGAAGAATTATTATTACCTGAGGTTGGTAAAGGAGAATACAGAAAATTAATTATGCGTGTGCCTGGATTTGGTAAATCCTCTAAACAGGTAAATAGTGGTTTTATAATTGTTCTTTTAGAACCATGGAAGAAGCGAGATCGGCATGGTATAAAAATAATGAGGGAGTCCTTTGGAAAAATTAGTCGTGTACCTGGTGTTCTAGCTTTTCCAGTTATGCCTCAAGGAATAAGAACTGGAGGTGTAGAAAGCCCTGTTCAATTTGTTATACTTGGTAATACCTATAAAAAGTTAATTGAATGGAAAAATATAATTAAGGAGGAAGCTAGAAAGAACCCTGGCCTAACATCAATTCAAGATGATTTTGATCTCAATAAACCTCAGTTAAATGTTAAAATTGATCAAAAAAAAGCAGCTGATTTAGGTGTCTCTACAGAAGATATAGGAAGAACTATTGAAACTATATTTGGCTCAAAAAGTGTCACTCGATTTACTCAAGATGGCAAAGAGTATTCAATTATATTACAAGGAGATATTAAAGATAGACAAGAACCCGAAAGCATAAGTAAAATTTTTGTTAGATCTAAAAATAACGGTAAACTTGTGTCTGTTTCAAACTTAGTTTCATATAGTGAAGAAGGTAAATCTCCCTTTTTAGCAAGATATAACAGGCAGAAAGCCGTAACTATTTCCGCAAGACTGGTTGGAGACTATTCACTGGATGAAGCGTTAAAATTTTTAGTAAATGTTGTTGAGGAAAATACTCCTCGAGCCAAAATTGCTTACAAGGGTGAAAGTGAAGAATATAAAAAAACTAATAATGAATTATATTTAATTTTTGCTTTAGCTCTTATTACTGCTTACCTTGCTATGTGTGCTCAATTTGAAAGTTGGAGACACCCATTCACAATCATGCTTACTGTTCCGATGGCTATCCTGGGTGGTCTTTTAGGTCTGTTAGTAGTTGGCTCGTCTTTAAATGTGTACAGTCAAATTGCCCTTGTTATCCTAATAGGCTTATCAGCAAAAAATGGAATATTAATTGTTGAATTTGCAAATCAGCTTCGAAGGGAAGGAAAAAAATTTGAAGTAGCTATAGTCGAGGCCGCAACAATAAGATTGAGACCAATTTTAATGACAAGTCTTTCAACACTATTTGGTGTACTCCCACTAATGATTGGATCAGGCCCAGGTGCAGCAAGTAGGCTAACTGTTGGGATAACTATATTTGGTGGAATGCTGTTTTCTACTTTTTTTACACTTTACGTAATTCCAGCAATCTACACAATAGTTGGTAGAAACACTAAAAATATTGACGCGGTTGAAGTTGAATTAAATAAACAACTTAAAAAATAAAATATTTGTTTTTATTTAAATTTTTTTTACAAAATGTAAGCTGCTTTCTATATTTGCTCGCTATATTTCTTACTGACTTTGCATAAATAATGGCTTTTTTATCTTTAGAATAATTTTCGTAATCTCCCCAGCCTTTATAGTAAGCAAGATACTGACGATAAGCATCACTTTTAGGAATTTTTAATATTTTTGAAGTTTTATTTACATACCAACCTATGAAATCTACAGAATCTTTAAATCTTGCTCGTGTAGCGAGCTTATTACCTGTCTCTTTCTTATACTGTTCCCAGGTGCCGACAATTGCCTGTGAATATCCAAACGAACTTGAGAGTCTTTTAAATGGAATTACCTTAAACAACTTTCTTCTAGGTGGCTTAGCTAGCCAATTAAAATCGCTTTCTTTTTTTATGAAAGCAAGCTGTATATGAATGGGGACTCCCCATTTCTCATATGTCGCCTTCGAATGCTTGTACCACAAGTATCTTTCCTCAAAAATTTTGCAACTATTTTGTGTGTTTTTGGGAATTGAAGAGCATGCAGATAAAAATAAAAAAATTACTAAAATTATAAATTTATTAAAATGAATCACTCATCATATTGTATAAGAAATTAGCTAACCTTTCTTCATTTTTTTATTAATTTAATTATAAAAAATACAATTACCACACCAGCCCCATTTGCCATTAAATCATTGTACTCGAAAGCTCTATTTGGAATGAAAAAATGTAGCATTTCCAAAATAATAGAAACAGTAAAAAGAAAGACAAAACTATTAATGAATCTTTTTTTAAATAAATTACAAATTAATCCTAAGGTTGTTAAATAAAAAAAGTAAAAAAAATGATTTATAGAGGTTCCCAGTGGAGTGTTAATAAGGGTGGGTTGTTTTTCAAGGTCTCCATCAAGTAGATAGCCCATTAAACTTCCTGGAAACAAATAAAGAATAAATAAAATTATTAATGATAGGTAATATAAATATTTAAATAAATTTAATAGAGTATTTTTCATAATTGATCTAATATAGTGAATTATCGTCTAATAAAAAATAATTTTTTATGGGTAAGTTAATTTTAACACGGCACGGTCAAAGTACATGGAACGCAGAAAATCGATTTACTGGATGGGTCGATGCGGACTTATCTCCAAAGGGCATATTGGAAGCGAAAAAATCAGGTGAATTAATTAAGGATCTTAATATAAATATTGATAAATCTTTTACGTCATTTTTAAAAAGAGCCATCAAAACTCTAACAGTCATTTTGCAAGAAAATAATTTAGAACTTAAATTCAACACCGCCTGGGAAATTAATGAACGCCATTATGGTTCATTAACTGGTTTAAACAAAGAAGAAACAAGAAAGAAAATAGGTGAAGAACAATTTAAAAAATATAGAAGATCCTGGGATATATCGCCGCCAAAAATGTCTGATGATGATAAAAATAAATCTTTATTTAGTCCTTTAAATGCCAACATACCACTCGGCATGATACCTTTTACTGAGTCTTTAAAAGATACGTATAATCGTGTCATTCCTTATTACGAGAAAGAAATAAAAAAATACCTTCATGAGTCTAAAAATGTTTTAATATCCGCACACGGAAATTCATTGAGAGCTCTTTGCAAATATCTTTTTAAAATATCAAATACTAAAATTAATGAACTAGAAATACCAACAGGAAATCCTTTAATAGTAGAATTCGACCAAAACCTTAGAGTTAAAAAATATTATTACCTTAATAAAGTAAGAGCAAAAAATATTATTTTTAATCAATAGTCTTTAGATTTATAATTTTATCATACATATCTTTAGTATTGATATGATAAAAGTTTTTATCGCTTTTCAGGCCTTGCAATGTATTGGTATTAATTAAATTGTCCCATACATGATTCATAGAAAATATTTTATTCTTTTTAAAGTTGAAAACACTTCTGTCGAGTATTTGTAAACCGGTAAAAATATACTGATTATTCTTATTTCGTTTTACACTTCCTTTCTTGTCTAAACTGAAATCCCCCTTAAAAGTCGAATCAAAACTCAAATTTTTATCTACAAGCAGAAGGGTTGTTATTCTTGATTTAAAATAAAATTTCTCTAGTAACTTTAGTTCTTGGGTGTAATTATTATTCCATATAGTGTCAGGATTTAAAACTATGAAGGGATTGTTATTAAAAGTTTTAGTTCCATAAAATATACCTCCACCTGTATCAAGTAATTCTTGCTTTTCTTCGGAAAATACAATTTTAACTTTATAATCCTTGTCTAAAACGAATTTTTTTATTTTTTCTGCTAAATAGTGAACATTAATAACAATTTCTTTTACCCCATGATCTATCAGCAAATTTATGGCTCCTTCTAGCAAATTTTGTTCGTGAATTTTAATAAGACATTTTGGTGTTTCTAACGTAAGTGGTCGCATTCTAGTTCCTGTACCTGCAGCTAAAATCATGGCTTTATCAATTTTCATTTAAAATTTACCTTTCTTAGATCTCTAACAATTAAATACTTTTTCATTATTGTATTTAAATTATTAAATATTGGATTCTTCATCCTCTCCTCTAATAATTTCCAGGTACGAGGTAAGTACTTAAGATAGCCTGGTTTTTTGTCTCTTTTAAAAAGTCTTACAAAAATGCCTAGAATTTTAAAATTTCTCTGAACAGATAAAATATCAAAATCATTTTTTAAATTAATTTTATTTTTTGCTTTAAATTTTGTTTTAAGTATATAGTATTTTAACAAAGCATCTTGCAGCTTTATGGGCAGTTTAATTCTCACGTCATCAATTAACGAAGCAACATCATATAAAGGATTTCCAATAATTGCATCTTGGCTATCTATAATACTTAGCTTATTATTTGTAATCATAATATTTGATGCATGAAAATCTCTATGGGTAAAACTATAATTTTTAAAATTAAGTTTTTTATAAATATTATTAAGTTCTTGTTTTAAAACTTTTTTAACTTTACTATTGTCTTTACTTTTAATCAAAAATTTTAAATACCAATCAAAAAATAAATCAGATTCCTGCTGGAGTTCTTCAAGAGAATATTTTGTAAATTTAATTTTTTTTTTCTCAAAGAAATAAGAATTTTTTAGTTTAATCTGCTGAAGTTTAAGTATTAAATCTATAAGTTTTTTATAATCTTTTAATTTATTTT
>MDTF01005333.1_pt1 | contig 16710 bp, 15 predicted proteins | sample 811191 | NCBI WGS metagenome assembly MDTF01 (sample SAMN05326649, study PRJNA326480) | marine metagenome | isolation source: seawater | place: Southern Ocean | collected 2011 | reverse complement strand
TTGTAATGAGAGAAGAAGACATTATGGGCATCGTTGAATAAATTGAATTTATCACTAATAAAAATTGGAGAAACATAAATGGCAGCAAAAGACGTACGATTTGGCGATGATGTTCGTCAAAAAATGGTAAGAGGAGTTAATACTCTTGCAAATGCAGTGAAAGTAACGCTTGGGCCTAAAGGTAAAAATGTAGTACTTGAAAGGTCATTTGGTGCACCAACGATTACTAAAGATGGTGTTTCTGTAGCAAAAGAAATTGAATTACAAGATAAGTTTGAAAATATGGGCGCTCAGATGGTAAAAGAAGTTGCATCAAAAACATCAGATAACGCTGGAGATGGAACAACTACGGCAACAGTTTTAGCTCAAGCCATTATTCGTGAAGGAATGAAATCTGTAGCGGCCGGAATGAATCCAATGGATCTAAAGCGTGGAATTGATAAAGCAGTCGAATCTGCTGTGAATGAACTTAAGACTTTAAGTAAACCCTGCAATACAAGTAAGGAAATTGCACAAGTAGGTTCTATCTCTGCAAATTCAGACGTATCAGTAGGAAAGATTATTGCAGATGCTATGGATAAGGTAGGAAAAGAAGGTGTAATAACTGTTGAAGACGGGTCTGGTCTTGCAAATGAATTAGATGTTGTTGAAGGAATGCAATTCGATCGAGGCTATCTATCTCCTTATTTTATTAACAATAATGACAGACAAATTGCATTACTTGATGATCCATACATACTTTTGCATGATAAAAAAATATCAAATATCAAAGATTTACTTCCAACACTAGAACAAGTTGCAAAAGAAAGTAAGCCATTATTAATTATTGCAGAAGAGCTAGAAGGTGAAGCTCTTGCAACATTAGTTGTTAATAATATCAGAGGTATCATTAAAACAGTTGCAGTTAAGGCTCCTGGTTTTGGCGACAGAAGAAAAGCTATGCTTGAAGATATAGCAATATTAACTGGAGGTACAGTTATCTCTGATGAAGTTGGTCTTACATTAGAGAATATTAAACTTGAAGATCTAGGCCGTGCAAAGAAAATTGAAGTTAGTAAAGAAAACACAATCATTATTGATGGTGCTGGTAGTCAAGCTAATATTAAGTCTCGTATTGGTCAAATTAAAGCTCAAATTGCAGAATCAACAAGCGATTATGACAAGGAAAAACTTCAGGAAAGAGTCGCGAAGCTTGCCGGTGGCGTTGCATTAATTAAGGTTGGAGCAACAACAGAGATTGAAATGAAAGAAAAAAAAGCTAGGGTAGAGGATGCACTTCATGCAACAAGAGCTGCTGTTGAAGAAGGTATTGTTCCTGGTGGTGGTGTTGCTTTAATTCGAGCAATAGATGCTATTAGAAAAACTAAAGGTGAAAATGCAGATCAAACTGCAGGGATCCAAATTGTACTTCGTGCAATTGAAGACCCTCTCCGTCAAATTGTTTCTAATGCAGGAATTGAGCCTTCTGTAGTGGTAAATAATGTAAGTGCTGGTAAGGGTAACTATGGATTTAATGCAGCCAACGAAACATATGGAGATATGGTTGAAATGGGTGTTTTAGACCCAACAAAAGTAACAAGATCAGCATTACAAAATGCTGCCTCTGTTGCAGGTCTAATGTTAACTACAGAATGTATGATTGCTGACCTTCCAAAAGATGATTCAGCAGGAGCTCCAGCAATGCCAGATATGGGTGGTATGGGTGGTATGGGTGGTATGGGTGGTATGGGTGGTATGATGTAAAAGTAATTCAGCTAAAAAAAAAGGCCTCCTACGAGGCCTTTTTATTGTTGAGCAAGTAATGGGAGGATTACATTACTTCAACTTCTTACTGTTGATTGACCAAACAATATAAAAAAAGTTCTTTCTAATAACTACTTTAAAACTATTTCCTGTAGCATACGATTTAATGAATCAGTCAACTAATCAAAGTCATAACTTAACAGATCTTAACGAAAAACAAATTGAGGCTGTCACTACATCTAATGAATCAGCATTAATTTTAGCTGGAGCAGGAAGTGGAAAAACAAAGGTACTAACTTCAAGAGTTGCATGGTTAATACAAAATCAAACCACAAGTCCAGGTGGGATTCTTGCTGTAACTTTTACCAATAAAGCTGCTAAAGAAATGTTAGTCAGAATTTCTTCTCAACTTCCCATAAATACACGTGGAATGTGGGTTGGAACATTTCATGGTTTATGTAATCGCTTTCTTAAGAAACATTATAAAGATGCAGACCTTCCAGAAATATTTCAAATTCTAGATAGTGCAGATCAAAAATCAGCTATTAAAAGAGTTATCAAGTCTATGAATATAGATGAAGAACTTTTTACTTCAAAAGACCTACAATATTTTATTAATGCAAATAAAGAAGAAGGAGTTCGATCCTTTAATTACCAAGCCTTTGATGATATCTCAAAGAAAAAGAATGAAGCCTACAGTGCGTATGAAAAGCAATGTCAAAAAGAAGGTGTTGTAGATTTTGCTGAGCTACTTCTTCGCTGTCTTGAGTTACTCCAAAAAAATGAAGCTATAAGACTACATTACCAATCAATATTTAAACATATCTTAGTTGATGAATTTCAAGACACAAGCAAACTTCAATATCAATGGCTTAAACTACTTACCTCAGATGAAAGCTTCATTTTTGCTGTAGGTGATGATGATCAATCAATTTATGGCTTTAGAGGAGCAAGTCCGGGGAATATGAAGGACTTACGAAAAGACTTCAAGATAAAAAATATCATTAAATTAGAACAAAATTATCGCTCTAAGAATAATATTCTTAATGCTGCTAATGCGATTATTGAGAATAATAAAGATAGATTGGGGAAAAATCTGTGGGCGTCATCAGGTGATGGTGATCTTATTCGCCAATATACTGCATTAGATGACCGACTTGAAGCAGCATACTTAATTGATGAAATTAAAATGATGTATCGAGCAGGCTCAAGATACGATCAAATCGCTATTCTTTACCGAAACAATGCTCAATCCAGAGTAATTGAAATGGCAATGGTCTCCAACCAAATTCCTTATCGAGTTTATGGAGGCTTACGGTTCTTCGAAAGGGCAGAAATTAAACATACATTAGCCTACCTAAGATTAATATCTAATAAAAATGATGATAATGCTTTCATTAGAATAGTTAACTTTCCACCAAGAGGTATTGGCGCAAGGTCAATTGAGCAATTAGATGAATACACAAAAAAAAATGACTGTTCAATGTGGGAGGCCGCAAAAACATTTTCAGTAGAAAATAAAAGCGCTAAAATTTTGCTTTTTGTAAGTTTAATTCAAAATCTTGAGGATCAAATACATGGCACTGGAATTGATGAGTCAATAGATTGCATTAATACATATTCTGGGCTTAAAGAACATTACGCAAAAGATAAAGATGGTGGATCAAGAATAGAAAACTTAGATGAATTAGTTTCTGCCGCCAAATCTTATATGATCGATAGTCGAGAAGAAATTCCAGAGAATATCTCAACAGAGAATCGGTCCTTAGCTTTAGCAGAGTTTCTAGACTATACGTCTCTAGAAAGTGGTGAGCTTCAGGCTTCAGCCGGTGATGATGCCCTTCAACTAATGACAATTCACTCATCAAAAGGTCTGGAGTTTGATATAGTATTTATTACTGGCTTGGAAGATGGTTTATGTCCCCATGAAAGAAGCTTGCTAGAACAGAAAGGTATAGAAGAAGAACGAAGACTAATGTATGTGGCAGTTACTAGAGCTCGAAATAAGTTATATTTAACCCTCTCTCAATCTAGAATGACTTATGGCCAGCCTAGATATAATCAGCCCTCTCGATTTTTAGATGAAATACCAGAAGATTTAATTAAGCGTATCAACTCCTCAAAAGACAAAGAGCTTTTATATACAGCTCCACTTATTGCGCCTTATTCAGAATCAAAACATATTTGGAAAGTTGGAACAATGGTTTCACACCAAAAATTTGGGCAAGGTATGGTAACTGGATATGAGGGAAATGAAAATGACTTAAGGATTCAAATAAAATTTTCGGATCATGGCATTAAATGGCTGGCTATGGAGTATGCGAAATTAAATGAAGTTTAGATAGAAAACTTTTTATAAATATCAATAAAAGTTATAAATTGAAAGCTAAACATAATTGATACAAAAGATGCCATTAGAATTAGCAGGGAGAGGCTTGTAAGAAAGGAAGCTAAGGTCAAACTTAGAAATGGTATCGATGTAAATAAAAATGTAATGATTATTACCAGCCCAAGGAATCCAAGAGTTATTCCTAGCCAAGCAAAAAATAAAGGTAAGATATACATTAATGATCCTGCAAAACTAGATTTAATAGCCTTCAACAAACCATAATTATGAGAAGCAATTAGTAATGGAGAAAACCAAGTTGTCATATAAAATGGGATTCCCGTTATCAATAGCTTCAGTAATAAAATTCCAAAGTCAAACAGATTCAATTCATTCTCTTGATCCATTTGTAGAGATTTTGTGATTGATTCAAAATCACTGGAAACCAATAATCCAATAATAACCGCGTAAGAGGCTGATAAAATAGACATAAAAAATAAAATCTTTGGATTAACTGAGAATATTTTAAATGCATCTGTAGCTTCAAATTTCTTTTTAGAATATACGCAAAAATAAAAATACAAAATAAATACTGTAACAAATGGCCATATCAAGATAGTAATAGGACCTAAAAACTGTGTAGATGGCATAACAGGTATTATTAAATAAATGAGCAAATAAGACATGCCAAGAAATAAAGATGGGCCTAAGGAAATCTTAAATAAATTTAAGCTCAATAGGATCCATTTATAGCTTTTAATAAGAGATTTACTCATATACCCTGCCTATCTAATAAAATTTTCCTATAATAATCTGGGTCTTTTATTGAAACAGTTTCACCTACTAAAATATTATGCTGAACATCTAAGCGAGATAACCAGAATCTTAATGCAGCAAGTCTGAGAGCATTTTTTAGGTAATCAAACTCTAAAACCTTCAGCCTTCTAATTGATTGATAACCACTTAGAAACAAATCAAACTTTTCTTTTTCTAGACTACCTTCACCATTACTACACCAGTCATTAATAGTAATTGCTATGTCAAGTATAAGGTGGTCGTTACACGCATAATAAAAATCAATGAATGCTGATAGTTTATTTTGATGAAAAAAAACGTTATCTCTAAATAAGTCTCCATGAATAACTCCAGTCGGCAATCCATCCGTGAGACATTTTTTTTGATGGTCAATCTCTAGCTCAATAATTGCTCGATCTGAAGTCAATAAAGATGCTTTTAACTCATTAAACTTAATACTCATCCAGTCAATATTTCTGTTATTTTTTTTCTTTCCAGAAAAATCTTTTGCTGAGGTATGAAATTTTGCCAATACCTCGCCAACTGATTTACAATCATTTTCAGTTATATTTTCTTTTTCAGCTCCCAATAAAAAAGATACTAATACGGCTGGCTTACCTTTAAGTAAAGTAAGGTAAGTATTATTATTATTTGTTACGGGAAGTGGGCAAGGGAAGTTTTTATTTCCTAAGAAATTCATCAAGTCAAAATAAAAAGGAAGCTCTTCCACTTTATTTTGCTCAAAAATTGTCAAGATAAATTTAGTAGTTTCAGTTTCAACAAAATAATTAGTATTTGTTACACCTGAAGATATCCCTTTGAATTTTCTTAAATCGCCAACAGGGAAATTTTTTAACCATTCCTGTAATTCAGATTTATTAATTAGAGTATAAACAGCCATTAAGAATTTAATTTATATTTATTCAAGATTAAAATCTAAGGATTACCCATTGTGGGACAATCATAGGATCTCGTAAATTATAACGAGTCCAGTCGCCACCAGAGGTGTCTTTGTATAGATAATAAGATGGCATATTGTCTGGGTTTACCTTAATCATATATAATTTTCCATTTATTCTAAATTCTTCTACAGTTTTTTCTCCCTCCTTCTTGATTGTTATTTCAGGTTCACCAATGTAATCCGAATTTATAGATGAGGGTGGAGGAGGAACATTTTCTAGGAGCTCTGTTTCTTCAGCTGATACAGAAAAAGTGATTAGCAGAAAAAAGCAGGTAAAAAGATATTTAATCATTTATTAACCTTAGTTTAAAGATAAAATATGATTTTATCAAAAACTTAGTTTTACTACTAATTAAAAATGATTCAATATTATATATTTATACCTAATCATAAAAAGCGACTTAAAATATGAAAAAATTATTACTAATTGACGGCTCATCATATTTATATAGAGCATTTCATGCTATGCCAGATTTTAGGAGCCTTAATAATCAGCCAACTGGAGTAATTTATGGAGTTCTAAATATGCTGAGACATATCCATAAAAAATACCCGTCTGATTATAGTGTCTGTATTTTTGATGCAAAAGGAAAGACGTTTAGAAATGATATCTACCCCAATTACAAAGCAAACAGACCAAAAATGCCAGAAGAGCTTGCTATTCAGATCGAGCCTCTGAAGGAGTCAATTCAAGCAATGGGATTTCCTATTCTTATTAAGTCTGGAGTTGAGGCTGACGATGTTATCGGTACGCTTTCTCAAAAAGCAAATCAAGACAATATTGAGGTAGTCATATCAACTGGGGATAAGGATTTAGCGCAACTAGTTAATGAAAAAACTAAGTTAATTAATACAATGACTAATGAGGTGCTCGATATTGAAGGAGTAAAAAATAAGTTTGGTATCCCACCAGAGCTAATCGTAGACTATTTAACGATTATTGGGGATAAAGTTGATAACGTTCCAGGAGTTGATAAAGTAGGCCCAAAAACTGCACTAAAATGGCTAGAAAAGTATAAAACACTCGATTCGATCATAGAGCATGCAGAAGAAATTCCCGGTGCTGTTGGAGAAAATCTAAGAAAATCAAAAGATTGGTTATCAACAGGAAAGGACCTTATAACTATTAAATGTGATTTAGATATTAATGTTATATGGGTTGAATTAGCAAGAAAGCCACAAAATAAAGAGCAATTATTTTCTCTCTATAAAAAATTTAATTTTTCCAGTTGGTTAAAAGATTTAGATCAAGATGACACGACCCCTATTGCAATCCCAGAAGCAATAAAAGAAAAAAAGGTTACAAATTTTGTAGCCACAAAAGATTATATTTTAATTAATACTGAAAGTGCCTTAACGGATCTAACAAGGCTAATAAATGAAGTTAAAATATGCTCTCTTGATACAGAGACAACTTCATTAAATTCAATGACAGCAAAATTAGTTGGTATTTCTATCTGCGTTAATCCTGGCTCTGGCTTTTACATACCAATCAATCATCAAGATAGTAGTTATGATCAATTAAGTATTAATTCAATAAATGAATACTTAAAACCCATCCTTGAGGATCCATCTATTTTAAAAATTGGTCAAAATATTAAATACGATGCTCATATTTTTTTAAATTATGGAATTGAGCTAAATGGCATCAATGAAGATACAATGTTGATAAGTTATGTTTTAGAAAGCAATGAAAGTCACGGTATGGATAAGCTATCTCTAAAATATTTAAATCATGAATGTATTAGGTATGAATCGCTTGTAGGGAAAGGGGTTAAACAGATAACCTTTGATCAAGTCAGTATTGATGATGCTGTTCCCTATGCGGCAGAAGATGCCGATGTCACTCTACAATTATATAACCACCTCAAACCACTCCTAGATAAAGAAAAATCTTTACTTTCTATATACCGAAATATTGAGATTCCTGCTATGAAATCCTTAATTAAGATTGAAAGAAATGGGGTACTGATTGACCATAAAATACTTCAAAATCAGAGTCATGTAATAGGCGAGAAACTAATTCAATTAGAAAAAAAAGCTTTCGAGTTGGCTGGGCAGCCATTTAACTTGTCCTCACCAAAACAATTACAAGAGATACTCTTTGAAAAGCTCGGCATCAAGCCACTTAAAAAAACTCCTACAGGAACTCCATCGACTAGTGAAGAAGTTCTCTCAGAGTTATCAGCTAATTATCCCCTGCCTAAACTAATCCTTGAATATAGAGGGCTAGCAAAATTAAAGTCAACTTATACAGACAAATTACCAAAAATGATCAATGAAGTAACTGGAAGAGTTCATACAAACTATAACCAGGCAGTAGCGATAACTGGTCGATTAGCTAGCTCAGATCCTAACCTTCAAAATATACCAATTAGGACTGAAGATGGAAGAAAAGTAAGAGAGGCATTTATTGCACCTCAAGGATCTAAAATACTCTCAGCTGATTACTCTCAAATTGAATTAAGAATTATGGCTCATTTATCAAAAGACGAAAGACTAATTGAAGCATTTAAAAATAATGAAGATATTCATAAAATTACTGCCGCTGAAATATTTAGCTGTGATTTATCAAATGTATCATCAGAGCAACGAAGGTATGCAAAAGTAATTAATTTTGGGTTAATTTATGGGATGAGTGCTTATGGCTTAGCAAAAAATCTTAATATCGAGAGAGTGGCTGCACAAAACTATATTGAGAAATATTTTACAAGATACCCTTCAGTTAGGAATTATATGGAAGAAGCAAAACAATCAGCAAAAAATAATGGTTACATAGAGACCTATTTTGGAAGGCGATTGTGGGTACCTGAAATTAACGGGTCAAATGGAATAAGAAGGGCTGCTGCTGAAAGAGCCGCAATTAATGGTCCTATGCAAGGAACAGCAGCAGATCTAATTAAAATGGCTATGAATGCAGTAGATGAATGGATTAAAAAATCAAAAGAAATTACTGGAAAAATGATTATGCAAGTTCATGATGAATTAGTTTTTGAGGTGCCAGAAAGTGAAGTTGATAAATTTCAGGAAAATATTAGAGATTTAATGGAAAATGTTGCTAAATTAGATGTACCTTTAAAAGTTGATATTGGTGTCGGAAATAACTGGGAGCAGGCACATTAATGAAATTAATTCATGCAATAATTATCGGTGACGAAATATTATCTGGAAAGAGAGAAGATAAGCATTTAAGACATTTAACGCAAAAGCTCAGAGCAAATGGTTTTAATCTAAACAAAGCAGATTTTATCTCCGATGATCTAGATACAATAATTAGTGTCATTCACTCCAAATTAAATCATATAGTATTTTGCTTTGGTGGTATTGGGGCTACTCCAGACGATTGTACTCGAGAAGCAGCAGCCAGAGCTCATAACCTTAAAATTAAGCGTCATCCAGAAGCCACTAAGTGCATTGAAAAACAATTTGGTAAAGATACATACCCAAAGAGAATATTAATGGCAGACCTTCCATATCAAGCCAATTTAATACCAAATAGCATAAATAATATTCCAGGTTTTTCAATTAATGACCATCATTTCATGCCAGGATTCCCAGAAATGTCTTGGCCCATGATTGATTGGCTTCTGGAGACATATTATCGAGATATTCAATTAAAAATTGATATAAAAGATTCGTCTGTCTGGATTGATAATGTAAGTGAAAGTCAGCTAATAGATCTCATGAATCAAATTATACGTAACAATAAAGATATAAAGCTTTATAGCTTACCTAAAATGGATCCAAAAAAAACATTAGAACTTGGTATAAAGGGGCCCTCAATAAAAGTCGATAAAGCAATTAAAGAAATTAAAACTAATTTATCTATTTTAAAGATTAATTGGCGAGATAATACCTAAAAGGAAATAAAAAAACTATCATAATCAAGATTTTGATTATAAAATAGGCATCTTAATTCTTATCAAGTTTGTATGAAAATAAGCGAACATATTTTAAAAAATAATTTAGTGCTTGCTCCTATGGCAGGCGTTACAGATCGTCCGTTCAGAATGCTTTGTAAAAGTTTTGGGGCGGGAATGGCAGTGAGTGAAATGGTGACATCGAATTCACTTTTATATGGTAGCGAAAAAACTCTAAGAAGGGCAAATCATGAGGGAGAAGTAGATCCAATTTCAGTACAAATTGCAGGTGCAGATCCAGGCATGATGGCTGAGGCAGCCAAATATAATATGGATAAGGGAGCTCAAATTATTGATATCAATATGGGATGTCCTGCAAAGAAAATTTGTAATGTAATGGCAGGCTCCGCCCTTTTAAAACAAGAAAAGTTAGTTGAAAATATTCTTAATTCAGTAGTAAAAGCTGTAAATATTCCAGTAACTTTAAAAATAAGAACTGGGTGGGACACTGATAATAGAAATGCTCTTACTATTAGTAAAATTGCAGAAGATTCTGGTGTACAGGCTCTTGCAATACATGGAAGAACACGCGCATGTCTTTATAGAGGAGATGCAGAATACAACACAATTGCCGCTGTTAAGCAGCATATTAAAATTCCAGTAATCGCAAATGGTGATATAACTACCCCTGAAAAAGCAAAGTTTGTACTCGGTTTCACTAAGGCAGATGCAGTCATGATTGGTCGTGCGGCCCAAGGAAGGCCTTGGATTTTCAGAGAAATAGAATACTACCTTAGAACAGGCAATTATCTTGACCGACCTACGATAGATGAAGTTCAAAAAACAACTATTGCTCACGTCAATGAACTATATAAATTTTACGGAGAGCTAACTGGATTAAGAGTAGCAAGAAAACATATTTCTTGGTACACAAAAGGACTAAAACATTCTGCTCAGTTTAGATTTCATATGAATCAAATAGAAGATTGTGACAATCAAATAATTGCAATAGATAATTACTTTAATAGTTTGAGAGAAATTGATCGCTTCATACCTTACGAGGATGAAATGTTGAATAAAAATAAGGCGATGGTAGCTTAATGATTAAAAATAATCTTGCTAACAATATTGATGCTTTATTGGATCAATATTTTAAGGACTTATCTGGTGAAACCTCAAAAGATCTCTATGGAATTGTTATAAAATCCATAGAAAAGCCATTATTACTTTACATCATGAATTATGCTGAAGGAAATCAAAGTAAAGCATCTGAGATATTAGGATTAAATCGAAATACCCTAAGAAAAAAACTTAAGCTACATAATATAGAAACCTAAATTAATGAAAAAAATTTTAAGAGCCCTGATTAGTGTTTCGGATAAAACAAAAATACTTGAATTAGCCTCCCTGCTAAAAAAATATAATGTAGAAATTTTATCCACTGGAGGAACTGCAAAATTATTTATAGAGCATCACATTCCAGTAATTGAGGTCTCTGACTACACTGGCTTTCCAGAAATGTTAGATGGAAGAGTTAAGACATTACACCCAAAAATTCATGGTGGAATTCTTGGAAAAAGAAATGATATTAATCATGTTGAAACGATGAAGAAAAATAACATCAATGAAATTGATTTAGTTATTGTTAATCTTTACCCCTTTCAATCTATGATTGAAAGAGAAGATTGCACATTAGACTTAGCTATTGAGAATATTGACATTGGTGGGCCAACTATGATTAGGGCAGCAGCTAAAAACTATAACAGTGTAGCCGTTATAACTAACCCTAATGATTACGAAGATTTTAGTAAGGAATTTATCAAAGAAAATGGCTCGGTATCGAGCGAATATAAATTTAAATTAGCTAAAAAAGCATTTATGCATACGGCATTATACGATGGTGCTATTAGTAATTACCTGGAAGGCCTTAATCAAGATGAAGAGCTTCCAGCACAATTAATTCAAGTAATGAACAAAAATCTAGATATGAGATACGGAGAAAATCCACATCAGACTGCGGCTTTTTATAAAGAACCAAATATCGTTAAAGGGTCTCTTTCTAATTTCACACAAATTCAAGGAAAATATCTATCATTTAATAATCTTAATGACGCCGATACAGCGTGGGAATGTGTAAAAAGCTTTTCTCAGCCATCATGCGTTATTGTAAAGCATGCTAATCCTTGTGGCGTTTGTTCAGCAGACACGAATCTATTGGCTTATCAGGGAGCATTTTCAACTGATCCCACATCATCATTTGGCGGAATCATTAGCTTCAATAAAAAAGTTGACGAAAAAACTGCAGAATTGATAATCAAACAATTTTCAGAGGTGATAATTGCCCCAGATTATTCCAAAGAAGCCTTGAGTGTATTCAATAAAAAAACTAACATTAGAGTATTGAAAGTTCCACTTCTTGAAACTCACAATCAATTAGATTATAAAAAAATTGGTGGGGGTTGGCTTGTACAAACCAAAGATAAACACAAACTAATTATTAGCGAGTGCAAAGTTGTTAGTAAAATAAAACCAACCCAGGAAGAATTAATTGAGATGAAGTTTGCTTGGCAAGTTGCCCAATATGTGAAGTCTAATGCAATTATATTTACAAAGAATAATAAAACACTAGCAATTGGTGCAGGTCAAATGAGTCGGATAGATAGTACTATAATTGCTACAATCAAAGCAAAAAATGCTGGCCTATCTCTTTCTGGGAGCATCGTTGCATCTGATGCTTTTTTTCCATTTAGAGATGGACTTGATGTGCTCGCTGAATATGGAGCAAGGTGCGTTATCCAACCGGGGGGAAGTATTAGGGATGATGAAGTTATTAAAGCCGCAGACGAGCATAAACTTGTAATGCTATTTACTAACATTAGACACTTTAAGCATTAATTTATGAAAGCTCTTATTATTGGAAATGGTGGAAGAGAGCATGCGCTCGCATGGAAAATTTCTCAAAGTCCATTAGTAAAAAAAATATATGTTGCCCCTGGAAATGCTGGTACGGAGCTTGACAGTCTTCTAGAAAATATCAACATTACAGATACAGACCTACTAATTAAATTTGCAAAAGATAAAAATATTGACCTTACCATCGTAGGACCAGAAGTTCCCCTCTCAAAAGGAATAGTGAATAAATTTAGAGAAAATGATTTATATATTTTTGGCCCTACTAGTGAAGCTGCTCAACTGGAAAGCTCAAAAGATTTTTCTAAAAAATTTATGAAAAAGCATAGTATTCCAACAGCCGAATTTGCAACTTTTACCAATGTAAAATTAGCACATGAATACATTAATCAAAAAGGCTCCCCAATAGTTATTAAGGCAGATGGACTTGCTGCTGGTAAAGGAGTCATAGTTGCAATGACAAATGAAGAAGCTCACAATGCTATCGATTCAATGCTTTCTGATAATCAGTTTGGAGATGCGGGTGCCAGAATAGTAATTGAAGAATTTCTTAAGGGTGAGGAAGTAAGTTTTATAGTAATCTGTGACGGGGAAACAGTTCTTCCACTTGCATCTAGTCAAGACTATAAAAGATTGTTAGATAATGACCAAGGTCCAAATACAGGAGGAATGGGAGCTTATTCACCAGCCCCTATTGTTACGCCAGTGATCCATAATAGGATAATGAATGAAGTTATTCATCCAACAATTAAAGGTATGAAAAATGATGGAATAAAATTTACTGGTTTTTTATATGCAGGCCTAATGATTGATAAAAAAAATCAAATTAAAACACTAGAGTTTAATTGTAGGATGGGAGATCCAGAGACACAGCCTATATTATTTAGATTAAAAGGTGATTTATTTAAAATTCTTTTTGATGCTTCTCAGAGCAGACTCAATGAACACAATATTGAATGGGAAAATAACTCAGCTATTACTATTGTGATGGCTGCTAAAAATTACCCTAACCGACCTAGAATAAATGATGAAATCATTGGGCTTGATTCTAAAAATCAAGATACTTACGTATTTCATGCTGGAACAATTATTGCTAACAGTAAGATTTTAACTTCTGGCGGCAGAGTTCTTGGAATTACAGCTAAAGCCAAAACTTTAGATGAGGCAACAAATAAAGCATATGAATTAATTGATAATATTAATTTTGAAGGCGCTCAATATAGAAATGATATCGGTAAAAGAGCTTTTAAATAAATAATTGATAAATCATAGATTACGTCGATTCATTCTTAATGGTGGGTTAATTGCCTACCCTACAGAGTCATGCTATGGATTAGGTTGCAGTCCTTTTTTATACAAATCAATAATAAGGATTAATATCCTAAAAAAGAGGGAGAAGAATAAAAATTTTATTGTGATTGGGAGTAGCCTTAATCAGTTTAATAAATTAATTAATATCATGAACGCGAATGAGAAGAGAAAACTTCATACTAAATGGCCTGGGCCACACACTTGGTTAATTAAAGCCAATATAAAATCTCCAAAATGGCTAATTTCATCGAATAAGATTGCCTTACGGATTCCTTCGTTTATGCCTTGCAAAAGAATAACGAATGGAATTAACCACCCAGTTATATCTACCAGCCTAAATAAAAGTGGTAAGAGATCAATTAAAAACTACAGGGATGCATGTCGATTATTTAATGGTAAAGTTAAAATAATTAAAGGTCGAATTGGTAGGAACAGAAATCCTTCATCAATACATGATTTTTCTTCAGGAATGATTTATAGAAACTAATGAATAATTCAATAAATAAAAATTTAGTAAAAGATTTTCTAGTGAGCTTACAATCAAATATTGTTGAGACTATTGAAATGTTAGATGGTAAGAACTTCCTAAACGACTCATGGCAAAGAAAAGAAGGTGGTGGAGGTAATACATGCATACTCGAAAATGGGAATGTTTTCGAGAGAGCCGGTGTAGGGTTTTCTCATGTCATTGGAACTCAGCTTCCAAAATCTGCTACAGATGCACATCCTGAAGTTACAAATAGACAATGGGAGGCAATGGGAGTCTCTTTGGTATTTCATCCGCATAACCCATATGTACCAACAGTGCATATGAATGTGAGGTTCTTTATAGCTTCAAAAAAAGGCGAAGAAGATATTTGGTGGTTTGGTGGAGGTATGGATCTAACTCCTTACTACCCTTTCCTTGAAGATGTTACTCATTTTCATCAAACTTTAAAAGATACAATTGATCCATATGGAAAAAATTTATACAAAAAATTTAAAGATGAATGTGATGAGTATTTTTTTCTAAATCATCGAAATGAACCTAGAGGTGTCGGTGGAGTTTTCTATGATGACTTTAATGAAAAAGATTTTGATCATTCTTTCAAATTTACTAAATCAATAGGACACAGTCTACTTAACGCCTACCTTCCAATTGTTCAAAAAAGAAAGGATGATAGTTTTAATGATCATCATAAACAATTTCAACTTTTTAGAAGAAGTCGTTACGTTGAATTTAATCTTCTTCAGGACAGAGGAACTTTATTTGGAATTCAATCAAAAGGTCGTATTGAATCTATTTTAATGTCGATGCCACCTCTAGTTAAATGGACATATGACTTTGCGCCAAAAAAAGGTAGCGATGAAGAAAAGCTTTACACTGACTTTTTAGTCAAGCGGGACTGGATTTCGGATTGAATCTATAATTAAAGAGTTAAGATCCAATCAACCATAGAAGATAAATCAGTATCAGAAATTTTTGGATGTGCATTCATTGGTATATTTCCCCAATTTCCACTACCTCCTTCCTTAATTTTTTTAACTAATTGCTTGTTAGCAGAATCTTGGTTTTTATACCTTTTTGATATTTCAATAAATGCCGGTCCTATTAACTTTATTTTAACGCTATGACACGCATAACATCCATTCATACTCTCTAAAGCTCTTTTAGTAGGATCCGCTGTTGCTTTAGATACCAATAAAAATGTTAATACTAAACTTAAGATTAATTTAATCATATTTTTTAATTGACCACAGTATTAATTTATAGTTAGTAACAAAAAACCCTTAAAAGTTCACTACTATCTAATATTCCTAGTGAACAAGAACAAATATTTTAGTAAGGGGAAGGTTGTATTTAGTCTCAAAGCTTATTGCTCATCAAAGCTCTTGAACGGAATATTCAGTGGAAATGCTGTGTGATAAACTGGGATAAATTACAATTGCATTTTCTAGTAGGTTTGCTGTCTCGACACAAACCATTCTTCTCCACTCACTCCCCTCACCCATATCGCCCATCTCTTTCGACTTCTTCTCCCAGGGAGTCCAAACAACAGTAGAATTACTATTAGATTTTTTCACAGTAATTACACGATTAAATCCTTCATCTTCAATATAACAATCATTACTTGTATTTGAATATACTCTATCAAAGGGGCCATTAAATAAAATTGACCCCTTCTCAATACCTCGATTAAAATTATCAAATTTATCGGTATATACTGAGTTTTCAAGGCCAGTAACTTTTATATTCCCAATATCTGAAACATAAAAATATGTATGGTAGCCCTCACTAATTGTAAATGGATGATTAGATAAATTTGTTGTTTTTAAATTTAGCGACAGAGAATCTCCTACTATTATTGTTAGCTCCAATTCATAATCATAAGTAAGTTGTTTTATTTGATCTTGGGATGGAGTCATTGTTAGAACAATCTTGGTGGCTCCATTTTTTAGTTGAATCGAACTCTTTAGCTTCCATGGGGTGACTCTAGCAAAACCATGAGCACAATATGTGCCGTCGGTTGGATGATGACCAAACCATGGCCAGCATATAGGCACGCCTCCACGAATAGATCGTCCTTTTTCATAACGAGCATTTGAAGATAACCACAACACATCTTCTTTGATTGATTTTGGTTTCCACCAAACAACGTGACCACCTTGCAAGCTAATTTTTGCTACAGCCAGTGAGTTTGATATATTAATAAATTCTAGATCGCCTTTCTCTTTGGAAAGCTTCACTATATCGTTATTCATTCTTATTTCTTACTAGTAATTTGATTGATATCTCTAACAGCACCATTTGATGCACTAGTGGT
>MDTF01002298.1_pt1 | contig 16712 bp, 13 predicted proteins | sample 811191 | NCBI WGS metagenome assembly MDTF01 (sample SAMN05326649, study PRJNA326480) | marine metagenome | isolation source: seawater | place: Southern Ocean | collected 2011 | reverse complement strand
TAATTTGTTTAAAACAGCCATTCTTCTAATTTTAAAATGTTTATAATTAAATAACCATTCCTGTTCTACCTTTATCCTTTCAGAAAAAAACTGAAAATTCAGCGTGGGAAAGAAATCATCCCCGAAGTGCTACAAAAGTAAATAAAATAATTAACTATTTGAATACTGATTTCGTTGGTGTATAGACGTTGCTTTATCCAAAAAAAAAATTGTATAAAGTTGCGCTTTCCGCGCTATCATTTTTGGTTTTAGCATCGCAAGGAAAGTCACTTACTTTCAATGAAAGTAAGCTTTTTAAAAGAGATTGCTTCATAAAATCGAAATAGCAAATCTATCAAATAAAGGATGCCGTTTTAATCGCTAACTCGAATTGCAATTCTAAAAAGCATAATTATTTAAAAAATACCAATTTCTTTTTTTAAGACTTCGCTGGCTTTTTAGATCTGTAAAGTCTTTTAAATATTCAAAAAACAATTATCCTCTCCTTTTCTTTTCTTAATTTTGCAGTCATAAACAATTAAGAATGCCACGTAGAGAACGAAATAAATTTGTAAAGAAAAATCAAGTTTTAGAATTAAAAATTGAAGATTACGCTTTTGGAGGAAAAGGAATTGCAAGAATTAAATCTGAAGAAGGTAGTTTTGTGATTTTTGTTCCTAATACATTACCAGGGCAATTGGTAAAAGCGCAAATTAGTAAGTCTAGTAAAAATTATGCGGAAGCAAAATTAATAGATGTTTTAGAACCTTCAGAAAATGAAATTGAAGTTCCGTTTCAAGACATACCTGGAGCACCTTATATTCAGTTACCGATTGAATTACAGCATCAATATAAAAAAGAAAGCACCTTATCACTTTTTAAAAGAATTGGTAAAGTTGAACACATAGAAGACCTATTTGACGAATTTATTACCTCTCCGAATGTATTTCATTATCGTAATAAAATGGAATATGGTTTCTCTGCAATTGGATACGACAGAATTACTAAAAGAGATAAAGATGAATTTACCTTAGGTTTTAAAAGACGTGGTGTTTGGTGGATGGGAGATAATTTAGAGAAAGATTCTGGTTTGTTTGATAAGCAAATGGAAGACAATCTAAAAAACATCAGACAATATTGTATCGAAACCGGTTTAGAACCTTGGCATGGACCTAAAAAAGAAGGTTTCTTTCGATATTTTGTTGTTCGTAAATCCTTTAAAACCGATGAACTTTTATGTAATTTAGTTACCACTTCACCAGATTTAGAGAAGTTTGATTTACAAAAATTCGCATCCTTTTTAAAAGGTATTTTTGGAGAGCGTTTAGCAGGTTTATTACATACCATAAACGATGAAACTGGAGATAGAACGATTGCAACTTCTGGAAGCATCGATTTGGTGTACGGTAAAGATAAAATTGTTGAAGAATTATTGGGTTTAAATTTTGAAATCAGCATGAAAAGCTTCTTTCAAACCAACCCAAAATGTGCAGAAAAATTATATAACAAGGTAGTAGAATATGTTTTAGAAGATAAATCTAAAGTAGATAATACTGTTGTAATGGACTTGTTTTGTGGAACAGGAACTATCGGACAAATTGTTGCTTCCAGAAGCGAGAATGCTAAAATTGTAGGGGTCGATATTGTTGCCTCAGCCATTGAAGATGCAAAAAAGAATGCCAAAAGAAATAACATAGAAGGATTACAGTTTTACGCTGCAGATGTTGGAAAATTTTTAATTGCACATCCTGAGTATCAAGATAAAATAAAGACGATAATTTTAGATCCTGCGAGAGCAGGTATTGCACCAAAAACCTTGCAAAAAATCATCAATTTAAATGCAGACAGAATGGTGTATGTTTCTTGTAACCCTGCAACACAAGCAAGAGATACAGAGTTATTAAGAGAAGCTGGCTACAAAATTAAAAAAATTAGTTTGGTAGATCAATTTCCGCATACTTCTCATATTGAGACAGTCGTTTTGTTTGAAAAATGTTAAATGAATTCATAATTTTTAAAGAATTGAACTTTATTTCTTAAAATGAGACTATTTTAGCAAGAGAAAAATATCATTTATAAGATTACTAGGCAACTAATAAAATTTTAAAAAAACGCAAAAACCTTTTCATATGAAAAAACTTACTGATTTCGAAATAAACAAAAGATTAGAAAATCTTACAGATTGGGATTTTTATGATAATGCATTACATACAGATTTTGAGTTCGATAATTTTAAAGATTGTATGTCTGCAATGAATAGAATTGCCTTTGAATGTGAAGCTTTAAACCATCATCCAGAATGGACGAATGTATACAACACGTTAGATATTACATTAAAAACACATGATGCAAATGGTGTCACAGTTTTGGATTTTGAATTGGCAGAGTCTATCAATAAAATTGTTGAAGTAGAAGATTAATTTTATGAAGAAAATAATTGTAGTTCTTTTTTTATCTATCGTTCTAGTTTCTGCTTGTGAGAAAGATGATTTTTGTGTTCAAAACCCGGTTACTCCAAATTTGATTCTCCGTTTTTATGATGCAAATGATAGAGAAACCTTAAAACCTGTTCCATCTTTTTATGTTTGGGCAGAAGGGAAAGACACTATTTTTAAAGACGCTAGTATAGATTCTATTTTCATTCCTTTAAATAGTCTCATGACAGAAACTGTGTATAATTTATCAACGGAAAATAGCGTAAATCAATTTACAGTAAATTACACTCCAAAAGAAGAATATGTATCACGTTCTTGTGGTTTTAAAATAATATTTAATGAGGTTACTTTTACTTCTGATAATACTTGGATTTCTGATTTTACTCCAGAAACAGTTACCACTATAGACCATCAAAATGAAGCGCATGTACAAATATTTCATTAGTCTTTTCTTCTTTTTTGCTGTTGTTGACGGATTTTCTCAAAAACAAAACGCAGACATTAACAAAATTAAAAAAGACTCTATTGTTTATAAATCTCCTTATGGAATTCGCATTGGGATCGATATTAGTAAACCTATATTATCTATAATTAATACTGCGTACAGTGGTTTTGAAGTTATTGGGGATTACAGAATTTCGAAACGTTTTTTTGTTGCTGCTGAGTTGGGGTTTGAAGAAAAGATATCCAATGAAGATTACACGAACTCTACTTCAAAAGGAAGTTATGTTAGACTTGGCTTTAATTACAATGCTTACGAAAATTGGTTAGATATGAATAACGAAATTTTTCTTGGGTATCGATATGGTTTTAGCCTTTTTGATCAAACTTTAAATAGCTACACACCCAATGTGAATAGCACTTATTTTCCTTCGAATAATATTAATACTCCAATAACAACTTCTAATCTAAATGCACATTGGTCTGAATTTGTATTCGGATTTAAAGTCGAAACTTTTAAAAACTTTTTTGTAAGTGCTAGTGTTTCATATAAAGTTTTAATGAGTGCAAAAGAACCCGAAAACTTTAAAACATTATACTCTCCTGGATTTAATAGAATTTTTGAAAGTAATACCGGTTTTGGCTTTAATTACACAATAAGTTACTTAATTCCCTTCAAGAAAAAATAAAAACCCCCTATTTGTTACTATTTTTCAGTAGATTTATACTTCATTTTTAAAATCATAAATAATGAATAAAATACCTAGTATAAATTTAGCCGACTTCTTATCTAATGATGAGAGCAAAAAGCAAAAATTTATTAATGAAATTGGACATGCTTATGAAAACATAGGTTTTGTGGCTTTAAAGGGTCATTTTTTAAATGAAAAATTAGTTGATAGTTTATATGCTGAAATTAAAAATTTCTTTGATTTACCTACAGATATAAAAGAAAAATATGAGATTCCAGGGATTGGAGGTCAAAGAGGATATGTGTCTTTTGGTAAAGAATCTGCCAAAGGAAAAAAAGAAGGAGATTTAAAAGAATTTTGGCATTTTGGACAATATGTAGAAGAAGACTCTAAATATGCAAAAGAATATCCTAATAACGTGGATGTTGAAGAATTGCCTAATTTTAATGCAGTAGGCAAAGAAACCTACCAAATGTTAGAAAAAACAGCAAAATATGTGCTGCGTTCTTTGGCATTACATTTAGGTTTAGATGAAATGTATTTTGATAAATACATGAAAAATGGAAATAGTATTTTGCGTCCAATTCATTATCCACCAATTAAAACAGAACCAAAAGGTGCAGAACGAGCAGCAGCTCATGGAGACATTAATTTAATTACTTTGTTAATGGGAGCTCAAGGAAAAGGATTGCAAGTTCAAAATCTCCAAGGAGATTGGATTGATGCTATGGCAGCCCCAGATGAATTAATGATTAATGTAGGCGATATGCTTGCTAGGCACAGTAACAATAAGTTAAAATCTACGATCCACAGGGTTACAAATCCGCCAAAAGAAATGTGGGGAACTTCACGGTATTCTATTCCGTTTTTTATGCATCCAATATCTGAGATGAAACTTGATGTATTAGAAAATTGTATCGATGAAAAGAACCCCAAAAAATTTGAGGATATTACTGCTGGTGATTTTTTAGATGAGCGTTTAAAAGAACTGGGACTTAAAAAGTAAATCAGTCAATAGTTTTTAGTTATAAACTGACTAAAAGCTGGAACTGAATACAGTAAACAAAAAAAAATGGATTTTAAAGATCAATTAAAAAATTTATTTCCTGAGCATCAAGAAACTGCTGAGCCTGTCGTTGAAAAAACAACAATATGGTTGCAAGACGATCCAATAATCTGTAAATATGAAAAGCGAAAAGGAAAACCAATCACCATTTTAGAAGGATATACAGGAGCCACCTCAGATTTTAAAATGCTTGCAAAAGAAATTAAAACAAAATTAAGTGTTGGTGGTAGTTTTAAAGAAGATAAAATAATCATTCAAGGAGACTATAGAGACAAGATAATGTCTATGTTAAAAGTTAAAGGATTTAAAGTGAAAAGAGTTGGAGGTTAGTATCTTATTATTCAGTACAATATAATAATTCAATAAACGTTTTGTTAAGATTATGGGGGTATCAATATTACACATTACAAATGGAGATATTACAACTAATTATCTCAAAAAAATAAATTTCCCTGGAAGTTTTATTACTTGGAGAGAGATGCTTTCTGAAGGAAAAACTACTTCAGATATTGGAAGCGAATCTTTTTGGAAAAATAGATTTGAGTTCCTTAAAACTTCCTATAATATAAGTAAAAAGCACTTTATAGATTATACGTTAAAAGAATATAGAAACCTCTGTAATGAAAAAAAACAAGATGAAATTGTTTTGTGGTTTGAACAGGATTTATTTTGTCAAATTAACATGCTTGCTGTAATTAGTTGGTTAAAACGTTATAGAAAAGGCTATCAAATTTCTGTGGTTTGTTCAGGAAAAATGAACGTTGCTAAAAAAAAGATAGACTTATCTAAATTAAAGGCAATAGAAACTCAGCAACAGTATAAAAATAGAATTGAATTAAAACAAGATGATATTGAATATGCAGATTATATTTGGCAATTGTATTGTTCTAATTCTCCACTAAGGTTAGAAACAGTGTATAAGTTTAACCCGACTTCTCCTTTTAAACATTTAGCAGCAGCTATTGAAGCCCATTTACAACGTTTTCCATCCATTAAAAATGGATTAAATAGAATTGAAAATACCATTCTAAAAACAGCTGAAAATCAAAAATTTACCTCAAAAAATAAATTTATTTCTGGACTCATAAAAGAGGAGAAAATTTATGGTTTTGGAGAAGTACAATATGACCATCATCTTAAATCTTTAAATACATTATTTACTTCTCTTAATCCTGTTAGACTGTCTAGAAAAGGCAAGCAAGTACTCGAAAATCAAATCAATTTTTATGGTCAGATAAGAAATGATATTTCTTATCTTGGAGGTTCAAAAAAATATAGTTTTTTGTATCAAAATGAAAACAAAAAATTATTACAAATTACATCTTAAATGAGTATTAAACAATCTGAATTAATCTTAAATCCTGATGGAAGTATTTATCATCTTAATTTAAGACCAGAAAATATTGCAACAGATATTATTTTTGTTGGCGATCAAGATAGAGTAGATAAAATTTCAAAACACTTTGATTCTATAGAATTTACTACTCGAAAACGTGAATTTAAAACCACCACTGGAACTTATAAAAATAAACGATTTTCGATTATTTCGACAGGAATTGGTCCTGATAATATAGATATTGTTTTAAACGAATTAGATGCTTTGGTAAATATCGATTTACAAACTAGGCAACCAAAAGAAAAATTAACTAAACTTAATATTGTTAGAATTGGTACTTCTGGATCTTTACAAGCAGATATTCCTGTAAATTCTTTTTTAGTAAGTTCTCATGGGTTAGATTTAAATGGGTTACTTCACTCCTATCAAGTTGATGAAATTTCAAATTTAGAAATAGAAAATGCTTTTGTAGCACATACAAATTGGAGTGCTAAAAAAGCACATCCTTTAGTGATTTCGAATGCTAGTAATTTCGCTAAAAAGTTTATTTCAGAGAAAACTCATCAAGGGATTACTGCAACTGCAGGTGGATTCTATGGGCCTCAAGGGAGAGTTTTAAGGTTGGCCATACAAGATGCTGATTTAAACCATAAAATAGATAGTTTTCATTATAATGGAAATAGAATTACAAATTTAGAAATGGAAACTTCTGCCATTTATGGTTTGTCTAAATTATTAGGCCATAACGCTTGCTCTATCAATGCTATTATTGCGAATAGGGCTGATGGAACTTTTAGTGAAAACCCTGGGCAAATTGTAGCAGATTTAATTGTATACACGTTAGAAAAATTAGTTGAGTAAAATGACCAACCTAAAAGTTGGTGGTGTTCCAGAACATTTTAATTATCCTTGGTACAACACTCTAAAAAATAAAGAATACGATAAGTACAAAATTAATTTACGCTGGCAAGATTTTCCTGGCGGAACAGGGCAAATGTGTAAAGCGCTAAGAAATGGGGATATTGATATTGCTATTGTTCTCACAGAAGGAATTATCAAAGATATTGCTGATGGAAATCCTTCTAAGATTCTACAAACCTATGTAAAAACACCTTTAATTTGGGGAATTCATGTAGCTGCAAAATCAGTTTTTAAAAAGGTTAAAGATTTAGAATACGCCACTATAGCTATAAGTAGATTTGGTTCTGGTTCTCATTTAATGGCGATTGTAAATGCAAATAATCAGGGTTGGGATGTTTCTAAATTAAAATTTAAGGTTGTAGATAATTTACAAGGTGGAATTGATGCACTTACCAATGGTGATGCAGATTATTTTATGTGGGAACATTTTACCACAAAACCTTTAGTGGATAGTGGCGTATTTAGAAGAATTCATGACTGCCCTACTCCTTGGCCATGTTTTGTTGTTGCTGTTAGGAATGAAGTTTTAGAAAATAATTTTGATGAAGTTAAAAAAGTTTTAGACATTATTAATACTGAAAATAAAAACTTTAAAGAGATTAAAGACCTAGATAAAACTTTAGCGAATAGATATGAACAAAAACTAGAAGACATAAAAGAATGGTTAAAAATTACAGAATGGAATGATGGAAAACCAATGACCAAAAATTTAATTACTCGCATTCAAAATAAAATGATAAAGTTCAACGTTATTGATAAGAAGAAAAACTCAGGAGAATTCATAAAAAATATGTACATTTAAATATTAAAAGAAAAATTAATGAAAAAAGTAGTATTTATTGCAGTTTGTATTTTAGGAATTATTTGTTTTTCGTCTTGTCGAAGCACATCACAATCTTGTGGTCTCGCTGACAATATAACGATTCATCCAACTTTACAACAAGTTGATTTCTCATAAAAATCAATTTGTCTCTTAATTTTAAATTCAATGAATCCGCTTTTATGCGGATTTTTTTATAACATATTTTAAGGAAATCTAACTATCTTATAAATAAGTTTTTAATTTAACTCAATACTTCGTCTTTAGGTTCTATGTAAAAAAGAAGACTTTATAACTTACCAATCAATTTCCTCTTTCCCTATCTCTTTTAAGAATGTATTTGTTTTAGAAAAATGTTTACTTCCAAACCAACCTCTCCAAGCTCCCAAGGGCGATGGATGAGGAGCTAAAAAAACTTTATGTTTGTTACGATTAACAAGATTTATTTTACTTTCTGCAAATTTTCCCCAAAGCAAAAAAACAACATTCTTCTTTTTCTCAGAAATTTGTTTGATGATTTCGTCCGTAAAAGTTTCCCAACCTTTTTTTTGATGACTTCCTGCTTCATGAGCTCTAACAGTTAAAGTTGCGTTTAATAATAAAACTCCTTGTTTTGCCCATTTTTCTAGATTGCCACTCTCTGGATATACTTTGTTAATATCTGTAGTAATTTCTTTGAATATGTTTTTTAAAGATGGGGGATGCTTAATTCCGTCTTTTACAGAAAAACACAAACCATTGGCTTGACCTTCTCCGTGATAAGGATCTTGACCAATAATAACCACTTTTAAATCCTCTAAAGAACAGAAATCAAACGCAGCAAAAACGGCTGCTTCTCTGGGATAACATATGTGATTTAAATATTCAGAATTCACAAAAGTTGATAATTCTTTGAAATATGTTTTTTCAAAATCTTTTTGCAAAATATTTTTCCAACTATCAGCTATTTTTTTGTGCATAGTTTGTTATTTTTGTAGTTATATCAAAGATACTATTTTGAGTAAAAACATATCAGAAAAAACATTACAAGATTTAGAGTTTTCCACTGTTTTACAACATGTTTCAGAACATTGTATTTCTGGCCTAGGAAAAGAAAACGTAAGAGAAATTAAACCAATACCTAGTCGAAAGCAGCTGTTTATAGAGCTGCATTTGGTAAATGAGTATTTGTCTTCATTTCAAAGTGAGAACAGGGTTCCAAATCATGGTTATGATAATGTTACAGACAGTGTAAAGCGTTTGGCTATAGAAAATAGTTTCATTGAAACTGCAGCCTTTTTAAAAATTGCTACGACATCTCTAACGGTAAACGAATTAATTAAATTTTTTAAGAAATTTCAAATTCAGTTTCCTACGTTCTATGAGCTTTCTCAAAAAATAGAGTTTACAACCTATGTAGATGACGAAATTAAAAAAATTATTGATATTTCTGGCGAAGTAAAGAACAATGCTTCTTCTGTTTTAAAACAAATTAGAAGAGAAATTAACAATATTCGTGGTAAAATTGGTGCAAGTTTTTCTAGCGCACTGTCAAAATCTATTGCAGCTGGTTATCTAGATGATATTAAAGAAACTGTAGTAGACAATCAACGTGTTTTAGCTGTTTCTGCAATGCATAGAAGAAAAATTGCGGGTAGTTTGTTAGGCTCATCAAAATCTGGTAATATTGTATATATCGCGCCACAAGCTACACTTGCGTATAGTAGAGAGTTTCAGAATTTGGTATACGAAGAAAAACAAGAGGTTGTTAAAATATTAAGAACATTAGCTGAAACAATTCGTCCTTTTACATCCCTTTTAGAAGAATATTTAGCCTTTTTAGTTCATACGGATGTTGTGGGTGCTAAAGCGAAATATGCACGCGAAATGAACGCTATTTTGCCAAAAGTTACTAAAGAAAAAAGAATCTTTTTTAAAAATGCTATGCATCCTATTTTATGGCGAAAAAATAATGCTCAGAAAATAGAAACTATTTCTCAATCAATAGAATTAAATGAGAAACAACAAATTATAGTTATTTCTGGTCCAAATGCTGGTGGAAAAAGTATCACTTTAAAAACTATTGGTTTATTGCAATTAATGCTGCAAAGTGGAATCTTAATTCCTGTAGATGAACGCAGTCAAACTTATGTTTTTGATTCGATTTTAACAGATATTGGAGATAATCAATCTATAGAAAATCAATTAAGTACTTATAGTTACCGATTAAAAAATATGCGTAATTTTTTACGTACTTGTAATGAAAGCACGTTATTTTTAATTGATGAATTTGGTACAGGTTCTGATCCTGAATTGGGTGGTGCTTTAGCAGAAATTTTCTTGGAAGAGTTTTATGAAAAAAAAGCTTTCGGTATTATTACAACCCACTACTCTAACTTAAAAGTGTTGGCAAACGAATTAGAGAATGTAACCAATGCAAATATGCAGTTTGATGAACGTTCTCTAGAGCCTTTATACAAATTATTTGTTGGACAAGCGGGTAGTTCTTTTACATTCGAAGTAGCACAAAAAAACGGTATTCCGTTTAGTATAATTAATAAAGCTAAAAAGCGTGTAGATACGGAAAAGGTGCGTTTAGATAGAACGATATCTAAATTACAGAAGGAAAGAACCAAATTACAAAGAAACTCTGATAATCTAGAAAAGCAGAAAACTAAAGGACAAGAATATCTAGAAAACTTACAGGAAAAAGAAGATAAAATTCAACTGAAATTGGCTGGTTTTCAAGAATTATATGATAGCAACCAAAGAATGCTATCATTAGGAAGAAAAATTAACGAATTTCTAAACAAATACTTTCAAAACAACAACAAAAAAGAACTAAACACCAATTTTAATAAATGGGTTGTAGATGAAAAGGTAAAGTATGCAAAGAAAAACCCTATAAACCTAAAAACGAAATCTCAAAAACAGAATGCAAAAGTTGTTGAAAAACAACTACAAGAAGTAATTAAAAAGGTAGAAAAAGAGGTTTTAGAGAAGGTTATTGAAGTTAGAAAGGAAAAGAAAAAAGAGGAAGTAAAAGTTGCACAAGAAAAATCTGAATATATCTATGAAGTTAATGATAGAGTAAGAATAATCGATTCTAATTCTGTTGGGACTATTGATAAGATAGAAAAGAAAAACGTCTTTATCAATTACGGTATATTTACGACCAAAGCCAAATTAGAGCAATTAGAATTGGTTGAGAAGGCTAAAAAGTAAGTTCCACAATTAAATTATTTTATATTTTATTTATTGTAATTAAATAATATTAAGGATTTATTAAAGTGCCTTTTTTTTCTGAATCGTTTTAGAATTACTAACTGTTCGTTTTAAACGAAATTGGGAATTTTTTATTTACATAAAAAACTCCTGAATTTCTTCAGGAGTTTTTTAAAAAAAAGTTAAAGCTATAATTAAGCGTTTTGCTTTTTAATTAAATTTAAAGCAGACCCCTCATTATACCATTTAATTTGTCCTTCATTATAAGTATGATTTGCTATAATGATATCTTTACTTCCATCAGCGTGAACAACTTCTAGGGTTAATGGTTTACTAGGAGTAAATTCATTTAAATCTATAAAGTTGAAAGTATCATCTTCTTGAATTAAATCATAATCAGCTTCATTAGCAAATGTTAGACCTAACATTCCTTGTTTTTTTAGATTTGTTTCATGTATTCTAGCAAAAGATTTCACAATAACTGCGGCAACTCCTAAGTGACGGGGTTCCATTGCTGCGTGCTCTCTAGAAGAACCTTCACCATAATTATGATCTCCAACTACAATTGTTTTAACACCTGCAGCCTTATAAGCTCTAGCAGTATCAGGTACACCTGCAAATTCTCCTGTTAATTGGTTTTTAACAAAATTTGTTTTCATACCATACGCATTAACAGCTCCAATTAAACAGTTATTAGATATATTGTCTAAATGACCTCTATAACGTAACCAAGGTCCAGCCATAGAAATATGATCTGTAGTACACTTTCCATGTGCTTTTATTAATAATTTTACACCTGTTAAATCATTACCTAAGGGAGTAAAAGGTATTAACAACTCTAATCTTTCAGAATCTGGATTAACCTTAATATCGACTCCGCTTCCATCTTCCTCTGGTGCTAAATATCCATCATCTTTTACTTCAAAACCTTTTGGAGGCAATTCCCATCCCGTTGGTTCATCTAACATTACTTCTTCTCCGTTTGTATTAATTAATGTATCCGTCATTGGATTAAAATCTAAACGACCTGCAATCGCAACTGCTGCGACCATTTCTGGTGATGCAACAAAAGCATGTGTATTTGGATTACCATCTGCACGTTTTGCAAAATTTCTATTAAAAGAATGAATTATTGAATTTTTAGGTGCATTCTTAGGATCGTCATAACGAGCCCATTGACCAATACAAGGTCCACAAGCATTTGTAAATATTTTAGCATCTAACTTTTCGAAAACACCTATAATACCATCTCTATCTGCAGTATATCTAACTTTTTCAGAACCCGGATTAATTCCTAATTCTGACTTCATTTTTAAACCTTTATCAATAGCTTGTTGTGCAATTGAGGAAGCTCTCGATAAATCTTCATAAGAAGAGTTTGTACAAGAACCTATTAAACCCCATTCTACTTTTAATGGCCAATCATTTTTATCAGCGGCATCAGTCATATCAGATCCTACATTTGTAGATAAATCTGGCGTAAAAGGTCCGTTTAATAATGGGCTTAATTCTGATAAGTTAATTTCAATAACTTGATCGAAATATTGTTCTGGATTTGCATATACTTCTGCATCACCAGTTAAATAATTTTTTACTTTATTAGCAGCATCTGCAACATCACTTCTATCTGTAGCGCGCAAATAACGCTCCATAGATTCATCATAACCAAAAGTAGAAGTTGTTGCTCCTATCTCTGCTCCCATATTACAAATTGTACCTTTACCTGTACAAGACATTCCTATTGCACCTTCACCAAAATATTCTACAATAGCTCCAGTTCCTCCTTTTGCAGAAACAATACCAGCTACTTTTAAAATAACATCTTTTGGTGCAGTCCAACCAGAAAGTTTCCCCGTTAATTTTACACCAATTAATTTTGGAAACTTTAATTCCCAAGCCATACCTGCCATAACATCTACAGCATCTGCTCCACCAACTCCAATAGCAACCATACCTAATCCTCCAGCATTCACTGTATGTGAATCTGTACCAATCATCATTCCTCCGGGGAACGCATAATTTTCTAAAACTACTTGATGTATAATTCCTGCTCCAGGTTTCCAAAAACCTAAACCATATTTATTAGAAACAGATTCTAAAAAATTAAACACCTCATTACTAGTATTTAAAGCTGATTGTAAATCAGTACTTGCTCCATTTTTAGCTTGAATTAAATGATCACAGTGAGTAGTTGTAGGAACTGCTACTTTACTTTTTCCTGCTTGCATAAATTGCAATAATGCCATTTGTGCAGTAGCATCTTGTAAAGCAATTCTATCTGGTGCAAAATCCACGTAATCTTTTCCTCTTACAAATGCCTTTTCAGGATTACCATCCCATAAATGAGAATATAAAATTTTCTCAGAAAGAGTTAATGGTTTACCTGTAATTTCACGAGCAGCGTCTACACGTTCTGCCATAGAAGCATATACTTGCTTAATCATATCAATATCAAAAGCCATAAGATCTATATTTTTTTGTGATTATATTTAAGATATCCAAGATACAAAATATATTATTATTTTTTATTTGGTTTTTTACTTTATAAGCTTTTATTACTGATGCCTAAATTGGAATTATTGATTGAAAAAGACCGTTATCATAAGGATGACAACGGTTTTATTACATAAAAAAAAGCCTGAATCTAAGAATCAGGCTTTTAATTTATAACTAGCTGCTTGGTAGAAGGTGCGAACTTAGTTAAGTTAATTCCTTTTACTGCTGTTTTATATTCAGACATCGTTGGAGTTCTTCCTAAAATAGTAGAGAGCACAACAACAGGTGTTGATGAAAGTAATGATTCTCCTTTTTTCTCATTACTATCTTTTACTACTCTTCCTTGAAAAAGACGTGTAGATGTCGCCATCACAGTATCTCCTGCCGACGCTTTTTCCTGATTCCCCATACAAAGGTTACAACCTGGACGCTCTAAATATAAAATATTCTCGTATCCTACTCGGGCAGAACCTTTAGGCGCATTATCATCGAATTCGAAACCTGCGTACTTTGCTAAAACGTCCCAATCACCTTCCGCTTTCAATTCATCTACAATATTATAGGTAGGTGGAGCCACAATAAGTGGAGCTTTAAACTCAACCTTACCATGTTGCTCTTCTACATTTTTAAGCATTTGAGCCAAAATTTTCATATCTCCTTTGTGCACCATACAAGAACCAACAAACCCAAGATCTACTTTTTTATTTCCTCCATAAAAAGACAAAGGCCTAATTGTATCATGAGTATAACGCTTAGAAACATCACCATTATTAACGTCTGGATCTGCAATCATTGGTTCTTCTACTAAATCAAGATCGATAACAACTTCAGCGTAATATTTAGCATTTGCATCCGGAGTTAAAGCAGGTTTTAAGCCCGATTTTATTTCTGAAATTCTATTATTTGCAATATCAATCAAGCCTTGCAATACTTGTTTTTGATTGTCCATTCCCTTCTCAATCATGATTCGGATTCTCCCTTTTGCAATCTCTAGAGATTCAATCAAAGTATCATCCTCAGAAATACAGATAGAAGCTTTCGCTTTCATCTCTGCTGTCCAATCCGTAAAAGTAAATGCTTCATCAGCAGTCAGTGTTCCTAGGTGAACCTCAATGATTCTACCTTGAAATACGTTATCTCCACCAAAAGTCTTCAACATTTGAGATTGTGTAGCATGAACAACATCACGGAAGTCCATATAACTTTCCATTTTCCCTTTGAAGGTGACCTTTACTGACTCTGGAATTGGCATAGATGCCTCACCTGTTGCAAGTGCAAGTGCAACGGTTCCTGAATCGGCACCAAAAGCAACACCTTTAGACATTCTTGTATGAGAATCTCCACCGATAATTATTGCCCAATCATCAATAGTTATATCATTTAAAACCTTATGAATCACATCGGTCATCGGTTTATAATTATTTTCAGGATCTCTAGCAGTAATCAAACCGAAATCGTTCATGAATTTCATCAATCTAGGAATATTTGCCTTCGATTTATCATCCCATACAGAAGCAGTATGACAACCCGATTGGTATGCACCATCTACAATTGGCGAAATAACTGTAGCCGCCATCATTTCCAATTCTTGGGAAGTCATCAAACCTGTGGTATCTTGTGAACCTATAATATTCACTTCTACACGAACATAAGAACCGGCAAGTAATGTTTTACCTGGTGTAGTACCAACGGCATTTTTATTAAATATTTTTTCAACAGCTGTAAGACCCTGGCCTTCATTAGAAACCTCTTTTGAGTTCGCATACACAGAGACAAATTCGATCCCTAGCGCTTTTGCAGCGAATGCCTGTAATTTTTTACCAAAAACAATAGCATATGATCCACCAGCTTTGATAAATTCTACTTTTTGAGGGGTTAAAGACGCGGAAATATCTCTTAATTCGTTATCCCCGTAATAGAGCTTTTTTTCCTTAGTATTTACGGTAAGTACAGTTCCGGTAGCGACAGAATATGCTTGTTCAAGGATAGGTTCCCCAGCTTCATTTCTAATTGTATTACCGTCTGCATCTTGTTTTTTTACCCAGTTTTGAAGATCAATTCCTATACCACCAGTAACTCCTACGGTTGTTAGAAAAATTGGTGAAATACCGTTTGTACCTGCAATAATCGGAGCGATATTGATAAAAGGAACATACGGGCTAGATTTTACACCCGTCCATAAAGCCACGTTGTTTACCCCAGACATTCTAGAGGAACCAACTCCCATTGTACCTTTGTCTGCAATTAGCATAACCCTTTTACCAGGATGTTCTTTTTGTAATGCTAAAAGTTCGTTTTGCTGATCCTTATTGTGCTCAAATAAGCACTGACCATGAAGTTCTCTATCAGATCTTGAATGTGCATCACCCCCTGGAGAAAGTAAATCAGTAGAAATATCTCCTATTCCTGCAACAAAAGTAACGATTTCTATTTCTTCTGGAATGTCTGCTAACTTCGTGAAAAACTCTGCCTTGGCATAGCTCTCTATTATTTCTTTAGCCGTTTCGTTACCATTTCTAAATGCGTCCTCTAAACGATTTGTATCCGCATCATAAAGAAAGACTTGTGTCTTTAAGACTACTGCAGCTTGTTTTGCATTCGAAACATTATCACCTAGTGCTAGATCTAATAGCATATCAACTGAAGGTCCCCCCTTCATGTGTGATAATTGCTCAAAGGCAAAAGAAGGTGTAATTTCTTTTACTAGTGCTTCACCTAAAATAATTTCCTTTAAAAATTTAGCTTTCACACCTGCGGCACTTGTAGTTCCAGGTAAAACATTGTAGATAAAAAAGTGAACAGAATCGTCTCTATACTCATTATCAACATCTTTAATTTGGTCAATTATTTTACGTAATAATTCTGCACCATCAATTGGCTGCGGATGAAGTCCCAAATCTTTGCGTTCTTCTATCTGCTTGAGGTACTCTTTATAAATGCTCATGAAAGAAATCTTTAATTACTTAAAACCTTTTTGATTATATAAATATCAAAAGGCATCGTATTAACTTATTAATAATTTTATTGGAAACAAATCTAATCTATTTATATCAGTTTTGAAAAATAAATAATAGATTGCTCTAATTTTGGAATAAATAAAAATGATTTGCAAAAAACGTTGAATTTAAATCAATGAAAAACGATATTTAGGAGTTTTTTATGTGAATTTGATAAAATTAAAAATAAAAAGCAGACTTGTAAGCCGAATTCTGTACCTTAAAATAAGGTTCTTATCATTTATCTAGTTCTAAAATTACTCTTAGAATCAATCTGCCTACCCTTTAGAATCGAGCGAGTAGCTCTCAAGCTCTAATTTACATGG
>MDTF01017889.1_pt1 | contig 16731 bp, 16 predicted proteins | sample 811191 | NCBI WGS metagenome assembly MDTF01 (sample SAMN05326649, study PRJNA326480) | marine metagenome | isolation source: seawater | place: Southern Ocean | collected 2011 | reverse complement strand
CGCCAAAGAAGGCTAAGGTAAGTGTTGCGCCAAAGAAGGCTAAGGTAAGTGTTGCGCCAAAGAAGGCTAAGGTAAGTGTTGTTACGCCTAAAAAAGAGAAGAAGAGTTTCTTTTCTTTTACAGAGAAAATAAAAAAAGGATTAACAAAGACAAGAGAAAATTTAAGTACTCAAATTACGGATTTATTTCATAATAAAAAAATTGATGAGAATTTTTTTGAAGAACTTGAAATGATTCTTCTTACTGCAGATGTTGGTATTCAAGCAACTGAAATGTTGATGCAACAAGTTAGGCTAAAGGTTGAAGAAGATAATGTTCAAGACGAGTCAAAATTAAAAGTTATTCTAAAAAACTGTCTTTTTGAAATTTTAAGCCCAATCGAATCTCCTCTTGAACTTACTGACAACTTACCATTTGTTATCATGGTAGTTGGAGTCAACGGGACAGGGAAAACAACAACTATTGGTAAACTTACTAAATTTTTACAGAATAAAGGAAAAACTGTTTTAATTGCCGCTGGTGACACTTTTAGAGCTGCTGCAACTGAACAACTTACAGTTTGGGGGGAAAGAAACAATGTTACTGTTATTTCTCATGCTACAGCAGATTCCAGCTCAGTTATATTTGATGCTGTAAGTTCAGCCAAAGCAAAAAATATCGATGTTGTTATTGCAGATACCGCAGGCAGATTACCTACACAAAAAAATTTAATTGATGAAATTACAAAGATTAAGAGAGTTATTACCAAATGTCATGCGGAAGCACCGCAAGAAATATTATTGGTTTTGGATGCCAATACTGGTCAGAATGCAATTACCCAACTCAAAACTTTTGATGAAGCTCTGGGAATCACTGGCCTTGTGATGACAAAACTTGATGGAACCGCCAAAGGCGGAGTTTTAGCAGCAATAGCAAAAGAATTTCCTACTCCAGTAAGATTTATTGGGGTAGGAGAAGGAATAGATGACCTTAGAGAATTTAACGCAAAAGAATACGTAGATGGGATGTTTTAATGATAAATTTTGAAAAAGTTTATAAACGCTATCCTGGAAATATGGATGCTTTACAAAATATTACGCTTGAAATTTTACCTGCTGAGCTTGTGTTCGTAACAGGCCCATCGGGTGCAGGAAAATCAACCTTACTTAAATTAATTTCTTCGGTTGAAAAACCTACATCGGGCACTATAGTTTTCAAAAATAAGAATTTATCGCAACTTAAAACTAAAGATATCCCCTATCTTAGAAGGCACTTTGGTATGATTTTTCAGGATCATAAATTACTTTATGATAGGAACTGCTTTGAAAATGTTTCATTGCCTTTAGCTATAAATAACATTGATGGAGTTGATATTAATCGAAGAGTTCGTGCAGCATTAGATAAAGTTGGCTTACTCAACAAAGAGCATATAATGCCAATTTCACTTTCTGGGGGAGAGCAACAAAGACTCGCTATTGCGAGAGCTATAGTTTCACGCCCCTCTATCTTAATAGCCGATGAACCGACTGGTAACTTAGATAGAGAATATGCTGATGAAATCATGAATATTTTTTATAGCTTTCAGCAGGTTGGTGTAACTGTAATTATTTCAACTCACGAGTTACCAATCACTCCTATTAAGCATAAAAAAATACATCTAATTAGTGGGGAATTAAAAGACCAAATAAATCATGTTCAATTACTTTCATAATCATTTCCAAGCATTCAATAGAGCTCTAGTTAGGATTTTTTCTAACCTTGGCTCGTCTCTTATGATGTTTATAGTTATAGGTGTCACCTTGTTTTTACCAAGTTCTGGTTTGTTGATAGTAGAAAATATTTCTCAAATTTCGAATAATATTGCATATGATGCGGAGTTGACTCTTTTTTTAGAAAAGAGAATTAAGCAAGATCAAATCGACTTCATCCAATCTGCGCTAAATAAAACATTAATAATAAAAAAAACTCATTATGAGAGCAAGCTAACGGCATGGGATAAGTTGCAATCTAAATTAAACATAAACACTTTGGATACAGGCATATCAGAGAATCCATTGCCTGATGCATTTTTTATATCATTAAATACTTTTAACGAAAAAGAAATAAATACTCTTATAAGTAATTTAAAAACTATTGATGGAGTAGAAAACATCTTTTTCGATGCAGGCTGGGTAAAAAAATTAAGGTCTATCTTATATTTATTAAAAATTGGCTTAGCTTTCTTGGGCACTATATTGATAGTCATTCTCATTGTAGTTATTGGAAATACAATTCGCCTCCAAACATTGACTCATAAAGATGAAATAGAGGTAAGTAAGCTAATAGGTGCTACTAACAGCTTTATTCAAAGGCCGTTTATTTATACAGGGCTAATTTATGGCTTAGGTGGTGGCTTAATAACCATTTCCACCCTAAAACTAACTATTGAAGTATTTAATAAGGCAGCCATCAATCTTGAGGCAATGCTTGGAGGCACCTTTATTCTAAAAAATTTAGTATGGCAACAAAATTTAAGTATCATTTTAATTGCTATCATAATTGGCTGCTCAGCATCTTATTTTGCTGCCCACCAATCTATAAAAAAATTCGAAATATTTAAATAAACCCTTGTATTTAATGAAAATTTTAGTTTAAACTGGCACTCTGTAGCAAAGAGTGCTAATATGTAGGTAATTTATTAATAGGAAATTTGTTAGTAATATGAATAATTATTTATCTTTATCGTCATTCAGTAATGCTGATAGCCTCACTTTGTATCAACAATCTATTCAAGAAATTCCATTCTTAAGCCAAGAAGAAGAATATAAACTTGGTATGCGTCTCAAAAAAAACAATGATTTAGAGGCTGCAAAAAAACTTATTCTATCGCACCTTAAACTCGTAATGAAAATTGCTCGATCATATAGCGGGTATGGTCTGCCGCAATCGGATTTGGTGCAAGAAGGTAATATTGGACTAATGAAGGCTGTTAAAAAATTTGATGTAGATCGCGGAGTAAGATTGGTATCATATGCAATGTTCTGGATTAAGGCTGAAATACAAGAGTATGTAGTTAGGAACTGGCGATTGGTGAAGATGGCAACAACTAAAGCACAAAGAAAACTATTCTTCAACCTTAGAAGTCTTAAGTCAACACTTCAGCCACTTGGGCTAGAAGAAATAAAATCAATTGCTAAAGTACTAAAAGTTAAAGAACAAGAAGTTCGAGAAATGGAATTTCGTTTTAATGGAAAAGAAGTATCAATTGATTATTCAAATGATGATTCAGAAGGAGAGCAATTTCGTCCTATAATCAATCTAAAAGATTCAGCTCTGATGCCATCAGAGAAAATAGAAAAAGTTCAAGCCGAATCAAGCAACACAAAAAACTTACAAAATGCACTTAAGAAATTAGATGTAAGGAGTAGGGAAATTGTTGAGGCGAGATGGTTGAAGGAAGATAAAACTGACACACTGCATGACCTAGCTAAAAAATATAAAGTATCTGCTGAGCGTATAAGGCAGATTGAGCAAAATGCAATGAAAAAAATTAAAATATTCATAACCTCAGCTAACGTATAAAGCTAAAAATAGATAACTTTTCTGCTAAAATTTGCCATTTGAACAACTTAAAATTTAATGGCTAATTCACCCACACCAAAAGAAATTAAACTCCATCAAAAATCAAAGCTTTTAGAAATAGTATTTGATAATGATACTGAATGTAAATTATCTTGTGAAATGCTAAGAGTTTACTCTCCCTCAGCAGAAGTTCAGGGCCATAGACCGGATCAAGCAGTACTTCAGATTGGAAAAGAAGATATTAATATTATAGAGATACGACCTGTTGGAAATTACGCTATTAAAATAATTTTCTCCGATGGTCACGACACTGGGCTTTTTTCATGGGAATATTTACATCATTTAGCAAAAAACTATGAGCAGCTTTGGCTTGAATATATTGGTAAGTTAGACGCACAAGGAATAAAAAGGAAAAACACTTGAATCAAAAAAAAGATACTCATTTTGGATATGAAGCGATCAACAAAAGTGAAAAAAGTAAAAAAGTTGGTGCGGTATTCGATTCGGTGGCAACAAATTATGACTTAATGAATAATTTAATGTCTATGGGACTTCACAATGTATGGAAAAAAATATTAATTGAAACGACAACTTTAAAATCTAAATCAAAAATACTTGATATTGCAGCAGGTACAGCTGATATTTCAATAGAATTTTTGAAAAAAAATAAAGATTTTGAAATATTCCACACAGACATAAATCTATCAATGTTGAAAGAAGGGAAAAAAAAGCTAATTAATCAAGGCAAAATTGTTCCATCAATTCTATGTGATGCAGAAGCCTTGCCATTTCCAAACAATTATTTTGATTGTGTAACAATTGGTTTTGGACTGAGAAATATGACCAACAAAGAAGAAGCACTGAAAGAAATCTATCGAGTTCTTTCGCCAGGTGGAAAGATAGTAATTCTTGAATTTTCTAAAATATGGCAGCCTCTAAGAAAAATTTATGATAAATTTTCTTTTAAAATAGTACCTAAACTAGGCAAGTTATTTGCGAAAGATGAAAAAAGTTATAAATATCTAGTTGAATCAATCCGGATGCATCCAGATCAAAACAGACTTTTAGAGCTTTTAGAAAAACAGGGTTTTGAAAAAACTAGCTTTATGAATTTATCAGCAGGTATTGTTGCTATACACAAGGGATACAAGTTTTGATTCATAAAATAAAGAAAATTATTATAGATCATCTTTTGTCACAAAATGACTGGATGCAAACTAAACTTATTGATCATCAACACAAAATAATAGCCATAGAAATTTCAAGGTTAAAAATTATTTTTAAAGTGAATGAGAGTGGATTACTTCAGTTGTTAGATAAATCAGAAGAATTCGATTGCATTATTAAGTTAACGGTTAATGATTTTATAAATCAACTTGTAAACAACAAGAACGGTAACATTTCTATTGACGGTGATTTGGAGCTGGCAAATCAATTTTCACAAGTTCTTAAAAAAATTGAATGGGATATCGAAGAAGATTTAAGTAAGTATATTGGTGATATACCAGCAATACATTCGACAAAAATTTTAAAAAAAGTTTTAACAAGTACTAAAAAAAATATAGTCAACATAGCAGGTGCTCTTTTGGAATACTGGCAAGAAGAAAATCAGATTCTAACTAAAAAAGTTGATGTTGAAAATTTTAATTCAGAAGTAGATAGAATGGTAGAAGATACCGAAAGATGTGAAGCAAAAATGAAAATAGTAATGGAAAAAATAAAATGATGAGTATATTTAGATTCCTAAAAATAATATTTATAATAATAAAATACAGGCTAGATGAATTCTTTACTTCGAAAATAATTTTTGGATTCCAGCTACTTATTTTTCCTTTACGTCTCTTACAAATAAAAAAAATAAACCGTGCTATTAGATTAAGGATGGCGTTAGAACAACTTGGACCAATCTTTGTTAAATTTGGCCAAATGTTATCAACTAGAAGAGACTTAATTCCTTTAGATATAGCAAATGAATTAGCTAAACTTCAAGATCAGGTACCACCATTTAAATATGCTGAAGTAAAAGCTATAGTAGAAAAATCTTATCGTAAACCAATAAATGATATTTTTAAAGATTTCTTAAAGGACTCTGTAGCAAGTGCATCCGTTGCTCAAGTACATTTTGCAAAATTACTAAATGGTCAAGAAGTGGCTGTTAAAATTTTAAGGCCTGATATTGATAAAGCAGTTGATAAGGATATAAAATTGCTTAGAATTTTTGCGTGGTTACTTGAGCATATTTGGTCAGATGGCAAAAGACTTAAACCACAAGAGGTAGTTCAAGAATTCTCCAAACATACTAAATCCGAACTTAATTTACTTTTAGAAGCTGCTCATTGTAGTCATCTTGGTGATAATTTTAAAGATAAAAAACTTTTAATCGTTCCAGAAGTTTATTGGGATTTTTGTAATGAAAAAGTAATGGTGATGGAAAGAATGTCAGGTACACCTGTAAGTAGAGTTGATGTATTAAAAAAAAATAAAGTTGATATCCCCAAGCTTGCAAAAAATGGAGTAGAGATATTTTTTACCCAGGTATTTAGAGACGGGTTTTTTCATGCTGACATGCACCCTGGAAACATCCAAGTGGCAGATGATGGTAGATATATAGCTATGGATTTTGGAATAATGGGGTCCCTTAATGATCAAGATAAATATTATCTAGCAAGAAACTTTGCTGCTTTTTTTAAGAGAGACTACCATGCCGTTGCTTTAGCTCATATTGAGTCAGGATGGGTTCCTAAAGAAACTTCAATTGAAGATTTTGAAAATGCTATTCGATCTGTATGTGAGCCAATATTCGAAAAGCCTTTAAAGGAGATATCATTTGGCAAATTGTTAGTAAGATTATTTCAGACTTCGCGTCAATTTAACATGGAAATTCAGCCACAATTAACCATGCTTCAAAAAACACTATTAAATGTTGAAGGATTGGGTAGAGATCTAGACCCAGATTTGGATCTGTGGAAAACAGCACAACCTTATTTAGAAAATTGGCTTTCTGAGCAATATGGCCCAAAAAGCCTTATTAAATCAATCAAAAATGAATTTCCTGAGTGGGTTAATATTGCTCCAAAGCTTCCGAGGCTCATTCATGCTTATCTTAAAAATGAAAATAATATGCAATATAATATTTTTGAAAGTGAAAATAAAAAGATTCGTAATGAGGTTAGAAAGTTACAAAGTTTTTTTAAAATTACTTTAATATTTTTTTTAATATTACTTATCGCAACAATTTGTAATTATTTTTTATAGATTTTTGAAAATTTATTTTTGGCAATTTTTGCAAAAAAAACTTGAGCGCTGACCCAGTTTTAATTGAATAATTGGAAGTTGACACTGAAGACATGGCTGGCTTTCCCTTCCATAGACTTTATGATCATTCTGAAAATAGCCATTTTGACCATTTACATCAAAAAAATCACTCATAGTGCTTCCACCCTTCTTTATAGCTTCTTTAATTACATTTTTTATTGATTTAACTAAGCTGATAGACTCTTTCATTGAAACTTTTTTAGATAGTCGATGAGGTCTAATGCCTGCATAGTAAAGGGCCTCGCTTGCATAGATATTTCCGACACCCACCACTACATGGCTATCCATGATTGCATTCTTAATGCACTGTTTTTTATTCCTTAATCTACTAAAGAGATATTTAGCATCAAATTTATCACTGAGTGGTTCTGGTCCTAAATTCTTAATAAGCTTATGAGTATGAGGGTCAATTTCTGTCCATAAAATAGAACCAAATCTTCTAGGATCTCGATACCGTAGAATTAAATTTTTTTTCCTAAAGTGAATGTCTACGTGGTCATGCTTATTTAATTCGACACCAGATGACACAATACATAATCTACCAGACATCCCGAGGTGAATAATAAGAGTTCCACTAGTGAACTTAGCCAGTATATATTTACCCCTTCTACTTAAATCTAAAAGGATTTGATTTTTTAATAATTCAGGAAGTGCTGAGTTAATTGGCCAGCGTAATGAATGATTTCTAACAATCACCCTTCCAACTTTAAGCTTTAAGAGTGGTTTTAATCCGAGCCGGGTAACTTCAACCTCCGGTAGTTCAGGCATTACTTTTCTTCTTTTTGTTGGACGTGAGGATTAAGCATTGTAAAGCCTAAATCACTAGGAAAGTGATATAGAAGTTCTTCATCTTTTCTAAACAAAAGTAGCTCAGGGGATTCTTGAATCCTATAAAAAGTTAGCTTCTTATTATCTTTAAGTAAAATATCGAAACTTTTATACCCTATCCTTTCATCCATTTTATAGGGTTCCACAGATTTTGCTGGGATATTTTTCCATGTCATTTCATACCATTCATTCACATCGGATTGAACGATTAAGAGACCTTTACCATTAACATTCCAAATTCTATTGCTATAATTTAATTTGAGGCGAGAATCTTGCCACTGCTCAAGACGAGAAAAATCAAAACTCTTTATTAATTCAGATTTTGCAATAGGGTTTTTTTCTATTAACTCAACTGGCATAAAAGATGCGGTCTCAGAATAGCCTCCACTAATTAGAAAAACATTCTCTTTATAAAGAACATATTGATCTTCATTTATAGGATTATAGGTTCCAAATAGAATTACTTCTTTAAGGTCGTTGCCTAAAAATGTCATTTTTAAGCTTGGTTGATCTAATCCATACTTTGATAAATCATCTGTACTTAATTTTTCCAAACTTGAGGTTGCAAGTAAGGAGAGTATTCTATAAACATAAAGCTCATCTGCTCGGGCATTATGCGGAGAAAGCATTCTCCAATGATTATCAATAATTTTAAAATGAGTACTTATTCTCGAAGGGAAATCTATCTTTAGCTCATTAAAGTCTGAGAGTTTCAGTTCGGTTAACTCAAACCTTGATGACTTAACAGGATCTTTTTGAAAAATTGTCCAGGAATAAAAAAAAGTTACTAAAACTAAAAGTAACAATCCAATATTTATTAGCCATCTACTTTTCATATCTCTATGCTTTTCTTCTTCTAAACCAAATAATGAAGCCAGCTACAAAAAGAGCTATAGGAATAAAGTATTGAAAGCTATGAAAAATAGTCCACGCAAGAAATACAGATTTACTATCATTAGGTATTGTTACATTGACATCTTTTAGGGGCATAGGCTGTATTGTAATTAATTTTTCATCGCCAGCTAACCAATTAATCATATTAATTCCAAGGTCTAAATTACCTCCTGAGGTAATAAAACTATTTGATAGAAAAGCTGCATTTCCTATAACGATAACCCTTTGCCCTTTTTCTTCAAATTTTCTATTTAGAGCTATTCCAATGTTGATTGGGCCTTTTTTATCTTTAGCTTTATCAAAAATTAATTTCTGCTCTTCTTTCTTATCTTTACCTGCAAGCCAACCACTTCCAGCAACTTCAATTAATTTACTCACCTTCCAACCGTTCTCATATGTTCCCTTTGCGCTTACTTCATGAGCTCCGTTATACAATGTTCTAAGCATGAAATTATTAGTTATAGGATGATCGCCATAAAAGGTTGCAAAAGAAACATTTTCGTTTGCACCAAATTGAGATGAAGACGGATCTATTACTTTTCCTTTTGAAACATTTAATCCAAGATATTCAGCAACGCTTTCAAGTCCTTTGAGATTATCATCATCTAATAGCCAGAAAATATTTCCCCCAGCTTGTAAGTATCTAAGAATCTTATTTGACTCAACTTTACTAACGTTAACTTGAGGGCTTGCAATAACCAACAAACCGCCTTCCTTTGGAACTTCACTTAAAACGGTTAAATCTGGATTTGAAAATTTAAACCCCTTCTTTTCTAGCTGTTTGCCGAATTCGCCTAAGTCATTATTTTTTACACCCATCAAGTTCTTTTCACCATGCCCATCTAAATACAAAATAGGTTGCTCGTTTGTGCGAGTTAACCTAACAAATAAATTCGTAAGGTCTTGCTCTGCGAACGGAGGAGAAATGTGTTCCGATCTTTTGTTGTACTCAACAATAACCTCACCATCAATCCTGATACCCATCTCTTGAGCTATTTTTGGCTCTTCAACTGGGCTAATAAATTTTATACTGATATCACTCTTTGCTCTTTGGTAGCGTGCTATGAAGTTTATAATTCCCTGTCTAAAAGTATCCCCATTATTAACATCATCTTTTGTTGCAAACACAGTAAGGTTGATAGAGCCTTCCATATTTTTCAAAACCTCAATACTTCCCTGTGTAAGCGTATTTCGGTTTGCTTGTGTAACATCTTTTGTTAAAGAGAATTGATTTGATAAATAGCCAAATAAAATTACCAATAGCGCAAATAGTAAAACAAAAATCCAATTTTGAATTAAAATTTGTAATCTGATCTTAGAGTTATTTTTCATAAAAGTTACCCCCTCAACCTATCTGAATCTAAACGTCTAATAGTTAAAACTAAGAAGGTTGTTATAAATAAAATAAAGTAAATAATATCTTTACTATCTATAACTCCCCTAGAAAAAGATTGAAAATGTTTCATAAGTGAAATATAACCAAACCAGTGATTAGGCTGACTTCCAAAAAATTTATCTAGCCCCATTAGTGCAAATAAAGCAATAAAGCTTAAAATTGCTGCAACAATAGGTTGACTAGTAAGGGAGGAAAAATAAATTCCTAAGGCAGAGAAGCTAGCTGCTAGCAAAATTAACCCTAAAGAATTAGAAAGTAAGTATCCAAAATCAATATCTGACCAAATATTTAGAGTAGAAAGCATTAAAAGAATATAACCAACTAAAATACTAAAAAATATAATCAATCCTAAAAATTTTCCAACCACAATTTCGGTTAATGAAATAGGTGCGCTAAATAAAAAAGGTAGCGTTTGGCTTTTTCTTTCACCACTAATTAAGCCCATTGATAATAAAGGAACTGCAAATAACATAAGAAAAGATGCAATACCATAAACTGTTTGGCCAACAAATATTGTAACGCCAACTCTCTCAGCTGGCCTGATTGAGCCAGACATCACTTCAAAATAGTTATTAATTCCTTGTAAATAGAAGCTTCCAAAAGTCAACATTAATAAAGCTAATATGATCCAACCCATTGGTGATGCAAATAAACTTTTTAATTCTTTTCTAGCAATATTTATTATCATAATTAAGTTTTTTTAACCTCACTCTTTAGATTAACCAAAGTTTGTACTTGCGTTAATTGCACAAAGACATCTTCGAGACTCGTAACATGAGGAGCGATATGATAAAGCCCCCAATTCTGCTTAAATGCTAAATTTACAATCTCTTCTGCTGGTAAATATTTATCTTTAAATTTTATTATAAACATACCTTGGTCATCTTTTTCAACTTTTTCAACTGTTTTTATACTTTTTAATTTGCTTAAAGTGGGTGGATTTGAAAGACCGACTAAAAGTTTATTTCCAAGGCGTTGTTGCTTCAAATCCTCTATTGAACCATGAAATACAAGATTGCCTTTATCAATAATCTGAACGCGATCGCAAACCATTTCGACTTCAGGCAAGATGTGGGTAGAAAGGATGACGCTATGCTTTTTACCTATATCTTTAATTAATTTTCTAATTTCTCTTATCTGGATTGGATCTAATCCAACCGTTGGTTCGTCCAATATTACAATTTCAGGATTGTGAATAATAGCTTGAGCGATACCAACTCTTTGTTGGTAGCCATTAGATAAATTTTCAATTAAACGATTGCTCATGTGAGCCAGACCACATTTATCTTTTGCAGACTCAACTGCTTTGTGCACATAAGAGGATTTTACTTTGTGAAAACGAGCAGCAATAGTTAAAAATTCATTAACTGTAAACTCCTTATATAAAGGTCTAATTTCAGGCAAATACCCAATTAAAGCTTTTGCTTCTTTTGGATTTTCAACAATATCAATGCCACATATTTTTACACCTCCTTGAGTAGGAGCTAAATTTCCTGTCAACATTCTCATAGTTGTTGACTTACCTGCACCATTAGGGCCAAGAAAACCCAACACTTCACCCTTGTTTAGATGGAATGAAACATCTCTAACAGCAAAGTTATCACCAAATTGTCTTGATAAATCAGTTGCATCTAATGTAGCTTCTTTCATTTACTTTTCCAATATATTTGAATGTATGAGTTTATATGAAATAAAAAGTTTAAATAAAATTAAATGAAACTGAATTATATTTAAATTAGCTAGTCTTTAAAACTTATATTAAGAGAAAGATTTTTAGTTTAAACTTATTAAAGTTTATAGACAATTAAAATTAAATACAAAATGATTAAATTATTATTAAAATACTGCTTTATTTTTATACTTTGTAGCACTAGTACTATAGTAAGTGCGGAAGATAAAATTAAACCAGGTGATAACTCTTCACAAACTGATAAAAGTGAAGTATTCAACGAAAATATGCCCGCGCAAATATCAGAAGCAAATGCAGAGTTTGTCTACAAATTTTTATTAGCTGAAATTGCTGCACAAAGAGGAGAGCTTAACTCGGCAGGCCATATTTACCTTGATCTCGCAAAGCTCACTAAGAATACACCTCTTGCAGAACGTGCAACTAGAATTGCTGGTTCAGCCAGAAATGGCAGGCTAGCTATGGATTCTGCAGAAGTTTGGCGCAAGCTAGACAAAGTTTCAATTGAACCTCAGCGCATATTAGCAGAACTTTTTATTACAAGTGGAAATTTAGGAAAAGCAAGGCCACTTATTAAAAAATTATTAGAGCTTGAAGAGAAAACAAGGGCGGAAGGTTTTTTATATCTTAATAAAATTCTATCTCAAGTAGAAAATAAAAAAAATGCACTTCGATTTGTTTTGGATATTAGTAAACCATATTTAGATATTAAAGAAGCACGATTCGCAATTGCTCATGCAGCTTTTGCAGCAGGTAATAAACAACTCGCTATTAAAGAACTAGACGAAATTCAATCTATAAATTCCAAATGGGAAACAGCTACTTTGTTTCGGGGTTATATTATTGGACAAGAATGGCCAGAAAAAGCTTTAGCTTTTTATCAAGACTTCTTAAGGAAAAATCCCAAATCAAATGAAGTTAGGCTTGAATATGCAAAAGCTTTGACTAATCTTAAAAAATATGACGAAGCAAAACAACAATTTTTAAAACTTGTTAATAGCTCACTTGCCTCACCAGAAATTAGTCTTACAGTTGCATTGTTAGCAACAAATTTGGATGACAATATTCTCGCAGAAAAATATTTCATGCAAAGTTTGAAGCGTGGTTACCCTAAACCTGCTCAAATCTATATTTATTTATCTGGTATTTATGATGATAGAGGTGATTTTGATGAAACATTAACTTGGCTAAAAAAAATAACCGATGTCAATAATGAATATTTCATTGACTCTAGAATATTGATGGCTGAATTCATTGCAAAGTATGACTCAGTTGATTCAGCAATTGAAATGCTTGATGGGTTAAAAAAAAGACGTCTTTCCTCTAACGAAAAACTTATTATCCTTAGAAATAAATCATCGTTACTTTTAACTGAGGGAAGGAATCAAAATGCATATGATTTAATGAAATTAGAAGAGGAAGAATTTAAAGAATCTCACGAATTTAAATTTGACTTCGCAATGCTTTCAGAAAAAATGGGAAACACATTATTGATGGAACAGCTTCTATTAGAAGCTATTAAATTAAAACCTGACTATGCCACAGCATATAATGCTCTTGGATATTCATATGCTGATAGAAATATTAAGTTAGAAGAGGCAAAAAGATATATTGAAGTGGCTTTATCTTATGAACCAAACAATCATTACATATTAGATAGTATGGGATGGATTCATTTTAAATTAGGTAATTTAGATATTGCTTCGCAATTCATAAAAAAAGCTTATGCTATAAATAAAGACCCTGAGATTGCGGCTCATTTAGGAGAAATTCTTTGGTCGCAAGGAAAAGAAGAAGAAGCCAGAAAGGTATGGGAAAATTCCCTCAATCGCCACCCAACTAATACTGTTTTACTAGAGACCGCAAATCGATTTAGATAATGTTAGTTATATGAGAATAACTTTAGTTACTCTAATTATTTTATTTCTTTCGGGCTGCTCAGCCCCTTATTTAAATCGGGATAATGAAAATCTTTCTTACAAAGAATACAAAAATGCGTTACCTATCATAACAACTAAGAAATTTAAGCTCACTGGAAAATTATCCTTATTTGTCGGTAAAAAAGGTTACACAGGGAAAATTTTATGGGGCTTTAAAAAAGATAAAGATACTATTGATATATTGGACCCTTTTAATAATAAAATTGCAGAAATTATTTTAATTGAGTCAGAAAAAAAAATTATTTTAAAATTTCCCAATAGTGACAACCAAAACTCTGAAAAATTAATTTCAAAAATTTTTGGGAAGAAAGAAAATATTTTTTTACTAAAAGAATTTATTGTAAACCCACCGCAACAACTCTCCGATAAGAATAATATTACAATTAAATATAAAAATTGGGATATTCATTATCAAGGAAACAAAATTATAAGAGAACAGCTTCTACCAAATACAATTGAGTTTGAAAAAAATAACATTAGCCTGAAAATATTTATCGTGGATTGGTCTTTATAATGAGCAATCAAGAGCTATTAAAAGCTGGTTATACTAAATTTTCTGCTCCAGCTAAATTAAACTTATTTCTTAAAATTATCAACAAAAGACAGGATGGATATCATAATCTTCAAAGCGTCTTTCAATTGATTGACTTAAGGGATGATATTTTTATTAAAATTAGGCATGAAGACACGCAAATTAATATCAAAAACTCATCCTTACTAATCCAACCTGAAAATGATCTTGCATTTAAAGCTGCTCATTCAATATTGCTTGATCGACAACTTGGTGCTGATATTTTTATAGATAAACGAATCCCTATAGGAGCTGGTCTTGGTGGTGGAAGTTCGGATGCTGCTACAGTAATAATGGCAATTAATAAGCTAGGAGAGTTAAATTTAAGTAAAATGGATCTTATAAGGTCTAGTGTGAAATTGGGCTCCGATATACCTTTTTTCATTAACGGTACAAATGCATGGGCTGAAGGAGTTGGGGAGGTTTTATATGATATTAAAATACCCAGTTCTACTTATGTTGTTATGGTGCCAGATTTAAGTATCAATACAAAAATTATTTTTAATGGTTTTAAATTGACAAATTCCTCAATTCCGTTGAAAATAGCGTCCTCTTACAATGCTGTTAAACATGATTTTATTAAAAATGATCTTGAAGAAATGGTTATTAAAAAATATATAAAAATGGATAAGCTATTAAAATGGATGAGTTTTTTTGGGAATGCTAAAATGTCTGGGACAGGATCAAGCATTTTTATAAAAGCTAAAAATCTCAATATGGCACAATCAATAAAAGAAAATAAACCAAGAAATACTGATTGTTTTATTGTAAAGGGTTTATCGGTTCACCCTTTTTATTCAACCGATCCATTGGGGAGTCGCCAAGCTGGTTAAGGCACATGGTTTTGATCCATGCATGCGAAGGTTCGAATCCTTCCTCCCCAGCCAATATAAGAGGATAAACTTTTGAATACGAAAAGCTTGATGGTTTTTTCAGGAAATGCTAACGAACACCTTGCAACAAAAGTAGCCGAACATTTAAAAATTAAATTAGGAAAAGCTATTGTTGGAAGTTTTAGTGATGGTGAAACTATGGTCGAGCTACTTGAAAATGTTCGTGGTAAAGATGTTTTTATTCTGCAATCAATAAGCCGCCCTGCTAATGATAATTTAATGGAAATTATGGTGATGGTTGATGCCTTAAGGAGATCATCAGCTGCAAGAATTACGGCTGCTATTCCTTATTTAGGATATTCAAGACAGGATAGGCGTCCTCGGTCAGCAAGAGTCGCTATTACAGCTAAAGTCGTAGCAACTATGCTTACAAGTGTAGGAGTTGATAGGTTATTAACAATGGATCTTCATTCAGATCAAATTCAAGGGTTTTTTGAAATACCAGTAGACAATATTTATGCTACTCCAGTACTTTTAGAAGACCTTATGAAGCAAAACCACAAGGATATAGTCATTGTGTCGCCTGATGTTGGTGGCGTTGTTAGGGCCCGTGCTTGTGCAAAAATATTAGGTTCAGATTTAGCCATTATTGATAAAAGAAGGCCAAAACCAAATGTATCGGAAGTAATGAATATTATTGGTGATGTTCAGGACAGAACTTGTATTATTATTGATGACATTGTTGATACTGCAAATACTTTATGCGAAGCTGCTCTTGCTCTAAAAAAACGAGGTGCAAAAAAAGTAGTTGCATATGCAACGCACCCTATATTTTCAGGTGATGCAATAAATTCAATCAACAATTCCGAGCTTGATGAAATTGTAATTACTGATACAATTACGCTTGAACAAAATGCAATAAATACTAAAAAAATCAGGCAATTATCAGTAGCGGGGCTATTAGCAGAAACTATTAGAAGAATTAGCCATGAAGACTCAGTTAGTTCCTTATTTATGGAATAGAAAATTTAATAAGTAATTATAGATTTTAGAGATTTAATTAAACTAATAGGCCTGGTCGCGGGTCTATTTTTATATTTAGGAGTAGTTTGAAATGAAAATTGAAATAAATGCAAAAAATAGAGAATCGAAAGGAACGGGTGCGAGCCGCCGTCTTCGTCATTCAGGAAAGGTCCCTGGAGTCCTGTACGGTGGGAAAAGTGACTCAATAAGTATAGAGTTAGACAGTAAAGAATTATTTATGCAATTTAAGCATGAAGCTTTCCATGCATCTATTCTTACTTTAAATTTAGATGGCAAAAAAGAACAGGTTCTACTTAGAGACTTTCAAATGCATCCAGTAAGAAATAACATTCAACATATCGACCTTCAACGAATTGATGAGAATAAAAAACTAAGCGTTAAAATACCATTCCATTTCTTAAATGAAGAAATTGCTCCGGGCGTTAAATTGGAGGGTGGTATCGTGTCTCATATTATGGTTGAAGCAGACATTTTATGCCTTCCTAAAGACTTGCCAACTTATATTGAAGTCGATTTAATTAATTTATCAATCGGAGATTCAATTCACTTATCAGAAGTCAAAATACCAGAAGGTGTTGAATTAACAAGTTTATCTGAAGAAAATGATCCGATAATAACTTCTATATCTAGACCTAAAGTTGTTGTGGAAGAAGTTGTAGCAACTTCTGAAGGTGCAGAAGGTG
>MDTF01009516.1_pt1 | contig 16740 bp, 17 predicted proteins | sample 811191 | NCBI WGS metagenome assembly MDTF01 (sample SAMN05326649, study PRJNA326480) | marine metagenome | isolation source: seawater | place: Southern Ocean | collected 2011 | reverse complement strand
TAATTTTGGTTTTCCGATTCGTGGATAAGCATCCTCTACAATCGTTCCATCAAAATCAATTGCTATAGTTAGTTGATTTTCGAACATGGCCGCAAAGTTAATTGTTTGCCCTTCAATATTAAAGATGCATGTACCAAAATACCCTCTTTAGCCATTTGATTGCAGATTACTGGTTACATTTGCCTTCCAATTAAAACAGATCGACATGTATCCAACAATTAAGACTATCCACTACACTATTATGATTTTCGTTTTGGTAATGCTTCTTTACACCGTTGCCAGAACATTTGTTCTTAAAATGAACAAAAAGCCCTTCTCATCCGTAGAAGAGAAACTAACATTGATTTCGCTAATTTTAGTGCATACTCAAGTGTTGGTTGGTATAGTTCTTTATGTCACTGGTCCTTGGACAGGAATGTTCTCTAATATGGGCGAAGTAATGAAGGACAGCTATTCTAGAATGATTGTTATTGAGCACCCTTTAACTATGTTGATTGCAGCTGTTTTGGTAACAATTGGTCGTTCTAAATTGAAAAGAATTACAGAATCAGATAAGAAAATTAAGAACGTACTTATATTTTTCGGAATAGCCTTGTTATTAATAATAATCCGTATTCCTTGGCAGTATATTAATGGGTGATTTTTTAATTGAAACAAAAGGACAACCTGAAGTTGGTGTTTTGGTGGGTTTAATAACTCCCCAACAGCGTGAAGAGGTTGTTCAAGAATATTTAGAAGAGTTAGCTTTTTTGGCTGAAACAGCCGGAATATCTACAAAAAAAGCATTTACACAGAGCTTACAACAGCCTGATGTCCGTTCATTTGTTGGAAAGGGAAAACTCCAAGAAATCAACGACTATGTAAAAGAATACAAAATTGATACAGTAATCTTTGATGATGATCTTTCGCCATCGCAATTGAGGAATATTGAGCGCGAATTGAAAGTGAAGATTTACGATCGAAGTTTATTGATCTTGGATATTTTTCAATCGAGAGCGCAAACAGCTCAGGCCAAAACTCAGGTTGAGCTAGCTAGATATCAGTATTTGCTTCCGCGTTTAACTCGTATGTGGACTCACTTAGAGCGTCAGCGAGGTGGAACTGGAACACGTGGTGGAGCCGGTGAAAAAGAGATTGAAACGGATAAACGAATGATCCGCAATCAGATTACTGTGCTCAAGAAAAAGCTACAAACTATCGACAAACAAATGGCTACACAGCGAAAAAGCCGTGGCCAAATGATTCGTGTAGCTTTGGTTGGATACACCAATGTTGGTAAGAGTACACTCATGAATATCTTGAGTAAATCTGAAGTTTTTGCTGAAAATAAACTCTTTGCAACGTTAGATACAACAGTTCGAAAAGTGGTGATTCACAACCTTCCATTTTTGCTATCGGATACGGTTGGATTTATCCGTAAACTTCCGCATCAATTGGTTGAGTCGTTTAAATCTACTTTAGATGAAGTTCGTGAAGCTGATGTATTGATTCATGTGGTTGATATCAGCCATCCAAGTTTTGAAGATCATGTAGCCACTGTAAAAGAAACGTTGGCCGAAATTGGTGGTGAAGACAAAAAGACCATCATGGTTTTCAATAAAATCGATCAGTATAACAATAACCTTGAGGAAGGTGAATTTGATTATACTGGTGGTGAAAGACAACATGTTTCTTTAGATGATTTAAAACGTACGTGGATTGCCAAAACGGATGGCCCATGTGTTTTTATTTCAGCACAAGAACGCATCAATTTAGACGAGTTGAGAGAAGTATTCTATAAGGAGATAAAGGAGATGCATGCGGAGCGATATCCTTACAATAATTTCTTATACTAACATTTCTTAAATTTGATCACCTATGGCATTACGTAAGTTTCCTGTACGATCTAGAAAAAGAAACCCAGAGTCATATCACAGTTTAAAGCAAGAGATGCATGTGATAAAAAAAGACTCAAAAGAGGCTGCAAAGTTATTCAAGAAAGAGTTGATGAACTTCTTCAGCTTTACGGGTGATGCCATACTGAAATTCTACATTGTTTTCGTGTTGATATTACTTCCAATTTTACTGACGAAGTTTATAGCACCATTCTTTTTTGACGAATAAAAAAAGGCCTCGCAATGCGAGGCCTTTTCATTTATATCAATCTGAATATCGAATTATTCAACAATTAACTTGCTAGAGAGTGATTGCTCACCCACTTGCAGTTGAATAATGTATAATCCAGCATTAAAATCTTCTAAGTTTACATCAACTTGCTGAGCAGAACCTTTCCAGTTATAAACCATAGATCCGGTTAAGCTATATACTTCAACAAAGCGAATATCATCTCCGCTAGATGTAATTGTAAAGTCATCTTTAGCAGGATTCGGGAACATTTTCAAGTTGTTTTTTGCAGTAATATCATCAACTGAAGTATTGTTACCCACAGTAAATGTAAAATCAGCATTACAACCATTCGCATCGGTAACGCTTACTGTATAGTTTCCAGCAGATAAACCTGAAATGTCTTTTGTAGTTTCTCCGTTGCTCCATGAGAATGTGTAACTAGGAGTACCGCCTGTTACAGTTAGATATACACCACCATCTGCTCCAAATGTCTCATCATAAATACTATCATTAACACCTAAAGCAAGCGGTTCATTTACTGTAAAACTAGCCGTAGTTGTATCAGATAAACCGTCAGTAACTGTAATGGTATATGAACCTGCTGAAACTGCTGCTAAATCTTCAGTAGTTGCACCATTACTCCAAGCATAGGTATATGGAGTTACTCCACCAAGAACGGTTACATCAATTGTTCCAGTAGCATCACCATTACATAAAACAGGAGTGGTTACGCCCGTAGCTGTTAATTGAGAACCCACAGTAAATCCTGCTGATTCAACATTTCCGTTTTGACCATCAGCCATCACTCTAAGCACGTAATAATCTTGATTTTCAGCAATGAAAAAATACTCATGCGTTTCGGTTACCTGATCTAAAACCTGAGTCCATGTGTTGATAAATGGAACTAATCCCCAAGCTGTATCATAAGTAACAACATGGTAGTACTGTCTTAAAACATCAGGAAATGTTCCTCCTGGAGTAACTATGCTACCAAATGCATCAATGTCGCTATCAACTACAGAAACACGTTTTACGCGTAATGAATCAAACGTTCCTGTATAAATATCTTCAACTGTAGAATCGATAATACTTGTTGAAGAAAAAGTAGAACCATAGGTGCTCGTAAAATCCATATAACGATCACCAGGGCTGGTTGTTAACTCAAGGATATATCCTAATCCAAGAATATCTCCATACAAACCTATTCTGTTTAGTGAAGAAGCAGATTTGTTGAAATAATCATATTGAGAACCTCTCAACATAACCATGTTTGCTCCTGGAATAGTTACACTAGGAACTGTATTTACGTCTAAGAACTGAATAGTTTCAACACTTTCAACATCTAAAGCACTAAAATCCCAAGATTGAGCGGTTGCTGAACCAGCTGAAATAGAAACACCAGCAGTGCTAGAATCTACTCCAATAAAAACGTTGTCTCCCACTGATCCAAAATCAGTAGAATCAATGGTAATCTGAGCCATGGCAGAGGCTCCAAGAAAAAAACTTAAAAAAACGGGTATGAATTTTTTCATAAAATTGATTTGAAATTATTTAAAGGACTGAAGATCGTATAATTTTCGATACACTTTGTTTTGATCGATTAAATTTTCGTGAGTTCCGCTTTCAACTACCTCTCCCTGCTCAATAACGTAGATACAATCTGCATTCTGGATAGTTGATAATCTGTGCGCAATTACAATTGATGTTCTGTTCTTCATCAAGTTATTTAACGCATCCTGTACTAACTTTTCAGATTCAGTATCAAGCGCAGAGGTTGCTTCGTCTAAAATTAAAATGGGAGGATTCTTTAAAATGGCACGGGCAATACTCAGGCGTTGTTTCTGTCCTCCAGACAATTTTCCACCACCATCACCAATGTTGGTATCGTATCCATTTTCAAGCTTTTCGATGAATTCGTGAGCATTGGCAATTTTTGCAGCTTCAACTATTTGCTCTTGAGTTGCATTCTCAACTCCAAATGCAATGTTGTTTGCCACAGTATCATTAAATAAGATCGATTGTTGAGTCACAATCCCCATCAATCCACGTAATGACTGAATATCAATGTCTTTGATATCTGAATTATCTACCAAAATGGCTCCTTCAGAAACATCGTGAAAACGCGGTAAAAGATCAGCCAAAGTAGATTTTCCGCCTCCAGATGGACCAACCAAGGCTATGGTTTGTCCCTTTTTAACTTCTAGATTTACACCTTTAAGTACGTTCTCTTTCGCGTATTTGAAGAATACGTTGTTGTATTGGATGTGCTCTTTAAATTCCGGTTTTACCAATGCATCAGGCTTATTGATAATCTTCTCGTCTGCCGATAATATTTGATCAATTCGATCCATTGATGCAGATCCTTTTTGCACATGATAAGAAGCGTTACTCAATGCTTTAACAGGATTAATAACCTGTGAGAACAAAGCCAAATACCCAATAAAGAATGAAGCATCAAGGTCACCTTGAAATACCAATCTACCACCATAAAGCAAAACCATTGCAACCACGGCAATTCCCATCCACTCGCTTAAAGGTGATGCCAAATCGCGTTTGCGATACATCTTAATCATCAACGTGGTATAATCTTGATTGAATCTTTTAAATTTCTCAATGCTCTTACCTTCTGCATTAAATGCTTTAATGATTCGCATTCCGGTTAGGGTTTCTTCTAAAATACTGAGCAATTCGCCCATTTTGTTTTGACCTTTAGAAGAAGTTTTCTTCAACGATTTACCAATTTGGCCGATGATTAAACCTGCCAGTGGAAGCATGATGAAGATGAAAATGGTAAGCTGAACGGAGGTTAAAAACAACACAACCAGGAAACCAACTACAGCAATTGGCTCACGAAAAGCGGCTTCTAGAGATGTCATTATAGACCACTCTACTTCTTGCACATCGTTGCTGGCTTTGGCCATTACATCACCTTTTCTTTCTTCGCTGAAATAGCCTAGCGGTAAGTGTAAAATTTTGGTATAAATACGATTTCTAAGATCTCGAACCGTGTTGTTTCTAATCACAGCCAAGAAATACATCGCTAAATATTTGAAGAGATTCTTCAGTGTTGTCATCCCAATTAAGGCAACACAAATCCAAATTAAGGCAGCTTCTTTACCATTTACTACAATGATATCTGCCAAATAATAGTAGAAATAATCTTTTAACGATTGCATGGAAAAACCACCATCGGGTGGCGATGCCATGATTTTACTAAACTCTTGATCTGTTTTAAAAAGCACATCAAGCACGGGAATTAGCATTCCCAGTGAGAAAACGTTGAATAAAACGCTTAGTAAATTAAAGAAGATATTGAGAAAAGCGTAGCCCTTATAGTTGGCTGCGAGCTTAATTATTTTCAGAAAATTTTTCACGATGACAAAGATAGATAAACAGTTATCTCATACTCCTTATCTTTGCAATCCAGATTTTGAATTAAAGCATGAGCATTAGACAAGAAAAAGTAGCCAGTTTGATCCGCAGAGATGTGGGTGAAATTCTTCAACAAAACGGTTCTAATTTTTTACCGGGTAAAATGATTACTGTTACCGTTGTACGTGTAAGTCCTGATTTAGGTTTCGGTAAAATCTTCGTTAGTATTTTCCCAACACAAGAGCCAAAAGAAGATTTAGAAAAGCTTCGCAGCCATGCAAGTGAGGTTAGACATGAGCTTGGTAAGCGTGTTAAGCACCAACTACGCATTGTTCCTGAAATTGCCTTTTTCTATGATGATTCACTAGATTACGCAGAACGTATCAACGACTTACTGGGATAAATTGAATCTACCATTCTTCATAGCTCGGAGGTATTTGTTCTCCAAAAAATCGCAGAATGTAATCAACATTATTTCTGGCATTTCAATGCTAGGAGTTGCCGTTGGGACAATGGCTCTGGTTGTTGTAATGTCTGCTTTTAATGGACTAGAAGATTTGGTTGAGAGTCTTTATAGCAGCTTTGATGCTGATATTAGAATTGAGGCAAAAGAGGGTAAATACATCTCTACAGATGAGGAGTTATTTACTTCAATTAAGGATTTAGAAAACGTTGCGTACGGTTCGAATGTGCTTGAAGAAACGGTGTTGCTTAAATATCAAGAAGCACAAGTTTTTGCAACTATCAAAGGTGTTGAGGAACCATTTAAAAAGATGAGTGGTTTAGACTCATTAATTTGGACAGGAACCAGCACGCTTACAACACATGATAACCGATCATTCTTACTACTTGGCTATTTGGTTGCAAAAAACCTGAATGTAAATATTGCAGACGTATTTAAGCCCATTCAAGTTTATGCTGCCAATCCAAACCAAAATTTAGCGGTTTCATTGGATGGCGCGTTTTTTAATGAGCCCATTTACCCTTCAGGAATTTTTTCTGTGAATGCAGAATTTGATGCTAAGTATGCTGTTGCTCCGATTTCATTTGTTCAGAAGTTAACTCAACACGAAAATCAAATTACAGCTTGGGAGTTTAAGGCTAAACCAGATGTATCGTTAGATGCATTAAAGGCTCAAATTCAACCATTAGTTGGCGATCAATATCAAGTAAAAACACGGTTTGAGTTAAATGAACTGCTCTATAAAACCAATAATTCTGAGAAGTGGGCTACGTTCTTAATTCTGTCTTTCATTTTAGTGATTGCTACTTTCAACATATTAGGTTCACTTACCATGTTGATTCTCGACAAAAAAGACGACATCTACACTCTTAGAAGCATGGGTGCTTCATCAAGCCTTTTAAAACGCATATTCTTTGGCGAAGGCATGATGATTACACTAATTGGTGGTTCAATTGGGATGACTTTAGGCTTAATATTATGCTGGATGCAAACCACATTTAAGATGGTTACCCTCCAAGGCATGCTGATTGATTATTACCCAATATCTGTTGAGTTCTTAGACCTTTTGATTATTGCTGGAGTTGTTGTTTTTATAGGAATAGTAGCTGCAACTGTTCCAGCGCAAGTTGTAATCAGAAAACAGTTGAATCAAACAAAGGCGTAGTCCTGAAATTTCTCTTCTACTTCATTTAAAATTCGGAACAATTCTTCTGGCTCATCTTGAGTAACCAAAGCAGAACGATATTCCTTAAAATGACTAATTCCTTTAAAATAATTGCCGTAATGTCTGCGCATTTCAACAACGCCAAGCTTATCACCTTTCCACTCTAAACTCATACGTAAATGCTCTCTAGCAACTCGTACACGCTCTTTAACTTCAGGTAACGGAAGTATCTCGCCCGTTTCAATGTAGTGTTTGATTTCTTTAAAAATCCAAGGATAACCAATGCTGGCGCGACCAATCATAACACCATCAACACCGTATCTATTTTTGTACTCAACTGCCTTTCGTGGCGAATCGATATCGCCATTACCAAAAACAGGAATGTTTAGTCTCGGATTGTTTTTCGTTTCTGCGATCAAAGACCAATCAGCTTCACCTTTATACATCTGTCTGCGTGTACGTCCGTGAATCGAGATTGCCTTAATACCTACATCTTGTAAACGCTCAGCAACTTCAACAATGTGTTTAGAGTCTTCATCCCAACCCAATCTGGTTTTCACTGTAACAGGCAACGATGTAGATTTTACTATGGCTTCAGTTAAGCTAACCATTTTAGGTATATCCTTTAAGATACCAGAACCAGCACCCTTACAAACAACCTTCTTAACTGGGCAACCAAAGTTAATATCTAAGATATCTGGATTTGTTTGCTCAATAATACGAGCCGACTCAACCATAGAATCTAGTTCACTACCGAATATCTGAATACCTACTGGACGTTCATATTCGTAAATATCCAATTTCTGAACACTTTTAGCCGCATCTCTGATTAATCCCTCAGAACTAATGAATTCAGTGTACATTAAATCGGCACCTTGCTGCTTGCATAATGCTCTAAATGGAGGATCACTTACATCTTCCATAGGTGCGAGTAGTAATGGGAAATCTCCTAATTCTATATTTGCTATCTTAACCATGCAGTTGCTTTAAGCTGTTGCAAAATTACAAATCCAATTCGTATGTTATCACGTGGCCGCTTAGCCCATCTTCCTTTAGGAGGAAAAATTGTTTTTATTCTCGTCTCCATCCTCGTTGGAGTTTTACTTACTGCCATATTTAGCGTTGTTGCGTTGCTGCTTGGTGGGAGCTCTCTTGACAGCTTGATGAATCAAGGTTTCACCTCTATTGATCAGGCAAAAGCAATGCAATTAATCAGCAGCATTTGCATGTTAGGAATGCCTGGAGTTTTGAGCTATCATTTACTTACAGAAGAAACAGAAAAACGCGCATTTCTTATCCCAATGGGATTTGTAGCCATGTCTATTGCTATTATTTTCCTACCGATAAGCGAGTGGCTAGGTTTGCTTAACCAACACCTCCACTTACCCGAATTTCTTTCTGGATTAGAAGATTGGATTTATTCATCAGAGAAAAATGCCGAGCAATTGGTGAAACAATTCTTGAGTATGGACTCCGTTGGCGACTTGATTTTCAATTTGATCCTTATTGCCGTTGTACCCGCTATTTGTGAAGAATATTTGTTCAGAGGAGCATTACAATCAATATTTACAAACCGCTATGGTGTCCATGTAGCCATTTTTATGACAGCCGTAATATTTAGCGCCTTTCACATGCAATTCTTAGGCTTTTTACCTCGATTTGCACTAGGCGTATTGCTTGGTTATTTATACTACTGGAGTGGATCTCTAATTTACCCCATTTTAATGCACGTTACCAATAATGGGTTTGTTGTGTTGTTGGTCTATTTCATGGGTAATGACCTGTTAGAAGATTCAGATCAGATGATAACAGAAGGGCTACCAGTGGCAAGTGTGCTCATTAGTGCTGTGGTAACTGGTTTGGCATTGTTTAGCTTTCAAAAGCTATCAGAAAAGGCATAAAAAAAGAGGATTCTAAAATAGAATCCTCTTTCAATATGATTAAGAAATTTAATCTTAGTTATTGCGCTCACGAGTTGAGTAACTGATTTTTAACGCTTGAACTTTTCTAAGTTCTTGCTTAACATCAGTAACAATTCCCATTTCAGTTTCTTCATCTACTTTTAAAGATGTGGTTAACAATGGAATCTCAGCTTCGTTTACTTCAGATCTTTTAGCTTCAATATAAGGAGCAACTTCAGAAACATCAGCAAAAGCATCGTTTAACTGCATACGAGCAGAAGTACCGTACTTTTCTGGATCCATTGGTTGACCAATATAAATGTAGCTAACTAAAGATTTATTCTCCAGCTTTTCGATCTCAGTTGCTTCAGGAGTACTCACTTTAACTTTTAAATCTGTTTCACGCATTACTGTAGTAACCATGAAGAAGAAAAGTAACATGAATACGATATCTGGAAGCGATGATGTAGATACCGCTGGTAAACCTTTTTTTCCGTCTTTTTTAAACTTAGACATCTTAATTACCTCCTACATCTTTAGGCTCAGCTTCTGAAATACGCTGAGGATAAATATCACGAATAGCTTTGTATTTGGCTTTATCATTTTCTTCAACCAATTGGTCGTATGATTTGCCAAATTTTTCTTTTGCAAGCTCGTTTCTCAATTCCGTATAAGCTGCAGCTAATTCATTCTGAACTTGAATGTACAAGTCGTATGATGTACCGTTATCATTCTGCAATGAAATAACTTGTTTAGAAACCATTACATTACCAAAGAAAGGAACATTTTCTTCTTTTTTCTCAGGTAAATCCTCTTTGTTTTGAGGATTAGCAATGAATTCTTTAGCAGCGTCACGCAATTCAGAAATCTCCATCAACTCACCCTCTACCAACAATTGATCGTTGGCATTTGCAAGCACTGTAAATACATTACGTTGCTTGATGGGTGGTGGATCTGGCATATTTGCAGGGATTGGAGGTGGCAATTTACGCATCAATCCAAAGTCAGAATCCATGGTAGTTGTTACCAAGAAGAATACCAACAATAGGAAGGCGATATCAGCCATCGATCCCGCGTTAATTTCTGGAATATCGCGTTTTGACATAATTCAGTTTTATCGAGTGTACTTCATTACAGCTGAGGCTACAATTGAAACAATTGACAAGCCAAAAAGCACATATAATGAATACAATAAAGTTCCTGATAATTTGCTCATTGCATAGGTTGTTTTGTAAGTCTCGTAATCGTTACCATCAGATAACACATAACCTGCTAACAATACAACAACCAAGCCTCCAACACCAACTAGAATACCTCTAGCTGACTGTGGTTTGTTTACTATCCCAGCTACTGCACCACCAATCATGGCTAAAACAGTTAAACCCATGAACAAGTAGCTAACATATAGGATGGGATCATACACTTCTGAAAAAGACATGATGAGTACGATAATCCCAACAAGGATTAAAGCATACATCACGATTGATGAAATCTTAGACGGATTCATACAATTACTTGTTTGTTTGGTTGTACTTAACTAATAGATCTACTAAAGAGATAGAAGCATCTTCCATATCGTTAGTTAACCCATCAATTTTCGCGATGATGTAGTTGTAGAATACTTGAAGAATCATCGCAACTAATAGACCTGCTAATGTTGTAATCAAGGCTACCCCAATACCACCGGCAACGATACCAGGAGAAATGTTGTTTGCTGCAGCAATCGCATCGAATGCTCCAATCATACCCACAACCGTACCGAAGAATCCTAACATCGGTGCAAGAGCGATGAATAATGAAATCCAAGAAACTCCTTTTTCCATTTGTCCAACTTGAACACCACCGTATGAAATTACTGATTTTTCAACCATTTCAATTCCTTCGTGGTAACGATCTAAACCTTGGTAGAAAATACTTGCTACTGGACCGCGAGTGTTACGACAAACTTCTTTTGCAGCTTCAACACCACCACTGTTTAATGCAGCTTCAACATCTGCCAACAATTTTTTAGTGTTAGAACCTGACATACTTAAGTAAAGGATGCGCTCAATAGCAACCGCTAAACCTAAGATTAGAGAAATAACAACTAATGACATAAAGCCAGGATCACCGGCAATAAATTTCTCTTTTACAACTTGGTGGAAAGTTTTCTCAGCTTCTTCAACTGGTTCTTCAACATCAACTGGTTCTGGTTCTGCAACCTCAACTTCTGGTTCAGCTTCCATTTCAGATGTTGCTGCAGCTGAATCTGCAACTTGTTCAGTTGAATCGCCCATTGATTCTTCCTGTGCATAAAGTGTAGTTGACATTCCGAATGACAACATACCGGCTAGAGCCATTAAAGTGAATAACTTTTTCATGATTCTTTTGGCGTTTGTTATTTCCTGTATCTATTTGGTTTTTAATTTTTTACAACTCTTAGCGCGGAGAGAGAGGGATTCGAACCCTCGATACGGTTTCCCGCATACACACTTTCCAGGCGTGCGCCTTCAGCCACTCGGCCACCTCTCCTAAACGCACACTGTGCAACGCATTATTGCGATTTAAAACGCGACTAAACTACAATTTTTTTATAATCTGCAATACTAGTCTAAAACGTTCTTCACAATCGCTTAACGCTAGAAACGACAATGTATTCAGGGTATTGTACACGAGTGATTATTTAGAAAGGTTGGTTGACATTTGTTTGGCTTGCATAATATACTGCTCTCCTTTGGCTTTTTCACCTATCTGAATGTACGTGATGCCAAGGTTATTCAACACATTCGCGTTGTTTGGATTTATTTTCAAAGCAGCTTCAAAATATTCAATTGCACGAGTTGAATTACCAGTCATGGCATAAATTATCCCTAGCTTTTGAAGAATATCAGCATTATTTGGATCTACTCCAACTGCACGATTTAAATACTCTAGCGCTTTTTTAGGGTCATTTAGATACCTGCCATGTACTTCAGCCGCTCTATCCAATGCAAAAACCAAGTCTGGCTTTAAAGAGAGTGCCTCATCAAATGCTTGTGCAGCTTCTGAATATCTTTTCAATTCAATCAGCTTATTACCAATGAAAACAATGTTTTGAGCAAACGATATATTTCCAGGTTTACGGTCGAAACACATTTTATAAAATCGAATCGATTCTTTATAGTTACCTGATTGAAAGTATAGCTGTGCTAATAAATCAAGAGGTGGAAAATATCCTGGATAGATATCCAATGATTTTTTAAGATGAGTAAAAGCCTCTTGCACCTTCTTATTGCGCTCAGGGCCTTCAGGCATTCCTTTAATTACTTTAACCAAAGCATCTCCAGCTCCCATGTGCGATTTGGCACTTCCTTCAGAAACCTCTACATCAGTTAATGCTAACGTTGTATCATTTTCCCACGCGTAGCTTCTATTTATTGTAAGCACCCCAAAAACGATAGCCAATCCAACAAAAGCATATCGCAGCGGAACGATGTCTTTCACTTTTAATAAACCGGCAACAAAAATGATAAGTATTCCGAGAGATGGGATGAACATAAAACGCTCATTCATAAACACACCAACTGGGAATAAAGCATTTAAAACTAGAGCGATTGTTCCTAAGAAAATCCACGCCCCAATGGAGTTTTTTTCTTTTTTCATCAAACCCCAAAAAGCGTACGCAATTATGGCGATCAAAAAAACTACTCCTAATAAACTGGCCCAGTGTGATATTTGCGGATAATGCGCTTCGGGAGCCATAAATGGCAAATGAAATGGATAATAATCATGCGTTAATGGATGAGGCCAAAACACCAATTTGATGTAAGCAGTAACGGTTAGCAATATAGTTGCCCATTTTTCCATCCCCACAGCCTGTACGAAAGGGTTGTTCATTAATTCGTTGGGTGGATCTAAACTGGTTTCTCCAATAACAGCCGAACGAATTCCTAAATATGCAATAGCCGTAACAAAAAAGACTCCTGTGGGAATTGCTAGTTTTTTAAAATCGATATTGTCATTGATGTAGTACAAAACCAGTGGAAGAAGTACTAAAAATGGAATGGTGGTTTCTTTAGACATCAGCGATAAGAAGAAAGCCAATCCACCCAATACATACCCAGTGATATTTTGCTTTTTATAAGCATCAATAGTGACATTCATCGCCAAAACGGCAAATAAGAAACTGAGTAATTCATCTCGACCTTTAATATTGGCAACAACCTCAACGTGTAAAGGGTGTGCAACATAAATGAGAGCTATTATAAAAGGTACGCTAATCCAACTTTCTTTGGTTTGAGGAAACAGCCGAATCAAAAAACCATAAACCAATAGAGCCAAAACACCATATAACAAGGCGTTAATCAAATGGCTAATAGCAGGATTCTCACCAAACAATCCATACTCAACGCTGTGTGTGGCCATGGTTAATGGTCTGTAACGACCACCCGAAACCAAATTTGTTCCCTCGTAATCTTCAACCTGAACACCGTATTGCTCAGCCCAAAAACCATCCATAGCATCATGTGTAAATTGCAATCCGATTCCATCAAAGCCACGCTTGGTAATTTGATTTCCTGTGATTACAAGTTTATCGTCTAATGCATATTGAAAATTGTATGTTGAAATGTAAAGGAGTACTGCAAGTGCTGCCAGTACCCAGTGATATTTGGTAATTGTTTGCATTTAAGAAAGTTCTCCTCGTAATGGTTGACCAAGATATCGTTTGATCTCCTCATTATCAAATCCAACTCCGAGTAAATACATCAATTTAGTTACTGTAGTTTCTAAAGTCATGTCTCTACCACCAATAACACCAATTTGCAACATCTCTCTTCCAGTGCTATATCTGCCCTGATCTACCGACCCCGTTGTACATTGAGTTAAGTTCACCAACACTTTGCCTTGGTCAGATGCTTGTCTCAATAAATCTAAAAACCAGCCTGTAGTTGGCGCATTTCCTGCACCGTACGTATGAATGATGACTGCTTTTAAATCGGGATTAAGCAAAACGGCTTCCATCATTTGTTTATGAATACCAGGAAACAAATACACAATTCCGATGCTGCAATCCATGTGTTTGCGGACAATCAAATTGGCATCAACTGGCTGTAAAACTAGGCTGTCGTTATATTTGATATGAACTCCTGCTTCAGCTAAAACAGGGAAGTTGGGAGATTCAAAAGCCTCGAAGTTATCTGCACTTCTTTTATAGGTTCGATTTCCGCGATACAACTTGTATTCAAAATACACACAAACTTCAGGCACTCGTGGTGTTCCATCTGCTCTTTTGGCTGCCGCGATTTCTACTGCTGTCAAGAAATTCTCTTTACCATCGGTGCGAATCATACCGATAGGTAACTGAGATCCAGTAAGAATAACCGGTTTAGCTAAATTTTCGAGCATAAAACTCAAAGCTGAAGCTGTGTAAGCCATAGTATCTGAACCATGCAAAATAACAAAGCCATCATATTGGTGGTATTTCTCTTCAATTATTGAAGCTATATCAACCCATATTTCAGGAGACATATTACTGCTATCAACAGGATCTCCTAAGGTTATAGTTTCAACTGAACAATTCAGCTTTTTAAGCTCAGGAATCTCAAGAGAAAGATGTTCAAAATCGAAAGGATGTAAAACCTTTGAATCTGGATCTTCAATCATTCCGATGGTTCCACCGGTATAGATCACCAATATTTGAGGCCACTCTGTCATGATAAACCAAAAAGTTGTTTTGCATTCAGGGTGGTTACTTCTTCAATTTTTGCTTCGGTTTCACCGTAAATTTGTGCCAATTTTTGAGCTACTAAACGCACATAAGATGGCTCATTGCGTTTTCCTCTATTAGGAGTTGGAGCCAAATAAGGTGCATCAGTTTCTACGATTAAATCATCTAGGCTTAATTCAGCTAAGGTTTTATCTAAACCTGAGTTTTTAAATGTTGCTACTCCGCCAATTCCCAGTTTAAAACCTCCGTAATTCAACACGCGATGTGCTTGCTCAACATTTCCTGTGAAACAATGTAAAACACCACGAAGAGTTTCATCGTTGGTTTCATCCAACACCTCAAAAATCTCATCGAAAGAATCGCGAGCGTGAATGGCGATAGGCAAGTTCAATTCCTTAGCCCAGTTGATTTGTATTTTGAAAGCTTCTTTTTGCTCTTGAAGCAAGGATTTATCCCAGTAGAGATCAATTCCTATTTCACCAACAGCAATGTAATCTTTGTTTGAGCGTAACTCAACCTCAATTTGACTCAAAACTTCACGGTAATCTTCTTTCACCGAACACGGATGAAGTCCCATCATGCCTATGCATGTTTCTGGGCGCTCTTTCACCAAGGCTTTGAGTTGAGGAACACTTTCTAAATCTACATTAGGGAGCAAAATTTGCTCAATACCTGCTTGCTTAGCTCTATTGAGCATCGCATCCATGTCTTCATGAAATTCAGGCAAATAAATATGTGCATGCGTATCTATCAGCATGGCGCCAAAGATAGCAAGAGCTTTGAGGGAGAAACAACCCTTTACTTAGAAACCTGAGATAAAATAGACTCGAATAAAAGTTTACCATCGGTATTGCCCAAAACGCCATCAACAGCACGCTCAGGGTGAGGCATCATCCCAAATACGTTTCTGCTTTTGTTGGTAACACCCGCAATGTTCTCTAGTGAGCCATTAGGATTGGCTTCTGGAGTGATGTTTCCATCAGCATCGCAATAACGGTAAAGCACTTGATCGTTATCGTTCAATTCTTTCAAACCTTCATCAGAGATGTAATAATTACCTTCTCCGTGAGCGATAGGAATTTGAACAGCTTCTGTTAAGCTAGCATTTGAAGTAACCAATGTGTTGTTGGTTTGAGCTTTAAGGTGCACGTTTTTACAGATAAATTTCTGATTGACGTTGTGCAACAAAGCTCCAGGAAGAAGATGAGATTCACATAAAATTTGGAATCCGTTGCAGATGCCCATTACATATCCGCCATCGTTAGCGAATTTGATAACTTCATCCATAATTGGAGAAAAACGAGCAATAGCGCCAGAACGAAGGTAATCACCATATGAAAAACCACCTGGTAGAACTACAAAATCACAACCTTTTAAATCATGATCTTTATGCCACAGTTGTTCAACTTGTTGCCCCATTAAGGTTTCAAGTACATAAACCATATCGTGGTCACAGTTAGATCCGGGAAAGGTGATAACTCCAAATTTCATCTTCTCATCAAATTTGTGCAAAGGTAACTTTTGAAACCAATCAAAGAATCCAATAAGCAGCAATTTCCCACAGAATAATGCTGAAAACTAGTAATTCTGATAACCAGCCTCTTTTGTTGTAGTAAAGCGTATTGGATAAAATAAATGCTAATGGAATTGAAAACAGCGTCCAAGGAGCATGCTCTACCTCTACATACTGCATGATTCCATTGAGTATAAAAACCAAAGACCAAAGGGTTAAAAAATAGGACTTTCGAATTCTAACCGTGTTAGAACTAATCCCCTTCATGAAAGATTTAATGGCCAATACAAACAACAAAATATAGGGTAGAAAAAGCATCCAAATCCGTTCAGATGAAAAGCCAGACCATCCTGAAAATAAGATATCAAAAACAGAATCTAAACTTGCCAACTCATTATGCCACAACTTAACCGTTGCCCAATAAATCCAAGGCAATAGAGCCCCAGCAAACAAAACACTGATAAACCGAGGGTGAAATGTTTTAAAATAAAGATTGCCAAGTGCCACAAACAATATCAGATATGCCGCTGCAGG
>MDTF01008186.1_pt1 | contig 16752 bp, 14 predicted proteins | sample 811191 | NCBI WGS metagenome assembly MDTF01 (sample SAMN05326649, study PRJNA326480) | marine metagenome | isolation source: seawater | place: Southern Ocean | collected 2011 | reverse complement strand
CTTTCTATCTTTTCAGCATATTCGAAAGAATTATCTTCTACAAATGCAAGTCTAGGAAGAAACTTCATATCAAGTTTTTTTGATAGAGCCCTTCTAACAAGATGTGAGAACTCCGTCAAGATACTTACTATTCTTTTCGCCTCTTTGCCCCCTAGTGGTATTACATACACCCTTGCAGATTTAAGGTCTGGAGTCATTTTTACCTCAGTTACTGTTACTAAACTGGTATTTAGAGCTAAAATTTTAGCTTCATTCCTAATAAATATTTCACCTATATTTTGTTTAATCAACTCTCCAACACGTAGTTGTCTTTGAGAGTATGTTGGCGATTTTTTGCCTTTTCCCATTTTATATTTGTCTATCTATTTTTTCAGAAAGATATGCTTCGATTACATCTTTTTCTTTAAAATCTATAAAATCTTTTAGGCTTATTCCACATTCTAAACCATTCTTAACTTCTTTCACTTGATTTTTTTCTCTAAAAATACTTGAAATTTCACCCGTGTAAACAACCGCACCATCTCGTATCAATCTAGCTTTTGCTTTATTTTTTATCTCACCTTCTGTTACTTTTGATCCCGCTATTTTTCCTGCGTCTGAAACCTTAAAAACTTTTAAAATTTCTGCTGATCCGATAACTGTTTCCTTAACTTCTGGTTCCAATAAACCTGAGAGTCTTTTTTCGACAAGTTCTAATACTTCGTAAATAATATTAAAATATTTAATTTCTACGTGCTGTTGTTCGGCTAATTTTTTAGCTTGGTTGTTCGGCTTTACATTAAAACCAATCAAAAGTGCGCTTGAAGCTTTGGCTAGGGAAACATCTGATTCATTTATCATTCCTATGTCAGCTAAAATAATATTTGCTTTTACCTCGGGATGTTCAATTTTGTTTATAGCATTTTTAAGTGCTTCGCTTGAACCTTGTACATCTGACTTAATAATTATATCTAATTCTTCTTTAGTGTTTTGATTTTCAAATATAGAAGTTTTGTCTTTAATAACTGGTTTTACTGGAACAGAACCACTTTTATAAAATGCTGCAATTTCCTTAGCTTTTTCCTCGTTTTCTGTGACTACAAATTCTGCACCTGCAAATACTGATTCGTTCATTCCAAGAATTTCAACTGGCATAGATGGAGAGGCTTCATTGATTAATTTGCCTTCATAATCAATCATTGCTCTAATTTTTCCATACGTATTTCCACAGACAAAATAGTCTGCTTTTTTTAGAACACCATTTGTTATTAATATTGTAGAGACGGGCCCTTTACCTTTATCTATCTTAGACTCTATCACAACACCTGTTGCAGGTCCGCTGAAAGATGCAGAGAGATCTAATATTTCAGACTGTAATGATATACTTTCTTTTAATTTATCAAGATTGGTTTTTTGTGTCGCTGAAACTTCTACAAATAAAGTATCTCCGCTAAAATCTTCAGCAATCAACTCATACTTCATTAAATCATTTTTAATTTTTGTTATATTTTTATCTGGTAAATCACATTTGTTTATAGCAACTATAATTGGAACCTTTGCTGCTTTAGAATGTTGTATCGCTTCAATTGTTTGGGGCATTATTCCATCATTGGAAGCAACTACTAAAACAACGATATCTGTAATTTTGGAACCACGTGCTCTCATCTCAGTGAATGCAGCGTGACCAGGTGTGTCAATAAAAGTTATAGTCTCATTTTTATTAGTTTTAACTTGATATGCTCCAATATGTTGTGTGATTCCTCCGTGTTCACCAGAAACTACATTGGCATTCCTTAGAGCATCAAGTAGAGATGTTTTACCGTGATCTACATGACCCATTATTGTTACAACTGGTGGTCTTTTTTCTATTTTTCCCTCTAATTGATTTTTTTTCCTCTTTATCTCTAAGCCTGGGACGATTTCTACAATTGGATTGTGCCCAAATTCTTTTACAATATATTCTGCCGTATCTTTATCGATGATATGGTTTATTGTTGCAACAACCTTCATATTAAATAAAAATTTAATAACGTCAGAAGATCTTTCTGCCATACGATTTGAAAGTTCTTGAATTGTAATTTGTTCAGGAACGTTAACGTCTTTGATTACTTTTGATGCTTCTTTTTTTTCATCTAGATTTCCTGATTTTTTTTCTTTTAACCTTGCTCTTTTTAAAGATGCTAAGCTTCTTTGTTTAATTTCAACTTCTTCTACATTCATGGCTCGCGAAACTGTAAGTTTAAAATCTCGTTTTGAAGATAATGGATCAACCTTTAATTTTGCTTTAGCAGGTGCTCTTTCCCCTTTTTTAATAAAATTTTTTGTTGCTTGTTGTTCTATAAATTTTCTCACAACTGTCTTTTTTGCTGTTTCAGGCTTTTTAAAAACGCCAGGCTTAAAATTTGATTTATTATCTCTTGTAGATCTGAAGGGTGTTTTTTTTTCTATAGAAAAAGTTTTTTTCCCATCACTTGATAGGGAAGAAATATCAATTTTTTTTGATGTATTTGTTGAAATAGTTAAAGTTTTTTTTTTGTTCTTCTCGTCTACCATGAATGTTTTATTTAAATACTATTTCCCGCGCTGCCATAATCAATTGATCAGCTTCTTCTCTTGAAAGAGAAAACTCTTCTAAATACCCTTCTATTCTAATTTTTTTTCCTTTTATTTCATCAAAACCACCAATCAATTCATCGGAAGAAAGGTCTGCAAAATCATTTAGTTTTTTTATATTTCTTTGTCCAAGCAAAACTAACATTCCTTGGGTAATACCCTTTAAGTTGGCCAAAGAATCTTCCACGCCTAACTCTTTCAATCTTTTGGAAATCTCTGCTTTTTCTTTGATTAAGTTTTCTTTTGATCTATTAATTAGCTCACTAGCTGTATCTTCGTCTATACCCTCTATTTTACTAATCTCCTCTGGATTGGCTTGAGCTAATTCTTCAATGCTCTGCATTCCTTCGGATACCAAAAGCTGCCCTAATGTCTCGTCCACTTCTAGACTTTTAATTAAATTTTCAGTTCTTTCTTTAAATTCCGATTGTCTTCTTTCCGAGTCTTCTTTATCTGTCAAAATATCAATCTCATAATTAGTTAATTTGGATGCAAGTCTGACATTCTGTCCCCTTCTTCCAATAGCTTTACTCAAATTTTCTTCAGTCAAAATTACATCGATTCTTTTATTGTCTTTGTCTATTAAGACTTTTTGAATTTCTGCTGGAGATAAAGACTCAGAAATTAGTGTTGGCAAATCCTCTGTCCATTTTATTATATCTATTTTTTCACCATGTAGTTCATTGACTATAGTTTGTACTCGACTTCCTCTCATACCTACGCAGGCTCCAACAGGATCAATTGAGCTTTCTTTTGACGAAACACAAATTTTAGCTCTGCTACCAGGATCTCTTGCAACAGCTTTTATTTCAATTGTTCCTTCATAAATTTCAGGAACTTCTTGAAAAAATAATTTAGCTAAAAACTGAGGATGAGCCCTTGACAAAAATATTTGATGGCCTTTCAGTTCTTTTTTAACTTCATAGCAATAAGCTTTTACACGATCGCCTGTTTTTAATATTTCTCTTGGAATAAGTTCGTCTTTTTTTATTACTCCCTCAGCTTTACCTAGGTCTATAATTATATTTCCGTATTCTAATCTCTTAATAATTCCACTTAAAATTTGACCTTGTTTTTCAATAAAGTCTTCATATTGTCTATTTTTTTCAGCTTCTTTAACTTTTAAACTGATAACTTGCTTGGCACTTTGAGCGGCTATTCTTCCAAAATCTATTTGAGGTAGATTTTCAAATATTTGATCTCCAACTTTAAGATCTTTATTTTCTGTATCTATTAATTTTGCATCATTTAAAATTATTTGCTTGCTAGAATCTTCAACAATGTCAACAATATCAAGAACTTTTTGAATTTTAATTTCACCGGTTATACGGTCAATAATAACTTGTATAGTATTTTCAGTTCCAAATTTTGTCAGTGCTGCTTTTTGTATGGCGCTTTCCATCGACTCTAAAACTATTTCTTTGTCTATAGATTTTTCGTTTGCGACAGCTTCCACTATTCTTAATAATTCTACTTTATCTAAACCTCTATTTAACATTTTTTCCTTTTTAAGTTTGCTCCAAAAAAAAATGGGCTAAAGCCCATTTTGTAAACATTCAATTTTTATATATATCTAATGAAAATTTGAGACCTTTTCAAGGTTACATTTTGAAGAAATTAGCTTTATCTGTTTTTTCCCAAGAAAACTCACCTTTATTGGTAGGCTTTCTTCCAAAATGACCATAAGCTGATGTCACTTCGTAAATACATTTATTTAAACCCAATAATTCTCGAATTCCTCTCGGGGATAAATCAAAATGTTCTTTTATTCGCTTCTGGATTTCTTCCGTTTTTTCCTCATCTTTTTCAGCTAATTTAACATAAATAGAAAGTGGTTTTGAAACACCAATAGCATAGGCAAGTTGGATTAAACATTTGTCTGAAACTCCTGCTGCTACAATATTTTTTGCTAAATATCTTGAAACATAAGCAGCTGATCTATCTACTTTAGTTGGATCTTTTCCTGAAAATGCTCCACCTCCGTGTGGTGCTGCTCCTCCGTATGTATCAACGATAATTTTTCTCCCGGTTAAACCTGTATCCCCATCCGGCCCACCTATAATAAATTGACCAGTTGGATTAATATAAACTTCTTTGTCGTCTAATTCTTTTAGTAAATTTTCTGGTATAGATTTTTTAATATAAGGATAAATAAGTTTTTTTACTTCCTGTTGATTTAAATCTTTAGAATGTTGCGTTGAAATTACAACTGAAATGACTTTTGTTGGTATGTCATTCTCATAATGCATTGTAACTTGGCTTTTAGAATCAGGTTCTATTCCTTTTAAAAAACCTTTTTTTCTATCTTCTGCCATTAATCTTAATATTTTATGAGAATAGTGAATTGGTGCCGGCATTAGATCTTCTGTTTCATTGCATGCATAACCAAACATAATGCCTTGATCGCCAGCTCCTTCGTCTTTGTTGTCTTTTGAATCTACGCCCATCGCTATGTCTGATGACTGTGCGTGTAAGTAAGATTCAATACTAGTTTTTTCTTTCCAGCTAAAACCATCTTGATCATATCCAATATCTTTAATGCAATCTCGAACTTTTTGAATTAACTCATCTTTTTTAATTTCGGGACCTCGAATTTCTCCTGCTAGAACTACTTTGTTTGTTGTTGTTAAAGTTTCGCAAGCAATTCTTGAGAAAGGATCTTTCGATAAATAAGAGTCAACAACCATATCAGAAATCCTATCGCAAACTTTATCTGGATGACCTTCTGAAACCGACTCGCTAGTAAATAAATAATTATTTTTTTTCATTTTTTTTTAAAAACAATAAAAGTAAAAACACATGTAAATAAAAGCACGAAAAATATCAAATCAATTTTATACTTTTTTTGTGCATTGTTTATAATTGGGATATTAAACTCGATAACACCTGTTTCATTTGGTTTTAAAACTTTTTTTATTATCCCTTTGTTGTCAACAAAAGCACTAAATCCTTTATTAGCTGATCTCGCTAGATAAACATTACTTTCTATGGCTCTAAAAATAGCTTTCGCAAAATGCTGATCGGGTCCTATAGTATCTCCAAACCAAGCATCTTCTGAAATGTTTATAATTAAATTTTTTGGTGTTTGACTTAATTCAGGAAAGATTATTTCATAACAAATTAAAGGTAATATTTTGAAGTTGTCTAATGTTAAAATATCATTATTTGAACCTCTTGAAAAAGACCCATAACCTTCGGTTATTTTTTTTAATCCAAATTTCTTTAAAAAAAACTCAAAAGGTAAAAATTCACCGAATGGAACAAGTTTAATTTTATTATACGTATATAAAATATCAAGCTTGTTATTAACTACAATCAAACTATTGAACACTTCATTATTATTTGTATTTTCATTAACAGTGTTTACTCCAAATAATATTAAGTGGTTTTCAGAAAATGAATTTGCGAATAAATTTTTATATTCTTTGATTTGTTCAAAATCGAAACCTGTGAATACTCCTTCAGGCCAAATAAAAAGTGTTTTTTTATCTTTTACTGGTTGGCTGTAGCTTACAAGTTTTATCAGGTTTTCACTTAAATCAGTGTTAGTTAAATTATATTTTAAATCGAAATTAGGTGAAATTATTTTTGTATAAATTGAATTATTTGATTCTTTTTTTAATAAAACTATATTTTCGTCATTTTTTTTAATTATAGAAGCACCATAAATATAATTGCCAAAAAAAATAAATCCTAATAAGAGAAATAATATAGAATTTACTTTTTTTTTGAAAATCAGCAAAAGTGGAGAGCAATAAATTATGATACAAAATAAGTTAAAGGAAAAAAAACCGAGATGAAATAAAGATTGTAACATTTCTGGTTTCCATGACCAAGTATAGGCCCAAATATTCCAAGGAAAACCTGAAAAAATTTTAGCTCGAAGATAATCTGCAAAAGCTAAAGAACTTGAAAATAATAAAATAGATGTAAAATTGTTTTTTAAGAATGGTCCAACTATTAAATTACCTACTCCAAAAAAAATTCCAAGAAATAACGGTAAACCAAGCATAGATACGGGAACCAGAAATTTAAAATTTTCATCAAAAGTTAATGCGTGGGATATCCAATATGTACCTGCTAAAAAAAAACCAATACCAAATAGATACCCAATAAGAAACAAATTCATTAAATAAGGTTTTTTTCTATAGGTACTTTTAGATTTTTGTTGCACATAGGTTGTGAGTAAAAATAAAATAGGAATAATTAAAAAATTTATATAATTTATGTTGTAAGGCTGGAAACTAAAAACTGTTAATGTTCCTAAAATAAATGGAAATAAAAAAATTAAAAAAAATCTACTATTTAATAGTTCTAAAATCATATTATTTTGAATGTTTAATTAATTTAGTTTCTATTTTTTTCATTATAGAAAAATCAATATTTGATTTATGTCGATATCCAAACAAATGAGCTAATCCGTGTATCCATATTTTATCGAAATTTAAAAGAAAATCTTTCTCGTTAGTTTTTGATATCATTTTATTTAAATTAATTATTATGTCTCCTAAATATATTTCAGTTTTTTTTTCTTTTAAAAGTGTATTTAGAGCTTTTCTTTCATAAAATGGGAAAGATAAAATATCTGTGGTTTTATTTTTTTTTCTAAACTTTTTATTTAATTTCTTAACTTCATTATTTCCAGAAAGTAAAATTGTAAATTGAAAATTATTGTTTTTAAATATATTTAGCTTTTTATTTATTCTTTTTAATTTTTTATTTATGTAGAGGCCCGGAATCTCAATGTATTTTGACCAGTTTTTATTGGTAATTAAAACATCAGCTTTAATCATCAGCTTTTTTTTGGTAGGCTTTGATTATTTTTGACACAAGAGGGTGTCTTACAACATCGTTATGATCAAACTCTACAATTTTTATTTCCTCAACATTACTTAAAATTTTTTTTGATTTTATTAATCCTGAGTGCGTTTTGTTGATTAGATCTACTTGGCTGGGATCACCGTTAACTACTAGTTTGGAATTTTCACCTATTCTAGTTAAAAACATTTTTATTTGAGTTTCGGTGGCATTTTGTGCCTCATCAAGAATAGCAAAACAATTCTTTAAAGTTCTACCTCGCATAAAGGCTAATGGTGCAATTTCAATTTCACCAGATTCAATTTTTTTATCGATTTTTTCGAAACCAAATAGTTCATATAATGCATCGTATAGTGGTCTTAAATACGGGTCGACTTTTTCTTTCATATCGCCAGGGAGAAAACCAAGTTTTTCACCCGCTTCTACTGCGGGTCTAGAGAGTATAACTCTTTCAACTTTTTTTTCCATAAGAAGAGTAATAGCTACCGACACTGCGAGAAAGCTTTTACCCGTACCAGCTGGACCAAGAGCCATTACAATATCATTCTCTCTTAATGCTTTTATATAATCTGATTGTTTTTGTGATCTTGCTATTACAGATTTTCTTGGTGTTTTAATTAATTGCGCAAAGGTTTGTACGTTTGATTTGTTACTTGAATTTAATTTTTTATTCACAGACAAAATTATATCACTTTTTTCAATGTTATTGGTCAGAAGAAATTTGTTTATTAAAAATTTAATAGCTTCAGAAACATTAATAATAGCTTCTAGTTCTCCTTTTACTGTAATTGAGTTGCCTCTAAAAAATAAAGTAGTTTGAGTTAGTTTTTCTAGTTGTTTTAAATTTTCGTTAAATTCACCTACAACCTGAGACAGAATACTATTATCTAGAATTTGGATATTTAAAGTTTCTTTATCTATTTTTTTTATTATAAGTTTTTGTTGTAATTTATTTGTCTCTAACATTAATTAAGCTGTGAAATTTGTTCTTCATTAGATAAAATTTTTCCAAATAGACTGTTATGGTTGAAAGCATTAATCTTAATGTTTAAAATTTTACCAGTCAAATCTGACTCACTTTGTACGATTACTGAATTTAAAAATTTATCTCTACCGAAGTATTTATTCTGGTTGTTTAATTTATTTTCAAAAAGTACTTCTGTTGTTTTGTCTAAAAATTCTTCTTTGTATTTAGAATTGTTTTTTTCAAGTAATGCTTGCAGTTTTACTAATCTTTTTTTTGCAACATCAACATCTACATTGTTTAATTTTGATGCTGGTGTGCCTGGCCTTGAACTATATACAAAAGAATAAGAATTAATGAATTTAATTTTTTCTATTAAAGATAATGTTTGATTAAAATCATCATCATTTTCCCCTGGATAACCTATAATAAAATCTGAAGAAAATTTAATGTCTGGTTTTACTTTTTTAAGATCTTCAATGATTTTATGATATTCCAGTATATTGTGTTTTCTGTTCATAGCATTAAGAATTTTTGAAGAACCACTCTGGACAGGTAAATGCAGTATCGGCATTAATTTTTTACAAGATTTATGAACCTCAATTAAATCTTTAGTGACATCATTCGGATGTGAAGTTGTGTACCTAATCCTTTTTAATCCTTTAAATTTACTTAACTCTGTTATCAAATCGGCTAAACGGTAAGTGCTTTTTTTATTTTTATATTCATACGCATTTACATTTTGTCCTAGTAGGGTAATTTCTTTAGAACCGTTATCTATTAATTGTTTTGCTTCAATAATTATTTCATCTAAAGACCTTGAGTGTTCGGGTCCTCTTGTATAGGGCACTACACAAAAATGACAAAATTTATCACAACCTTCTTGTATCGTTAAATATGAAGAGATTTTTGAGCTTGAATTTCTAACTAAATTTAAACTATCAAATTTTTCTATTACTTCAAATTCAGTACTATTAATTCTTTTTTTATTATTTTCTATATTTTTTATTATGCTTGGTATCTGATGATATGACTGTGGTCCTACCACGCCATCAATATACTTTTCTCTTTTTAACATTTCTTCGTTCTCTGCTTGAGCTACACAACCGGTAACTATAAGCATCGGTTTTTCTTTGTTTCTGAATTCTTTTTTTAGCCTTCCAATATCATGGTAGACTTTGTCAGTAGCTTTCTCTCTAATGTGACATGTATTTAAGACATAACAATCTGCATCTAAAGCATTATCAGTGGCAACATAACCAATGGGTTTAACTAAATCCAAAATACGATTACTGTCGTATTCGTTCATCTGACAACCAAAGGTTTTAATAAAAATTTTTTTAGACAAATTATTTTTTTATTTTAGAACCATAAAGTTCAAGTTTATGGTCAACTAATTTATATCCTAATTTTGCAGCAACTTTGTTTTGTAAAATTTCTATTTCTTTATCAACAAATTCAATTATTTCACCACTTTTTATATCAATTAGATGATCATGATGTTCTTCGGGCGATTCTTCGTACCTTGCTTTGCCACCTTTAAAATCATGTTTTTCAACAATACCTGATTCTTCAAATAATTTTACTGTTCTGTAAACTGTAGCTATACTAATTCTTTTATCAATTTTATTAACTTTCTTGTGCAGCTCATCTACATCTGGATGATCATTAGAGGTAGACATAACTTCAGCAATTAACTTTCTTTGATCGGTTAGTCTGACACCTTTACTTATGCATTTTTCTTCTATTTTGTTCATATAATTAATTATAACTTAACTTAAATACAGAGGTTTAATCAATTCATTTTCTAATAAATTATTTTCTACTAATATCTCAATATTCTTAAGGTCAAATTGCTCTATTTTTATTTTTATTTGACTAATATTATCGAATATTTCATTATTAATTGCTTCTTGAGGAATAACAATTATAGAATCCTTTTTTTGCAAACAATCAGAATTGATTTTTTCTGGTACTGTAAAGGTATATCGATCTTCAAAATTACCTTCTGAATAATAATAAAAATTATTAGTCTTTTGAATTGATATAATTCTCATTTTTTTACTTAGATACGGGGCTGCGTTTAATAAAAAATAATTATAACTATAAACATTTACTTTATTAACTAATTGTATTCCTTTAGCCACAGCTAGCGCGATTCTAATACTCGAAAAGCTACCTGGTCCTGAATTTACAATAAGCGAAAATTTGTTATCAATTTTAACGTTATTTTCCTTAAAAAAAGTAAGAATATCCAATACTAACATTTCGTTCTTGATAAGATTGGTTTGTATCTTTTTAAAAAAAAACTTATTATCAAATTTTAATGCAATAGAATCATTTTTACCCGTGCAATTAATTATTAAAAAATTTCTAATCATCTTTTTATTTCTTATATCTTTTTTTAGTGGATCGTCATCTGCAGCTAATGATATAGAGGATAAAGGTGTTATTGTCCTTATGTATCATCGATTTGAAGAAAATAAATATCCGTCTACTAATATAAAAATAGCTGATTTTATAAAGCAAATAGATTTAATAAAAAAAAATGGCTTTATTTTTATTAATGCGAATGATTTTGAAAATAATCTTGAAAAACTTAAAGGCAAAAAAAAAATTTTACTAACTATAGATGATGCATTTAAATCTTTTTATGATCGGGCATGGCCCATACTTAGAGATAACAAAATACCTTTTTTATTATTTGTAAACACACGTGAAATTGGAACTAGTGGATATATGAACTGGACACAAATTAAAGAAATCTCGAAAGAAAAGTTTGTCCATATAGGAAACCATAGTTACTCCCACGACTACCTGGTTGATAAAACAAACGCTGAAATTAGTGATGATATAAGTCTAGCAATAACAGATTTAAAAAAACATCTGAAATATAGTTCTCCATTTTTTTCGTACCCATTCGGAGAGTATAGTAATAATTTTAAAAATATTGTTAAGAATTTTGGTTTTAAATATGCATTTGGTCAACATTCAGGTGTGGTGGATGAAACAAAAGATTTATATGAACTTCCTAGATTTTCGATTAATGAGAAATATGGTAAAATAAAAAGGTTTGAGACAATTCTTAAAACTATTCCATTAAAATTTAAGTCATTCAAACCCGAAGAAAAATATATCAATAATACTAATAATCCTCCTGAAGTTACGATTGAATTTTTTGAAAACTTAAAAAATATTAAATTATTAAATTGCTACTCAAATGAGCTTAACTCCTGGAGAAAATCTGAAATTGAATACATAAATGATTTTAAGATTAAAATTAAATTAATCGGTAAATTTACTACCGAAAGAGGAAGAATTAATTGTTCTTTGAGGGAACTTGATGGTTCTTGGCGTTGGCTTGGCGTACAATTTGTTGTGGCAGAACTCTAGGACTAAAGTTTTAATTGATTATTTTCTTTGAAATCGTCTATTTTTACATTTTCTAATTCATCTAAATCATTTTGTTTAATAATTTGTTCTAATATTCTTGTGTATTCTTTTCCAGTTTGAGCATAATTTTCAAGTTCGTGGATCAGTTCTAATCCTTCTAACTTTTTATTTTGTTTTCTTAGTTCGCTCCTTTTTGTTCTAAAATTTTTATATCCAGCATGAGTATTTAAATTATTTATGTATGCTTTTACAGAGGCTCTTAATAATGGAAACTTAAGTATTTTGTGATTTTGATCTTTAGTTTTTTCCAATGGTTCTATGCCATCACCATTCCAGGTCCATTGTCCATATATAGCATTTCCTTCTAGGGCAAACCTTGAAGTTCCCCAGCCACTTTCTTTTGCTGCCTGAGCTAATGCAATGGATGTTGGAATAATATCAATTTTTTTTAATAATTCACTAATGTTTTTATCTGAAACTTTATATGCTTTATATTTTTTGTTTAACCATTTTTTGCCCTCTACGGATTCATTATCTTTTAATATTTTTAGTAAATATTCTCTATCTTCCTTAATTTTTTTATTTTCAGCTACAACCAGAGGTAATAAAATTTGTAAAAAAGTTTCTTTTTTATCTTTTACACTCTTAATGCTACTTAAATCCTTAGGTAGTCTTGTAAAATAAATTGGCTTTACTACTTTTTTGTTTCTCACATTATCTAAATCATATTCTAAATCTTCAAATAAATTTAATACTGTTTGAGTATTCAAAGTATAATCATTCTCAGGGTCATAGGGTTTTTTTGAAACTTCTTTCTTTTTTGCTAAATTTTTGGATTTATTTTTTTTTTCAACTTTTGGTGCTTTAACTATTTCTTTTTTATCTGATTTTATCTCTAAGGATATTTTTAAACCATCTCCATCGTTTATAAGGTTTTTTAAGTGAATACCGCCTGAGATCAAAAATATAACAAGAAAACTGTAAGCTCCTCTCAGAATAAATTTGTTTATCGATTTCTCCTCAAATTTAAAATGATAAACGTCATTTAAACTATTTATTATAGTTTTAATAAAGATTTTAAAAAAATTATTAATATTAAAAATAATGAAACTAAAATAATTGTTGATCTTATTATATAAGATCTTAAAAAATTTTTTTGGATGAAGATTTATTGATAATTTTCCTTTTAAAAAATTATTCTTATTAAATGTTATTTTTAAATCATCGATAAAATTAAAAATTATCGATAATTTTTCTTCTAAGGCTACATAAGAAGGTTTTAAAATTTCATTAATAATTTTATGAGAAAAATATCCTCTTCTTGAAGGTATTGGCACTTTCTGTTTTAAAAGTTCAATTTCTATCTCATAAGTCGTAAGTTTTTGATTTATATCTAAAACTTTATCAATTTTATAAATTCTTGCTAATTCAATTAATTTTCGACGATAGCTGATAATTTTTTTCATTTTAGAAAGCCTCTACTGATTTTACTTCTACTACATAATGACAAAGTAAATTTTGAACACCTTGTTTGAGCGTCATAAGTGAGCTAGGGCATCCCGAGCAACTTCCTTGCAGTTCAACATGTACAACACCATCTTTGAAAGATTTGAACTTAATGTCTCCGCCGTCTTTTGCAACTGCTGGTCTTACTTTCTCGTCTAAAACTTTTATTATTTTGGCCTCAATTTCTCCCAGGTCAAAATTATCCTCTTTTTTTTGAATTTTTTTATTAAGTATAGGTTTATTATTTTTTTCAAAATAATCATTCATGTGAGAAATAACTGTTGGTTTTAAAACATCCCAAGAAATTTCTTTATTCTTTTTCACGGATAAAAAATTATCTGCTAACAAAACAAGTTCTACACCTTTTAAGTTGAGTAAATTTTTTACAAATTCGTTTTCAATTTTATTATAATCTTTTTTTTGAAATTCTTCAGTTCCAATTGCAGAAATTACTTTTTCTGACAAAAATTTTAATGAATTTGGATTTGGTGTTGGTTCGGTTATAATCATTATTTTCTTATATCATCTTTAATTAAAAAAAGCCTACAGCATTTCGTATCTCTTTGAGGTTGTACTCTGCAATGTTTCTAGCTTTATCCGTGCCTTCTTTAAGAACTTTTTCTAAATAACTTTTATCATCTAGCAATTCTCGTATTTTTTTTCCAACTGGGCAAATTACTTCGATTAAAATTTCTGATAACTTATTCTTTAAATACGAATATTCTTTTCCTTTTAGTTCATTTAAAGACTGCTCTAAAGAATTATTTGTTAAATCAGAATATATATTAATCAAATTAAAAGCTTCAGGTTTTTTTTCTAAATCTTCTATATTGTCTGGTATTGTGGAAGAGTCTGATTTTGCTTTTTTAATTTTTTTTACAATATCATCTGCTGAATCTTTTAGATCGATTCTAGAATACTCGGACACATCTGATTTACTCATTTTTATTGTACCGTTTCTTAAGCTCATTACTCTTGATATGTTTTTTTGTATTAAAGGTTCAGGTAATGGAAATACATTTTTTTTAAAATCATTATTAAATTTTTGCGCAACATCTCTACAGAGCTCTAAATGTTGTTTTTGATCTGCACCCACTGGCACATGAGTGGCTTTATATAAAAGAATATCTGCTGCCATTAAGTTTGGGTAAATATAGAGACCAACGCTTGCTTTCTCTTTGTCTTTACCAGCTTTGTCTTTGAACTGAGTCATTCTATTAAGCCAGCCAATACGTGCGACACAATTTAAAATCCAAGCAAGTTCTGCGTGTCCACTTACTGACGATTGATTAAAAATAATACTTTTTTTACTATCAAGTCCCGTAGCAAGAAAACCTGCTGTTGTTTCTAAAATATTATTTCGTAATTCGTTAGGATTTTGAAAAGTAGTAATGGCATGAAGATCTACAACACAATAAATACACTCTGTTGTTTCTTGTAATGTTACAAAGTTTTTTAGAGCACCGAGGTAATTGCCAAGATGTAAATTGCCAGTCGGTTGAACTCCTGAAAAAACTAATTTTTTTTTATTCATTTTTTAATTTGTTTTAAAATTGTTAATTTTAAAAACTCCTAGCAAACGAGCTGATAATAAATATATTGCAGCTACTAAAGCTACGATTATTATAAGATAAAATGCCTTATAATGATTAATATAAATAAGCTTATCCTCAAAAAAATTAATTAAAAAATATAGAAGTAAGCTCATTATAACTACAGAAATAATTGTTTTCGCAAAATTAACAAAAAAAATAGAGCTTATGTTTAAATATTTAAGTTTTAATAGCAAAATTAAATAAATAGTTACAGCACACCAAGTGGCTATAGATGTAGCAATTGGAATAATAATAAATCCCAACTCTTTAAAATAACTAATGGATATTGATATGTTTAATAAAACACTAAAAATTGAGATATAAAATGGAATTTTAGTATTGTCTCGTGCGAAGAAAAGGTTTGAAAGAACTTTAATTAAAGCAAATGCAGGTACTCCATATCCAAAGTATTTTAATGCTTGGGCAGTTAGCAAAACGTCGGTTTCTAAAAATGACCCATATCCGAATAGTGCACTAGTAATTTGTTGTGAGGCAATAATTAAACCTAGACACGCCGGTATAGACAAAAGTAAACACAGTTCGATAGACTTATTTTGTATACTCATTGCTTCAGAAATATTTCCCGTTTTTATTTTTTTTGATAACTCTGGAAGTGCCACGGTACCAATTGCAATGCCTGCAATAGCTAGATTAATTTGATAAATTCTATCTGCATAATACAAATAAGAAACTGCTCCAGCTTCAAAAGAAGCAATAATAGTTCCTATCAAAATATTGATTTGTGTGACGCCTGATGAAAATATGCTTGGTAATAGTTTTTTTAAAAAAAAATTAATTTTTGAGTTGATCCTAATTTTAAAATTAATTGATGGCCTATAGTAAAATTTTGTAAAAAATATTAAGAAAATTAATTGGAATGCTCCAGCTATAGTGACAGCATAAGATAGATTTAATTCAAAATTAAGTTTAAAAAAATAAGAAATAAATAAACTTAAAATTAAAAAAATATTTAATATAATTGGGGCTGCTGCGGCAGCAGCAAACTTGTTATTTGAATTTAATATTCCAGAAAAAAAAGACGATAAACTAACAAAAAATAAAAAAGGAAAAGTGACTCTAGTTAATTCTACAGCCAGATCAAATTTTTCTGTATTTTCATAGAAACCTGGAGCAATTAAATAAACAATTATTGGTGTAAAAATCTCAACTATAAGAATGACTCCTAATAAAACTATTATTAATAAATTTAAAACATCATCCGCAAATTTCTTTCCTTCTTTTTTGCTGATTGTGTTTTCTTCAGCGTAGCTTGGAATGAAAGCTGCATTAAAAACACCTTCAGCAAAAAGTCTTCGAAAGGTATTGGGAAGCCTAAAAGCTACAAAAAAGGCATCAGCATATATAGAAGCTCCAAGAAAAGTTGCTATTAGGATATCTCTGAAATATCCTAACAATCTACTAATCAAAGTATAAAAACTAAAAACAGTAGTAGATGATAATAAGTTCATATATTTTAATATTAAAAAAAATCAATTTATAGATGATTTTACTTATTTTATATTACATACTAAATTTTAATGACAAAAAAATCTAAAATTGACCATTACACTAATAAAGAGGCATTAGACTTTCATACACAAGGCAAGCCTGGTAAAATTGAGATAAACTCATCTAAACCCTTAATAACAAAAAGAGATTTATCTTTAGCTTATTCTCCCGGTGTCGCTGTCCCGGTTAAGAAAATAGCCGAAAACCCTGAGGCTGCATATGATTATACAAGCAAAGGGAACTTAGTTGCAGTGATCAGTAATGGATCTGCTATTTTGGGACTTGGAAACCTTGGTGCTCTAGCCTCTAAACCAGTAATGGAGGGAAAATCCGTTCTATTCAAAAGATTTGCAGACATAGATTCGATTGATATAG
>MDTF01005129.1_pt1 | contig 16757 bp, 19 predicted proteins | sample 811191 | NCBI WGS metagenome assembly MDTF01 (sample SAMN05326649, study PRJNA326480) | marine metagenome | isolation source: seawater | place: Southern Ocean | collected 2011 | reverse complement strand
TTCCTATACCTGAAATTAGAATAGCTGTCAGAGAAATGAGACTTAGAAAATTACTGAAATTATCTAATGTTCTTTGAAGAAAGTTTGATGTATTTTCTGGAAAACGTAATCTAGTTCCAGGAATATCAATGAGAATTTCTTTTAAAGAATTTCTTGCATTTTTTACTTCAAGATCATCATTAAACTTTACTCTGTATTCATATTCTAGAAAATTTTCTGATGATTTTATATCAAGTAAATTTAATCCTTCTTGGTTGATAAGAGCAAGATCTCCAAATATTCCAGCACCACCAATATCAGGGATATCTTGTATAACAGAATTAATAATAAATTGATGATTACGAAGTAAAATAGTATCTCCAGTTTTTACATTAAGATTTCTGGAGAGATTTTCATTAATCAAAACTTGATTATCTTCTGTATAAAACAATTTCAGACGATTTGGGTGTGATGTTGTGATTGAACCGTAGAGAGGATAGTTATTATCTACTGCGCGTAATCGAATAAATGCAGTTTTTGTATTCTTATTATTCTCATTAGATGCCATTGACGTTAGGGATGTACTAAGAGATATTTTTCCAATAGATTTTATTTCTTCAATTATTTGTTGGTTTAATGATTTTATATTTATTTCAATTTCTGCATCACCTCCTAATATAGTTTGAGTATTATTTTGTAACTCCTGATTGATAGAGAAATTGAGTGTGCTAATAAGAAATAAAACAAATGTACTAATAAATATCGTTATGATAATTACCCAACGCTTATGAAAGTTTCGAATGAAATCTTTCCATGCCTGGTTATGAATAAACTGAAAACTTTTAAATAAGTTGACCATCTTGAATGATAATTTGCCTATCACAACGTTGTGCTAATTCTTTGTCATGTGTGACTAAGCAAAGACTAGATCCATGAGATTTCACTACATCGAATAAAGTTTGAGAAATTAAGAGACTATTCTGATCGTCAAGATTTCCAGTAGGCTCATCTGCTAAAATAATACTAGGTTTATTAATAACCGCTCTTGCGATTGCAACTCGTTGTTGTTCACCACCAGAAAGTTGACTAGGGTAGTGTTCTAGCCTGTGTCCTAAACCAAGTTTTATCAATAGATCTTTGGCTAACTCTAGAGAATTAGGCTGAAAATCAATTTCTAAAGACAGAGCTACGTTTTCAAGAGCGGTATAATTAGGTATTAAATAAAATGATTGAAATATGATCCCAATATTTTTTTGACGATAATGAGATAATTCATTTTCAGTCATTTGAGATATTGTTTTTTTTTGAAAAATAATTGACCCTGAGCTAGTCTTTTCTAATCCTGCCATCAACATAATAAGAGAGGTTTTTCCCGATCCGCTTTTCCCCACAATAGCTAGAGTTTCTTGATTTTTAATATCGAGACTTACACCTTTGATAACTTCTGTTATTTGAGAGCCATTTTGATATTGTAAGTGAATATTGTTTAAAGTAATAAGGCTGCTCATGTTTAAGTATTTTATCCTATTCTTTTTTTTATTGAATGTATCCATTACGCACGCTGCACCTATGAAGATCATTCTTTATGGAGATTCTTTAATGGCTGGATATGGATTACCAGAACAAGAGCATCTTTCTTCTCAATTAGAAATAGATTTAAAATTTAAATATAATTTAGACACTCAAATTATTAATGCCTCTGTATCTGGAGATACCTCTTCAAGTGCTCTTAATCGAATAGAATGGACACTTCAAGGTAACTCAGACTTAGTTATTTTATGTTTAGGCGCTAATGATATGCTTAGGGGTATAGATCCTAATATTATCAAAAATAATCTTCAAAAAATTATTAATAAAATTCAAAAAAAAAATGCATATATTATTCTTGCTGGCATTCAAGCTCCGGAATTTTACGGCGTAAAATATAAAAAAAAATTTGATGAAATGTATTTTGAACTATCAAATGAAAATCATATATTACTAATGCCTTTTTTATTAGAAGGAGTAGTTTTAAATCCTTCTCTTAATCAATTAGATGGAAAACATCCAAATTTTGAAGGAATTAAAATGATAAGTAGTAATCTCTCAAAATACATAAATAAAATACATATTCAAAAAAAAAATATTACATCAATGATGATGATCTTCTAAATCTTTTTAAATTTCTATAAAATTACTTCCTCTAAGCCGTTTTCTCTATTAATGAATTTTTTTTCAATTTTAATAGCATCAAATTGCTCGTTCACTAATCCAAATATTACATTTGGATCAAAGGCAGCACATGAATAAACATCAAGTTGAAGTAGAGCAGGGCTTACTTCATCCCATGTGTGGAGTGCTATATGACTAGTCTCAATAATTGTAACTGAAGTCATGCCTTTATTGCCTTTAACATCACAATAGGTTGTATACGGACCTCCTAATATTTTCATATCTATACTTTTAATAACTTTTCTAATCCAATCAGTTAATGTATTTACATCATCTTCCCCTGGGGGTTTATTGATATTTGCCCTGATAATTAAATGCTTATGCTCTAAAGTCATTTTTAAAGATTACCCTTTTATATTTTTTTAGTCTAATTTATTTTTAAATCTATAAAAGTATGTTTGATTCATCTCATACTTTTGCTATTTTTCAACTTATGTTAGGGTTGTGTTTTACAGGCGGTATCTTTATTATTATCTACTCATTATTCTTTTTTGTTATAGAGCCTTTAGGAATAAATTTTCTTTCCGTATCTTTGCTTTGTATTGTAGCGGGTATTCTAATCAATAATTTCACTAATATTTCAGTTAAATTACTTTCAGGTATTTATTTTTCAAAAAAAAATATACTTCAATTAGGTATTGTTTTTTTAGGGGCAAGGTTAAGTTTCTATGATGTAGGCGAATTTGGACTTATTGCTTTACCATTTATTCTTATAACTTTTATTGTAGTTTTTTTAATTAGTTATTTATTTATTAAATTTTACTTTTCTCAAAAAAATACAATTACACTTATTGCTATTGGAACAGCAATTTGTGGTATTACTGCAATAATAACTTCTGCTCCTTTTATGAAAGCAAAAGATAACGAAATTGCATATGCTACTTTCGTTATAACTGTTATCGGAACAATTGCTTTATTTATTTACCCTTATTTAAGTCATGATATCTTTAACAATAACTCTCTTCAGGTGGGAATTTTTTTAGGAACTACAATACATGATACTAGTCAAGTTATTGCTTCGAGCTTTATTTATTCATCATACTATAATAATTTAGAAGTCATTAATATTTCTACAGTGACAAAATTATTAAGAAATTTTTTTTTAATTATTTTAATTCCTATGCTTGCTTGGAAACATTCTAATTCTACCAATACCAATATATATCAAAAAATTAAAACTGGATTTCCAATTTTTGTATTAGGTTTTTTAATATTTAGTATTATGAGAAGTCTAGGTGACTCATACTTTTTAAATTCTGATAATCTTATGCCGGATCCAATCAAAATTAAAATTTGGATTTCTTTTCTTCAATTTTTCAATTTTTTATCTTTCACTTTATTAAATATAGCTCTAGTAGCTCTAGGTTTAAGTGTTAACCTTAGGTCAATTATCAAAATTGGATATAAGCCTCTATTTATTGGTTTTACAATCTCTTTGATTGTTTTATTAATAAATATTTTTCTAATTAAGTATTTTATTACTTAATCAAATTTACAAATAGGAATAGGTATCATCTTATGAATATTTTTTTTTCTTATCTCTAAATATTTTTGTCTATTGATCGATCTTTCATTCATCATAGCTTCTTCTATTTCATGATATTTAAGTCCAACTTGATCTTCATCTGTCCTTCCATCTTCCCACAAGCCATCAGTTGGATCGGCATCAATAATATCTTGAAGAATATCTAATTCTTTACCCATAGCCCATACATCAGTTTTTAAGCAGTCAGCAATAGGAGAGATATCAACACCTCCATCTCCATATTTTGTGTAAAATCCAATTCCAAAATCTTCTATCTTATTTCCAGTTCCGACTACTAGACCATCATAAAATGCAGCTACCTGATAAAGTGCTGTCATTCTGAGTCTTGCCTGAGAATTTGCCAGCCCATGTTCTGACGGATACATTTTAAGGGTATTTCTAAAAACAGTAAATACTTCTGATAAATCATTATTTGCAAATTCAATATTTGAAAATTTATTTTTTAACCAGTAAACATGTGCTAAAGATCTATTGTGAAGCTTTTTATTTTGTAATATGGGCATCGATATAGGAATTACTTTTAGTCCGGTTTTTGCACATAAAGTACTGGTTACTGCCGAATCTACTCCTCCCGAGATCCCAATTATGAGATGAGATTTCTTATTATCCTCACAGTATGTTTTAATCCACTTTACTATGATTTTTATTCTATTACTTACTAGCATATTTTATAAATTTTTATGTAAATGTTTTTATCTCAATAAATACAATACAGTAAATCAAACAAAGTTCACACTAATATTCAGAATTCTAATAAGGTTATAGAGTAAGTTAATAATAACTTTTATTGACTAGCCTTTACCGTTGTTGTTTTAAAACTAAAATATCGATTCAGTTCTTATTAAATAATCATTTATTTTTGAGTTTTTATTTTTGAATATTTCAATTGTTAGGTGTTTTCTTTTTTTTAATTTAAGATAATTATTATATGAATTTTTTATCTTTACAGCACATTCCCATTGAAGACCCGGGCTATATAAAGGATTTACTTCTAGCTGATGGTCATAATTTAACGACAATTGAATTAGATAAAGGTGAACATATTCCTCTTGATCTAAAATCATATGACGTCATGTTTTCTATGGGCGGCCCAATGGACACATGGATGGAATATGACTACCCTTGGCTAATTGAAGAAAAAAAAGCTATTACAGATTTTGTTTTAAATTTAAAAAAACCTTTTGTTGGTTTTTGCCTAGGTTGTCAATTATTAGGTGAAGTATTGGGAGGTAGCGTGGTAAAGTCAGATCCTCCTGAAATAGGTTTCTTGGATGTTAATCTTGCTGAAATAGCAGCTCAAGACCCTTTATTTTCAAATTTTCCAAATACTTTTAAGGCACTGCAATGGCATTCATATGAAGTTCGTGGTCTTGAACAAAATCCTAATATTAACTTATTAGCATCCTCTAAGAATACAAAATATCAAATTTTTAATTATAAAAATTATGCTTATGGCGTTCAGTTTCATGTTGAAATCAAAGATGACACTGTTTCAAGTTGGGGGAGTGTGCCTGAGTATAAAAAAGCCTTAGAGGGAACATTAGGTGATGGTTCTTTAAATAAAATGAAATTAGAATCGGATAAATATCTTTCTGATATGAATCTATTGAGTTCATCTCTCTACCAAAATATTATTACTAAATTTAAATAAAATCGTTTTATTTTTGAGATACTAATATATTTTAACTTAATGTATTATGATAAAGAAGCTAATGACGACAATACCATACAGAGTAGGCTGATTGAGTTAAATAAATCCTTAAGTCAAATGATGAGGAATACTAGTGAAAGAAAAATAGTAGAACAATTACACACCTACCAACTTGCAATTAAAAAAACATTAAGCCTGATGACTAAAAAGCAATTAGAGGCCACTTCTGAAACTTCTAGTGAATATGAAGACCGACTTGAACGAGGTGATTTTAGCTAATTTAGTTATTCTTTATTTATGTATCTCGAAGATAGGATTATTCAAAAACTTCATTCAAGTTTCTCTAAGCTGGATAATAATTTAATTGGAATAGGTGATGATTGTGCTTACCTAAATAATGAGAATTTATTAATTACTACTGATACCTTTATTGAAAATGTTCATTTTGAACTTATAAAATCTAATCCTAAACAAGTAGCTATAAAATTTTTTAATGCTAATTATAGCGATTTACAATGCTCTGGCGGAAATCCTCATTATTGTTTTTTAAATATTTCTTTCCCAAAAAAAAAGACTTTATTTATAAAAGTTTTTTTAAGAGAAATCACTTTGCTATTAAAGAAATATAAAATTAATCTAATTGGTGGTGATACCACTAAATCTCCTAATATTATTTCCTTAACAATGACAATGTTAGGTAGTCCATACAACAAAAAGATTTACCTAAGATCTAAAGCTAAAGAAAAAGAATTAATTTTCACATTTTCAAATATCGGGTATTCAAAATTAGGCTATGATATATTATTCAAATCAAAAAAAATTAATAATGAAAAAATAAAAAAAAAGGCTATAAAACAATTTTTAAGTCCAAAAATTTTTACCTATTCTCAACTTTTTGAAAAATTAGCAATTTCAAGTTGCATGGATCTTTCGGATGGCCTCATAGTTGATCTAATCAAATTTTCAAAAAATAGTAATAAACAATTTAATTTATCAAATTTTGATCAAATAAACCCAACTTTATACAAATACTTAAATACTACTGATTATCATAATTATGTTTTATCTAGTGGTGAAGAGTTTGTCCCAATTTTTACAGCTCCACCAAATAAAATTGAAATTATAAATACTCTTTTCCAAAAAGTCATAAAAGTTAAGATAGTAAATATTGGCTCTATTCAAAGAGGTAAGGGTGTTAAGTCTAAAGACTATGATTTAAATAAAATTAAATCCTTTAATCATTTTTATTAAAGATTTTATTATTTTTTATAACTTCTAAAAATTTTTTATTATTAATTTTATTAATACTAATAATTTCATCGTCATGATCATTGATCTCAGATCTTGTTTTTTTATAAACCTTATCATAGTGATGAATGATTAAGCCTTCTACGAAGTTACTGTAATCATTTTTTGATAAGTTTTTTTCAATTATGATGTAATTTTCTTTTTTAATAATTTTTTTCAGAACTTCCATAGCATTTTTCATTAATTCAGGTTCTTTAGTAAAATAATTATAATCTTTTAATATGAATTTCACTCTCTCTTTTAATGGAGAATTCAATTTAACATTAATTCCTTCACCCATTTTTCTCCATAATTTACTTGGTATATTAAGTTTTCCAATTTTAATACTTTCAGATTCGACCCATATTTTATTTTTAGAACCCAATGACATTAGCTTTTCAAATAACTTTGTTTCGAATAGTTTTTGACTAGGTTGTTTATGTTTTGGTATATTTCCTAATATTGATCCTTTGTGTTTAGCAATTCCTTCTAAGTCTAAAACTTGGGCATAATCTTTTAAAATTTTTAGGAATAAGGTTTTACCAACCCCAGTAACACCCTTTATTTGATTAAATCTAAATTTGTTAATCTCTTTTTCAAAAAAAAATACAACATATTTTCTATAACTTTTATAACCATCTTCTAAAATTTCTACATTAAATCCTATTTGTTTTAAAACCAAATAAAGACTGAGTGATCTTAAACCTCCTCTCCAACAATAAATTAAAATTTTATCTTCTTTTTTAAATATATTTTTTTTGATAATTTTACTAATATTATTGCTTATTAGTGCAGCTCCTTGTTTTCTAGCTTCAAATGAATTTTCTTTATATTGTGTCCCTATAATTATTCTTTCCTTATTACTTAATACAGGTAAGTTTATTGAATATGGAATACTATCTTCTAAAAACTCATTTTCGGATCGTACGTCAACAATCCTTGTATAATTAGTAAATATGTCTTTATTGAAAGCAATTCTATTAATTCGCATACTACTCATTTTACTATTTGTATTATCACCCTATAAATTATTTTCCAAGAATATTGATTTAAATTATATGGTTGAATGGAAAACACTCCATATTGCTAATTTAAATTTTTCAGCTCAAATGGATGGGCTCAACTATAGAATTGATAACCAAATCATATCCGAAGGTTTTTTTAACAAAATATATCCTTTTAAATTAAAATCATCAACTTTAGGAGTGATTAATAATAATTCTTTTCTTCCTGAAACCTTTAAATACGTTTCCCAATCTAAGAAGAAAACTAAAAAAATTGAATTAATTTTTGATAAAAGTGGTTTTGTGAATCGGTATAAAATCTCACCTCCTCCAGAAGTTACATATATTGATAATTTTGAAATACTTAAATTAGGTAAATTTTTTATTGATCCTGTATCTCAATTATTTCAATTTTTTTTATACCAAACTAGTGCGAATCGTACAATAATTGATGGTAGGCGAATATATGATTTAAAAGCTAATTCCATTAATGGAAGAAAATTTGATAATATTGAATCTCTTGATTTTAATGGAGAGACATCAGGTCTTAAAATTACTTTTCCTTATTATCGCAGTTTATGGAAAGATCCAAAAGAAGACATAAATGATATGGAATATGTAAAGTTTTATTACTCTAAATTTAATAACACCAATATCCCTGTACAGATTGTTATTAAAACAAAAAAAGTTAAAGTTTTTTTGAACTTATCTTCATATAATATAGTAAATTAATTGATAGTTATGGTAGCAACTCGATCTAGATCAATATTTAAGGCAATTACTTGGAGAGCTTTAGGTACTACTGATACTTTTATTTTATCTTTATTTATTATAAGTATTTATAGTAATGAATTTCAATGGTATGCTGCTTCTTATATAGCCTTGCTTGAAATTTTTACTAAATCTATTTTTTATTATATTCATGAAAGACTTTGGAATAAATTTAATTGGCAACGTTCTAAAACTGCAAATAAGTTAAGATCTATTACTAAAGCTTTCACATGGAGAGTTTTGGCTACAATCGATACTTTTCTTCTAAGTTTTATTGTCACTAATGAATTAAAATGGGCAACCTCTATTGCTTTATTTGAAATAATAACTAAAGCTATTCTTTATTATTTACATGAAAGGGTATGGAATAAATTTACTTGGGGCAGACGATGATTACTAAATTAGAAATAAACATACTTAATCTCTTCGCTGGTAATTTACCCTTATATAAGTCGTACTGGTTATATTATGTTTTTGGAAATTTTATAATATCAATACCTCTTCTAATAATGTCTAAATCCATGATAGGGAATTTTGTATTTACATTTTCTTTATATTTATTCTTCAATTTATCTTATTACTTTATCTCCTGCATTGGGGTCTGGAGAAGTGCTCAGTCATATAAAAAGTACAAAATATTAGCATTTTTAGCTAAATTAATAATAGTTTTAGGTATTTCAACTACATTACTTGAACTAAAAAATATCCTAGAGATTATCTATTACTGATATCTTATAAATACTTTCTATTAAATTTATAAAAAATAGTTATATTTTAATTATTATGAATCATGAAGATACACAATTAGAAATCAGAAAATTTTTGAAAAAACTAGGTATTAACTCACAGCAACAGCTGCATAATTTTGTTGAAAATCACCCTGATTTAAATGAATTGAATATCTCTGTTAATATTACGGTTAATAATGAAAATCTTATAAATTTTAAAAACACTGTTAAGATTACAAAATAAAGTCATGAAAAAGATCCAAAATTTCTTCTTATCTGGTATGTTGATTGTTGCTCCTTTAGCTCTTTCATTATATGCCGCTTGGTTTGTTGTAGGTATAGCAGATAACATATTCAGACCTTTTGTTCCTTTAGAGCAATTTGGAATTCCTAAAAATATTCCTGGTGTGGGTTTAATAATTGCTTTTGTTTTTTTTACTATTATTGGTGCTATAGCAGGAAGTTTCTTTGGTAGGCTTTACCATAAAATTGTCGAGGGTATATTATTTAAAATACCTGGCTTAAGTTCTATTTATTCTACCGTTAAGCAACTTATTGACACATTTGCTGGAAGTAAGTCAAACTCGTTTAAGGAAGTTGTATTAATTGAATATCCACAAAAAGGGATGTATGCGATAGGTTTCCTAACTAGCGAAACCAAAGGAGAGATAGCTCAAAGAAAAGGCAAAAAAATGATTAATGTTTTTATGCCCTCCACACCAAATCCTACTACAGGTTTTTTAATGTTTGTTCCTCTGTCAATGATTACAAAATTATCTATGAGTGTTGATCAAGCAATTAAATATATCATTTCAGCAGGTATCATAACACCAACATCTCCTGTAATTAAAAAAGCAATAACTAAAAAAAAACTAACTAAAAAGTAGTTTAATTGCTTCTTGTTGTTTGAAGAAATGAAGTAGGGGAGTTATTTTCTTTTTAAAATTATTTTCTTTGTATTTTTCTTTAGATATTTGCTCTTTCACAAAATCTAACGACTCAATAATAATGTCTTGATCATCTAGTACATTCACGAACTTAAAGTAAGCATCACCACTTTGTCTTCGACCAAGAATATCGCCAGTTCCTCTTAATTGCATATCTTTGTCTGCAATATCAAAGCCATTAGAAAATTTTTGAAATATATCCATTCGCTCTTTCCCATTTTCTGTGATTTCTTTGTTATGTGTTGCAAAGCAATAGGCCTGATTGCTACCTCTACCAACTCTTCCTCTCAGCTGATGTAATTGGGATAATCCGAATTTTTCAGCATTTTCTATAACTATATAATCCGCATTCTTATTATCTATTCCCACTTCCACAACAGTGGTAGCAACTAAAATTTCAATAGACCCCTCGTTAAATTCATTTATGACCTTTTCTTTTTCTGTAATATGCATTTTACCGTGAACTAAACCAATTTTTTTCTTAAAGATTTTTTCTAATATTTTAAATCTTTTTTCAACATTTTGATAAGGAAGGGTTTCTGACTCCTCGACTAGTGGGCATATCCAATAGGCTTGTTTTTTTTCTGTCACATTTTTTTTTAAATAGTCTATTAAGTCTTTAATTTTTTCTTCTGTTGCTACTCTCGTAATAATTTCTTTTTGAAAACTGGGTCTTTGATCTAAAATAACTTGCTCAATTTCTCCGTATTGAGCAAGCGCTAAAGTTCTAGGTATGGGTGTTGCAGACATTATTAAAATATTAGGGTTAATTCCTTTTTCACTTAATGTAAGTCTCTGTTGTACACCAAAACGATGTTGCTCATCAATAATAGCAAATCCTAATTTATGAAATGTTACATTATCTTGAAATAAAGCATGCGTTCCAATGATAAAATTATATCTATTATTTTTAATATCTAATTGTATCTCCTCTTTATTTTTAGAGCTTCCTGTTAAAAGAACTGGTTTGATTTTTGTATCTAAAAAAAGATTATTCAGATTATTAAAAATTTGTATTGCTAAAATTTCTGTTGGTGCCATATACGCAACTTGATATTCACTTTGTATGTAAGGCATGGCTGATAAAAGTGCTACAACAGTTTTTCCAGAGCCTACATCTCCTTGTAGAAGAATTGTCTCTTTGTACTCACCTTTGTTAAAATTATTTATTTCCTTGAGACAAGAATTCTGTTTATCCGTTAATTTGAATGGAAGTTTTTCAGCTAATTGAATTTGTAACTCTTCTAATAAATTATTTTTATTTTCTTTTTTCTGATTAACTTCTTTTAAATATCTAATCGCAAAGTAATTTGAAATGAGTTCATCAAAAGCTAGTCTTCTTCTGTAAATATTTACATTTTCGACTTCTTCTTTAGTTTCTGGACTATGCACTTTTATTAGCGAGTGATTAAATTCAAAAAAATTATGTTTTTTGATGAGACTTTCAGGTATCCATTCTTCTAGTGTGGGTAAATTACCTAGGCAATATTTTATAATAGTTTTTATGTCTCTAAGTGAAATTCCTCTAGTTCGTGGGTATATTGTTTCGTAGGATCTAAGAGATGACTCTTTATCTATTTCCTCTACATAATCTGGATGAGCTATGCTTATATTGCTTTTATAGAACCCCAATTTACCACTTATGATTAATTCATCTCCAACTGGATACTTAGTTCTTAAATAATTACCTTTAAGAGCAAAATAAATAACATTAACAACCATAGTTCCTCTAGAGCACTCAATGACATAGGGCAATCTAGAATTAAAGGGAGGTCTATGTTTTACTACTTTTACGATTGTTGTGATAATTTGACCTTTTTCTAAGTTAGCTAGATTAATGTCTTGAGTTCTATCGATTATTTTACTTGGTAAAATAAATAGGACATCTAAACATTGCTCAATACCTAGATTAGTAAAATATTTTTTCTTTTTTTCTCCAATACCTTTGAGCATTTCTACATTTTGGTATAAGTTCTGAAATATATTGATTTCCATATGACTATTTCAGAGGATAAATTAAAAATTATAAAATATCGATGCCAAACATTAGGTATGAGGGAATTAGATGTAGTTTTTGCTAAAGTGTCTGATTCTATGTCGAAAAATTCAGATCCAGTTATTATTGAGGAGTTAATCAATTTATTGAAAGAGGAAACTCAGTACATTTATTCTCTTATTTTTAACCCTATTAATCCTGTAGAAATTGAAAAATATAAAAACATCTATCAATTTATAAAATCGATCTAGTTTATAGAATGCTTATAGATGATCAAATTTTTGAAAAAGGAAAAAAATCTATCATCTTATGTGAGGATGACAGGACTGCTCTCGATGTTGAAAAAGTTTTAAAATCGCATTTTTTAAATTTTAATATTACTTATTTTCCCGCTCATGACTTTGTGGCTTTTAGTGATAGTCCTTCAAGTTCTGAAATTATACTCGGCAGGGCAAGTTGTTTTGAAAAATTAGATAGTACTGAAATTTTAATCATTACTATCAACTGTTTATTAACTAAGTTTTCTATTAATGAGGATTTATTAAAAAAAATTACTATTAAAAATAAATCTAAAATTAAGTTAAATGATATTTTAGAACAGTTGGTGTCTTTTGGCTATAACAATCAAAATAACGTCCATACTAAATTAGAATTTTCATTAAGGGGAGATATACTAGATATCTATTCATCAGCCAACAAGCCTTTTAGAATATCTCTTTTTGATAATGAGATTGAAAGTATTAAAGAATTTGATCCTTATACTCAATTATCTACTAATGACAAAATAATAGATAAAATTGATGTCTTTAATTCTTCTTTAGAATTTACAGTTCCTAATAACCCCCTTTATTCAATACTGGATTATTATAAAGCTGATAGATTTATAGCTTTTAATAGTTCTGATATTTTGATTGATCAAAGAATTATATTTCTCGAAGAAGTTTATAAGTCTTTAGAGCTAGAAAATAAACTTGATGATTATTTTCTCAACCTGATGAATTTCAAAGAATTCGAATTTAGTAAATTTAATTTCACACCTGCCAGTTCATTTTTAAATATTAATAAAATCGACTCATTAGAATATCTTTTAACGTTACAGAAAAAAATTCATATTTACCAAGGTGGTTCTAAATCATCACTTTTTAATCAATATGAAGAGATGTTGAAAAAAAGCATCTTTGTAGATAATTCCAAAATTTCTTTTTTAAGCACTACTATCTCTAAAAATTACTTATTTAATAATGAATTCCATATCAATGCATTTTTAAAGCAATTAAAACCTACAAATTCCGATCAATCAGTTCTTGATTTTAATGATCTTGCTTTAGGTGATCCTGTTGTTCATCAAAAACATGGTATTGGGAGATTTGTAGCGATAGATAGAATGCCTTTTAGTGATAAAACGAGAGAATTCATAAAAATTATATATAGAAACAATGATAAATTACTTCTACCAGTAGAAAATCTTAATTTAGTGACAAGATATGGGTTTGAGGATAGTTCTCTTATTTTAGATAAATTAGGTTCTGCGGACTGGCTATCTAGAAAATCTAATATTAAAAAGAAGATCAGATTTATAGCGGATAAATTATTAAAAAATGCAGCCAAACGTTTAAATATCAAAACCGTTCCTTTTGAATTTAATCAATCAGATCTTGATAAATTTAATCAATCTTTTGAATTTGTAGAAACTCCTGATCAACTAACTGCCATTGAACAATCTTTATCTGATTTAACGTTGGGTAAGCCTGCTAATAGATTAATTTGTGGCGATGTAGGTTTTGGTAAAACAGAAGTAGCATTAAGAATTGCCTGTGCAACTTATTTATCAGGCCATCAATTTGTCATTGTTGTCCCAACAACACTTTTAGCTATGCAGCATTTTAAAACCTTTACTAATAGATTTAGTTCTATGAATGTCAATGTGGCAAGTCTATCTAGATTTTCTTCCCTTAAAGAAAAAGAATTAATTTATAAGGGTCTTGGTAATGGCGATATTCAAATACTTGTTTGTACTCATAGTTTATTTAAAAGAGATGTTGCATTTAATAATCTCGGAACTTTAATTATTGATGAAGAGCAAAAATTCGGTGTAGTTCAAAAAGAATTTTTGATTAATAAGTATCCTCAGATTCATATTTTCTCTTTATCGGCCACACCTATTCCTAGAACGCTTCAAATGTCACTGATTGGATTAAGAGATTTAAGTTTGATAGGTACGCCACCCACAAATCGTATCACTATTCGAACCTATGTTCAGAAATACGAAAGAGTTGTCCTTTTAACAGCAATTAAAAATGAATTAGATCGTAATGGTCAGATTTTTATTGTTGTACCTAGAATTAGCCATATCCCTTTTGTCGTCAGTGAAATACAAAAAATTGGAATTGATCTTAACTATTCTATTGGACACAGTAAGTTAAAGGAAAAAGAAATAGAGGAAGTGTTTATAAATTTTAGTGGAGGAAATATTAATTGTTTAATTTCAACTAATATTATTGAATCTGGAATTGATATAAAGAACGCCAATACTTTAATTGTTTTTAACTCTAATTTATTTGGATTGTCTCAACTTTATCAATTAAGAGGAAGGGTAGGGAGATCCGATCGTCGTGCCTACGCTTATTTATTTCACGATTCAGAAAAACTCATTAGTAAAAGTGCTCTCAAGAAACTTCAAGTTTTATCTAATTATGAAAATTTAGGATCAAACTTCCAGTTAGCTACAGAAGATTTAGAAATTAGAGGTGCTGGAAATTTATTAGGTGATGAGCAAAGCGGTCATGTTAAAGATGTTGGTATAGAGATGTATCAAAATATGCTTAAAGATGAAATAGGACGTCTTAATTCCAGGAATCATGATGAAAAAGATGAGGAGTTTGAAGAGTTTGAATTTGATGCATTTTTCGAATATTTCATTCCCAAGAGTTATATTGTAGATGATATTTCGAGATTAATTTTTTATAGAAAATTAACGAATGCAAAAAATTATAAAGAAATTAAAAATACTGAATATGAGTTGATTGATCGGTATGGAAATTATCCAGAAGAAATTCAAAATCTTTTCAATTTATTAAAGATTAAAATTCAATCTTTATCTTACGGTATTGTAAGATTGAATATTCAGCGCACATACATTGATCTTAAAATTAATATCAAAAATGAAAAATTAAGTAAATTTTTCATTCAATTAGTACAAGAGGGTATGATTAAAATGATATCTTCAGACACAATTAGAATCAAAAATAATATTGATAAAGATTATTTTTATGTGATAAATTTATTTTATAAAAAAATAGAGGGTTTGATTAGTAATGAATGAGCAACAAGAACAATTACCCAAAACTAATGCAGAATGGGTTGTCTATTATCAGTCTATTTTAGCTGAATTTACAGATGAAGAAAAAGCAATAGGGTCTCCTATATCTGTTGAGGATTTTGCTGAACTTCCCCTGAAGCGAAAGCAAAAATATTTAAAAAAACTCTATTCTCATATTGAAGAACAGATTTATTCTGAATAATATTTATCAAAAATGATCAACGAAGATTATATTCCCAAAATTGATTTATCTAATTTGATTGCTTATGGAGTTAAGTCATCTGAAGCTCAAAATATAATCCAGGAAATAAAAAAAGCTTCTGAGGAAGTTGGTTTTTTCACTGTGACGAACCACGGTGTTTCCAGTCAATCCATCAATAAAATTACAACAACTGCTAGAAGTTTTTTTCACCTACCGCTTGATAAAAAATTAACTATCGCTCCAAAAAAATGGAATAAAAATACAGATACGGTTTACCGGGGTTATTTTCCTAGTGAAGTGAATGGAAAAGAAGGTCTCGATATTGGCGATCCTCTTTTAACACATGATATGACTAATTTGACTCAAAAAGAAAAATTTGAAGTAAATCATAATATGTCCGCAATAGATCAGGACTGGCAAAATACGATTAATAATTACTATGATCAAGTTTTTGTTTTAGGTATTCATCTTTTTAAAGCTTTGATAAGTTGCTTTAGTTCTAATGTTGAGTTAGCTGATTTTGCTTTTCAAAGACCTAAAACTCTCTCCACTTTGAGATTTAACTATTATCCCAATCAAGAAAAACCAGTTGAAATTTCTTCACAAGATGGAGTGGCTCTTGGTTGTGAAACTCATGTGGATAGCGGTATTATGACAATCCTTTATCAGGATAAAAAAGGAGGTCTTCAAGTTCAAAATAGACATAATCTTCAATGGTATGATGTTCCTCATGATCCTCAGTCTTATGTCGTTAATTCCGGTTTAGCTCTCCAGTACCTCACAAATGGACATTTTAAGGCTACTAATCACAGAGTTTTGTTTAATAAGGAAGAAAGAATTTCGATCCCTTTCTTTTTTGAACCCTCCTACGATTTTGATATTAATCCTAAACATATGGGAATAGTCGATACGCCTTTATATGAAGTTGATAGCTATGAAAACTTTCTAACAAATTCTTTAAAAAAGTTCATAGAGTATGACAGACCTTAATATGTATACATGGATACTAATTTATTTATTATTTTACTTATTATAAATTGAATTCCGCATGCCATGGAAATTTAATGGATTCATCTAGATTAATTTGATCACAAGGAATAGGATTTTCATAACAAT
>MDTF01015026.1_pt1 | contig 16759 bp, 13 predicted proteins | sample 811191 | NCBI WGS metagenome assembly MDTF01 (sample SAMN05326649, study PRJNA326480) | marine metagenome | isolation source: seawater | place: Southern Ocean | collected 2011 | reverse complement strand
TTTAAGCCTATATCATCTCTGAACATAATTCTTATTTCCTCTTTATAACTGTTCCCCAACTTAACAGCCGTTTCTAGCATAAAAGCCAAATTAATCTGTTGCTGTCTTTCCATAGGCAGCCCTTCTGAAGGAAAGGATAACGAGGGAACTAATTCTTTTTTTATAAGGAAGGGTTTTTCGTGAGTCATGAATTTTAATTTCTATGTCTAACGATAACCGAGAATAAGAAGTTTCAAAAAAAAGAGTGATTTTATCTTAAAAAACTAAACTATTCAACTCTACTTTCTAGGGTCTGACTCAAGAATAGAATACTCGTAATTATCTGACCACCCTTTAGATAAAGGGAGTATTTGACGGCCTCTGCCCTCTTTTATCATTCCTACTTTTTCTAAGACTTTAATAGAACCCAAATTAGCTACAGCGCACCCTGCCTGTATGCGGTGCAATTTCAATTGATCAAACCCCAAATCTAACACTAGATTTAATGCTTCTGTAGCTATTCCTTTCTTCCACTGGCCGGGATGAGTGGTGTACCAAACTTCTCCTCTGCGGTATCTGGCTGCTCCCAATTTAAGTCCTATTAAACCTACAGGATTTTCTCCATCGGAAATTTTAAAATGGTATTGTTCTATAGCTTCTTCGGCATGGCACTCCTCCCAACTACTTACCGATTTTCGAGTTACTTCTTCATTTTCGGGTACTCCTAAAGTGTTAAACTCTGCGGACTGCGGATATGACTGCAGCTCGTGAATGAACGCCAAGTCTTTTAGGCTGGCTAAAGTCAGCGTGAGTCGACTGGAGGTAAGAGTTGTTTTCATTGTGGTTGGGAAGGTATTGATAAAAATACACTTATCGAAACCCGGTCGTTTTGAACCAAAATTTCTTGATTGAAGGTGGGTTTTCAATGCCACCACCCCAAATTGCGAGAAGGAGGTTTTACTAAACTCCAGTTTTCGTTTTCGCAATTCACCCTACTTCGACAAAAGCACTTCGGCTAGAACTCAGTATACCACTCAGCAAAGCGCTCCGGTGGAAGGGAATTTGATTAGTCAGGAATTATGAGTCACAAAAAAAGTCCTCACTTTGGAGGACTTTTTAATTTTGTTATTGCACCGCTGCAGAAATAACGCAGACTAGCCTCAATCTCGAATTTCAAATCATCCAACTGACAAGTTGGTCAATCTCAAATTTCATTTATAAATCTTCGATTTACAAATGAATAACCTCATCATAAGCCACTGCTGCAGCTTCCATGATAGCCTCACTCAATGTAGGGTGTGGGTGAATGGTTTTGATGATTTCGTGTCCTGTCGTTTCTAATTTTCTGATGGCTACTATTTCTGCTATCAGTTCAGTTACGTTGGCTCCTATCATGTGACCTCCTAGAAGCTCACCATATTTAGCATCGAATACTAACTTTACGAATCCTTCTTTATGACCTGATGCTGATGCTTTACCAGAAGCTGAGAACGGGAATTTACCAATCTTCACTTCATACCCTGCCTCTATAGCAGCCTGCTCTGTATATCCTACAGATGCCACTTCTGGCATACAATACGTACATCCCGGGATGTTATTGTAATCTATAGCCTCTGGGCTTTGACCTGCTATTTTCTCTACACAAGTTATTCCTTCTGCTGAAGCTACGTGAGCTAAGGCTTGACCAGGAACACAATCTCCTATGGCATAATATCCAGGCATATTCGTTTGGTAAAAATCATTTACCTGAATCTTTCCTTTCTCCACAATTATTCCCACGTCTTCTAGACCTATGTTTTCTAAATTAGAAATTACACCTACAGCCGAAAGAACTACATCTGCCTCTATCTTCTCTTCTCCTTTCTTGGTTTTTATAGTAACCATACATCCAGCGCCTGAAGTATCTACTGACGTTACCTCGGAGCTAGTCATAATCTTAACTCCTGCTTTCTTAAAGCTTTTTTCTAACTGCTTACTTACGTCAGCATCTTCTACAGGAACTATTCTGTCCATGTATTCTACCACCGTTACTTCAGTTCCCATAGCGTTATAGAAATAAGCGAACTCCACTCCTATAGCACCTGAACCTACTACTACCATTTTCTTAGGCTGCTTAGGAAGCGTCATAGCCTCTCTATATCCTATAATTTTCTTACCATCCTGTGGCAGATTAGGAAGTACTCTAGAGCGAGCACCTGTAGCTATAATTATGTGGTCTGCAGAATATTCTGTAGCCTTTCCTTTATCATCAGTAACCATGATTTTTTTCCCTGGAGCTATCTTTCCAGTTCCCATAATCACGTCTATCTTATTCTTTTTCATGAGGAATTTCACTCCACCACTCATTCCTTCAGCTACTCCTCTACTTCTCTTTACCACTGCACCGAAATCATGCTTGGCCTCTTTCACCTCTATTCCATAATCAGCAGCGTGATTGATGTAATCAAACACATTGGCACTTTTCAACAGTGCCTTGGTAGGTATACATCCCCAGTTAAGACAAACTCCACCAAGTGATTCTTTCTCTACCACAGCTACTTTTAAACCTAGCTGAGAAGCTCTAATGGCAGTTACATATCCACCAGGGCCCGTACCTAAAACTATTACATCGTATTTCATGTGCTTCTAATTTTTTTGCATTGCAAAGCTATTTATTAATTTGATATTCGAGATTTGAAATTTGAGATTATTTGTCACGAGACCTTATTTTAGATTCTGAACGTTAGACATAAGGTTCAATACTTACTATTTCAGAGCTAAGACCCAACAAATCAAATAATAAGACTACAACTCTGACCTCCTAACTTTCAGATTACTCCACCACCAACTTGACCGAGAAGTTCTTCCCTTCTTCTGTTACTTGAATAACATAGTTTCCTGCTGATAGTCCTGCGTATACAATGCCTATTCTGTTGCGGTAGATAGTATCTATATTAAAAAGTCATTTCCTGCTAAAACTAATAACCACCGGACTAAATAATTTCAAATTTCGAATCAAAACGACTAGTACCTTTGCCAAATTGAAAAACCAATTATTCTCATACAACGATTACACCATCAGCTATGCCCCAATAGGGTCTGGTGAAAATCTAATTCTGGCTTTTCATGGGTTTGGGATGGATCGATTTGCTTTTGAAAATTTTCATTCTTTGGTGGAACCTCACCAAAAACTGGTTTCGGTGGATTTGTTTTCTCATGGGAATAGCGAGCCTAAGGATTTTAATGGGCTTTCTAGGACTGAATGGAAAAGCATGCTACTTGCATTTTTAACTCATTTAGGACATAAGCGCTTTTCTATGATGGCTTACAGCCTAGGAGGTAAAGTGGTACTGGAAACGGTGAACCTTTTTCCTGAAAAGGTGGAGTCTTTGCTGCTATTTTCTCCTGATGGCTTTAAACGGAATAGATTCTATGAATTTCTCAGTCTTTCTGCTCTGGGCAGATGGACGTATAGAGGAGTGATTAGAAAACCTCAGACTTTTTTAAACTTCGCAGATGGACTTACAAAGTATAATGTGCTTCCTCTTCGGTTAAATAAGTTCGTGCATTATCATGTGGGTGATAAAACGAGAAGGGAACTAGTGTATGATGTGCATAGAGTGTACAGGCATTTTCTTCCTGATTTAAACGCATTGCAACGCGGAATAGAAAAGCACAAAATCTCTATTACGTTCGTATTCGGAGAACACGATAAAGTGATTCACCATAGCTTGGCTCAGAGATTCATGGAAAGACTTTCTAATAAATCACTGGCAACTTTACATCTCCTAAACAAGGGGCATGTGATATTGGAGGCTTCTACTGCCTCTTTCATTAAGGAAAATTATCTGTGGTTTAAATAACACCAATCAGACCTTAAAACGCCTCAGATAATTCATTCCTTTTTCCTTTTATCTTCATCTAAAAGTCAATTTCTAAAGCGGCATTGTAAAGTTCAATTGGCATAACTTTTCAGTAGTAAACCGTCCTAATCTTGTACATTTGCTTCAGGTGAACATTTATAACCACATAACATCTATTCAGTCAGCTAAAAAGCGAGGATTAGCAGTTCTGCTAGACCCTGATAAACTGGGTGATTCCGAAAGGAGAAAGCACATTATCTCCATGGCTGCTAAGTGCGGTGTAGACCTGTTTTTAGTAGGCGGAAGCTTGATGACTGAAGACCACCTGAACGCATGCTTCAACGATATTAAAGCGCTCACTTCTATTCCTAGTGTATTGTTTCCAGGAAGTCCTATTCAACTGAGAAAAGGTGCTGACGCTGTTTTGTTTCTTTCTCTAATTTCTGGAAGGAATGCTGAGCTTCTTATAGGGCAGCATGTGATAGCTGCTCCATTAATTAAGCAGTATGGTCTGGAGACTATTTCCACCGGCTATATGCTTGTAGACTGTGGCAAAAGCACCACTGCCTCTTACATATCTGGAACGCAACCACTGCCTTATGACAAGCCTGAAATAGCGGCTTCCACAGCTCTTGCTGCTGAAATGCTGGGACAAAAAATGTTTTATCTAGACGGTGGCTCAGGAGCTGCTAAACCTGTTTCTGCAGAAATGATTTCTGCTGTACGCCAGTCTGTTTATGCTCCTTTAGTAGTAGGCGGGGGAATTAAAACTCCTGAACAAGCCGATGCTGCTTATGCTGCTGGTGCCGACCTCATCGTTATTGGAACTGCCTTCGAAGAAAATCCTGATTTGATATTTGACATCAATGCGGTGAGAGCTTCAAATAGCTAAAAAACGCTTATCTCTTTGTGAATTCTGTAATTAACATTCTGTTTTCTCCTTCGAAAATGGCTAGCTGCTAAACGCCACTGGCCATCATAGAAAAGGACAGCGATGAAGTAATACCTCTTTTATATTAAATGAGCCCATTCGAAATTTTGAGAAAAACAAAGAGTAGATACCAGCATAGAAAATGCTAAAGCGCAGATAGTTTTCATTATCCATAATTTAAGGTTACAGCATGCGTTGCAATAAAGCAATATCCAGCCACATGTCAAATTTGTGACCTACTTCCCTTAAGAGTCCCGCCTCTTGAAACCCGTGCTTTTTATGGAACGCGATACTTCTTGCATTAGTCGCATCCACCACTCCTATCATTGACCGCGCTCCATGAGATATGGCTAGGCTAATGAGTTCAGTCAACAATTCTTTTCCCATCCCTCGCGCTCTAAACTTTTCGTGGACATACACAGAATGCTCGACTGTAAATCTGTAGGCTACTCTTTTTCTAAATGCACCAAAAGTGGCATATCCTACCACTTTATTTTCTTCCTCAAAAACGATTACTGGAAAACCTTCTGATATTCTAGACTCATACCAAACGGACATTTTCTCTAGACTCCAAGTATCGTATTCATATAAGGCTGTCGAGTTAAGAATAGCTGCATTCAAGATTTCTAGAAGCTGCGGTAAATCAGAAGTAAGAGCGGGTCGAATCATTAGTCTAAAACTCTATTATTCGTAGATTCATCTGGCAGCTCACAGGAATCGTTTTTCCCAAACCATTCATACCTGCGCTTAGCAATTTTATTATACACCCAATCTCTAAAAAATTTAGGGAAAACAAAAAGAATTTTTAGCACGCTCCTCCATCCTCCTATATCCGAGATCACATAAAGTGCCGCAGTGCTTTTATCATATAACCTCTCATTTCTCAAATAAAGAACACTATCTACTGACTCTAATTTTTCTTTAGGTAGACTTTTTTCTGCTGTTTTGCCTTGAAGAGAGGCCACAGAAATGGACTCATCTCTATTGTTTTTGAGGATATAATTGGCCAGTCTGTTGCAAAGCACACAATACCCATCAATAAATACGATTCTGCTTTCCAATTTTTTATAGTTTATTTACAAAGTAACAGATTTCCGTGAATGGAAGGTCACTATTTTTGATGCATTCAACATGGCAAATCTACAATTCGAAATAACAACGTTAAATTCAGAGAAAGAAAAATCTGAATGGGCTGATTTTGTGGGTGATAGACACCCTGTCTTAGGGTTAGGAAACATAGAGCATAGAAAAGGGTTAGGCACTAAACTGTGGTCAGTTATTTTTAGAAAAGATTCTAAGATAGCTGGTGTAGCTCTATTCGAAGAAGTAACTTTCACTTTTCAAGAGAATTCTCTAGATGTTTCTAGTTTCGTGAAAAATTTGATTTCTGCTATAAAGTTCGTAGCAGGAATGAGAAATATTCGCCTTTTGTTATGTGGAGATAAAATCTTAGATGGTGCGTTGGGTTTTAAATTTAACACCTTATACAACGAAGTAGAAAAAACGGAATTTCTCCTTAAATCCGGAATCGCTATCACAAAGAAAAAGGGAATTAAGCAGCAGTATATTCTCCTCAAGAGTGGAGAAAAAAGATTTTTTCAGCGTCCATGGATATATGTCCCTACGGAGGAATCTTTCTGTCTCGATATAAACTGGGAGTCCTTTGATGAATATAAGAGTGCGCTGAAAAAGAAATATCGTAAAAGAGCTAACTCGCTTTTAAACAAAACAGCTCACTTAGAAGTAATTGAGCCGACCCAAGAGTGGTGGACATCCAACTTAGATAAGTTAACAGAGCTTTACAAGATAGCTAGTGAAAAGTATAGATTTCACTTTGATCATTTTGATTTGAATATCGTAACCAATCATTTACAGCGAGAAAACCCATGCTGGAGAACATACGTGTATATGGATGGAAATGAAATAGCGGGTTACTTTATACTGGCTAGAAAAGAGGATTCTTATTACATCCACCTAGCAATACAGAAGTATAGAGAGAACTCAACCTTTAGTGTTTATCACAGAATGCTCGTAGATATGGTGAAAATAGGAATAGAGCATAAAATGAAGAATGTGAAATTCGGAAGGACTGCACCAATAGCCAAATCGAGCTTAGGCGCCTTACCTATAGAAACCTCAATCTTCCTTCATTCTAAAAAAGCATGGAAAAGAGATTTTCTAAATTGGTTATTCGGTAGAACTGATTTTGAACCTGCCGAACTCAGAAGTCCTTTTGACAAGTAAATTATAAATCTATCCCATCCATTCCCTCTCTGCTAGAGCCAGCCTTATTCCTTTTGTTTTTATTCTCTAATTTTCCAAAATTATAAGAAAAACTAAGGTAAATGTTTCTGCTTTCTCTCTTCCTTCTGCCCTTCTGCTCGAAGTTACCTCCCGAAGTTTCGAAATTAAATTCCCGAGAATCTAACATATCGCTCACCCTTAAACCTAAGGATCCTTTCTCTTTCAATATGCTTTTTTTCACAGCTAAGTCAGAGAAGAATATCCTCTGGATTTCTCCTTGAAGTATGACAAAAGGAGACCTGTATCTAGCAGAGGCTTGGACTTGCCAACCTTTACTTTTATAGGTAATATTAGCATTGGCGTTTCCGGCATACCCTTCGTTAGACAAATCACTATCTACATTAGAACCATCACTTGCCGTTTTATAAGCATTCCCACTAAGCATCATATTCCACTTCTCCCATTTCTTCCAAGTGAGAATCACCTCTAAGCCCTGATTTATGGAGCTGTTCAAGTTCTGGTAGCTCACAGTAGAAACCTCATCTTCTAGACTAACCAATCTACTCATTACACCATTTACCTGCTTATAATAAACGGAAGTCATTAACTGAAATGCCTTAGTTCTAAAGCTATATGAAGCCTCTAGAGCATCGACATACTCAGGCAGCAAAAAAGGATTCCCTACTCTTATAAGTAGTGGATTAGAGAAGTCTGTGAATGGGTTTAGCTGTCTAGTTCTTGGTCTATTTATTCTTCTGCTATAGCTTAACATAAGCTCTTTTTCTTGGCTAAGCTGATACTTTAAATGTCCACTCGGAAAAAAGGAGAAATAATCGTTTTCAAAAAGTGAATCAGTAGTCACCAAGTATGAATCTGTAAGTGCCTGCTCTGCCCTGAGCCCTAACTGAACACCTAGCTTTCCTAGGCTTCTTCCAGTAATGGCATATCCTCCTAAAATGGTCTCTTCATATTCGAAATCATTAGATCGGCTGTCAGCTAACACTAACTCATCTGAAGTCTCACTATTGGTAAATGCTTTAAAATCAGACCCCACTTTTCTTTGAGTGCTTTTTATTCCCGTCTCTATTTTCCAATTCTCTCCTATTCTATTCTCAAAATCGATTTGACCAGAGTAAAACTGAAAGTCATTTCCTATGTCGTTACGCTCAATGTAATTAAACGTATTTCCCGGGTTTTCAAATTCATTGAAAATTCCTACTTCTTCAGATGAATTATTAGAAAAAGAAAAATCTACAGAAAGCACTTTTTGTCTAGGGATAAAACTTAGCTCATAACCTACATTTAAACCTATGATATTTCCTGAATCTTTCTCTGTATTTTCTCTGAAATATTCCTCTTTTGACGTTAGCCCATTCATATCAGTGAAGATTAAAAACTCATTTCGATCTTCATCATTACTTTCTTTAAGCTGATAATTCCCATTCACATATACAGTAGATTTTGAGGATAGATAAAGCTCCGTTCCTAAGCCCATATTATGGCTAAAGTTTACCCTGCTTCCTCTTCCTTCTTGGATAAGTTCTGAAGGGCGAGTATCGTCATAAGTGATTCTATCTGTCCTTCTCTCGCTGAATCTATCAGCATATCTAAAACCATAATTAGCGAAAATATTTAGCTTGTCATTTCTCTTACTCACACTGAAAGCTCCGTTATAATTATCGCCTGTAGCCGCGGTAATACTTATGTTTCCACTGTAGCCAAAGAGTTTGTTTTTCTTCAATATTATATTAATAATCCCGCCCATTCCATCAGGATCATATTTAGCAGAAGGATTCGTGATAATCTCTACAAATTCTATACTGCTCGCAGGCAACTGGTCCAAGACAGCCTGGCGAGAAGAGCCTGTTAAGCCAGAAGGTTTTCCATCGATAAGGACAGTTACATTTTGGCTTCCTCTTAAACTCACATTTCCATCAATATCTACTTCTACCGAAGGAATATTCTCTAATACCTCATTAGCAGAACCACCAGCGGAAGTAATATTCTGAGAGACATCAAACACTCGCTTGTCTATCTCTAATCTCATGAGTTCTTTACTGGCCAACACCTCAGCATCTTCAATCATAGTGCTCGCAGGTTCTAAGGAAATTTCACCTAAATCTCGCTCTACACTTTCCCTAGGCGATAGTTTTACACCAGATAACACTTGTATTTTATAGCCTATGAAATTTACTTCCACCGAGTACTGCCCTAAAGGGATCTCTATTACTCTAAACCTTCCCTTTTCATCAGTAATACCTCCCGTAACGGCTGAACTGTCTCTCTTTGAAATTAGCGTAATAGTGGCAAATTGAATCGCCTCCTTTGTGGAATTATCAGTTACAGAGCCATAAACGACTCCTATCTGTGGGCGCTCTCTCTCTGGAGCTAAGCCTGTTCTTTGCGCCTGCAGATGGAGCGTTGCAACGCTAAACCAGACCAAACATAATACCTTAACTATAATCTTCATTCTTGCGCGAAATTAACTCTTCGGTTCAAATTAGTATTCACAATGAAAACTAAATTCATCCCTGACTAGTTAGACGATTATCATCGCTATATCCCTCGGTATTATTCCAAAAACAGAAAGTGATACTTTAAGTTAAAAAACTTATTATTTTTGCGCCATCTCAAACAGGGGTGCCAGAAATCCAATCGTGGACAAAGGCTGAGATTACACCCGTAGAACCTGACCGGATAATGCCAGTTAGGGAATTGTTTAACCAAGTGTCATCCCCCCGGATGGCCATTAAAAATTGTTATGAAAAATTTATTTTTGAGCACAGTGCTCGCTTTTGTTTCCACTTGTGTGTGGGGACAATTCACCATTACAGGAACTGTTATGGATGAAGAATCTGCTCCTCTGACAGGAGCTGTAATATCATTAAATGATGCATATACTTATGCAATCTCAAACAGAGAAGGCAAGTTTAGTATAGAAGTTAATAGTGGCGAAAGCGCCACTTTAAACGTTGACTTTCTTGGGTATAAAACATCAGAAAGACTTATCGCTAAATCAGCCTGTTCTGACTTGGAGTTTCTTTTATTACAAGATGCTTTTTCTATCTCTGAAGTACAAGTAGCTAGTGTACAACTAAACAAAAAAACTCCAATGGCATTCACCGAAATGAATGAAGATGATTTGGAGAGATTAAACTTTGGTCAAGATTTACCTTATTTATTAAGGATGCAGCCTAGTGTAGTAACCACCTCTGATGCAGGAGCTGGAATAGGTTATACAGGATTAAGAATAAGAGGATCTGATGCCACCAGAATTAATGTCACTATTAACGGCATTCCGCTAAACGACTCAGAGGGTCAGGGAGTATACTGGGTAAATTTGCCAGACTTTGGAAGTAGTGTAAATAGCGTTCAAATCCAAAGAGGAGTAGGAACCAGCTCAAACGGTGCTGCTGCTTTTGGAGGAACGGTAAATCTCCAAACTACTAGACCAGATAAATCTAGTTATTTTAAAACAAGCTTAGGAGGTGGGTCTTACAATACGCTCCGTTCTAACCTAGAGTTTTCTACTGGCATGATAGATAACAAGTGGAATTTTAATGGTCGCTTGTCGAAGATAACCTCAGATGGATATATAGATCGTGCTAGCGCTGACTTAAGCTCTCTTTACCTGAATGCAGGTCTTTATTTAGCTAACACCACCATTCAAGCCGTAGCCATAAAAGGACAGGAAAAAACATATCAATCATGGTATGGAACTCCCGAGGCTGTTCTGGAAAACGATCAAGCAGGATTAGAAAATCTAGCTGACAATGTTTTAGGCTTAGATGCAGAAGATAGAGAACGTCTGTTAAATGCTGACAGGACCTTCAACATCTATGAGTATGATAACCAGGTAGACGATTATAAGCAAGATCATTATCAACTTCACTTAACGCAGATATTTTCTTCAGCTCTAAGCCTTAACGTTAGTGGCCATTACACGAATGGAGCAGGATTTTTTGAAGAGTATAAAAAAGGAGAAGACTTAACTGACTATGGAATAACCGTAGAAGACGACCAAGTTTCTAGCTCTGATATTATTAGAAGAAGATGGTTAGATAATGATTTTTATGGTGCTGTTTGGGCATTGAATTATAGAAAGAATAGAGTAAATGCAGTTTTCGGTGGTGCGGTTAACCAGTACAAAGGAGACCACTTCGGAGAGGTTTTATGGGCTCAGTACGCTGGTGATTCAGATATTAGAGAACGTTACTACGAAAGTGATGCCACTAAGAATGATTATAGCTCTTATTTAAAAGCTAACTATGACGTAAATGATAATTTCAATGTGTTCGCAGATGTTCAGGGACGTTTCATAACTTACGAGTTAGAAGGAACTGACAATGACTTAAGAAATATTCAAGCAGATACCTCATGGACATTTATTAATCCTAAAATAGGAGCTTCTTACGCCAAGGGTAAAAACAGATTTTATGGTAGTTTCAGTGTAGCTAATAGAGAGCCTACCAGAGGTGATATTATAGATGCTGTTCCTGGAACATCTCCTAAGCATGAAACACTTAATGACCTCGAAATCGGCTATTCCTACACGGCTAGTAAATTCGCTTTTAATGCGAATATCTATAACATGATGTACACTAACCAGCTCGTATTAACTGGCGAGGTAAATGATGTAGGTTCTGCCATTAGAACTAACGTAGATGAAAGCTACAGAAGAGGTATAGAACTGATAGCAGGCGTGAACATTACTAAACAACTAAACTGGCAGGTAAATGCCACTTTCAGTGAAAACAAAATCAACAAATACACTGAAACTATAGTAAGCTACCAATATGATGAAGCCTTCGACTATTTAGGTCAAGAACTACTTACGACTGAACTAACGGATACCGATATTAGTTTTTCACCAAATGTAATTACTGCTTCTGACTTAAGTTATACGCTACTAAATAAAAAAGACTCTAAACTGAGCATTGGCTTACTTACGAAATATGTGGGAGAGCAATTTTTAGACAACACAAGTAATGCAGACAAAACCATAGATGCTTATTTAGTAAATGATGCTGTAGTGAGATATGCAGTAAAGAACACTTTTGTAAAAGAGTTCGGGATTAGCTTAATGCTGAACAACATCTTCTCTGAGGAGTATTCTTCAAATGGCTATACCTACAGTTATAATACTGAAATCATTTCTCCAGATAATTCACGCGTGAATATTCTAGAAGAACAAGACGCTTTTTATCCGCAAGCTCCTTTGAATTTCTTAGTTCAGATGGACATCAAATTTTAAAAGAAATAGCTTCCTTCTAACACAAAAAGCCCTTTTCGTTAACACGAAAAGGGCTTTTTTTATCTACATGGTTAGTGTCTTCAATTTTATATTCAGCCCTTCAACAGAAACTTCCAAGTCAGTATCACAATTAGCATTTACCCGATAGATGACTTCTGCTCTTTAATTACAGATAGATTAAGCTCTCTTATTTATATGTCTAATAATTCGGCACAGCTATCCTTAAACTAAGGTACAGTGCGCTCTTCTGAGCGCTCTAAGGTTATGAATACTAAATCTTCATTTAAGCATGAGGCAGCAGAATAAGTAAAGCTTATTGCTCTACTTACTATTGAAGCATTGCCACAAGCGTCTGTAATAGTCCATACCTGCCCTAGAATGTATCCTCAAGCGAAACCCTCTAATTCAATAAACAGCTCCTCAAGGCCGTTACCTTCAGCTCTTGGAGCATATGCAGGACTTACTCTCCCGCAATCTAACACTAGGCATTCTGGGAGGCGAATTAACTCAGGAGCCTCTGTGCCCCTGATAAAGTAACATATCGGATATGGGTGACCATGTTTCCAAAAGCGTTCTCTGAACTATTGGAAAACCGTTTCCAGAAAGCCCTGCTTCTATGATTTGAATACTTAAATAGATTACATAGCAGCCCCCTGCTTCTATCTCAACTAGTGGAGATTCTCTATACTGAACGGTCCAGCCTTACGGCATATTTACTGGGCTTTTTAGAAACAAAAAAAAGCCAGAACATAACGTTCTGGCTTTGAATTTATCAAATCTTTCTAGAGAGATTACTTTTTAGACTTTTTGGTCTTTTTAGCAGATAATGCTTTTCCCTCTTTATACTCCCCAAGAACTATTACTATCTTAGTTTTAGAGTACTCTTCGATGGCATCTTCCATCTCTTTTAGAGTGTCTCTTCTAATTTTTATTCCTTTACTCGATGCTGAATTCTTCAACTCTAAATAAAACCCGTCTCTTAGGTCTAATGCTCTGGTCGCTGGTCTTCCTTTTCTAGCCATGTCTGAATGTGTTTTTGAAAACGCCCGCAATCTAATAGAAATATGTGACGAAGCAAGAACATTATAGCTTTAATTACAATCGAGTTATAATTAATTAAGATTTCTCCTGTAATGTGTTCTATTATTTGCTGTTACTTAGGTACGGTTCTAGTAGCTCTTAAATTTATGAAGAAAATTTTTATTATCCCCATCCTTCTAATTTCCCTAATGCTGAATGAGCATAGTCTCACAGCACAGGAAACAGAAAAGATATTTTGGTCGGAAAGTCAGCAATTTGACTGGGGCATGTTTAAAGAAAAGAGAGCAGGTTACGGGTTTATCAAAGCCATGACACATTCTGGCATTAGCTATGAAGTAGATGTAAAAGAAGGGGTAATTGTGCTGAATGTAGACGCCTACTTCATCTATGGCAAAAGCTGGGTTATGAAGGGATATAAAAAACCTCATCTACTCGCTCATGAAAAAATTCATTTCGATATCTCAGAGATGTTTAAAAGAAGATTAGATAAGCTGTGCGATCGATATAGAGTCGACTACGACACTTTTGTAAAGAGGGATTATCAAGAAGCATTGCAACGCGACTTCGACATAATATTCGATGAAATGGATGAATATCAGCGTGAATATGACGAAGACACCTCACATGGAACTATTTCTTTCAAACAAAAAAAATGGGAAAAAGACATTAGAGAAGTGCTAAAAAACACTACTCGTTAAGCGCATTCCAAATCAAATCTTTAAGAGGTAATAGTCCCTGCTGAGCCACACTAGAAAAGAATAAAAGCTCCACTTCTGGCATTTGTTCTCTTATTTCTGCTATCAACTCTTCATCGAGCATATCGCTTTTAGAGATAGTCACCAAGTGTTTCTTATCTAGCAAATCAGGATTATACTTTTCCAGTTCATTCACTAAAATGCGATACTCTTTAAGATGATCTTCTGAGTCTGCAGGGATTAAAAAGAGTAAACATGAATTTCTTTCTATGTGCCTTAAAAATCTATAGCCTAAACCTTTACCCTCAGAAGCTCCCTCTATTATACCCGGAATATCGGCCATAATAAATGATCTATTGTCTCTGTAAGGAACCACCCCTAAATTAGGAACTAGAGTGGTAAATGGATAATTGGCTATTTCTGGCTTGGCCTCTGAAACTACAGACAGAAGAGTAGATTTTCCTGCATTCGGGAAACCTACCAATCCTACATCTGCTAATACTTTTAGCTCTATAATTCTCCAGTCTTCTTGGAGATCTTCTCCGGGCTGCGAATATCTCGGAGTCTGGTTTGTGCTCGTTTTAAAGTGTGCATTTCCTTTTCCTCCTCGGCCTCCCTGCATGAGGATAACCTCCTGACCTGGTTCAGTGATTTCTGCTATAATTTCTTCTGTTTCTGGATTTCTGATAACAGAACCTAAAGGAACATCTATGTACATGTCTTCTCCCTCAGAACCTATCATTAAATTCCCAGATCCCGAACCACCGTGTTCTGCCTTAATGTGCTTTTTAAACTTCAGATGAAGTAATGTCCAAAGCTGCTTGTCTCCTCTAGCGATGACATGGCCTCCTCGACCTCCATCTCCTCCGTCTGGACCACCTTTGCTGGTGATTTTAGAACGATGTAAGTGTGTAGATCCGGGACCACCATTTCCACTTTTACAGTGAATTTTTACGTAGTCGATAAAATTGGCGTTGGCCATTGTAAGAAAACTGGATTTGGTGTGATTAAGCTATTACTTCTTCTAGGTTATGGAACAAACGTTCAGAGACGTCCTCAATAGAGCCTATTCCATTTATAGATTTATGCTTCCCTTGAGTTTTGTAGAAATCTGCTACTGGAGCCGTTTGAGTATTATAAACGTCTATCCTGTTCTGAATCACTGCTGGGTCAGCATCATCTGGTCTGCCGCTATCCATAGCCCTTCCTTTGAGTCTAGATCTCAGCTCATTTTCCTCTACTTCTAACTCCAGCATGCACGAAACTGCTCCTCCTTTGGATTTCAAAAACACATCTAGAGCTTCTGCTTGAGCACTAGTTCTTGGAAAACCATCATAAATTACTCCTCTAGCATTAGGATATTTCTTCACTTCTGACTGCAATATTTTAATCGTAATATCATCAGGGACTAAATTTCCTTTATCCGCATAACTCTTGGCTAGCTTAGCTAATTCACTCTCTGGATCCAGCCCTCTAAAAACATCTCCTGTAGATATGTGTACTAGATCATACTTATCCTTAAGAATAGTACTCTGAGTTCCTTTACCACATCCTGGAGGTCCGAATAATACGATGTTTAACATTCCTTTCTTTTTTGAGAGCCGAAAGATAATGAATCTATCTTCTTATAAACCGAATTCAGGTTTCTTCCGAGCCCATCTATATCGAGTCCATATCCTACAATAAATCCTGGAGGAACTTCCATTCCCACGTAGTCAGGCATTAAGGCTCCTTTATAAATATCTGGCTTAAGAAACATGGTCGCTACTTTTACCTCTTTTGGGTTCATGGCTAGCACATCATTAATCACATTGGCTATAGTAAGACCCGTATCTATGATATCTTCCACCACCACTACTACCCTATCTTCCAAGGAGTCTCTTAGGCCTATAAGCTCAGTTATTTTACCAGTGGATTCTGTGCTTTCGTATGATTTCAGTTTGATAAACTCCACCTCACAGTCCATAGTAAAATGAGAAAATAAGTCATTTAAAAATCGGAAAGAGCCATTTAGCACACCTATAAAAAGAGGTTTTTTACCCGTCAGATCTTTTTCTATTTGCATAGCCATGTTTTTTACAACATCTAGAATCTGTTGTTCAGGGATATACTCTTCAAATGTGAAGTTTTGGTAAGAAACCTTTTTTGCCATGTGGTAAAATTACTCACATAAACTTCCAAACACTCCTAAAAACCTTCCTAAATCTGAAACATTGCCTGAGCTATCTCTTCATGAATGTTCTGATAAACACGCTATAGTTTGTGTTTTCACTTATAGAAAGTGTAATTCATACACCATCAGCTTTTTAAATGAAAATTAAAAAATGTGCTATTTTGTGAAAAAGTATTCCTTTGTTACTCTCTTTACAACAAGTATTTTTGCGCGGAATTTCTACGTGGTTTTAACCACTGCTCGCAATCTGTAATTTACAGTTTTAGTGGGCGGTTAAAAAAAAAATGCCTAAAGACAAAAGTATCAAGTCGGTTCTCATTATCGGAAGTGGACCTATCGTTATCGGACAAGCATGTGAATTTGACTACTCTGGCTCGCAAGCAGCCCGTTCTTTAACCGAAGAAGGCATAGAAGTTACTCTAATCAATTCTAATCCGGCCACCATTATGACAGATCCTGTGATGGCAGATAATATTTATCTGGAGCCATTAGAAACAGAATCTATAGAGAAGATTTTAAAAAACCATAACATAGACGCTGTTCTTCCTACCATGGGTGGACAAACAGCTCTAAATTTGGCTATTAAATGTGACGAAATAG
>MDTF01009033.1_pt1 | contig 16769 bp, 19 predicted proteins | sample 811191 | NCBI WGS metagenome assembly MDTF01 (sample SAMN05326649, study PRJNA326480) | marine metagenome | isolation source: seawater | place: Southern Ocean | collected 2011 | reverse complement strand
ATTAATGCGCACTGAAGGAATTATCTAACAGCATCGACGATTCTTACACAGGGTTATCTATGTCGATAAACTGATGTTCGATACCTAGCGCGGTTGCTAGGTATCGTCCCACCGCTTGGACACCGTATCGCTCTGTCGCATGATGACCTGCTGAGAAAAAATGTATCCCCGATTCCTTGGCAGCATGAAATGTCTGCTCTGATATCTCTCCTGTGAGATAGGCGTCCACACCAGCCTCTATAGCCAGATCTATATAGTTTTGCGCTGAGCCAGTACACCAAGCTATCGTCTTTATTTTGTCTGAAGCTCCTTCAATCGCTTGTGGGCGCCGACCTAACTTGGACTGCAAAAGCTCAACAAACTCGCCATAAGCCAGCGACTGTCGCAGTTTACCTACCAATACCAATGGATGGTTATTTTGCTTTCGTAAATCGCCCTCAATCTCTAACCCAAGCAAATTTGCTAGCTGGGCATTGTTTCCATACTCTCGATGAACATCCAAAGGCAAATGATACGCAAACAAACTAATATCGTGCTCAAGCAATGTCTTTATACGCTTTCGCTTAGCGCCGTTAATTCGCTGATCTTCTCCCTGCCAAAAATAACCATGATGGACAAGAATTGCATCGGCATTAGCGGCAACAGCAGCGTCAACCAACGCTTGGCTTGCTGTCACCCCGCTAACAAGCTTAGCGACTTGTTCACGTCCCTCGACTTGCAAACCATTAGGACAGTAATCTTTAAACTGCTCAGGAAGCAGCAAAGTATTAAGTTTTGAGTTAAGCTCTTTTAAACTTACTGGCATTGGAATCTACCTGTGCAACACTGTATGTTTACCATTCCTTCATAATAGCATAAGCAGGCAAGAGGAAATTAAGGTTAAGTAATGGATAGACTAGCCAGAATTTTTAACTATTTGAGCTGGCCAACAGTGTGTGGCGTTTTGATTGCTGTCGTGGCTATCCAGTACCAACAGCTTGAGAGACTTAGCTTGCTAAGCACACCCACACCAGAATTATCACAACCACAGCCGCAACCTACACTGTCTTTTTCCTCGGCTATTGCCAAAGCGTCACCCTCGGTTGTGAGCATAAATGCTACCAGCTTAAATGTTGGCTCAGTTGCGAGATCAACAGTAGATCGAGTCGACTTTTTGCTGGAAGAAAGCGCCAGTCTTGGCTCTGGCATAATTATTGACCCAGACGGTTTTATTCTCACTAATCTTCATGTCGTCGACACTCTTTTCGACGCCTTTGATACTGAAGTTACTCTCAAAGACGGCAGAAGAACTCCCGCGAAAGTGGTCGCCTGGGATAAAGCCAATGACTTGGCTATTCTCCACATAAACCTCGACGACTTGGATGCCATAGAAATCGCAGACGTTTCTAAGTTGAAAGTCGGAGATGTCGTTTTTGCTATTGGTTACCCTCGGAATATTGGGCAGTCAGTTTCCCAAGGGATAGTAAGTGCTATTACTAGAAACCCAGACCAATCGGCATCCATACTGCAAACAGATGCTGCAATTAACCCAGGAAACTCTGGGGGTGCACTTATTAATGCATATGGCAAATTACTTGGCGTCAACTCTTCTATTTTTTCGGAGTCAGGTAATTTCGAAGGAATAGGCTTTGCAACTCCTTCAAGCTTAGCAATTACGGCGACCATGGACATGATATCTGGCGCGATCGCTGCCAATTCCGGATATCTTGGGGTGCTAACCGGTGAGGCATTAAACGAGCAATCCAGCGAACTATTCTTTGGGGTCAGCAACATCCGAGGGATGCTCGTTGAAAATGTCGATAATGGCGGCGCAGCCCAACGAGCCGGAATTAGGGCCGGCGATGTAATCACTCGAGTAGGCAATACCAATGTAATCGACGGGCAAAATATAGTGACGGAAATTCGTACGAAAAAACCGGGAGATACAATTGAGATCGAAGTCTACCGAGAAGGCAAAACTGTCGCCTTCCCAACAACTCTCGGCTTTGGGCAAGCGGTCATAATCGACCTATAATCACAAAGATAGACCAGTGCAATTTTCGGCAACTTTCTCCAGCAATACCTTCCAACGATATATCTTCGCAGATGGTGGCGAAATTATTTTTTACTTATAATTCTATATTCAGCAGATAATGCATGAGCCTGCAAATGCTCATTCATGGCAAGCTCTGAGGTTATACCCGCTAAATTGTGAGCAGCAATCGCAGAACATTGAATCACCGAACTGCGCTTTTGAAAATCATAAACACCGAGCGCCGAGAAAAATCTAGCAGTCCCCGAAGTAGGCAAAACATGACTCGGCCCTGCACAGTAATCCCCGAGAGCTTCAGCTGTATAGCGGCCAAGAAAAATCGCGCCTGCGTTATTGATCAGATCCAACATGTCAATGGGTTCAGCCACTGACAATTCAAGATGCTCTGGCGCTATCTCATTAACCACATCAGCCGCGTCAACAATATCTTTGGCGTGAATAAAAACTCCACGTTGCTCAAGGGAGGCTCTGATTATTGACTGACGGTTCATAGTGGGCAAAAGCGTGTCTATACTTTTTTGCACCCGATCAATAAAGGGTTTATCGGTCGATATTAAAATTGATTGGGCTTGTTCATCGTGCTCTGCCTGAGAGAACATATCCATGGCTATCCAGTCTGGATCGGTTTCACCATCGCAAACAATGGTTAATTCAGACGGACCAGCAACCATGTCTATTCCAACTTCACCAAAAACCATTTTTTTGGCAGCTGCCACGTAAACATTTCCTGGGCCCGCGATTTTATCGACCTTAGAAATAGTTTTAGTGCCATAGGCCAACGCAGCAATCGCCTGCGCACCACCAACGGTGAAAACTTGCGAGACACCCGCTAGAGCTGCTGCGGCAAATACTAAATTCCCATCTGCTCCGAGCTGAGTAGGCACCGTAGCGACAATTTCTTTGACACCTGCAACCTGAGCAGGAACCGCCAACATAAGCATGGATGAAGGGTAGTTGGCCTTACCCCCGGGCACATAAACCCCGACCCTTTCTAAGGGAGTAACTTTCTGCCCGTACACAGAACCATCGGCCTCTTGGTATTGCCAAGAACCCTGCTTTTGCTTCTCATGGTAATTGCGAATCCGCTTGGCAGCTTCGCTGAGCGCTTCTCTTTGGCTGCTACCAATACTCGCCAGCGCCTCTTCCATTTGCTCTCTACCGACGACCAGGTCATCGATGCTACTAACTGCAAATTTATCGAAGGTTTTTGTATACTCGAGCAAGGCTTCATCGCCCCTCTCTCGAACATTTTTTAGGATATCACTAACCGTGCTGGTGATAGATTCTGCTATCAACATATCCCGATCTAGAATACCTATAAGGTTATCCTTGAAGTCTGGGTCGTTAGTGGCAATTCGGCGGATAGCGGTTTTACTGGTCATAGGATTTAGAGCGAACGCTAAGATGAATTAAAAATGAAAACTACTGTGAAAGTTCCACTGCGGCTCGAAGTTTTTCTAAAATTTCTCGAATCATTGTGTTCTTAATTTTCATCGAGGCCTTATTGACAATAACTCGAGAGCTTATTTCGGCAATAACTTGCTTGGGCTCTAAGCCATTAGCTTTAAGTGTCTTACCTGTGTCTACAATATCGACTATTGTGTCAGCGAGACCTAGCGATGGCGCTAGCTCTAACGCCCCATTCAACTTTATAAGTTCAATCTGTTGACCTTGTTCGGCAAAATAACGTTTTGCTATGTTGGTAAATTTTGTCGCCACTTTTAATCGCTCAGTCTTAGCTTTTGCGCCAACTGGCTGGGCTGTCATCAGCTGACAACTCGCTATTTTTAGGTCTAATGGCTCATAAAATCCCTCAGACCCATACTCCAATATCAGGTCTTTACCGGCAACCCCCATATCAGCGCTTCCAAATTCGACATAGGTTGGGACGTCAGCCCCACGGATTACCATTAATTTTACGTGAGGTAGGTTGGTATCAAACAATAGTTTGCGACTTTTCGATATGTCTTCTGCAGGGATAACGCCCGCTAACTCAAACAGAGGAAGTGTTTCTGTGAGAATACGCCCTTTAGTTAATGCTATTACAAGTTCGGAACTACTCATTGGCTTATTTTCTATGTATACGGGATTACGATCGAGCTTAGATCATATCTAAGAAGGAAGACGTTTGATTTTCGCACCTAGAAGCTGAAGCTTCTCTTCAATACATTCATAGCCACGATCTATATGGTAAATCCGGTCTACGATGGTTTCATTTTTACCAACCAAGCCGGCAATGATCAGACTGGCAGAGGCGCGTAGATCGGTCGCCATAACAGGCGCTCCATTCAACGATTCAACGCCAGTTACGATCACAGTATTGCCTTCCACCTGAATCGATGCTCCCATCCGATTCATCTCATGAACATGCATAAATCGATTCTCGAAGACCGTTTCGGTTATCGAACCAGTACCTGCGGCTATAGCGTTAAGGGCTGTAAACTGCGCCTGCATGTCTGTCGGGAAAGCCGGGTATGGCGCCGTTCTTAGTGACACTGATTTAGGACGCTCATTGTGCATATCCAACTCAATCCAGTTCTCGCCTACCTTAATGTCAGCGCCTGCTTGTTCTAGCTTACTCAGCACCGCCTCTAAAATATTAGGCTGCGTATCTTTAACTTTAATATGCCCTCTTGTTGCCGCCGCTGCGATCAAATAGGTACCTGTTTCAATACGGTCAGGCATTACTGAGTAACTGCATCCATGAAGCTTCTCCACCCCTTGAATAACAATTGTGTCCGTACCTTGACCTTTTATCTTGGCACCCATTGCAGCTAGACAATTTGCTAGGTCTACAACTTCTGGTTCTCTCGCGGCATTTTCAATAATTGTCTCACCGGTGGCGAGGGTAGCTGCCATCATGACATTCTCAGTTCCGGTAACGGTCACCAAGTCCATGAATATGTGAGCACCTTTTAATTTGTTTACGACTGAAGCCTTTATATAACCGTCTTCAACTTTAATATCTGCACCCATCGCTTCCAGTGCAGATATGTGGAGGTTGACGGGCCTGCTGCCGATTGCACAACCGCCGGGAAGCGCTACTTCAGCCTCTCCATAGTGAGCTAGCAGAGGACCTAACACTAAAATTGAAGCTCGCATGGTCTTAACCAATTCGTACGGAGCGCTAAAGTGCTTAATCGTACTGCTGTCAACTTCAACATTTAACTTTTCATCGATTACCGGTTGCACGCCCATGCAGCCAAGCAGCTCAATCATCGTGGTAATGTCATATAAGTGGGGCAGATTACAAACTTGCACAGGGTCTCTAGTGAGCAAGGTAGCCGCTAGAATTGGCAAAGCGGAATTTTTTGCCCCTGCAATGCGAATTTCACCGTCTAGCCGAACGCCGCCAGAGATTAATAATTTGTCCATAGTTGTCCTAAAGTAAGTAGCCCAATCGATTAGGCTTCGTCAGAGGTTTTAAGGCGCATTGAGACCGCATGAATTGCCCCGCTGGCGATATGTTCATTCAGTATCTTGTATATGGCTTGCTGTCGTTTTACTTGGTTTAGCCCTGCAAAAAAATCACTCACAATAGACACTTGGTATTTGCCATCCCCACCATCCACTGAAATTCGATCGCCACTAAAATGGCCTTCAAGTAATCCTTCTATTGTATTTGTATCCAACGTCTAACTCCTGCCGCTACTTCCAGTTGTCCAACACCGCATCGATGTCTTCATCGTACTGAGACATAAGTGCCGAAAATTGAGTGAAATATTGTCTGCCCAAATTAATACCAGCCAAACTTAGATTTTTAAGTTTCCATTCTTCATCTTCATTTAGAAACATTTGATACTGAAGCTTTAAATTCATATCACCTTGCAGTTCCATTCCCACTACCGTATCCGCTCTCGGGTCGGAATCTGGGTTCTCCGGGGGAAGAAACACTAATTTCTCGCCGTTGTAAGATACCAGTGAAGCCCCGTAAAACCGGGTCAATGTAGTTCTAAGGATTTCTGCAAATCGCTGTGTTTGAGCATCGCTTGCTGAGCCAGCAAAGCGACTCATCACAACTGTTGCAACAGCATCAAAATCAACGAAGCTATTAAGAACAGCTTCAATTTCACCAAAATAACGATCTCGATCACTGAGAAAGAATTCTTTCGACGTGGCTGCTGTATCCAATAAGGACTGAACGCCCAATTCTGCAGTCTCTACAGCTGTTTTGTCTTGCGCCAGTAATGGAACAGATAAAAAACCTAGTAGCGCTGACATTCCTAAAGCTTTAATCAATAATTTCATGCACTTACCTCCTAATAAGTCTTGCAGAAGATGACTCGCCGCAGGCACGGATTTAACACAAGCCTGTTAAGCGGTATTGAATTTCCGGCGTGATGACAACTTATCCAAGTGTCAATTTGAGATTGTGATGTTAGCCTAATGTAATTTACAAAGGCTGGGCCAAAACAAGAGGAGGTAAGTTTACATGAATTGCCCAGTTCAATAAATTATTACTTGCAAACAACTACAAACACCCTTTTAATTGGCCGCTTCCTCGAAGTCAGACAGAATTCTACGACTTATGCTCCTAGATACCTTCATCATTGTCCTCGGATTTATCGGTCTAATCTGGGGCGCAGACAAGTTCGTTTTCGGCGCTTCTGCGCTCGCCAGAAATTGGGGTGTTTCTCCCCTAATGATCGGGCTTACTATAGTTGCGTTCGGAACATCCGCACCTGAAATTTTCTCCTCAGCGGCCTCGGCCTGGGAAGGTCAGCCTGAATTAGCGATTGGAAACGCCCTCGGGTCGAACATGTTTAATGTGGGTGTGGCGCTCGGCATAGCCGCGATTATCAGTCCGCTAAAACCCCCTGCGTCACTGATCGAAAAGGAAATACCTGCCCTGATTATGGTTACTTTAGTGACAGGCGCCTTATTGATAGACCTTCATCTAGGCGCATTTGACGCCATCGTTTTGATCACGATAACCTTTTACTTCGGTTATAAATTGTTTCGAAAAAAAGCAAAATCCAACTCCATGCCAAAGGCTCAGACCGACGATTCTCCCGAAGTAAGCAATGTTCAAGCAGGTGCTTATTTGGGTTTGGGTTTAGTGCTTTTGGTATTAAGCGCTGAGGCCTTGGTCGCGGCAGCCACGTCTATCGCGGGTGCACTGGATGTTTCTACCGGAATTATCGGACTCACAGTTGTCGCTCTCGGCACCAGTCTGCCAGAACTCGCAGCCTCTGTGACTTGCGTCCTCAAAGGCCACCACGATCTGGCCATTGGCAACATTGTTGGATCGAACATTCTAAATTTACTGGCAGTATTACCATTTCCCGGCCTGCTAAGCCCCGGCCCTGTTGAGGCAGCACTTCTCTACAGAGATTACTCAACAGTGTTACTTCTTACCCTCCTACTGGCTTTAGTTTGCTACCGTGGAATTAAGAAAAACTCCTCAATTAGCCGATTAAATGGTATCGGGTTGTTGTCAATCTACTGCGGCTGGTTTACCGTAATGGTGTTTCAGCTTAATAGCTAAGCTGGCAGCTCAACTTCCAACAAAACAATTACCATCCTTTGCAATCTTGGTGCAATTATCCATGCCTAAAAAGTCGCCCCCTCAATCACCCTTCATCGAAAGTGCTATACGGACTATAGAAATAGAAAACCGCGCCACCTCGTTGCTGGCTGACAGGGTTGGCAGCACATTCGAAACAGCCTGCCAAATGATGCTTGATACGAAGGGCCGAGTCATTGTCATGGGTATGGGAAAATCCGGCCATATTGGAAATAAAATAGCAGCCACATTTGCAAGCACGGGCACTGCGTCCTACTTTGTTCATCCAGCAGAAGCAAGCCATGGAGACATAGGCATGATTACGGGTGATGATATCGTTCTTGCCTTATCAAATTCTGGCAACACAGCGGAAATCACAACCCTTTTACCGGTTCTCAAAAGGAAAGGTATTAAATTAATTACACTTACCGGCAACCGGTCCTCGGAATTAGCGCTGGCCGCCGATGCCAACATTGACGCCAGTGTTAGTGAAGAAGCCTGCCCTCTTGGCTTAGCCCCCACCTCCAGCACCACCGTCACCTTGATTCTGGGTGACGCCCTTGCAATGGCGTTACTTGAGGCTCGCGGCTTCACTCGAGACGATTTTGCGATGTCCCATCCCGGTGGCAGTCTTGGGCGGCGCCTGCTAGTAAAAGTCAAAGATGTCATGCACTCCGGCACCGAGATCCCGTCGGTAAGATTAGACAGCAGTTTATCTGCAGCGCTTGCTGTGATGAGTGAGAAAGGCTTTGGCATGACCACTGTGGTTGATGAGAACAGTAATTTAGTTGGTGTTTTCACCGATGGCGACCTTCGCCGAACAATTGACGCCGGTAAAAATATACAGCAGTTGAAAATCAGTGAAATTATTTCACCTAGCTACAAATCTATCGCTGAAGATGTTCTTGCTGCTGAAGCCGTGAAGCTAATGGAAGAAGCAAATATTTATGTGTTAATCGTCAAAAATAAAGCCGGCGAAGTAGTAGGGATCGTCAAGATGCATGATCTGCTAAAAGCGAAGGTGGTTTAACCGTGATTTACAACCAACAACACGACATCTGTGCATCAGCCGCACGCCGGATCAAGCTTTTACTTTTGGACGTCGACGGCGTCCTAACTGATGGCCGCCTGCTATTTTCTAATTCTGGCGAAGAATTCAAAGCATTCAGCACATTAGATGGCCACGGAATAAAGATGCTGATTAAATCTGGCATTCAAGTCGGCATAATCACGGGAAGAACCTCCAAGTTGGTCGAACAACGGGCCAGCGACTTGGGAATCAAAATCCTTGTTCAAGGAAGGGAAGATAAACTAATCGCCCTAGAAGAGATTTTGGCTGTTAACAACATTGAGAAAACAGCAATTTGTTATGTCGGGGATGACTTCCCAGATCTTGCTGTTATGCGCGCCGTTGGGCTCAGCGCATCGGTCCCTGATGGGCACCCTGATGTGCGCTCTGCAGCCAACCTCGTCACCCAGCGCCGAGGCGGTGAAGGGGCTGTGAGGGAGATTGCTGACTATTTGCTGAAAGCTCAAGGGCTTTATCAAGCCTTGCTCGATCAATGAGTTTAGGACACTTTGCTACAATCCTATCCATGCTAAGCTTTTAGCACTAGCCTTAAGCGTCAAAGACATGCAAAAACTTATCATCGCTGCTATCTCACTTCTTCTGATTACTGCCTTTGCCGTCAATTACAAGCAACTGATACCCAGTAGTGCGACACAGGATTCCAACAAAGCAGCACTGGATTTCAATGCTTACTCGGTTGGCATTAACACAGTGATATATGACGTCAACGGTGAAATCAACTACACTATCCAAGCAGATCGGCAGGTTCAATATAACGACGATTCAACAGAGTTAGATAAACCCTTTGTTCGCTTATTTCAAAATGGTGAATCGCGCTGGAACCTTCTCGCAGACACTGGCGTGATCTCTTCCGAATCAATGGCAAACAGCAAAGAAATGCGCTCTATTGAATTATCTGGCAATGTCGAAGTCTATAGTTTGGACGACTTTGGTAATCGGACTGTCATGACAACCCAAAAGCTGATGCTTAACCCACAGTTAGAAACATTAATGACAGACCAGCCTGTCCGAGTTGAAACCAGCTCCATTCGCCAAAGCGCAGTTGGTATGGACGCTGATTTGAACTCTGATGAAATTGTTTTTCACCGAGATGTAAGAGGAATTTATGAATATCCGCCTCCTAACTAGATTCTGCACCTTTTTTTTAGGCATCTCGACAGCCTGGCTGGGCACATTAGCCAATGCCGCTGAAGAGTCCGAAAACGCTAGCCTACGTCAGGACTTTGGTTATCGGAATGACGGTGAACTCACAATGACTTTGGCAAACAATATTCGCACTTTAAACCTTTCTGAAAACGTTGTGCTGACACAGGGGACTTTAGAAATTCTCGGTGACCTCGCAATACTTGAATTTGATGAGCCTACTCAAGAATTAATCAAAGCCACGGTATATGGCACCCCGGTAAGTTATCAGCAACAGCTTAACTCAGACGATGCCACGGTTAGCGGCACTAGCGACTCAATTGTCCTTACTACCGAAGACTCAAGCGGTGACACAATCATTGAACTGATCGGCAATGCCCTCATTGAATCTCCAGACTCAACGATGAAATGCATTGCTATCGTATATTTACCAAACACTGATCTGATTAGAAAAGCGACCGGCCCGTGCGCGGGAATTCTCAGCCAAACAGATCAGCCAGAATAAAGAGTACTTTTATGCTTGTCGCATCCAGCCTCGCCAAAAGCTACAAGGGCCGCGAGGTAGTTAGAGACGTTTCAATCAGCATTGAACAAGGGCAGATCGTTGGCCTGTTAGGCCCCAATGGCGCGGGGAAAACCACCTGTTTTTATATGATTGTAGGTTTGGTGCACGCAGACAGCGGCAGTGTAAAACTGGGCAAGCACAATCTGACAGACCTTCCTATCCATCAAAGAGCTAGCTACGGGCTCTCATATTTACCTCAAGAATCTTCAATATTTAGAACATTGACCGTAGAACAGAACATTCTTGCCATACTCGAAACACGCAAAGACCTTAGTCGCTCAGAACGGCACCTTAAATTGGAATCGTTACTCGATGAATTTAATATCGGTCACATCCGCCTTAACAAAGGCCAGAGCTTATCCGGTGGCGAACGGCGCCGCACAGAGATAGCGCGAACGCTAGCAACTGATCCTAAATTCGTTTTATTAGATGAGCCTTTTGCAGGAGTGGACCCGATATCAGTGAGTGATATTAAGCAGATAATAAAACACCTTAAGGCACGTGGTATCGGTGTGCTGCTAACAGATCACAACGTAAGAGAAACTCTCGACATTTGTGAGAATGCCTACATTGTCAGTGAAGGCAAAATAATCGCACAAGGTGACGCGAATGCCATTATAAGTAATAGTAAGGTTCGAGAGGTCTATTTGGGCGACCAGTTTCGAATTTGACGTTTCAGCCCGCCTAGCCTTTCAACCACGCTCGTTACCCCTGCATACAACAAAAAGACTCCATCTCCCAATACCGTCTTCAAGTCGACTGAGGTGGCGCTGGGGGCTATCGCCGCTTTCTTAAATTATCGCTGTTTATCAGTAACTTAAACATAATAAAAAGAACCGCACCCAATTAGGCAATGCCTCAGCAAACCAAAATAAATTGCTTTATCTAGCAGATAAACGCTGCTGTTAAAACAGGCATGATACTTGCTATACTCGACACATCTCATCCTATCGCTCGGCATTAAGCAGAGCAGAACGCATCAGCTACTAACACTATGAAATTATCGTTACAGCTCAAGCTCGGTCAGCAGCTGACCATGACACCTCAGCTTCAGCAAGCGATAAAACTACTTCAGCTATCGACTCTAGATTTACAGCAAGAAATCCATCAGGCGCTAGAATCAAATCCAATGCTGGAGCTAATCGAAGATGATGAAACTAAAGAGCTTCAGACGGATTCAAATACACAGCAAGAAGTAAAAAGTGACACCGCGCCCTCAGAAGAAGCTTCAGATAACGACTATCAGACTTCCGATGAATCTGACTGGCAAGATAATATTACATCAGACTCAACAGTCGACAGCAATTGGGATGACACCTATTCTAATAGTCAGTCTTCGTCGTCATTTGACTCAGAATCTTCGGATTTCGAATCCAGAAATGCCGCAGAGGAAACATTACAAGATCATCTGCACTGGCAACTCAATCTAACGCCGCTGTCTGAGAAAGACCTCTCTATTGGTTTTGCAATCATCGATGCTATTGATGCCAATGGAATGTTGACAGTTGATGTTGAGTCAATTCATTCAGGTTTCGACGCCGAACTGGAAATTGAACTCGATGAAGTAACCGCTGTTCTCCACCGGATTCAGCAGTTTGATCCTTTAGGGGTTGGTTATCGAAATCTCTCCGAATGCTTGAAAACTCAATTAGACCACCTTGAAGACCCTGTTTCAGCTGACCATGTAGCTCATGCTAAATTAATAGTATGTGAGCATTTAGAGCTACTTGGTCACCGAGACTACGCTCAGCTGATGCGTAGAACTAAGTTAAAAGAACCTGAACTTAGATTAGCCATTGCGTTGATAGAAAGCCTCGACCCGAGGCCAGGTTCTGCAATCTCTCCTCCCACCACCACCTACGTTGTCCCCGATGTGATCGTTACCAAACAAGCGGATACGGGTAAATGGAAGGTTGAATTGAACCCTGAAACTGCACCGAAAATCAGGATAAATAGCAGCTACGCATCTCTCGTTAAACGTGCTGATTCGAGCAATGACAACAACTATTTGCGCGATAATTTACAGGAGGCTCGCTGGTTTATTAAAAGCCTGCAAAGCCGTAATGAAACTCTCATGAAAGTTTCAACGCGGATAGTCGAACATCAAAAGGGTTTTCTAGAATATGGCGAGGAAGCCATGAAACCTCTCGTTCTGCATGATATTGCAGAGGCTGTCAGTATGCATGAGTCAACAATTTCTCGTGTCACAACGCAAAAGTACATGCATACGCCTCGCGGCATATTTGAGCTTAAGTATTTTTTCTCCAGCCATGTGTCCACCAAAGGCGGAGGCGAGTGCTCATCTACGGCTATTCGCGCAATTATTAGAAAATTAGTTGCAGCTGAGAATGTACGTAAACCACTAAGTGATAGTAAAATTACCACCTTATTGGAGGAGAGAGGTATAAACGTTGCTAGGCGCACCATCGCAAAGTACCGAGAATCACTGTCGATTCCTCCATCGAATGAAAGAAAGCGCCTAGTTGATTAATGTAGCGGGTCGCCAAAAACACCTAAATGCAAGCCCGTTTTAAATAAGAGGTTGAAGAGAAAGTAGTAATGGAACTGGATAAAATTTTAAGTCAGGCTAGATGCCATTGCCAATTAGAAGGCAGTAGCAAGAAACGTGTTTTGAAAACGATCGGCGAATATTTCTCGAACCCAGGCAGCGAATTGGACGCTGGAGATATTTTTAACTCGCTGATGGCTCGAGAGCGGCTAGGCAGCACTGGAATCGGTGCGGGAATCGCAATACCACATTGCCGCGTTCCACTTTGCTCAGATATTGTAGGCATGCTAATCACATTGAAAGAAGCGATCGATTTCGATTCTATTGATAATAGCCCCGTGGATATAATTTTCGTTTTAATCGTCCCTGAACAAAAAACAGATGAACATATAAAAACACTTGCGGGGCTTGCCAGATTATTCAGTGATGAAGATTTTTGCTACACATTGAGAAGTACTCAAGATTCTGAAGATCTATACAATATCGCAATTACCTACTAGTAATAGCAGCAGTAATAGGGCTTGTGCTAATTAATCAGCAGGCTTAAATGCCTTGAGGTAGCGAGTATGAAACTCACAATTATCAGCGGCAGATCTGGGTCAGGAAAAAGCACCGTCCTCCATATCCTTGAGGACAGAGGATATTATTGTATAGATAATTTACCTGCTAGCCTGCTACCTGCATTAGCCCAAAGGGTAGCCTCTGGAGCCATTGGGACGCCCAACGTAGCTGTAAGCATTGACGCCAGAAATATCTCATCAGATCTAGAGCAAGTCCCGAGCATTATATCTAGCCTTGAGGTGCAATCCTTCTCAACTGAAGTCATCTTTTTGGATGCCAACAGCCAGACTCTTTTAAAACGATTTAGCGAAAGCAGAAGAAAGCATCCATTAACTTCAGAAAGCATTGGTCTTAAGGAAGCAATCGATAAGGAATCGGAATTGCTTGAAGCGATTTCAGTTATGGCAACTCTGTCCATCAACACAAGCAGCATGTCCTTGCATGACCTCAGAGATACCATCATGAGTCGCTTGGTGGAAAATAAAGATACGAGTATTGCTTTAGCGTTTCAGTCGTTCGGATTCAAAAACGGCATCTTAGTTGATGCCGATATAGTTTATGATGTCAGATGCCTGCCTAATCCTTATTGGGACACGTCGCTGCGAGGCCTTACCGGTAGAGATACTTCTGTAATTGAATATCTCGACAAACAACCTCTAGTCGCCGAAATGCTAGACGACATTTCTCAATATTTGGATAAATGGCTACCTTCATTTGAAAGCAACAACCGCAGTTACATGACAGTAGGAATTGGCTGCACTGGAGGCCAGCACCGGTCTGTTTATATATGCACAAAATTAGGGCAAAGGTTTGCTAACAAAATTAATAACGTGCAGGTTCGTCATCGCGAGTTAGATTAAAAATAGGACCATAGCAATGCTGCAAGCTAACATTGAAATAATAAATAAAGCGGGGCTGCATGCTCGAGCAGCATCTAAACTCGTCACCCTAACCAGCAGCTTTAGCAGCACGATAAAAATTGGCCAGGAAAAAATGGTTGACGGAAAAAGTATCTTGTCTTTAATGATGCTTGCAGCCACTCAAGGAACAGTCTTGCAACTGGAAGTAGAAGGCAGCGATGAAGAGCAAGCAATGCAAGCCATAAAAAGCCTTATAACCGATAGATTCGACGAATCGGAATAGCGTGCCAATCCGCTCACATCACCTTTCGCTACGCTAGCTCGTGACAATCAAGAGATTTCTTTTGTTCTACAAATAACTGTAGAATTGCGCCGCCCCAGCCGTCTGGGCCTAAGCATAGCTACAAATCGCCGACCTCAATTTAGCTAGTGTGGTCAATAAGAGCAGAAAATGACTCAACCTAACGATTCTCAAACTCATAAAGACCGCGTCTTTGAGCTTAACCAAGCTCTAGATAGTGGCTCCCTTTATCGAGTTAGGCAAATGCTTAAAACCCTGCCAACCGCTGGTATTGCTCACCTTCTCGAGTCTTCGCCTCCGAAAACGAGAAGCGTACTCTGGCAACTGGTAGACAAGGAGTCTGAAGGCGAGGTCATTCAGTACCTTAATGAAGATTTGCAGAACGACATTCTCAGTGAACTCAATGCAGCTCAAGTTTTTGAGCTGACCGAGGGACTAGAAACCGACGACATAGCGAACATACTGCAACAGCTTCCACTTCAGATCACTGGGGAAGTTTTACAAGCTATGGATCAGCAGGACCGTGATCGAATGGTGACCCTACTTGCCTTTGATGAGGATACCGCCGGCGGGTTGATGAATACGGACACTATTACAGTACGTCGAAATCACACTATAGAGCTCGTCCTTCGCTATCTACGCCGACATGATCGCATTCCGGAGATGACTGACAATCTGTTAGTTGTTAGCCGCGAAGACCAGTTCTTGGGCATATTGCCCCTGCGAGACATGCTGGTATCCGACCCTCAAACCAGTGTTCGAGAGATCATGAGAGAGGATATAGAAGCCATAAGGGTTGATATGCCGGCAACTCAGGTAGCTCAGCTATTCGAGCAACACGATTGGGTTTCTGCACCCGTAGTAGATGAAGCTGGCAAGCTTCTTGGCCGAATCACCATCGACGATGTGGTTGATGTTATTAGGGATAACGCTGAGCACTCATTGATGAGTATGGCCGGCCTAGATGAGGAAGATGACACCTTCGCACCTGTGTTCAAAACAGCGAGAAGAAGAGCTCTCTGGCTTGGCGTCAACCTGATGACTGCGGTTTTTGCATCCTTTGTCATCTATCTTTTTCAAGATACTTTAGATCAAGTGGTATATCTCGCCGTGTTAATGCCCATTGTCGCGAATATGGGTGGCGTCGCAGGAACACAGACGCTCACCCTTGTTATACGTAGCTTGGCACTCGGTCATATAGGCCCCTCTAATAGTCGCTGGTTATTAACCAGAGAGTTAGGGGTAGCCGCTCTCAATGGCCTACTTTGGGCGCTGGTGATTTCCGGAGTTACATTTTTTTGGTATCGAGATATCCAGCTTAGCTGCATCATTGCCGCGGCCATGATGATTAATTTGGTTACCGCTGCCCTCGCCGGTGCCTATTTACCCCTGTTCTTGAAACGGATTAATATTGATCCGGCATTAGCAGGATCAGTAGCACTAACAACAGTAACAGATTCCGTAGGCTTTTTAGCATTCCTCGGATTAGCACAGGTTTTCTATGTATCATGAATATTGAAAATGAAGAAAGCATCATCAGCAAGAGCCAGCGTAAGCGTGAAGCCGATGCAATGCAGGCACTAGGCAAACGATTGACTGAACTCACCAGCACACAACTCAATGAACTGCCATTGAGCGAGGAGGCCTTTGCGGTGATCCATGAATATAATCGACTGCCCAATAGCAATGAAGCGAAGCGTCGTCAGCTTCAATTTATCGGCAGGGTTATGCGCGACAGTGATGTGGAAGCAATAACACAAAAATTGGACAGAGTACTATCGTCTAATTACCAAACTGACAAGAATCAAAAAAAGAACGAAATCAAACAGCAAGCAAAAGATGTTCTTGAAAATGGCGATGAAGGGATAAATCGAGTTGTGCTTAAGAACCCTCAATTAGGCAGACAGCAGCTAAGGCAACTACACAGAGAGTTTCAGCGGGCGAATGAAGCGAAGCAGCGCGTTTTGCAAATAAAAACTCAAGATCTATTGCGTGAAGGAGGGAGTTAAAATCACTGAACACTATCTCCTGAAAATGGGCCCTGATCTTGCTTTTCAGGTTCAACAGGGCGAGGGAAATATTCATGTAAGATTTCTCCTACCGAATCAATATTGACCGGTTTGGAGACAAAACAACCCATAATTGAAGCAATCACCCTTTTTTGGATCTTTTATAACGTGGGCACTTAGGCCTATTATTTTT
>MDTF01011509.1_pt1 | contig 16780 bp, 11 predicted proteins | sample 811191 | NCBI WGS metagenome assembly MDTF01 (sample SAMN05326649, study PRJNA326480) | marine metagenome | isolation source: seawater | place: Southern Ocean | collected 2011 | reverse complement strand
CAGACCAGGTTATTAGTAAGAGTCCGGTTATGGCTTCTATGCCAGCTGTAAAACGAAAATGGCCAAAGGGCTTAATATCTCCATGGCCGTCGGTTGTATAGTTTGTAATCGAGAAATAAACGAAGTTCATCGGGCTGCCGCCGAAGTTGCTTCTAAGCTGCCAATGTTTCTCGCTAAGTCAGACCAAAGATAGTCCGTGTACTATTTGCTCCATGTCTGTGGGAAGTTTTGTCACTGTGAAAATATTTTTCACTGTTTACGCCTTACCAGTTTGTATCGACAAGGCTTTAAGATCAGGCTAATGTAACAATTCCTAGTTTTGATGGTTTGTACAATGAGAGCTGAATTTTTTATCGAAATTAAGAGGTTGTTTGTGTCATGAAAGTGCTGTGGGTTTTGTTATGGGTTGGATTAGTTGCGGCCTTCGGCGGGGCTGCTTTTTCAGCTGAAAAACCGAAACTCAACAAAAGTCAGGCTGTTTTGCAGCAGTTGGAATTAGTGCAGCTGCGCATTACTGACTTAGAGTCCGAAGCGGGGCCGTACGACCCGCGTTTACTTGAACCCTTACAAGCGCTTTCTGAGCTTTATTTAACTGCGGAGGACTTTAAAGCTGTTGCTGAAATTCAAAGCAGGCAATTGCAAATCATGCGGGCTGAGTTAGGCCTCTACCATCCAGATAACATTGCGATGGTGAATTCCATTATTAGCAATAATATTCGTATGGCTGAATGGTCCGAGGTTGAAGATAGTCTTGAACACATACGCTATTTGGAGGGTGTAAATGCTCAAGGCAATCCGGAATCCCTATTACTTGCCATAGAGGCCCAAGCCTCTTGGAGTATTGCTCAGATAGCGGTGGGGGAGCCTCGAATGCGGGCGAGAAATTTATTGGATGCCCGTGAGTCATATGAAGATATTAAAGACCTCGCCCAGAACGCTTTCGGTGAAGATAGCAGTGCTATGGTGCCATGGCTTTACAAGAGAGCTGTTAATTTATACCAGATAGTGGCGGCTCTAAATAGTGACAGTGGTTTGGCTGGGGACACGTTGGCCAGAGTGATTCAATTGGATGGCGTGGCCCGTTTACAAGCATACAATTCTCGGGCTCGATTCGCCGGCGGGTCTTTTTTCGACAGAAATCCTCAGATACCTGTTTTGGATGGCGATGGACTGATCGGTGAGGCCTACCTTAGAGATGCTTTGACGGAATTAAAAACTATAACCGAGATGTTAGAAGAGTCCGGCGACATAGAGGCGCAGGCGATGGGCCATATTTACTATGGTGATTTCCGAATTCTTGTAGGTTTAGGCTCTGGCAGGAAAAGCTACCTTAAAGCCAATGATTTATTAAGAGAAGCTGGTATCAGCGAGACTCGAATTTCTCAGTTTTTTAATGTGCCCCGAAGCATTCCTGCCGAGGTATTTGCGTCTACCTTAGCTCAGGCGGAGACGGCGATCAATGCGGCCTTGGTGCAATCACCTTCCGATAAGAGTGTATACATAAGCCAATTTACGGCGTTAGAGGAAGACCTAGGCAATGTCAGTATGCCCGCCTCTTTTACAGGTCGCTGGGGGCTTAAGTTGCCTCCAAATGTGATTGAGATGACGGTTAATGTGAGTTCCAGGGGAGTGGTCTCTGCGCCTAAGTTTGTGACCGCCTCATCGGATGATAAAAGTTTCAGGCGCAAGGCCCTTCGTTCGGTGCGTAGCTTAAGGTTCCGGCCTCGATTTGAAGAAGGTAAAGTGGTCCGCGTGCGAGGGTTGAAGCTTTCATATCGGTTTGAAGAAAACTCAAATTAATTCACACGGGGACAGGCTAGATTAGAAGGGGATACAGTGGCGCGATCAGCAATATCGTCATCATGTAGTTGAATTCTTTAAGCCTTGCTGAGCTGGTAAGAAACAGCTTAAGTCTTATTCCTATGGTGGCCCAGACACATACGCGGGGTATGTGTTACTTCAAAACAGACGTCACCAGAGCAATTGCTTGCACGCTTTGAGAGGTTGCTGATGATGTCTTGTACTCGTTTAATACCTGCCAAACCCTCTTCAATCGAATCTATGCTATAGGTGGTAATGAATTTACATCCTCCGCTGCCAACAGGAAGTTGATGCTGTGGAGCTGCTTTTTTATATCTGCAGATATGGGCTGCGCATAGAGCTCATCGGCAATTTCCGTAAGGCTCTTTTGGAGTTGAATCAAAGGCAGTATGGTTGAATTCTATCTGATGCAAAAATGCTCGGTCTTTCTTGCATCAAATTCCTAAGAATGACGAAAGGGATTTATTTATAAGAGATATTTTGATTGGTAGTTTCAATGATCTCGATAAGATTATCGAGCGCCTAAACGGGAGCGTGATTCATCAGTATGCACCAAAGCCTAGGCATAACGATTTCTTGATTAGGTCGATCAATGAGCAGGTAGAGCTAGCAGAAGAGGCTAGTGAGTCGTAGGTAACACCCGCGCTAACACTCACGCTAACACCAATAATTCTACTCAAAAACTAAACTCGCTGCGCAGATAAATATCAGCAAAGCCAACCCAATACGAAAACTGAGGCAACGATGCCAAGTATTCTGTCGGCCTTTCTCGCTTGTTAAAAACATCAGGCAGATATCGATCTAGCCGTGATTAATCCCAATGATGGGATGATAAGTGCTTTTAAAAATCTGTTTGGCTTTACAGTTGCGGTTACTTGGGAATAGCCATTGGAATAGGTGAGCATTAACTATGCTTATCCTCATTTCGGTGAATATACAGACTATCTAAATGGTAAGATTGACACCTTAAGCGTGGAGTCAAATCAATGGTACAACTACCCAGCTGATGCCGCGTTTAATGTAAATCTTGATCGCCGATTGAGTCGCAAACATTAAATCACCAGTCATGTTGATAGATTAACTGGAGTCTGTTATCCAGAAATGCTAGTTTCCGACAGTTATAATTTTGAGAGTTAGCAGTGAGAAGTTAGATTTGAATACAGATGATATTTTTATGACTCTGGCGAGCTGTGCCTTTTTTATGGGCGTAGTTGCGTGGGTGTCTTATCGCAAGACGCGCGGCGAGGTAAGCACAAAAGATGGCTATTTCTTGGCGGGCCGAGGGCTGAGTGCAGTCTTTATTGCTGGCTCTATGTTGCTCACAAATTTGTCCGCGGAACAGCTAATAGGCTTAAACGGCTCGGCCTATGGATACAATCTGAGTAGCATGGCGTGGGAAGTCACTGCGGCGTTTGCGACCATATGCATGGCCTTTATCTTTCTTCCGCGTTACTTGGCTGGCGCTTTTACAACGTTGCCACAATTCTTAGCTGACCGCTTTGATGACAGCGTTCGCAGGATGTCAGTGGTTCTGTTTATGGTGGGCTACGGCTTCATCACCATTCCTTCGGTGTTGTATTCTGGCTCAATAGCCGTCCTTCAGTTATTTGATTTCCCAACTTTGTTTAACATTAGCTACAGCGCAGCGCTGGTGTTGACGATCGTTACCATCGGCTGTGCCGGTTCGCTCTACGCGATTTTTGGTGGTCTGAAAGCTGTCGCGATTTCGGATACCTTGAACGGCGTCGGGCTCTTGATTGTCGGTCTTACGGTTCCCGTTTTGGGCCTTTCTTTGCTCGGGCAGGGAAGCATAACAGAAGGTTTGGCTATTATTACAACAACCGACACGCACAAGTTAAATGCGATCGGTGGTGCATCAGACCCTACCCCGTTTGGCACAATTTTTACGGGAATGATTTTCGCGAATCTTTTCTACTGGTGTACTAATCAATACGTCATTCAGCGAACTCTTGGTGCCAAAAATTTAGCGGAAGGTCAAAAAGGAGTGTTGTTTTCAGGTTATTTTAAAGTGCTAGTGCCTTTCATGATGATGATCCCCGGTGTAATTGCCTATCATCTGTATGGTGAAGGTTTAAGCTCAATCGATTTGGCCTATCCTCGGCTGATTCGGGATGTATTGCCGGTATATGCCACAGGCTTTTTTTTGGCGGTATTGCTTGGCGCGGTTTTTAGCTCATTCAACTCCTTATTAAACAGTGCTGCAACGCTGTTTTGTTTAGATATTTATGCGCCAATGCAAAAACAAGAGCCTTCTGACGAGCAGTTGGTGAAAGTTGCTAAAATAGCCAGTGTCGTGATTGCGCTTTTCTCTTTTGTCGTTGCACCATTGTTACAGTTCGCACCTGAAGGCCTTTGGCAAATTATTCGAATATTCACGGGGTTTTATAATATACCGGTTATTTCTATTGTCATTGTTGGGCTGTTTACCAAGCGAGTGCCAGCACTTGGTGCCAAGATTGCGATAGTGTTTCATATTATCGCCTATGGTTTATTTCAATTCGTGCTAGTGGATTATACGTCGCTACACTTTCTTCACTTATACGCTATTTTATTTGTGGTTGAGGTTAGCATCATGCTCGTTGTAGGCGCAGTTAAACCGCGAGCTAACCCATGGACTTATACTCTGCAAAACAAAGTAGATCTAACCCCCTGGTATTTGGCTGGTCCCTGTGCCTTTACCCTGTTCTCCGCAGTTGTATTTCTTTACCTGTTGTTCTCCAAAGTTGGGTTGGTCGATGGCATAAGTACGTTGTTTTGGCCGCTGCTAGTGGCGCTGATAATCGCAAATGCGGTTGTTTGGGTTCTTGGAGTTTATGATAAACTTCCCCGCATAATTCAGCAGCCATTGAGAGACTTAAGCTAAGTGGAATATCCTAACTACGCGCCCGGCGCGTTACGTTTTTTTGATGCGCCCGCGCAGCAGCGCACAATTGCAGAAAGTCACGTTCAGCCTAACGTGATCAATGGCGCTGCATATCGGCTTAATCTGATCGGCTGCGGCATGATTGGTAGAGAGCATATGCGTGTTGCTACTTTACTTGGCAAAGCCGTTGTCAATGGGGTGTTCGATACCTCGGTTGAGAGTTTAGAAATTGCCAGCAAAGATTTTTCAAGCTATGCAAACACCGAACTTGTTATATATGGCAGTTTGGAAGAGGCTTGTTTTGACGAGTCGGTAGATGCTTTGCTGATATGTACGCCCAACTTTACACATTTCGAAATACTGCAAACAGCAATTAAGTCCGGGAAAGCGCTATTTCTTGAAAAGCCTATGGCCACTGATCTGTTTGAGGCGGCGACAGTAGTAGCACTAGCGCAAAAATACTCTAATTGCATTCAGCTGGGTATGCAATATCGATACAAGTCTCAGTATTCTGAAGCCTTTCATCTTATTAAGTCGATGCAAGTGTTAGGAGATGTGAAAACAATTAGTATGTCGGAATATCGCCCGCCTTTTCTGGATAAAGTAAATCAGTGGAATAAATTCAATGAAAAAAGCGGCGGTACCTTGGTGGAGAAGTGTTGCCATTATTTTGATTTGATAAACATGATGGCTCAGGCCAGGCCAGTTAGGGTTTTTGCGAGCGGTGGCCAAGCGGTGAATTTTAAAGATTTTTCTTATCAAGGAAAGGCCTCTGATATTGACGACAATGCGTTTGTTATTATTGAGTATGACAACGGTATAAGAGCTAATTTTACCCTCAATATGTTTTGTCCTGAACTTTATGAAGAGCTAATTGTTGTAGGAAGCAGTGGTCGAATTACCGCCTCGGAAAAATCTAGTTTTGTTGATGGCCGAGTTTCAAAAGCGACACTGGTTTTGGAGAACGAGGCTGAGGCTGGCGAACAGATTTTTGATCTAACTTATGCTGATCTGGTTGAGCGGAGTGGGCATCATGGTGCAACATTTTTCGAGCATATGGCATTGATTGACAGACTTGATGGCAAGCTCACCGACAGCGCGACACCGTTGCAAGGTTTATGGGCTTTGATTGTGGCCTCAGCTGCACAAGAGTCAATTGTTAGCGGTGCCCCGACTATTATCGATGACTATATAACTGATTTAAATTTAGAGGATGCTTTAAAGTGACACCTACTGTGATCAAAGTTGGGGACAAGTCTATGCCAGCAGTTGGCTTGGGCCTCTGGAAAATAGAAAAATCTGATACTGCCGAAGCCGTGCGTCAAGCCATTGAAGTGGGGTATCGTCATTTAGACAGTGCTGCCGACTATGGCAATGAATACGAGGTAGGTCAGGGGATCGCTAACGCTCTAGCAAGCGGACTCTGCGCCAGAGAAGACCTATGGGTTACCTCTAAGCTATGGAACACTTACCATAGCCCAGAACATGTTCAGGCGGCCTGTGAAAAGTCACTTCTTGATCTGGGTGTGGAGTATTTAGATTTGTACCTTATTCATTTTCCCATCTCGCTAAAGTACGTTGATTTCGAAACTAGGTATCCACCTGAATGGTTCTTTGATCCGGAGTCTGAAAAGCCCACGATGGAAATTGCACCAGTGCCTCTGATGGATACTTGGCGCGCGATGGAAGCCTTGGTAGAGAAAGGTTTGGTCAAGCAGATAGGTGTTTGTAATTATAATTCGGCCCTGCTTCACGATCTGTTTTCTTACGCGAAAATAAAGCCTGCAATGCTGCAAGTTGAATCCCATCCTTATCTAACCCAAGAGCGCCTTTTGCGTTTAGCGAATGAGTATGATTTGTCGATCACCGCGTTTTCTCCCTTAGGAGCTTTATCCTATTTGGCATTGGATATGGCTTCATTAAGTGAGTCGGTATTAGAGCAGGGAGTTGTTCAGGCCGCGGCGAAGCGCGTGAATCGAACTCCAGCTCAAGTGGTTTTGCGCTGGGGGGTTCAACGAGGCACGGCTATCATTCCAAAGACTAGCAAAGTTGAGCGCTTAACCGAGAATCTGGCGCTATTTGATTTCGAGCTTAACGCGGAGGAGATGAAGGCTATTTCTGATTTGAACTCAGACAGGCGCTTTAACGATCCCGCTGTCTTTTGTGATTTAGCTTTTAACAAATTCTATCCAATTTACGATTGAGGTATCAGTGAACTCATTTGCTCAGAAATTCAATGTTAGCGGCCAGCAAGACTTCGCCGGAGTGGAATTCCCTTTGGCTTTAGTGAACAGTAAAGAAGATGCGTTGCTGCCTGAGATTTTGTCTACGCTTGCTCTGCACCGTGATGAAATTCTAAAGCAGCTATCAACCCACGGGGTAATTCTGTTTAGGGGTTTCCCCTTGGCAACAGCGGAGGATTTCGATCAGTTTATATCTGCATTTGGGTTGCCCAATTTCACTTACGGCGAATCACTTTCAAATGCCGTGAGAACTAATCGAACGGAGAAAGTGTTTACGGCAAACGAAGCGCCTGCAAGCGTGTCTATTTTTCTGCATCATGAAATGGCTCAGACCCCGGTTTACCCGGCAAAATTATTCTTTTTCTGCGAGCAGGCCGCGGATTCAGGAGGAGCCACTCCACTTTGCAGGTCGGATATATTGTTGGATCGTCTTAAAGAATTAGATTCGGAATTTGTATCCCTATGCGAAGGCTTGGGTGTTCGTTACTCAAACACCATGCCAGAGTTGGACGATGCTGAATCAGGACAAGGTCGAAGCTGGCACAGTACATTAAGCGCTGAGTCAAAGGAGGCTGCTGAGTATAAGTTACAAGAGCTAGGTTACGCATGGGAATGGCTTGGCAACGGCGATCTAAGGGTTACGTCCCCAATTTTGCCCGCAGTAAAAGATTTTGCAAATGGCCGGAAGGTTTTTTTTAATCAGCTAATTGCGGCTTTTAGAGGTTGGAAAGACAGTCGCAATGAGAAGAGTCGGGCGATTACCTTTGGCGACGGCAGCGAAATATCACAGGAATCTATGGCAACTGCCATCGCTCTTAGCGATGAGCTAAGTTTCGACATGCCATGGCAAGCGGGAGATGTAGCCTTGGTGGATAATTATCTGGTGATGCATGGCCGCAGGCCCTATGAGGGCCAACGGCGGGTGCTTGCATCGCTTGTAGCTGGGAGTTAGTGAGAGAGCTGGACGCAGGCCGCAGTAGTGTCAATCGTTGATTGGCGACTTTCACAGGTGGGCAATAATTTTACCTAGTGCGGTTACAATCTCAGGATCAAACTTGCCGAAGCTAATGTATTTCCTAATATCATTAAAGACTGCTCTGCCATTTTATGGGTTGCGATAAGGATGCTTTGAGGTGAGCCTGATATAGGCTGCAGCAGCAGTTAAAATGCCAGCGCCGACAGGCATATTTGCAGCGTTGGTTGCTGCCGGGTAGCCGCTGCCGTCATAATTTCCGTGGTGGCATTCAATCAAGTCAAGCATAGGCTAATTTTCATAGCCGATATGACGCAGTCCTCGAACGCCTTCTCTAAGGTGCATATGGATATGCGTAAAGTCATTATCGGTTAGTCTCGCATCATGGTTAAGGATATTTCTGGGGCAATAGGTTTGCCTATTTCAGCTAAATATCCAGCTTCCAACACATCATGTTTGTTCTCTAACTCGCGGTGGGTGAATCCTACTGCGACCGAAGTCAGAATAAGGAATCCCGCCCAAATCAGCACTGAAGACCACAGTCCAAAGACATCAGAAGGTCCGACAAATTTTTCCGGATAGATACTTGCCAAAATGGCAATGACTAAAAGGGTAAAAAATGCCCCCAATTCCTCTTAGCGTATGCCAAGATAGTATGAACTGAGTAAAACCGGCAGGTAGAAAAAATTGAGGAATGAAAGCATCCAATCAGCCGGCCAATCTATAGCACTGACAACGACGAGATTTACCAATATAAAAGCGCCTTCAAAATTGTCGATCAAGTACCGTTTGCTAGGTTCAATGTTAGACCTGATTTCCGTGGTGAAAAAGCTTCTCTGTTTGTTTTAATTGAGAGTTGTCCATCATATCTAGGTTATTCCTATAGATTGATTAGAATCTCGGGCAAAATATAATCTAAGAGGGGTAAACTCAGGTAGCATCTACTCTAATTTGATCCAAACAGACAACTCATGAGTGCATTATCCTATCCCAAAGACCTCTAAAAGGTGGCAGGTGGTACACAGTTTAACAGAAACATCATTGTGGCTTGCAGTCAGCTCTCACGGGGCTCTATTTTATCGAAAAAAGAACCAATACGTTGGTCGACCTTAGGGTAAAACGGACTTTGACCAGCATTATTTTTTGAAAACCTAGTTATTAACTATTTTAGAGACCTTATGACTTATTTTTATATCAACTCATCCTTCTGTCGGCTTCTGTGTTTGCTGCAGTTTGCTGTTCTCATCAGCGCTTGCTCTGTTAATAATCTAGAAGATTGGCCTCAGGATTTGCCAAAGGTTGAGCGTTTTGTAGCGGCCTATGACGCCGACCCTGTTAATCAGCAATCTCAAGAGTTGGGCGTTTATCTCTACTGGGTGACTGCTTTCTATCAAGGGAATATTGCTTATCCCACAGGTTGGAACGATGTCGAACGCATAATCTTGGAAGAAACTGGTGATAAAGAAGATGAAGATTTTTCAGAAAAGCTGCTTGATGTTGGTATTTCTATTGCATCGGAGTGGTCTAAAGACAATCCGATTAGAAAGATAGATAATCGGATGCTTTCAATGTGGGCTTCTATTCTTCAAATAGCGCTAGCTGATGAAAAGCACCGACAAGCGGTTGACTTAATTGCAGAGGATATTGATGCCTTGTTTTCAGGTGATGTTGACGCCGCAAATTTAAATGACGCCCACTATGAATCTCAGCTTGGATTGGAGTTGTTTGGGGGCTTCTAGCCTTCGGTTCAACCCAGCCGGCCTCCGATCTAGCGCCTAACGCTCGCTATCTTTCTTTTGCTTCTTATAATTGAAAACACTAGATGGTTTGACCAACTTTTATTACTTAATTCTCGGTATTTAGAGAAATTTTCTGAACATGTTTTCTAAATAAGCATCCTAGCCATGTTCCCAAACAGCACAATCAGTCATGACATTGGGGAGTGACTGAGCACGGGTATTCTCAAATATTCTCAAATATCGCGATAGATCAGGCGATGGGTTGCGGTCTGAGAGAGATTTGGCCGCATGCTTCGATGCCAGTAGGGGGAGCAGTTCGAGAAGGGTTTTCCCAACTGGAGCAATTAGGATTGAGTCGAATTTTACCCGGTGGGGCGAAAGGTTAACCAATGTAGTCGGCGAGCTTGGCGGTCCTCGGGCCAATGGTTGAGTTGAGCGATATACCTGATCCTCACCTTGTCGATCAGTTCTTGGAAACCTATTGCGCGCTAGCCTCGTTGACAGCGCGCTCAGCGGTAGTAAAAGCCAGCCAAGAGGAGTTGAACCAACTGCTCCAGATGATCGTTAATCTTGCTATGAACCCCTTAAATTTCGTGTGTATAAATAGTGTGGTGGAAATTCTTAGAACGCCTTGGAGACATAGTGGATCTCCGTGCGACTAGATTGATTAGTGACGATCCTTGCGTTCAATTTATTGACCACATGATGAGCCTTCGCAATAAACCGGAAGTATCCAAGATACTTGACAGGCAAATCATTGAAAGCTTTAACCGTCAGTCTTGAAACTTGAGACGAGAAATTGGCCGGTGCAGTCAAAAATGAACATTTCAATCCGCTGAGGACGCGCTTGCAAAAGCAATCGGTAAAAGTCATCACGGCAAGCCAGTCTAAAACTAACTTCGTAATATTTCGCTGCGGCGATGTTTAGTTTCTTTTCATCGATTCTACAGTGCGGTAGTCAAAGACTTTGGGGAATAGCGCCGTAAAATTAAGATCATAGCAAGGCTAGAGCAAGGACCAAGCTCAGGATTCAAGCACGAGGCTAGAGTGAATAAGTACAAACATGCGAATCATTAGAAAACATTAAAGAGCGCAACATAAAATAATATTGAAGGTTGTGAAGGCAATAGAAAAATTTGTATCACAGCGAATAATTAAAGGGGTTTTTGAATGAAGCGGATTTTATTACCAATCGGGATACTGGTTGTGTGCATTGTCGTTGCCGGAATTTTAGTGCGCTCGCCCACGGAGGTGGCAGAATCTTCTCCTGAAATCATCTCGGTGGCGGTTCGGGTCATTGAAGCGCAGTTAGAGTCGGTTCAGTTGACGGTAGAATCACAGGGTAAAGTTCAGCCCGCTCAAACCGCTTCAATTTCGGCCGCTGTAGCTGGGCCTGTTGCTTGGATATCACCGGTGATGGAGGCTGGCGGGTATGTCAAGATGGGCGAGCCACTGCTGAGGCTAGACTCGGTTGATTTTGAAACTGCCAGGGAGCGCAGCGCCGCGGCATTGCAGCAGGCTGAAGCGGAATCGCGTTTTTCTGCCAGTGAGTTGGAACGTTTTCTTGAGCTTGCTGAGAAAAATTTAGCCAGCGACTCCCAGTTGCAAGATATAAGACGTCAAGCTGAGGTGAATAGTGCTCGCCTGGTCGATGCCCAAGCAAGCTACCGGCAAGCCAAGCTGGATTTGGATCGAACTGAAATCAAGGCGCCGTTTAATGCCATCATCGAGAGTCGAGATGTTGAGCTTGGGCAGTACGTGAGCCGCGCTCAATCTGTAGCTGTGGTTCACGGAGCCGACGAGGTGGAAGTTCGGTTGCCGCTTGCTATCCGTCAATTGGGTTATTTGGATATTCCTTTAGGCTCTCGTGGAGTACTGTCAGGAGAGCAGGCACCTAACGTATCTCTGTTAGGCTACTACGGAGGCGAGGCACATAATTGGAAGGGTCAACTAGTTCGCACCGAAGCGGTTATCGATGCTAATAGCAACACGGTCCAAACTATTATCCGGGTCGATCAACCAAAGTCCGCTGATACTAATAATACGAGTAGCAGCCAAATCCCACTGCCTATAGGCTTGTTCGTTCAAGCGGATATAGCCGGCAAGCGAGTGGACAATTTAATCGTATTGCCGCGATCAGTGATTCGCAACAACAATCAGGTTCTTGTTGTCGATTCAGAAAACAAAATGTACTACCGAGAAGTCGAGATATTCCGCTTGGAAGAGTCTCGGGTACTAATTAGCTCTGGCCTATTACCTGGAGAGTTTATTTGTACTTCGCCAATACAGGCAGTGGTTGAAGGTATGTCGGTTCAACCAATCATAGAAGTTATCTAATTATTGTCTGCCTTTAGGACATATTACACAGTTTATCGAGGTTAGCTTTGAGAACCCCAATTGCATGGTTTGTTAGAAATCCGGTCGCTACTAACTTGATGATGCTCATCTTTTTGGTCGGTGGATTTATTGCCTACAACACAATTAACCAAGAAGAGTTTCCCGATATCGAATTCGGGCTTATTCAAGTTAGTGTTCAATATCTCGGGGCGACGCCAGAAGAGGCCGAATCGGCTGTATGTTTGCGGATTGAAGAGGCGTTGGAAGGCACCGAAGATATTGATGTTTTCACAAGCACAGCAAGAGAAGGCGGTTGCGATGCCACGCTTACCCTAGCAACTGGTGCTGACCTTAATAGCGTTCTCAATGACGTCAAGGGCAAAGTCGATGCCATTCAGACCTTTCCTGTCGAAGTTGAACGACCCATTGTTCGCTCATTCAGTGCCAGCGGCAATGTAATGACCATGGCTCTGTCTTCAAAGACAGACGATGCCAATATCAAAGTGATAGCGGAAGAAATCCGCAACGACATATTAGATTTACCGGAGGTTTCTACGGTAAACATCGAGTATATCCGACCTTTCGAGATTTCAATCGAAGTATCCGAATACACCCTTCGTCAGTATGGTTTAACCCTCGATCAAATTGCTTTAGCAATTGATCGCGCCTCGCTTGACCTTCCCGGCGGCACAATTCGTACCGACTCTGGAGAAATATTGGTCCGCACTAAAGGCCAGGCCTATAAAGGCAGTGAATACGAAGATATCGTAATTCAATCGTTCCCTGATGGAACCCAATTGCGGCTGGGCCAGATAGCGACCGTCAAAGACGGTTTCGAGGAAGGCTATTTAGATGCCCGGCTTGATGGAGTTAACGCGGCAATCATAGATATTTTACGTGTTGGTGATGAAGATATCGTTCGATCAGCCCGACAGGTCCGAGAATTTATGAGTTCAGCAGAATTCAACTTGCCCGAAGGGATGAACTTGGATGTCATCACCGATTCATCTATTAGCACCCAGACGCGTATTGCGACAGTCGCTCAAAATGCCTATACCGGTTTGATCTTAGTGCTGATCATATTAGCAATGTTCCTTAAATTCCGACTGGCTATTTGGGTGGCAGCAGGCATTCCTATCGCAATAGCAGGTGCCTTGGCTATTTTCCCTACCATTGGTTTAACTATTAGTTCCTTGACAGTGATGGGCTTTATTTTGGTGCTCGGCATTGTGGTAGATGACGCTATCGTGGTGGGAGAGCGAATCTATTATTTTGAGCGCCAAGGTTACAGCAAAGAAGATGCTGCAATTGAGGGTACGGTAGAAGTTTCAGTTCCAGTGATTTTCGGGGTGCTTACTACTATCGCTGCATTCTTACCTTTGCTTCTTCAAACTGGGGCGTTTGGTGCCTTTTCAAACGTGATTGGTGGTGTGGTGGTTTTTTGTTTAATCGCCAGTCTGATTGAATCTCAACTAATCTTGCCTGGGCATATTGCTCATCGAAAAACTGAAGGTTATCTGTTTGAGGGCACTAGGCTAGTGGTTGGTTGGCAGGCTTTTCAGGGAAAAATTTCAAACAGTATGGAACATTTTGCTGAGCACGGTTATCGCAGAGCGCTGAGGAAAGTTTTAAAATACCGCTATGCCACATGGGCGACAGCCACCGGTGTCATCATCATTGTTCTCGCGCTGCTTATAAGTGGACGTGTTAATTTTCAGTTTTTCCCTTCAATAGAAGGCGATACGGTTTTTGGCACGGTAAAAATGCCTATCGGTGTTCCTGGTTACATAACAGAAGAAGCGGTTGGTCTGCTAGAAGAAAAAGCTTTAGAGTTGAAAGCAGAATTGGATCTAGAGTTAGTGGACCTGAAAGCGGCAGGTTTGGCCCCAGCCAGCACTGAAAGTATTGTAGATAGTATACTTACTATTGTGGGCGGTCAGGCGCCTCGCGGTGGACCTGGTGGCGGAGGTGGTAACGCCGGTAGTAGCGAAGTGGCAGAGGTTGTGCTCTATTTAAAGCCTTTCTTCGACCGCGGAGAAATGAGCTCAGGTGATATTCGAGATCGTTGGCGAGAAAAGGTCGGCACCATCCCAGATGCTTTGGAGCTTACTTTTGTGTCAGATGCGTTCTCCGCTGGCGAGGCAATTAATTATCGTCTAGAAGGCCGTGATGAAGAGAATTTGAAACTCGCGTCTACCCAGCTTCGCGAAGAGCTAATGCGCTATCCTGGAGTGTTTGATGTGTCAGATTCTTTCCGAGCCGGCAAGCAAGAAGTACAAATCCAGATTCTGGATAGGGGTAAGACTTTAGGTTTGACCTTGAACGATATCGCTACTCAGGTTAGGCAGGCTTTCTTTGGCGCCGAAGCCCAAAGAATACAGCGCGGAGCTGATGATATTCGGGTTATGGTTCGTTACCCAGAACCGGAACGGCAGTCCCTTGGAAACTTAGAGGACTTGCTTATTCGCACGCCCAACGGTGCGGAAGTGCCGTTTCTAAGTATCGCCAGCTATACCTTAGGCAACGGTTATTCTTCGATTCGGCGACAAGATGGCCGTCGGGTGATTACGGTAGTGGGCGATGTTGATCGAAATGTAATTACGCCAGAAGAAATCCGAAGAGAAATTTTATCTAAGTACCGTGAAAAATGGTCACAAGAGCTAGACGTGGAACTAGTCGTTGGTGGGGAGGGTGAGCGTGCTGATGAGTCTTTAGGCGAGCTACTCAATACTTTTCCTATCGCGATGATGGTGATCTTTGCATTGCTGGCCATACCGCTTAAGTCTTATGTTCAACCTCTTGTCATTATGAGCGTTATCCCTTTTGGCGCCATTGGTGCGGTATTCGGTCACTTCATTATGGGTGCTGATATTGTATTCTTTTCTGTGTTGGGAATTATCGCGCTCTCCGGTGTCGTGGTGAACGCGAGTTTGGTGCTGGTTATTACTATTAACAGGTTGCGGGACGAGGGCGTAGGCATGGTTGATGCTGTGTCTCAGGCAGGCATGATGCGTTTCAGGCCAATCTTCCTGACCTCGATTACAACTTTTATTGGTCTTGTGCCTTTAATGGCTACTGCGAACCCTGCGACTTTCTTCATAGTTCCAATGGCTATCTCCTTATCCTTTGGAGTGCTTTTTGCGACTGTGATCACATTGTTCCTTGTGCCTTGTTTGTACCTTATTTCCCATGACTTCTCTGGTCATACCGACTCCGCTGAAGAACGCGCACTGGCGTACACGCGGTAGTTGTCGTAGTCTTCTCAGATCGGATTTATAAAGCATGCCCGCTTGGGCATGCAAATCTTTTTTGGTGGGGAATTCACGATGAAAAAGCTAGCCTGCGTCGCGTTACTAGCGTTTACTGCAAACTCTAGTTTGGCGCAAACCAATCGTATCGACACTGTGCGCCCTGATGCGCCTGAACTGGCTCAATTTGGCAGTTATACGATTGGCGTTCGTACCGTCAACACTGTGGACCCTAACCGTATCGATATTTTGAACACTGCCCGCGGCGGTGATTCGGTTTTGTATGATCGCCCCCTCACCTTAGAGATTTGGTACCCTGCAGAGTTAGCTAGCGGGCAGTCTCCGGGCGGCGAGTATCAAGCGATCACTCGAAACCCCGAGATCACCGCTACGCTCACTGGTAAGGCCGTTCGTGATGCCAACCCCCTGACAGCTGAGGGTGAGTTTCCGCTGATAATTATTTCCCATGGCTATCCAGGTAATCGCTATCTACTCAGTCACTTGGGTGAGAACTTGGCCAGCAAAGGCTACGTTGTTGCATCTATAGATCATACAGACAGCACTTATGATGACCAAAAAGCCTTCGCCAGTACCCTCTACAACCGTCCTTTGGACCAGCGGTTCGTGCTCGACACAATGGCTGGATTTAACGATGACTCAAGTAATTTTCTAAGTGGCATGGTGGACGCCGAAACCACAGCTGTGGTTGGCTATTCGATGGGCGGCTATGGCTTGGTTAATAATCTCGGAGGTGGATACACCGATGAAATTATTGGCTCATTCATGGCGCCTCCTAATGAGCTTTTAAATGAGCACGCAACCAGAAACCCTGAGTATCGAGGCACGCTTGATTCGCGCATTAAGGCTGGAGTCGCTGTTGCACCTTGGGGTATGAATGCTAACTTTTGGACAGCCGAAGATCTTGCTGGGATTTCTGTGCCGGCGCTCTATATTGCTGGCGATGCTGATACCGTAGCGGGCTATGAGAATGGTCCGCGAGCAATTTATGAGCAAGCAACAGGCAGTGATCGATATTTGCTTACCTTTAAAAATGCCGGTCACAATGCGGCAGCGCCTTATCCTTTGCCGTTAGAGATTTTGAATAACGAAGACCAGACCGGTGCGAGTCATTATACAGATCCGGTTTGGGATACGGTTCGAATGAATAACATCATGGACCATTTTGTGACCGCTTATATGGATCTGCATTTAAAAGGCGATGAGTCAAAAGCGGGTTATTTAGATTTGCTTCCCGATGGCGCGGATGGAAAATACTCTGTATCGAATGGTAAAGAAAATGCTGATCACAGCTATTGGAAAGGTTTCGGCTCGGGCACTGCTGTTGGCTTAAAGCTGGAGCACTTAAGCAAAGGCCAGTAAATAAGGCCAGTAAATAAGTCCAGTAAACAAAAAGGCCAGTAACCATTAGGTTTGTAAATTAACTGGCCAAAAAATCTTAACATAGAGCGCGACGAGTAATCATAGTGATCAAAGTTTTGGGATCAAAGCCCCTCGATTTTACTCATTCTCGACTT